>Ga0081540_1000014_pt1 | contig 179266 bp, 154 predicted proteins | sample TabmetS2T1R1_FD_71024 | JGI IMG/M metagenome (GOLD analysis project Ga0081540, IMG submission 71024) | Tabebuia heterophylla rhizosphere microbial communities from the University of Puerto Rico - S2T1R1 | ecosystem: Host-associated > Plants > Roots > Rhizosphere ... | reverse complement strand
AATGATGCCCGCTGGCGTTTAGCCCGTACAGCTGGCAATCCAACATATGCGAAATGGGCGTGATGGGATGCCAGTTACCGGCTATTATGTGGGTAAAGCCCCAAGCGATCCCTCCTAGCGACAGCCCTGCGGCGACGTCTCTGTTCCCATAGACGTACTGTGGGTCATCGAAGCTGACGAATTGATGTCCCAGGGTTTGGCCGAAAACCAACCACGTGATCGCGGCAAGGAAAGCACAAATCCCAATCGCTACCAGGCGCTTTGAGGCTGTTGACGGGGGGGAAATGCGCTTTGCCATTCCGCGGACTAGATCGACCATGTGTAGCGCACGCCATGAGGTGAATCAAATTACGGCAGATGATCTTTCCCGATTGCTGTGGCGTTGCATGGACCCTTGAGTCTGTGTCGCTCGAACTCACACCGGTTGATCTTCGTGATAACCTCTCATGAAAGTGATAAGCTGAGAGGCTTGTCGACCGCCTTACTGCACTCGAAATGACCTGAAGCATTAGCCAATGACGATGCCCACTACGCCGGCCATTGTTAGCGGACCGCCAGACTCACAGAGATTGTGGTGGCAAAGAGAATGGCTTTGGACGTTGCTTCTAATCACCCTCGTTTTTGTCTCCTACGCTCGAGTCTTTAGGGCCGGCTTCATTTGGGATGACGAATCACACCTGACTGGAAACCCCTGCATCGTTGGTCCGTTGGGTTTGAAAGAAGTTTGGACCAGCACGCGAGCAGTCTATTACCCGCTGGTGCTTACGACGTTTTGGATTATGCACAAGTTCGTCGGCTTATCACCCTGGCCATACCATCTTTTGAATGTGCTTTTGCACGCCGGCTCGGCTGTCTTACTTTGGCGGATTTTGCGGCAACTTAATGTTCGCGGCGCGTGGTTGGGGGCGGCGCTATGGGCCTTGCACCCCGTGATGGTCCAATCTGTCGCCTGGATAACCGAGCTGAAAAACACGCAATCAGGCCTCTTTTATCTGTTGTCGATCTTCTGTTTTTTGAAATCGGACGCAGCAATCCAAGGGCGGGCGGCCTCCAGTTCGCCATTACGTCGGAGTGGAGACCGCTGCTCTTTGCTTTTTGTTTCGTCCTTAGTCTTTTTCATCCTGGCGACTCTAAGCAAGCCTTCTGTAGTCATGTTGCCTATAGTCCTTTTGCTCTGTATCTGGTGGCGAACAGGACGGACCCACCGGCATGATGTTCTGGCGCTTGCGCCATTTATCTTGATATCCGCACTTGCCAGCGTCTGGACGATCTTCGAACAGAAGTTTCACGCTGGCGCAATTGGCACTGAGTGGGCGCAGTCCTGGCCAGACCGGCTTATCATCGCGGGGCGCGCAATATGGTTTTACCTGGCGAAGCTGATATGGCCCCATCCGCTCATCTTCATCTATCCGCGGTGGGAGATTGATTCGTCCCAGGCAACGGCATATTTGCCGCTCCTCGCGGCATCAGGTGGGTTGTTTGCCTTGTGGTTGAACCGCGCAAAATGGAGCCGCGCCGCCTTCTTTGCCGCGACATACTATGTGGTTTCGCTGTTTCCTGTGCTTGGATTTTTCAGCGTCTTTTTCTTTCGCTATTCGTTTGTGAGCGACCATTTTCAATATCTGGCGAGCATGGGGCCGCTGGCTTTAGCTGCCGCAGGCATCGTAACAGGTTGTAGTCGCCTCGCTGGGTCGAGGCGCCTCGCAGCCTTGCCTTCGCCATCGCGGCACCCGCCTGCTCAAGGCTCCGTCGTGGGAGGGAGCGCTGCGGCTACAACGCTTGTTGGGACGTGTGCGGCTGTGCTTCTGTTGCTTGTTGTTTTGACATGGCGACAAACCGCTGTCTACCACAATCTTGTCACCCTATATACAGCAACGCTGACAAGGAATCCCAGTTGCTGGATGGCTCATTACAATTTGGGCATCACTCTCAATGAAAGGGGCGATACTGATGGGGCGATTAACCATTATCGCCAGGCGGTTGAGCTGTGGCCAGGTTATGCGGAAGCTCATTACAATCTAGGCCGGCTTCTTGTCCAGAAGGGTCAGCCCGACGAAGCTATTACTCATTACGAGAAAGCACTGGAAATAGATCCTGCTGATGCAGAGACACACAACAACCTTGGCGCTGCGCTTTTTGCCAGCGGGCGTGAGGATGAGGCCATTGTTCATTACCGGAAGGCGCTCGCAATCCGACGAGATTACGCCGATGCTTCGTGCAATCTGGCGAGCGCCCTTCTATCTAAGAGTGATTTAGATGGGGCCATCGCTTATTACTCAGCCTGTCTCGGGGTATCGCCAAATCAACCTGAGGCTCAATACAATCTGGCGAGCGCCTTATTTCGAACAGGCCGGACGGATGAGGCTATCGTTCATTACCAAAAAGTCCTCGAATTACTCCCAGAAAACGCGGATGCTCACGCAAACCTGGGAAGCATATTCCTTGCAAAAGGCCGCGTCCCAGATGCGATTGCGCAGTACAGGGATGCGCTTCGGATTGCGCCCGATCACGTAGCTGCGCAGAGCAATCTGGCATGGCTGCTAGCGACATCTGCCGACCCATCGCTGAGAAATGGATCAGAGGCCGTCCTTTTGGCCGAGCGCGCAGAATCTGAAAGCTCTCGGAGCGAAAATCATGCGATTGTCTTACGAATCCTTGCTGCGGCATACGCCGAGACCGGCCGCTTTGTTGAGGCTAAGAAAACTGCTGAACAGGCATTGCAAGCGGCGCAGATTCAGGGGGATTCCACCTTGTCCGGTGCCCTTCGGGATGAAATCTCGCTTTACGACCTTGGTTTACCGTACCATAAGGAGGCGAGATGACCTCATGTGTTCGACTCTTTATCGCGAATCGTACAAGGCTATGAGTTAATCGCCGGCAGATGTTCGTCGAAGCGGAACCTGCTGGCGATAGAGCAAACCGTCTCCTTCGAGAAGATCCGCCAGACTGATTTTTCCCTGTAACCTGGCAACGGCTAAACCTTGTTGTATCACCGCGACAGCGTTCGAGAAATGCCCGGTTTCTGCATAAGCGGCGGCGAGTGTCCGAAAAAAGAGAGGTTCTTTACCACCTGACAGGGATACCGCCTGCTGAGCTAGTTCGACCGCCTTTGCGCCGTCCCGAAGCGAGTCATCACTTGATGTTGCCAGCAACCAGGCAAGGTTGCTACGAGAGTGCGGATCTTCGGGTGCTAACGCCGCTGCCTCGCTGTAGTGCGCCATCGCCTCCTTCATGGCACCTTTGCGCAGAAGCGTGTTACCAAGGCCGGTATGAGCATCCGCGTCGTTGGGTTGCATTCGAAGAGTCTTCTCGAAATCAGCCATTGCTTCGTCGATTCGCCCTTGCGCATAAAGAACATTTCCGCGATTATAATAGGCTTCTGCGTAATTGGGTTGCAGATTTATGGCTTGTTCGAAGTGGGCCATCGCTTCATCGGGGTGCCCTTTTCTCGCCAGAGCATCTCCGATATTCATTTCTACAAACGCGGTACCCAGGCTGTAATGAGGATCTGACTTACCGGACCTGATTTTCGATGCGGCCTCAAAATGGGACATCGCTTTGTCCAGTTCACCGCGGTCAACGCAGAGGTAGCCGAGATTATTGTGGGCAAAATCGTTGTCGGTGGTGACGGCGAGAGCACGCGTCCAAAGCGTCTCGCTGTTTCGCCAGTACGAAGTTTGATTGAAGGCCGCGCATGCCAGGGCGGTGACGATCGCTACGGCGCCTCCGGTAGCTACACCACGCCATAATCTGACCTGGCCCACTGCTGCTGCGTCACCAGCGGCCCAAACTGCGATCAGAAACAAACCAATGGAAGGAAGGTAGGTATAACGGTCAGCATGGCCTTGTTCACCAACCTGAACAAGCCCAATCACTGGAACCAGCATAACAAGGTACCAAAACCAACCGGTAAACAGATAAGGTCGCTTATTTCGCCAAACGATTGCCGCAAAAGTCATGGCGAGGAGGAATGCAATAGCGAGAACAACCTGCCAAGTTGCCAAAGTATCATTTGGATGAGGATAAAAGACGGCGAGGCGTGTCGGCCACAATGTTTTCCAGACGTAAACGACGTAACTCGTGACTGCATTCTCTGCCCGCCAGAGAAACGGCAGCGGCGGGAGCGCGCCAACGGAGCGTTTTTGCAGTACAAACGTGACCATACCGGCGCCAGCGGAAAAGATGAGCAAGGGAATCTTTTCCAGAAAAAGCCGTCGTATGACGCGCCTTCGATTGTCTGGCTGGAGAATTTCCGCTTTTTCTCTTGTAGACGAGATTTGCTCAAAACGGCGGAGAGGCCAGTAATCCAAAAGGAGAAGGACAATCGGAGCGGTTACCAGCATGGGCTTGGACATGAGTCCTGCCACGAACAGGGCAACCACCACGAGATAGCGCGTTAACGATGGCGTCCGTGCGTAACGGACGTATGCGATCAGCATGAGGAAAAAGAAAACTGCGCTCAGAACGTCTTTTCGCTCGCTCACCCATGCGACCGACTCGACATGCAGCGGGTGAACGGCAAATAGTGCAGCCACAATGGCACTCTTCCAAAACGCGCTGGTCATTTGCTGCAACGCATAGAACAGCAAAAGTGCTGCGATGGCATGCAATATGACGTTCGTAGCGTGGTGTCCGCCAGCGTTTAAGCCATATAGCCCACAATCCAACATATGTGACAGGGTTGTTAACGGATGCCAGTTGCCCGCGTGCGGGCTGGTGAAGGCGGCTACCATCCCTTTTAACGTCAACCCGGCCCGGGTGGCCGGGGCATTGTAGACGTAAATATCGTCATCGAAATTAACGAAGTTGTAATGAATTGTCCGACTGAATAAAGCCAGACTAAGCGCGGCAAGAAGCAAATATATACCGACAATTGTGGTTCGACCGTGCACGCCACATGGTAATTCACGTGGTTGGTGGTCCGGTTGTCGCTTCCTCTTATTCGCTTTAGGGTGACACGCTGTCATTTGTTAGGCTAGTGTCGCGTAACGGCTGCTGTTGCTGGTAAAGCGCGATGTTGGCCTGTAGTTCGGTAGCGAGACCAGAGTTCCCCTGGCTATTGGCTAATTCGACGCCGCGCTGCGCAGTCTGGATCGCGTCCGCGAACCGGCCATTCTCCGCATATGCCGCCGCTAACGTGCGGGAGAGTATTGCGATTCTGCCTCCCGAGATGCGTACGGCTTGTTCTGCCAGTTGGACTGCTTTAGCACCACTTCGAATCGACTGGTCTGGTGAAGTGGCAAATACCCAGGCGAGATTGCTCATCGCGTTTCCATTGTCGGGTTCAACCAACAACACCTTCTCCCATTCTTCGGCGCCTTCTTTGACGCGTCCTTGCTGCACAAGAACGGTGCCCACAATATTGTGGACCTCCATGTTGTCGGGTTGTAGGTCGAGTAATTTGCGGTAGTGAAACAGCGCGTCAGCCACCCGGCCCTTTTGAAGGAGTGCCTTGGCAAGGTTCTCATGGGCGGGGCTGTTGTCTGGCCGTAGGTTGGCGGCTGATTCCAGCAACTCGATAGCTTCGTCCAACTTACCTTGCCCCAGAAAGACGATCCCCAGATTATTTTCAGCCACATCATTGTTTGTGGTTACGGCAAGGGCATGCCTGAATAACGTTTCGCTATCGCGCCAGTAGGAACTCTGAACCCACGTGCAAGAGCTCAAAGCGGCGATGACAACTATTGCAGCAGTGCCCAAAGTTGCGCGTTGATATCGATACAAAACGGTCAAATCGGCCACTGCCCAGGTGGCTGCTATGTAAAGGCCAATTTGAGGTAAATACGTGTATCGATCGGCTCGGCCCTGCCATCCGACTTGCACCAGTCCGATCACCGGGACAAGCATTCCCAGATACCACAACCAACCCGTAAGTAGGTACGGTCGATGTTTTCGCAGAGCGATGGCCGCAACCGTGATACCCATTAGAGCGAGGAGACAGCAGACGATTTCCCAAAGAGGTAGCCTGTTCTCCGGATGCGGGTAGAACACCGTGAGGTTCACTGGCCAGAGCATCTGCCAGATGTAGAGGACATAGCTGACTACCGCGTTGTTGATTCGTTCGAATATCGGCAACTCCTCGGTCTGGCCGACCGCGCCTTTCTGAACAAGAAACGTAATGACACTTGAAACAGCCGACAGCGCGATCAACGGAATTTTCTCCGCGACGCGCTTCCACAATTGACCTTTGATTCTATTGAGAGGCCAATAGTCGAGAAGCAAGAGCACAAATGGCAATGTTACCAGCATCGGCTTGGACATGAGTCCACAGACGAACAGAACTAACACAACCAGGTAACCTCCGACCCGGGGTAAACGCACATAATTCACGTAGGCGAGCAATGTCAGCATGAAGAAGACACCGCTCAGCACATCCTTTCGTTCTGCAATCCAGGCAACCGATTCGACACGCAAAGGATGAATTGCAAACACCGCCGCAACAAAAGCACTGCGCCAAACCGCTCCGGTCATCCGTTGCAGCGCTAGAAAAAGCAGCATCGCCGCCAGGGTATGGAGAAAAACATTCGTAAAATGATGCCATCCTGCCTTTAACCCATACAGCTGGCAGTCGAGCATGTGCGAAATGGTCGTCAGCGGGTGCCAGTTCAGGGAGTGAATATGTGTAAATGCCCAGGCAATACCGCTGATGCTAAGACCGCCTGTTATTTTCGCGTTCTCATAAACGTAACGCGGATCGTCGTAGTTAATGAAGTCGTGCCAGAGCGTTTGCCCAAAAACAAGCCAGGTAAGCACCGCGAGAGAGAGGCAGATACCGACAGTTTGCCAGCAACGGTTCCCTGTTGTCCCCATTTTCAAGAAACGACAAATGACGAATGAGGAAACCCACCTAAAAACAGGGTGCATTCCAGCTTCGTCATTTCTTTAGGACTTCCTCTGGTAGATCAAAATGTATTTTCCAAGCTGTGGCACTGATTGTGGTACGTTATCAAAATAATAATCTGTTTTATCTGGTGCCACCATGTTCACGAAACCCGCAACGGTGTAGTTTTGCGCCGCATATTCATTAGCCCACGTGAAAATCAACCGCTCAGATTCCGGCCGTTGCAGCCAGGAATCCGGCATCACCACGGAGATGAGAAATTTGGGACGGGCGCGTTCAATCTCTCGAATCATTTCCTGCTGCATTAGGCTGGCATACTTTTGGGTTTCCATCAGGCCGTAAGTGTAAATGTGGCCGGTTGCGGAATGTCGGTCGGAATAAAAGTAAATCTGGGGCTCCGAACCGAGCACCGCGATCGTGTCATTTCGAGTTGTATGTTCTCGCAGATATTCTGCAACCCGGATGGATTCTACGAAGGGAGCCTCTGGATAAATCATGCGAGAAGCGTCGGCCGGCGAGGCTTTGAAAAAGAATTTTCTTTCCACGAGAATCGGCCAGGCCAGAGCAAATCCCAGAATCAAGATGGGGATAAATCGGACTGCCGCCAATCGATTTACGCTGAGATCCGACAATCTGCCGACGCCAACGCCCGCGAGCAACGCGACGGCCGGAAGCACCAGAATGAAATAGTGCAGTCGAAAATAGAATCCTGGGCATAGCGCCAATGTAGAGAAGAATAGGAAGCCCAGTAGAAAAGCTGCGCTAGGACGTGTTTGCCGCTTCCACAAACCGGCAACGAGTCCGATTCCTGCCAGTGTCCAGATCGGCCACCCGGCCATAATCACTTCCTTTGCACTGTAGAAGAAATATCGCGGCGCCTGGCTGAACGGAACCACGCTACCATATTGACGCGCGTAATCGATTGTCCAAAACCAGAACCTGTCGAACGCGCCGACGCACCAAAGAAGCAGGCAAGTAATTACCAGGGGAAGAATTACGCCGGCGCTGAAAACCAGGGTTCGCAGAAGAATTTTTTCAAGGCGTAATCGACGGAGAAGATTGTTGGAGACGACATACATCGCTCCAAATAGCACGAAGAAAACTGCAGGCTGCTTCATTAAGACCCCGAGGCCGAAAAGCGACCCGCTTGCGAATAGCGATCCAAAAGGTCGGCGGTCCGTTCTGTTGAGCAGAAGCAGTGTTCCGCCAAGGACCGGGAGCAACACAAAATGTGTGGCGTGACCGGCAAACCCAAGCACCGATGGGCTTATAGAGAGCACGGCATAGCTCATCCCCGCCGTAAGTCCCACTACGGAATTCACAAGTTGGCGACCCAGTAAAAAAACCAGAATGACGGTAGCCGCGTTAACAAGAAGCAGTCCCAAATGAATTCCGGTTATTGTTTGCCCGAAGATCGACATGATTGCCGCGTAGGCTACGTAAGTGCCTGGGAACTTCATGTTGGAGGCGAGCGTGTATGGTGGAACACCTTGCAAAATCAATTGGCCGGCATAAGCGTATTCGCCTTCGTCGCGCTCAAGTGGAACTCCAAGGAGTCGAATTCTGATGGCGATAACGAGGCCGAAGACCACAACTGCGGCGAGCCACCATGCAACCGACAGCACTCTTTCTTGATCGCGACTTTTAGTCGGCATTCGAAGTGCTTAATCGATGAAGAGGCCACCTGACGCAAGATGCGAACAAAAAGGCCTTCAGGGATCGGCAAAGGTGTTTATTTGGTTCTTATGCCTGGTCGCTGGAGTACGAACCTTCCTCTTCTGCGCAGGATTTCCGTTTTTCAATAACGCCGATGAACAAGCGCACTTTGATGTTGTACTTAAGTACTCACAAGGACACCCGCCTCGCGGAATGGAACGCTTTTCCGGGGAATCTGCCCATTATTTCGTGGAGTACGGTTCCCCGGAGTTCTTTACGCCGCCAGAAGCATTTCCGGATGGCCGTTTCCCTCCTCCGATGTGGGCTTCCCCGGCGGAACGAGCTTTGGCCGCAGCTTCGCCGATGGAACGAACATGGAGCGAAGCGACTAATCCTGAGTCGTGGCAGCCGCCTTTGTATTACGCCACTGCCGCGTTGTGGCTGAAGCTGGGGCAGCATTGCGGGTTCTCGGACGGTCGCTTGCTCTATTGGTTACGCTTTTTAAACGTTCTCTTTTTCGCGGGGCTCGTTTGGCTGAGTTTTCTGGCAGCGCGGGAGTTCTTTCCTCAGCAAGAATGGATAGCCTTGTGCGTTCCACTTTTACTGGCGTTTATCCCCCAGGACATGTTTTACGGGATAGAGAATGATAATCTATCGCCACTCCTTTTCGGTGCGGTCTTCATTTGCTTGATCCGGTGGTGGCGCGCGGAAGTGCTGAACCCTGTCCCTGCTGTCTGTCTCGGACTGGCAATGTCGGCGACATACCTGACGAAACTCAGTAACGCTCCACTGCTTGCGGTCGCTCTTTGTGTTGTTCTGTTAAAGGTCCTTTCGGCGGTTCGTTCAGGACATCTTCGCAGAACACTGCCTGGACTCGGGATATTCGTTGCATGCGCCGTCATACCGGTCGGCACCTGGATGATTTGGATGCAACACGCTTTCGGAGACGCGATCGGTTCCTCCATACACATTGAACTTTCCGGTTGGACGCCAAAGCCGTTCACAACGTGGTGGCATCATCCCATCTTCACATGGCAGGGCGCGTGGAGCTTTCTGTCTAAGTTGCTGGCGAGTTTCTGGCGCGGCGAGTTCATTTGGCACGGAAACAGATTGGCTTCCGCTCCTGTGGATTACTTTTATGTTATTTCATCACTGGTATTCATCGGGATCGCGGCACTGCATCTGCCGTGCCTCGCGCGCAGCGACAAAGCGATGGCACAAATTGTTTCCTTCGCTTTACTGAGTTTTATCGCTGCGGTTCTGTTTCTCGCTTTTATTTCGATACGCTTCGATTTTGGCGATTCCGTGTATCCTTCGCGTTCTGAACCCTATTTGTGGTCGGGGCGTTATGTCACCGGCGCGCTGATTCCGTTCGTGATCGTTTATGTTTACGGACTCGAACTCGCTCTTCGTTGGACACACAGAACGTGGCCACTGTTCGCCGCCGTAGTGGTAATTATCACTGCCATTACGATTTCCGAAATTCGAGTCAATCGGCCAATATTCTCCAGCGACTATAATTGGTTTCACCTCCCTTAAAGAAGCGAATGGGGAATTCTGACACTGGAATGGAAGCAGCGGCCAATCGCAAAGAAATGTTGCAAGGAACCATGGAGCAGCCCTGCCGTTTATGGTGGAGGAGATTGCTTTTCGCTTTGATCCTGGCAGCTGTAACGATCCTTGTATATCGGCCCGCGTGGAATGGTGGTTTTCTTTGGGACGATGACGTTTACATCACCAATAATGAACTGCTAACGGCGCCGGATGGTCTGCGGCGAATCTGGTTCTCGCTGGATTCGCCTTCGCAGTATTTCCCGCTGGTCTATACAACTTTTCGCATCGAACACGAGCTTTGGGGACTGAACTCAACCGGTTATCACTGGGTCAATCTTGTGTTGCATGTCGCCAATGCCCTGCTGGTGTGGCTCATCTTGGCGCGGTTAAAGGTGCCGGGAGCGTGGCTGGCAGGAGCAATTTTTGCGCTCCATCCGGTGCAGGCGGAGTCAGTCGCCTGGATCACGGAACGCAAAAATGTGCTTATGGGCTTCTTCTTTTTGCTCACGCTACTTGCCTGGATTGCGTTCGTTGACGGAAGAACGAAGCGGCCCTGGTTGTTCTATGGGCTTGCCCTGATCCTCTATCTACTGGCGCTTTCGGCCAAGACAACCGCGTGCACGCTACCGGCAGCATTATTTTTAATTTTATGGTTGCAGCGGACGCCCATCAGTTGGAAGCGGGTTTTACAGGTTATTCCCTTTCTTGTTCTTGGCTTCGCCATGGGCGCACTAGCGATGTGGTGGGAGCGATACCACCAGGGGACGAGCCGCGCCGTTTTCGCGTTCCTGAGCCCGATCGAACGGGTCATCGTCGCGAGTCGTGCCGTTTGGTTTTATCTCAGCAAACTCATCTGGCCATCTAATCTGACATTTATTTATCCGCGATGGGATATCGCGCCGACTCATCTGCTCAACTACTCGTGGCTGTTAGCGGGAGTCATTGTATGCGGAGCTCTCTTTTTTCTGCGTCGATATTTGGGACGCAGCGTCGACGTCGCAGCAGGATTTTTCGTTGCGACCCTGAGCCCGGTGCTGGGATTCATTATGCTTTATACATTTCGCTACACGTTTGTAGCCGATCATTATCAATACCTGGCCTGTATCGGTCCGATCGCCTTGGCGTCCGCCGGTCTGGTCAATTTGGCCGACACGTTTAAGCACAGCCGTACCTTAGTCTTAAGCGTGGCGCTCGGTGTCTTGGCAGTGTTGGCGGCGCTGACGTGGCGACAAGCTGCAATGTACGGCAACATTGAAACCCTTTGGCGCACGACTCTGGCCAAAAACCCCGGTTGCTGGATGGCTCACAACAATTTGGGCATCGTGCTATTCGAAAAAGGCCAGCTTGACGACGCGATTCGGCATTACCGGATGACGCTCGAAATGCAGCCTGACTTTTGGGATGCCGACTACAATCTTGGCACCGCCCTTCTGGGCAAAGGCCAGGTGGACGAGGCAATTTTCTATTGTGACAAAGCGGTCAGCATGCAGCCAAACGATCCAGATGCTCAAGTGGCGTTTGCCAATGCTCTTGTTCAAAAGAAACGAATCGACGACGCGATCGTTCACTACCAAAAAGCGGTGGCAATACGTCCCGATTACTTTCTTGCCCGTTACGGTCTCGGCCACGCTCTGCTTGAGAGAGGGAAGCTCGATGCTGCAATTGAGCATTCTCGGGCCGCCTTGCTGATCCAGCCTAACAACGCTGACTGTCACACGGTCCTCGCCGTTGCCCTTGATGAAAAAGGCAAATCCGCCGAAGCCATCGAACACTACGAAAAGGCGCTCGAGATTTCTCCTCAATCCGTCTCCGCTCTGAATAATCTGGCGTGGTTGCTGGCCACATCTCCCAATGCGCCATTGCGAAACGGCGCGAAGGCGATTCAACTCGCCGAGCGAGCTAATCAATTTACCGGAGGCGTCAACGCTCTCGTGCTGCGCACCTTGGCAGCGGCATACGCCGAGGGTGGTCAATTTAGAAAAGCGATTGAAAACGCCCAGGCTGCGATGCAGCTGCAGCAGAGTCAGGGTGACGATTCGTTAGCGACCGAGCTGCAGCAAGACATCGCACTCTATGAGTTGGGGTTGCCTTATCGTGAAATGGCGAAATAAGGACCGTACAGCTACGCCCGCGTGACTCGTGGTTCGTTATCCGCCTCAGGCGGGTTAAAAAGGGCGGATGCCAATCGCGTGACGATTCAACGACTCAACGCCATCAGAGTTCATCGCTCAGAATTTTGAACACCTTTGTGCTCTCCACTACTCCAGCCAGAGCGTCTGTTCCGGGGCCATTGCCAAACGCGACCACGTCTTCAACAGTGACCAAGGCGGATTTTGTGTAAACCGCGGCCGGCTCCGGCTGTTCCGTTTGCGATTGTTTGGTCTGATTTTCGTCTTGTTTACCTGGTATCTTCGCGGCTCCGTACGATTTATCGCCATTTGGTCCAGTCGCCCAGGTGATCCAGGGCTGGCCGGCAGAATTAAACCCTAAGAGAGCGATTCCGCTATCTTTGCGAAAAGGGAATCCATTCAAGTTTAATCCGCCGAGTGCCACATCACCGCAGACTATTATCGTCGATTTCTCCCCGCCGTAACTTCGCGCGATTCCAACTGCGCGGTCCAGTTCCACCGTTTGACCGAGAGTCCTTTCTCCGTTGTTTTCCTGCGCTGCCTTTCGCATTAACCCTGCATCAACCACAAGCAAGTACCCGCCAACGTTGTACTGGAGCAATTGGATTGCTTTCCTCACCATATCCGCGAGGCTCGGTTGCTGACTTCTTTGTTCTACCTGGTTCACGAATGCGAGATCTTCTTTGCTAAAAACGCCGACCAGTTTCGGGCGGCGCCATGCCGGGACCGCGTCCAGTTCGGCTCGGGTCCGAACGATATCGAACCCGCTGGCACGAAGCTCGAGTAAGAGATCGCGGCTATCCTGTCTTTCTCCGCTTTTTGTGATTGGAAGAAATTGCGCCGCACCACCACCCATTGCGATGTCGATGTTTCCGCGGTCCACAAACTCAGCTGCAACTTTCTCGGCATCGCTCGACTCGGTGGGATGTGCGTAAAAGGCCGCGCTCGTCGGATCAGTGAGCTTCGTGTCTGTTATGAGTCCGGTGGCGCGTCCATATTCCCGCGCTAACTCTACGATGCTCTTGATTGGCTTCCCGTCGGCATTAATTGAAACGCCTCGATTCGACACTCTCTCGCCTGTCGCAATCGCGGTTGCCGCGGCCGCCTGGTCCGGAGCTGCGAAATCCTTTGAATAATTCATTACCAAAGCTGCATGAGCCATTGAATCCAGGTTCAAGCGTGTGCCAGCACCAGCGGAATACGCGCGGGTAGGGGCAAGCCGGGCAGGGGAAAGGCCTTCTCCAACAAACAGAATAATTCCGAAAGGCTTCCGGATTACCCAGTGCTGAAAATAAAGGACGCCAATTCCGGCAAACGCGAGGAGACAAAAAAGTGCCAGTAACTGGTTACGCCACTTCATTACCTTTTCTGTAGCGGCGGTCTACGTGTCACTGCGTAGCGTAGCGAAAGCGGATGACCGTCGCAAATGCTGTACTGCAATCGAAAGAACGGCTTGTCGATCTTCTCATTCATCGGCAAAGTGCGCCACGTATGGCTGGTCCGGTAATGCTTATCATTCGCGATGGCTGGGGCATTAATCCAGGCGGCGCGGACAAGCGCAAGGAAAACGGCGATGCAACCCTTCTCGCGTCGACTCCGTTTCACGAAAAGCTTTACCGGGATTATCCGGGCGCCAAGTTGAGCGCAAGCGGAGGCGACGTCGGTCTGCCCGAAGGACAGATGGGCAACTCGGAAGTCGGCCACCTAAACCTGGGAGCTGGTCGGATCGTTTACCAGGATCTGACGCGAATTAACAAGGCGATTAAAGAAGGCGAACTAACGCGCAACCGAATTTTACAGGAAACCTTTGCCCGGGCTCGCAGTCACCGGTTTCATTTGCTCGGGCTGGTTTCCGACGGCGGTGTGCACAGCCATTATTCGCACATGATTGCGCTTGCAAACGCGGCACACGATGCAGGCGTTACGGAGATTTTCGTTCACGCGTTCACTGACGGGCGCGACACGTCACCGACCGGGGGTGCCGCTTATCTAAAAACGTGTGAAAAAGAACTCGAGAAAAGCGGCGGACGGATTGTAACGGTTGTGGGCCGGTATTTTGCGATGGATCGCGATCGGCGCTGGAGCCGCACCAAAAAAGCGTGGGATGCGGTTGTCCTTGGTTGCGGCGAAATCTGCAAATCCTCGCCCTCGGCGGCTGTGGATCAACAATACAGAAACGGCAACACTGACGAGTTCATGCCGCCATTGATTTTTTCTCACCCAAATGAGCAGCGGGTGCGTGACGGTGACGTGGTTTTATTTTTCAACTTTCGTGCCGATCGTGCGCGCCAATTGTCGCAGGCATTTTTGCTGAAGGATTTCGACGGCTTCGACCGCCAGGTCTGGCCGCAGGTGGAGTTTGTCACGCTAACGCAATACGATGTGACTTATTCTTCGCCGTTTATTTTTGCGCCGGAAGAACTCGCCGACATCCTGGGTGAAATCGTCAGCGCGGCCGGTAAACGCCAATTACGCATCGCCGAGACGGAAAAGTATGCGCATGTCACCTATTTTTTTAACGGGGGCATCGAGAAGCCGTTTCAGGGCGAAGACCGCAAATTGATTCCTTCGCCAAAGGTCGCCACTTACGATTTGAAGCCGGAGATGAGCGCATTCGAAGTCACCGGGGAATTACTCGCGCGGATGCCGAACTACGATCTGATCATACTCAACTTTGCCAATCCTGACATGGTCGGCCACACCGGCGTGGTCGAAGCGGGAATCAAAGCTGTAGAAACGGTAGATGAATGCATGGCGCGAATCATTCCCAAACTGCTCGAGCTTGACGGCAAAGCCATGGTGACCGCCGACCATGGCAATTGCGAGCAGATGCGCAACGCTGATGGTTCGCCCAACACGGCGCACACAAGCAACCTTGTGCATTTCACTTACGTGGCCAACGATGCCGCGCGTTTTCGGTGCGAAGACGGAATTCTGGCGGACGTCGCGCCGACGCTTCTGTTTTTGCTTGGACTGCCGCAACCGAAGGCGATGACCGGACACAATTTGCTCGTGCCGATTTCCCAGAAAACCGAGGGGAACTAATGTGGGTAGGGTGCGTCACTCCCCGCGCGCCTTTGATTCAGACGACCGATACCGTTCCGCGGTTACAATCTCGTCGAAAGTGATCTCCAATTTTCGATTAATTGCTCGTGTCCCGGCCATGGCGATTCGGTGTAAAAGCCGAATGTGACACTCGGCTGTTGTTTCGTGCCAGCTGGCTTTACGGACGAGCTTGAGCGCCCCGTGGACTTCGACAAGAGCACCCCAGTTGACAGGGATCTCCGAATCACGGAATAAGTCCTCGGGCAGAACGAGGAAAAACAAGTTCGCGCAGCGATAGCGAAGTAATTTGTCGAACTTGGTGCAATCATACAGGCGATTTTGCAAAGCGCGCAGCTCACGCAAAATTCGCGTGTACCCGCGGTGGCCGATCACGGTCAAATCAGGCAAATCGAATTCGGGAAATAGGGAATCGCCGTTCCGCAAGTTCGGATAATGTGAGCGAAGCCGTCCTTCGAGAAGCTGGCGTCGTTGGCAAATCGTCTCGAGTCGCTGGCTGGCAGCATCGCTCTGGCAATTATCTCGCCGCAAATCGCAGAGCGCCTGTTTACACTCAAAAATCGCCGTGGATCCAATTCTCTTAGGCGTCAATCGATACGCCGCAACGTCGGCACGATAGCGGCATTTTGGCAGGTTCACTTCCATTGCGCAGGCGGAATAGCCTTGGACCTGTGCCCATAAAAACGCCAACCGCTTCAGCCGGGCGTGTCTCTCAGTTTCGCCGTGGACGCGTTTTATTTGGGCAGCCATCTCGCGAGTTCGCGGGCCCAATAGGTGACAATGATATCTGCTCCTGCTCGCTTAAGCCCGGTCATGATCTCAAGTACGGCATCGCGCTCGTCTAGAAGGCCTTTCTCGACGGCGCCCTTAACCATCGCATACTCGCCGCTCACATGATAAACAGCGGTCGGTTTCCCAAACCGCTCACGGACTCGCCAAAGGATGTCCATATACGGCAAAGCAGGTTTTACCATTACGATGTCCGCTCCCTCCTTGATATCCAGCGCTACCTCGCGCAAGGCTTCTTTAGCATTGGCAAAATCCATCTGATAAGAGCGACGATCGCCAAACTGCGGCGGACTCTCAGCTGCTTCGCGGAATGGTCCATAGAAAGCCGACGCAAATTTGGCGGCGTAGCTCATAATCGCAGTTTGATCGAAGCCACTGGCATCGAGCTCCTCTCGAATCGCGCCGACGCGGCCGTCCATCATGTCGCTCGGTGCCACGATATCCGCACCAGCTGCCGCGTGAGATACCGCCGTCCTCGCCAGCAACTCGACAGTCTCGTCGTTGAGAACGCGGAAATGATTTCCGTCGATGCGTGTCACGCCACAATGGCCGTGACTCATGTATTCGCACAAGCAGACGTCGGTAATTGTGACAAGGTCCGGACATTTTGACTTAATGGCTCGCAGTGCTGTTTGGACGATCCCGTTTTCGGCATAAGCGCCGCTAGCCTGTTCATCTTTTTGTTCTGGAATTCCGAAAAGTAGAACGGCTTGCAGTCCCAAGTCCTGCGCGGCGCGCGCTTCGTCGGCAACTTCCGGTACAGACAACTGAAAAACCCCTGGCATGCTGGCGATCGGCCTGCGTTGCTGCACCTTTTCACTTACAAACAGCGGCAAAACGAAATTGTGAGCGTTCAAATGTGTCTCGCGCACGAGGTTTCGCAGCGCAGATGAATGCCGCAGCCGACGCGGACGGTGCACGAGTTTCCTCACAACACGATGGTACGCGTAGCGAAAGTGAGTCGCAAGCAAGCAGGAATAAGCGTCTCGACGCGTTGCTTGGATGAATGGGATAGGCGCTTGACGGCGCGCGACGTCAGGTGTCTGCATCTTGAGCGTGGCCCATGGCTCCGATTATTTGCTGGTCGATATCAGCAATTCGTACACAAAGTTTGCATTTGCATCGACAACCCGGGTTTTCGCATCGACACGAGTCGTTACCCGCAAGGTTTCAACTCGCATGGTCGCCCAGCTTCTTGGAAAACGAAATGTGAAGAAGGTAGTCGTCTCTTCGGTGGTGCCCGCGAAGAACTCGGCGATTCTGAAAGCTGCCGGAAAAGCGAAGGTAATCTGGCTCGGCTGGAAGCTGAAGCTGGGCGTCGAAATTGATTATCCCAAGCCGCGGTCGATTGGCGCGGACCGGCTGGCAAACGCTGCGGCTGTCTCAGCACTCTACGGGTGTCCCGCAATCGTGGTGGATTTCGGTACTGCGGTGACCTTTGATATCGTCTCAGAGCGTCGGGCCTATGTCGGTGGTGTGATCGCCCCGGGGCTCGAAGCGATGACTAACTTTCTTTATCAGCGAACGGCACTCTTGCCCAAGCTTTCATTGAAAGAACCGCGACGCGCGATCGGTAAATCGACCATCCAGGCAATGATTTCGGGGGCCGTGTTCGGCTATCGCGGATTGGTACGGGAAATCCTGGCGCAAGTTAAAGCAGAGGGATTTCCGCGTAAGAAGGTTCACGTCGTGGCGACGGGTGGATACGCGCGATTGATCGCGCGGCGGTTGCCCGAGATCGGCGTGGTGCATCCGAACCTTACTTTGGAAGGACTACGGATTGTGGGGAACCTCAATGACTGATTTGCGGTGGGACAGTGTAGTCGCACCTTGTATTTCACCTATCGATTTTTCCGAAGGGAGCCGAAAAATCGATTGCCTGGAGCAACTTTCCACTTGTCAGATGTGCCGAATGGGGGTTCAATCGCTACTTCATGAGAGTGTGGGGGATGGCGGCAGTCGCCGCGATGGTGCTTAGGTTATTCGCCGCAGATTCGTTTGGGGCGGAAAATGTTGCTCCGACCAAGGCGGAGTTGGAGGAAATGTACAACGCTGCGTTCCGCGCGTTCGATTCGAACAAATTTGCGGAAGCGCTCAAACAACTTGATGCCATCGATGCCCGTCAGCCTGATCTTGCTGCTTCGAAGAACTTGCGCGGCGTGATCCTGATGCGGCAGGGGACTTACGAACAGGCGGAAGCAGCGCTCCAGGACGCTTCCCGAATCGATCCCAAGTTTTGGAACGCACGCTTCAATATGGCGGAGATCCCATTTCTTAAAAAAGATTGGGCCGAAGCGCGGAATCGCTTCCAGCAACTTCTTTCCAACGGTGAATCCGATCTCGCAAAAGAAGCTTCCCAGCTGATTCAATACAAAATCCTGCTCACGTATCTCATGGAGGGGAAAGACAACATGGTCGATTCCATTCAGGCCAAGTTGGAGCTTTCTCCTGATACGCCCGCAGTGAATTACGTGAAAGCAGCCGTCGCGCTCCAACAAAAGAATCAGAAGGAAGCAAAAGATTGGATCAGCGCCGCGGAGAAGAATTTTTCGCCACAACTGAATAAACTTTTCGCCGAATCACTTTACGAAGTTGGATGGCTGGAAAAGCCGGTCGGCGAAGCGCGGCCTTCGCTGCCGCTGATGACGGCTGCTGAACGTTCGGAAAAGACAAAGGCCACCGCTCGCGCAAAGTTTGAGCAGGCACAACAGGCGCTGCGGCAACGCGATTTAGCGGCAGCCCTGAAACTGGTCGACGAAGCGGACCAGACCGATCCCAATCAGGCGGCCACGATTAATTTACGCGGCGAGATTCTGATGCAGCAGGAGCAGTTCGATCAGGCTGAAGCGGCATTTAAGAAGGCCGCGAAGTTGGATACCAAACTTCGCGAGGCACAATACAATCTGGCGCAAATTCCCTTTAAGAAGAAGGAATATGCAAAAGCGCGAGACCGTTTCGAGACGTTGTACAAGCGCACGCCCGGAGGGGATAAAAATCAGGCGGCACAGCTCATCAAATTCAAGATTTACATGACGCTTTTGCTCGAAGGAAAAGAGAGCCGCGCACATGCGATGATGGACGAGTTTCAATTTACCGGGGACACGCCCGCATTGTATTACGCTCAGGCGGCTTGGGAGTTTCAACACAACAACCCGGAGAAGGCCGCCGATTGGAGTGCTTCGGCCAATAAGATTTATTCGTCAGCACTAAACAGCGTCTTTGCTGACGCTTTTTACGACGTTGGCTGGGTGCAAAGGCCTCCGGCAGAGACGATGCCGACACCTGCGTTCGACACAGCCCAGGCTGAAGGAAGTCCAGCAGTCGAGCCGAGTCCTATTCCAGATAAGGTCTTTGCTGCAAATAGCCAAAGTGACACCTCGAAAAGTGAAGGACTGGCTTTGAACTCAACGGCGACCGCGCCCAGCACTGGCCTGGATATCGCCAGCGGCGGATCAACACCTGCGCAGACTTCCGTCGCCTCGTCGAACGACTCAGCCTCGGGAACAGGTGCTCAGCCGGAGCAGCAACCGGCCTCGGTACCGTCTTCAGGTAGCAGCGATTCAGCGACCGCGGTTGCGCCTGCTGAATCACCGCAGACATCGCCAGGTCCCAACGAACAAAGTAATCAACCGGCTGTCGTCCAGACGAGTGCTTCCGCGAGTCCCGCCGTTGAAGCTGTGCCTGGCAAATCTGCGCCAGCAGGAATTCTGCCAAGAACCAGAATGTGGGTTGTCGGGGGACTACTTTTAGCGGGGCTGGTGATTCTCGCTTGGGTGACCGTACCGACGTTTCGCCGTCGCTATGCCTTCAATGTCCCAAGATACCCACGGACAAGCTCTGCCGCCACGCCTGCCCTGTTTAAGCCGAGAGCGTCGGTAACGCCGCAAAAGAAAACTTTACAGGGCAACGGCTTTGTAGGAGGGCCTCGTCAGGTTTCGCTGCAATTAAAGGCGGCGAAACCGTCATTGCGCCTCAGCGCTATTTCTTCGCGCAACCAGAATGATAATTTTGATCTGACCGAAGGCCTCACAGCGAAGCCGTCGCAAGACTCGGCCTACCAGATGGAGGCGCCGCACCGCGAGGTGTCGCTCGTTGAATCAGAGGCTGAGTCATCCGTGGGGCCGATTCTCGAACATGCAGAGAACGGGGAGAGCTTGAACACCGATACGACCCAGCCGGCGGAGATGGCCGGGATTTCAGCGAGCAATGAATTGACCGAAATCACTGCGGCGATGGCGCCGCAAGCGGCTACTGCGATTCCAGAGGGCATTGAGGAAATCACATGGCCCACACAAGAGGCGAGCGATGCGTTTGACGGTGCAGAGGAAACCGCGCCATTTCAGGAGGAGCCCACTGAGAGACCGCAAGATGTAGAAATCGCATCGCCCGCCGCGACACCGTTGACCGAGCATCCAGTTGAATCGGTGAGCCTCGAACAATCAGTGCCAGACGAACCAGTTTTCACCGCCATTCCCATCCCAGTGCTTGCAAGAGCTGCCACCTTCGCTTCTGATCCACCGAGGGCCGCTTTCGCAGAACCTGTATTTCCGCAAACAACAACACCCGCAATCATGCCTGAAACAACTCAAACCCCAACCGCTCCTGTAAACAAAGCCCCGGCCCCGCCGATGGCCAAACCGCAACAACCACCTGCCGCGATGCAGACATCCGTGCAGCTCACTTTCTCGTTCGAAATCGCAGCCATGCAGTTGACACCCAGTTTTAAAATGGGCGCCCTAAAGGTGCGTCCCATATCGAAGCTGGTCACGATGCGGTTGCCCTCTCCTCAACAGCCTCAGTCGGCTCTGAATTTGCAGGTCAGCTTCGAAGTGGCAAAGATTCAGCCCACCTCAGGAGCGCTTGGTACGATCCGCATGGTTCCATCTCAACAGCAGAGGCCCACGCCCGGTGGTTTGCCTTCATTCGCAGTTGCGGGATTACAGGTGATGCCTAATTCTGAGACCGCACCGGTCCAGCTCACACCGTCGCGACAGGGACGGGCATCTGTCTTCGTCACCGTGCCATTCCAGATTACCACGCTTGAGTTTGCGCCCTCACTCGAAATAGCGTCCGTTATTCTAAACTCGAACTCCAAGCAGGTGGCCGTTCAGTTGCCCGGCGCCGGACCGTCCCCAACTGACGGAGCGCCAATGTTTGAAATAGCAAATCTGGAGCTTGGAGAAGGCGGCGAGATCGGCATGATGCATCTGAACCCCGTCAACGCGCCGAAGCGAGCCTGACCAGACGGCCCTTCATAATCGCTCAGCGCCAGTTTAACGAACGCAGTGGTTTCGGAAGAAACACTCCGTTCTTTCGAATCAGCTTTCCGTCGAAATAGATTTCTCCGCCGCCGTACTCGGGGCGCTGAATGCTTACCATATCCCAGTGCACCTGACTTCGGTTTCCGTTGTCCGCTTCCTCGTAAGCTTGCCCCGGGGTGAAATGGAACGATCCGGCGATCTTTTCATCGAACAAAATGTCTCGCATGGGATGCAAAATGCGCGGATTAAATCCGAGCGAAAATTCACCGATGTAACGGGCACCCGGATCTGAATCGAGAATCTTGTTCAGTTTTTTCGTTTCATTGCTTGTCGCATCAACGACTTTTCCGTTCTTGAATTCCAGGCGGATGCCATCAAAGGCGATCCCCTGATAGATGCTCGGCGCGCTAAACGTCACATGGCCCTCGACTGAATCTCTCACCGGACAACTGAATACTTCGCCGTCGGGAATATTGCGATCGCCACCACAAATCACGGCTGGAATCCCCTTCATGCTGAAACGCAGATCAGTGCCGGGACCTTTGACTTCGACTCGGTCCGTCTTTTCCATCAAACGATGGAGCGCTTTCATGCCGGGCAGAAGTTTCCGATAATCGAGGGTGCAGACTTCGAAATAGAAATCTTCGAACGCCTCGGTGCTCATTCCAGCAAGCTGGGCCATGGAGGGTGTGGGCCAGCGCAGCACCACCCACTTGGTCCTTTTGACTCGCTGATCCTGCACCGGCCGCAGTTTCCTGGCGACTAATTTCATTGTCTCCGGTGGCACATCAGACAGTTCCGTGACGTTGTTGCTGCCGCGCACTGCAATATACGCATCCATTTTTTTCATTCGCGCCAGTTCGTGGCTCGCCATGAGGTTTAACTGCCTATCGGAGGCTTCCAGCGCGAGCGCGCGGTTTACCCGGGCGTGATAGGTCTGCGCAAACGGCACGCCGCCCGCTTGCCGAGCCGCGCGTAGCAGCGCGATGGTCATTTCGTCGGGAATATCGAATGCCTCGATGAGGACCGTTTCATTGCGCTTGAGACGGATGGAATATCCCACCAGAAGTTTCGCAAGTTTATCAAATCGGGCGTCGTGCATAGCCCTTATCATTCCACCGGCCTCGTCGGACGCAACCCGCTGATGCTATGCACTTCGAATAAATTTCGCTGCAAAAGCGCCATCGAAACCGTCGTGAAAGGGAAGCGAACGCTTCTCTTCCATAAAACGCAGGTCCGGCAGCCGGTTCAGAACCAGGCGCGTGACGTGTTCATTCTCTTCCGGCTCAAGGCTGCAAGTACTGTAAATAAGTACACCATGGCGCTCTAACAATGGTATGAGCGCGTGAAGCATTTTGAGCTGTCGCTGTTGCATCCGGGAAAAATCGCTTGGTTGTAATCGCCATCTGACATCCACTCGTCGTCGCATTACTCCGGTATTGCTGCAAGGCGCGTCAAGCAGGATGCGATCGAATGGCGCCATCGAAGCAATCTCTGCGGGGACGTGACCGCGTGTCCAATCGTGCTCGAAAGTGTGGACGATCCCGACCCCAAGGCGCGCCATGTTCTCTTTCAAGGTTTGCAATCGCCCTGGGTCGCGATCGCACGCAACGAGTGTTCCCCGGTTTTTCATTAGTTGAGCGATATAACCGGTTTTCCCGCCGGGAGCAGCGCATGCGTCGAGGATCTTTTCTCCAGCACGGGGACTCAGAATCTGGCAGGCAATCCCAGTGCTTGGATCTTGAATGTAACAATGACCATCCCTGATAGCGCCTAATGGCAACGCATCAAATTTAATGAACTCGGGATTGGGCGCCAGCGGCCGGGAGCTTGGATAAAGTCGGAGGAACTCTTCCCGGTCGATTCTTAGTTGATTGATCCGTCCGTAGACTTGCGCGGGAAGATTGTTCCATTTGCAGAGTTCTTCCGCGTGTTGGGCACCGAGATGCCGCTGCCAGCGCTCGACAAGAAATTGTGGATGTGAAACCCGAACAAACAGAGGCATTGCATCGGCACGTGCAAGCAACTCGCTCTGCCGCCGGATCGCGGCGCGAAGCATGCCATTCACGATTGGTCGCTGTCTTTGTGGGACGAGCCCGACACTCTCATGGACCGCCGCATGTGGAGCGGTCTTGATGAAGAAAAGCTGATACAACCCCAAGCGCAGAACATCACGAAGATCCACGCCCACCCTTGAGGCGCGCAGACATCCAATCCAAAAATCCAGTAACGTTAAATTACGCAGGACGCCGTAAACGAGTTCCAAAGCAAACGCGCGATCCGAATCAGTCAACTCCGCTTTTGCGAGAGATTCCGAGACAATCGAGTCGGCAAACCGGCTTTCTTTGCGCCATGTGCGCAGCGCATCGAGCGCAATTTGGCGAGCAGAAAGCCGCGCCATATATTTTGGAGGAACAGTTATTGCGGTTTTACGCTAGCGCGTCCAATCGAATAATAATGAAAGCCCAGACGGCCCATTGTTTTAGGGTCCAACAAATTTCGCCCGTCGAAGACGATGGGCGTTCTCATCTTTTCTTTTACTACCGCAAAGTCCACGTTGGCGAATTCGTTCCATTCCGTGGTGATGACCAGCGCTTCGGCATCATTCACTGCTTCAAGGGCAGATGATGCGAATTCCGTGTCTGCGATCGGTTTGATAGCGCGGGCTTTCTGCATTCCCTTTGGGTCGTAGGCAATGACCTGTGCTCCCTCGCGAAGCAGGTCTGCCACCAGTTCCACTGCGACAGATGACCGAAGATCGTCTGTGTTAGGCTTAAATGTGAGACCCCACACTGCAATTCGCTTTTCCCGTAACACCCACAGCGTTTCCCGAATCACCTTTAGAAAACGGTCTTTCTGGGCATTGTTAATGCGCTGTACTTCCTTGAGCAGATCAAACGGAACACCAAGCCGTTCGCTGATGGTGATGAAAGCGGCAATATCTTTGGGAAAACACGAACCGCCATATCCAATTCCAGCGTTAAGGAAATCACGACCGATTCGGTGATCCATCCCGATTCCATGGGCGACTTTTTCAACATCGGCGCCGCTGCTCTCGCAAATCGCCGAAACCGCGTTGATATACGAAATTTTCAACGCCAGGAATGAATTCGCGCAATGTTTGATAAGCTCGGCGCTGTTAATATCTGTCACCAGGATGGGCGCCATAAACGGCTCATAAATCTTCTTCATAAGATCGATGGCCCGTTCGCTTTGGGCTCCAATCACGATGCGATCAGGTTTCATCAGATCGGCTACCGCGCAGCCTTCGCGCAGGAATTCAGGGTTGCTGACCACGTCGAAGTCTGCCTCATGGCGGTTATACCTTTTGATTGATTCCGCGACTTTTTCGCCGGTTTTCACAGGGACTGTGCTCTTGTCAACAATCACGCGGTAATCGGTTAAGACTCCCGCGATTTCACGGGCGACTTTCTCTATAAAGCTAAGATCAACATCTCCGTCCGGCTGCTGTGGAGTAGGAACCGCGATAAAGACGATCTGCGAATTCTCAACACCCTCCTCGATGCTGCCGGTAAAACGCAACCGATGCGCCGAGACGTTGCGATGAATTATTTCTTCAAGCCCAGGTTCATAAATTGGGACCTCGCCGGATTGCAGTTGCTTGATTTTTTGCGCGTCGTTATCGACGCATATGACGTTATGGCCGACATCGGCGAAACAGGCGCCAGTCACCAAGCCAACATAACCGGAACCGATGATTGCAAGGTCCATGATTGAAGGAACGGTGCGGGCGAATTAGCCGCAGCACAAGTGCCCGAACAAATCGAGCCGATCCGGTATTGTTCGCGCGCTTTCGTTCATTCTCCTTCGGACGTAGGATCGAAATTTAGGTCGAATCCAAATTTCGGGAATGCTTTAAGCGTGATAGTAAAGAGGACGCCGTACTCCTTAGATCCGTTATTGTCGCGTATGATGCCACCGAACGAGGCCACCCAGCTCGACAAGTCTCGATAGATCGAGTAGCGCTGCTGTTCGAGGATGCCGGTTGCCCCTTCGTATTGCTCTTGGACGCCAATGCCCCAGTTGTCGTCGATACGGTAATAGCCGCCCACGACAAACAAACTGCTGTCCTGGAAAAACGGATTGCCGTTTAGATACCGATGCGCAACGGTTAGTTGCAAATTTGCCAGTGGCTGAACATTCGCAACAGTGTCAACTTCCGTAAATCCTTTGGCGAAAGCCGGCACTTGGGAGTTAATGGAGAGCGACATCCAGGGTAGTGGTGTAAAGCGAATGTTGTTAACGAGATTTGAGTAATCCGTGGGTTGGTAGGGGTTCTGGAATTGCACATCAACGAAGCTATCGAGTTCGAACCAGGTGATTGTCCTGTCGTCGCGGCGCGTTTCCAGACGGTTGCGAACGCCCACCCGCCAGACCGTCCAATCAGCGATCGAGTCGATGCTGGTGAACTGCGGAAAGTCAAGTGCCCGCGGCTGGGTCGACGGTTGATACCGATCGAACCCCAAAATTGATGTTGGGTTAGGTCCATCCTCCTTCACATAAGAAAAGTCCGTGAACGGTTGAATAACATGCATGAGTCCATCCAGCCCGACCGCGCGGCTTTGCACGCTCTCCCATGTACGCGAGATCTTGAATGAAGCTTCGGCGCCTGTATCGAAAACCGAGCGAAATGTGTCTCCGTCGAACTTTACTGGATTAGCCAGCGTCGGAGGCGGAAGAATAAAATTGGGTACGAGCGGATTTGATGGCGGTATGAAAGTTGTCGAATCCAGGTCAAATGTCTTGCCATAATAGGTTCCGCGATAGCCAACCCGTGGCACGATCGAAAGCCACCCAAAGTACGTGTTTGGATAAGTTAGTTGATGGAAGGTATCGAAACGATACGTGCCATAATTCTCGAAGCCCGAGTCCTGGGGAAATTGCAGCCGTAAATTGGCAAACCCGGTCTCGCCTTCATAGAAAATGGGCCCGCCGAAAAGACCATGACGTTTGATGTCCAATACCACCTCCGGCTGCCGTTCCGTTGTGGTGAAAAACTCGTTCGCCTGAAAGCGCTCGATGGCCGTCAAAGTATAAAAAGGATCCGTCTTTGCTATCGCGAGCACATTGTCCGGGACGGGATCGATGCGGAACTCCCCCTGAAAGAAATCCTGCATAACATACTGATCGCTGAGCTTGGTGAGATTGGCGATGCCATAAATATCGTCTGTAAAGTTGGTAGTATCTGCCAGGCTAACCCGGTATCGTCCGGTAGGAACGTCCTTTCGCGGAATGTTGGTTTCATTTAGGTTCGGGTTTTGGTCCTGGAGATAATACGTTTTGAGCCGCGCCAGGCTGTCGTTGAAGTAATCTATGGTCGAATCAAAACCCACGGCTAGACCGCGCCGACCGCGATAATCGAGCCGGAACCGTCCCTTGATGTCGTCTGTAATTGGGAACGTCACTTGAGTGAGAAGCGACGGTCCCCATGAACTCAAGTACGCTGGTGAAATCGTGAAACTAAATGCGTCGTTGAGCGATTGGTAAAGATAGGGCCACCAAAAAACAGGCACCTTCCCCACATACGCGGTTACGTACTGGAAAATCACGCGATCGTCTTCGTAAACGCGAATCGTTCGCGCGTGGAGATGGAAGTCGTTCTTCGGTGAATCGTGAGTGGTAAAGGTGCCGTCCTTTATTAGATAACCGTTCTCAGAAATTGAGGTCACATGGCCGCCGGTCAGGAAATAAGGTTGGGACTCGGTGCGCGAATTGAGCGCTTTGATTTTTTTAGTCTCCGTATTGTAAATCCCACTCTCGGCGATGTACAGGCTTGTATCCCGGTAGATTCGCACGTGGCCTCTCAACTCTACGTCGTGCGTTGCGGAATTGTATTGCGCGTAATCGGCGTAAATATCCGTGTTGCCAATATGAATCGCGACGTTATCGCGCGCCGTGGCCAGGCCATTCTCATATGTCGTCTCCCCCGTAGAAGTGATTTCAATGGGGGCATTTTCCGGAGTCTTGATCTCTCCTTGGATCAAATCGGCACTCGCCAAAACAGTGGCGATCAACAAGACCAGCGTTCGCATGGCGCAGGCCGAACGTACCGCGCAAGAGCCTCCCTGCAAAGCTAAAAGCGCTCTACGCAATAGGGGCGGCAGTAAGCACGAAGCGGTTTGAAGCGAGATCATCGCGGGTTCTGTCTTGATTAACCAATCAATTGACGGTTTTCTTCATCCCAACGTGAGCAAGTCTGTCGATCAGATCTTTGTTAATGCAAAGCAATGGCTTCTGGGGCTCCTGTCCTGGCTTACCGGCGCGCCTGGCTGGGTTATCCAGGTCGCATCAAGTCTGATCAATATTTTCGCGCTTCTATTCGTATTCCTGACATTGTTCGCGCTCATGTCGGTGCTGGAGCGGAAGATTCTTGGCCGGATACAAAATCGCTATGGCCCCAATCGCGTCGGACCATTCGGGCTTTTGCAGCCGGTGGCCGACGGTATCAAAATGTTGATCAAGGAAGACATCGTCCCGGCGCGCGCGGACAAGTTTGTTCACTTCCTGGCTCCAATTCTCATTGCTGCTGCGGCGATTCTGGCCCTTGGGATAATCCCTTATGGCCGGAACATGACGCCGTTTACAATCGACGGTGGCATCCTTTTCTTCTTTGCGGTTGGTTCGACAACGGAGCTTGCGGTCTTTATGGCCGGTTGGGGAAGCAATAACAAATTTTCGATGCTCGGTGCGATGCGCGCGATAGCGCAGATGATCAGCTACGAGCTGCCGCTCATCATCACTGTACTTCCGGTGGTGATGATCGTCGGCTCGCTGACTCCTGATCGGATTGTTGCCGCGCAAGCCGAGTACACGCTTGGCGTTGTGCCGCGCTGGTTCGTTTTCACGCCGTGGGGCGCGACTGCGTTCATCTTGTTTTTTGTATCCGGTCTCGTGGAGTCGAATCGCACTCCATTCGATGTACCGGAAGGTGAATCCGAAATTGTAGCCGGCCACATGACTGAGTATTCCGGTTTCAAATATGCAACCTTCTTCATGGCGGAATACATCGGAATGTTTGCCATCACCGGACTCGCCACCACCCTGTTTCTAGGCGGCTGGCATTCGCCTCTGGCCGCCCTGGCATTTATCCCGTCCTATGTCTGGTTTTTCGCGAAGCTAAGTGCGCTGCTCTTGGTTTACATCTGGCTCCGCGGAACGTTGCCACGCACGCGGATTGATCAAATCATGAATTTTGCCTGGAAATTCATATTGCCAATGTCTTTTACCTGCGTCATCGCAGCCGCTGTCTGGCATTATGCGGGTCGCGGCTTGCGCGGGTGGCTTTGGTCGTTTGTGGTGATTGCAATCGTTTACACTTCTCTGTCGATGTTGCTCGACACACAACGAAAGTTCGCGCCTCGCACTTACCGTTTCGCCGAATGAGCAGCTCCGCCTTCGTTCTGATCACCATCCTGACACTGGCCGCCGCGCTGGCAGCCGCCACGCTGCAAAAGCTCATGCACGCGACGTTGAGTTTTGCTGTTGCCCTTATGGGCGTCGCTGCGTTCTTCTTTCTGCTGGGCGCGGAATTTGTCGGTCTGGTGCTGGTATTCGTTTACATCGGTGCGGTTGCAGTGTTGATCGTTTTTACCATTCTCTTGACCCGGCGTGATATGGGAAAAGATCGTGGCGCTAATTGGGGCGGTGCATTGCTGGCTGTTGCTGTATTCGGCGGTTTGGCGTGGGCTGTTTTTAAGACTCAATCGGTTGCCATTGGCGCCCCACACATTCGAGCACTGACTGTTAAACGAATCGGTGAAGCGTTGATGACCAGTTATGTCTGGCCATTGCAATGCATCGGGCTTCTTCTCACCGCTGCGCTGATCGGCGCACTGGTTCTTGTGATGGAGGAGAAGCGGTGACACCGACGCTCCAAGTCTTCCTTATTGTTTCTGCGGCCCTGTTTTCGGCGGGGTTGCTTGCGGCCCTGAGTCGTCGTCACGCCATCTTTATTCTGATTGGGATCGAAATGATGCTCGCCGCGGCAAACCTCAATTTCATTGCGTTCTGGCGGTTCAGCTCACAATCGCAGCCACCGACCGGTGTGATGATCGCGATTTTCTCAATTGCCATTGCCGCCGCCGAAGCCGCAGTCGGTCTCGCATTGGTAATCGCCGTCTATCGCCACTATCGCACAACAAACGTCGAGCGCCTCGACCAGCTCAAAGGATGAGTCGCTGGATCATCGATCATCTCTGGTTGATTCCTGCGGTGCCGTTCTCGGCCTCGTTGGTGATTATGAGTTTGCCGAACGGGCGACACAAAAGTGCGGCTTTACTGGCGGTCGTCGGACAAATTGCCGCTCTCATAATTTCGTTCTTTGCGTTCCTGGCGACGCTGCAAGTTTTCGGATTCCGCGCCGTTCAGAATTTTACGTGGTTCACCTTCGGCGACCATGCACTGCGTCTGGGATGGCTTCTGGATCCGCTCGCCGCCGTCATGTTGATAATGATTACACTGGTCGGGCTTTGCATCTTCGTCTTCAGCATTGGTTACATGGCCGGCGACAGGAATTTCGTCCGTTTCTTCGCTTATCTCTCGTTTTTCTCCGGCGCAATGCTGGGGCTGGTTGTCTCGAACAGTTTGCTTCTTTTGTTTATCTGCTGGGAACTGGTTGGTCTGGCGTCGTATTTGCTCATTGGGTTTTGGATTGAACGACCGAGCGCTGCCGCCGCGGCAAAAAAAGCGTTCATCACCACCCGCATTGGTGATCTGGGATTTTTTCTTGGTTTGCTCTGGCTCTATTGCCGTACCGGTACTCTTGTCTTTTACGATGGCGGAAACGGTTGTCTGGAAAGCGCCGGTCTCGCGATGCTCGGCGCGAGCGCGGTATCTATTGCGCTTCTGATTTTTTGTGGTGCGGTCGGCAAATCGGGACAATTCCCGCTGCACGTCTGGTTGCCGGATGCGATGGAGGGCCCGACGCCGGTTAGCGCATTGATCCATGCCGCAACAATGGTTGCTGCCGGCGTCTTTCTGGTCGCACGAGTCTATCCAATCTTCTCGTTAGGCGCGATCGACGGGGTAACGTCGTCACTTACTGTTGTCGTGTGGATTGGCGTGACTACGGCATTGATGGCTGCGCTCATCGCAATAGCGCAGGCTGACATCAAACGCATTCTCGCGTACTCGACTGTGTCTCAACTCGGCTTGATGATGGTTTCAATCGGCGTGGGCGGGGTCGCGGCCGGGATGATGCACCTTCTGGCGCATGGTTTTTTTAAGGCGCTGTTGTTTCTCGGCGCTGGCTCGGTCATTCACGGCTGCAACGGCGAACAGGACATTCGGAAAATGGGCGGCCTGCGCCGGCTTATGCCAGTCACCTTTTTAACCTATGCAATCGGCATGATGGCTCTCAGCGGCGTGCCGCTCTTTTTCTCCGGTGGTTGGACGAAGGAGGAAATCCTGCACGTGACCGCCCATTGGCCGGCTTCCCGCTTGCCCTATTATTTTCTGCTGGCCGGCGTCGTCCTCACCACCGTCTACATGACGCGCCAAATCATCTACGTCTTCTTCGGCGATCGGCCTGCTGCATCTCAGCACGCTCACGAAAGCCCGCCAGTCATGACGATGCCGCTCATCGTCCTGGCGAGTTGCGCAATTTTGTTCAGTATAGTCCTGACGCCAGCATGGCCCTGGCTGCATCACTATCTAACGAACGAACCTGCACACTTCGAGGTCGCGCGCCTGATTCAGCCGACCCTCTTTCTTTCGCTCGTCCTTGTAGGGGCGGGCATTGCGCTCGGTATCGGGATGTATCGCAAAGCCGGTGCGCAAGATCGACAGCGTCCGGCCGATATTGATCCGCTTGAATTCACGCAGCCCCAATTGTTCCGGTTCCTCGAAAATAAAATGTGGATCGACGAGCTTTATGCTCGTACGGTCATCGCCTTCAGTTGGATGAGCGCGCGTCTGTCCGATTGGATGGACCGTCATTTCTGGGATCGTCTGGTGCGTGGATTCGGGGCGATCGGTCAATTCTTCGGAACTTTCGCCGCCACTGTTGATGAGCGTGGAATCAATGCCGGGGTGGATGAGACGACCGCAGGCACCCGCGGTCTGGGTCGGCTGATGTCCGCTGCGCACTCGGGGCAAATCCAAACATACCTAGCCGTCATCGCAATCGGTGCGCTGACACTTTTGCTTTTTTACGCATGGTTGGCTTGATCAGCGCGCTCATCCTGATTCCTCTGGTGGGCGCGTTCGCGCTTTTTATCGCCCCGGAGAGAAATGCACGTCCAATTGCATTGTTGGTTAACGTAGTGGCTGCGTTTGACGCATTAGTGTTGTGGCGGCGCTTCAATATTGGGGCTGCCGGCATTCAATTGATCGAACGGCACGCATGGATTCCCGCAATTGGCGCCGAATATCTAGTGGGGATCGATGGTTTGAGCCTGCTGCTCGTTTTACTCACCTCGCTCGTTATTCCTTTTGCGTTTCTCGCGCAGAGGATGGACCGCGGCTTTTGCGCGCTGATGCTGATCATGCAATCCGCGCTCTACGGCACCTTCACGGCCCAGAACTTTGTTCTCTGGTTTTTGTTTTATGAGATGAGCCTGATCCCAGCGTTCCTGCTGATCAAAATCTGGGGCGGTGAAAACCGCCACCGTGCTGCGACGAAGTTTTTCCTCTACACGTTTCTCGGAAGCGTGGCAATGTTGCTGGGATTCCTCGGAATTTATCTAACCAGGGGCTCTTTCGATTTTGCTACCCTTGCTGGTCTTGGTAAAAACGGATTGCTTACAGGTAAGATCGCCTGGCTCGCTTTTACCGGAATATTCCTTGGACTGGCGGTCAAAGTGCCGTTGTTCCCATTCCACACCTGGCTGCCAGACGCATATGAAACCGCGCCAACAGGCGTGTCGATGGTATTGACGGGCGTGCTTTCGAAAATGGGTGTTTACGGTTTTGCGCGCCTGTTGCTTCCGCTTTTCCCAAACGAAATCAGAATCATCGGCCCCTGGCTCTTGGCGCTGGCAGTCTGCTCGATCGTTTTCGCTCCGCTGGCAGCGTGGGCCCAGTCCGATCTCAAACGAATGGTCGCGTACTTGTCGGTCAACCATCTGGGCTACTGCATGCTTGGCTTGTTCGCAGTCGCTGTCTCGTCCGTCGGGGCTGCGATCGATATGCAAGCAGCGTTGAGCGGTGTGTTCATGCAGATCTTCAATCACGGGATCACGGCGGCTGCGTTGTTTTACATGGTCGGTCTTCTCGAGCAGCGTCGCGGACTGCGTGGTATCGATGATTTCGGAGGATTGATGCAGCGGACACCGCTTCTATGCGGTTGGATGAGCGTTGCCATCTTTTCGTCGCTGGGTCTGCCAGGTCTTAACGGTTTCATTGGCGAGTTTCTGATTTTTAAAGGTTCATTTGCCATTGCGGCATCTTTTACGGCCATTGCGCTGATTGGCCTGCTTGTTACAGCGGTCGTTTTCGTGCGCGCGATGCAAGCACTCTTCAGTGGACCGCTGGCAGAGAGTTGCAGCGGATTTTCCGATCTCCTGCCCGGGGAAAAGGCTGCCATCATTCCAGTGACATTGCTTATGTTCGCCATCGGTCTCGCACCGCAATTCATATTCAACATTTTCAACGCGACCGTCGTTCAAATGGCGCGGCTATTTAGTTGACGTTCATCGCGAATGAGCAAACAGACCATTCCCGCTGAGCAAATCACGTTACGGATCCGGCGTTTTCGCGGTGAAAAGGGGCTCCTCGATTTTGATCTAGCCGCTCTTTATGGCGTAGCGGTCAAAGTCTTGAATCGATCAGTGAAACGAAATCGCGAGCGATTCCCGAACGACTTCATGTCCCAACTTAGCGATGAGGAAACGCGACTATTAAGGCCCCAACTTTTGGCTTTGGAGAATCGCGGGCTGTTCATTTCTTTTTCAGTGTCGCTTCCGGCAATTGCCGGATCTTATCGCTCTTTTGAGCCGGTTACCGAATGATCGCCTGGACGATTTACCTTACCTTCGCGGGCGCAGTGGTGCTGCTCGTTTTTCCTGACATTCTAGCGCGCTGGATCGCGCTGCTAACAGCCATCGCCGGTTTGGTCTTAGGCATTGTTGCATTTGTTCGCACACCCGTCACTGAGCTTGCTCACTTCACGACGATCGTCAGCGTGCCGTGGGTGCCACCGCTGGGAATGAATTACCACCTCGCTGTTGATGGCGTTAGTCTGACCTTGGTTCTGGTCACCGGGATCTCTGCCGTAAGCACTGTGTTGTTTTCATGGGATGTCGATCATCGCCAGCGCGAATTCTTCTTCTGGTTGCTTCTCGTGGTCGGAGGCTGTTACGGCGTTTTCCTCAGCGCCGATTTGTTTTTACTCTTCGCATTCTACGAACTGGTTATCGTGCCGAAGTACTTTCTCATCGCCATCTTCGGATCGACCAACAAGGAGTACGGCGCGATGAAACTGACTCTCTACTCATTCTTCGGGGGCACGTTCGTTTTTGCCGGGATTCTCGCAGCTTATGCGACAGCAGGCTCTCTGGATCTGAATCAACTGGTGCAATTCCACTTTAGCCCGCAGATGCAAGCATGGGCATTTCCCGTGTTGTTCCTCGGGTTCGCTGTACTTGCCGGCATCTGGCCATTGCATACCTGGGCGCCGACGGGCCACGTCGCCGCGCCCACCGCAGGGTCGATGTTGCTTGCTGGCATCGTGATGAAACTGGGCGCTTACGCAGGTCTGCGCGTAGCGATGAATATGTTCCCGGAGGGATTTCATGTATGGAGCAAATGGATCGCCGTCCTTGCCGTGATCGGAATTGTTTATGCAGCAGCCGTGGCGCTGCGCCAACATGATCTGAAATTTGTCATCGGTTATTCGAGCGTGAGCCACATGGGTTTCGTGCTACTAGGTCTGGCTACGGCAAACGCACTCGGTGTTTCTGGAGCCGTTCTGCAAATGTTTTCGCACGGGGTGATTGCGGCGCTGTTGTTCGCTGTTGCTGGACGGATGCTCTATCGACGCACTCATACCCGCGAGCTCGACGCGCTCTCAGAATTGAATCTGAGCCATGCGCTGCCTTTTGCTGCGTTCGCTTTCGTAATCGCATGCGCCGCATCGATGGGCATACCCGGTTTCAGCGGGTTTGTCGCGGAAATCACGATCCTGATTGGCGTATGGAAAATCTATCCCATCGCGGTTTGGATCACGGGTGCCGGCATGGTCCTTGTAGCGGCCTTCACCTTGCGCGCGCTGGTGAAGTCTTTCTTTGGTGAAGTGCGCGTGCAAACAGGCCGCGTTTCTACAGACGCCGATTGGAATGAGCAATCGATAACGCTCGCTGAGAAGTGCGGTGCTTGTTTGCTCATATTCGCCACCCTTGCGGTCGGGCTTTATCCCAAATTTCTGCTCGATCGCATTATTCCGGCAGTGGAAGCGATGAGATTTCTAAAATGAGCGGGGCACGCGAACTTGATTGGGGACCACACGCAGGACGCGTACGCTGCCCAGGCATCTACGGTTACAACGCGATATAGTCGACATGAGTTACCTCGAGCTAATCAAACTTGCTTCACCGGAAGCAGTTGTTGTTATCACGGCGCTAGCAGTCCTCGCCGTTGGCCTAATGCGCCGCCGTACGGGGATAATTTGTTCAAGCATTGCCGTGCTCGGCCTGGCTGGCGCCATCGGCGCAGTGCTCATGTTGCCCCGAAACGCAAACCTTTTCGGTGGGATGCTTGTGATCACGCCGCTTACGTCGCTTTTCAAAATCATTTGCCTGGCGCTTGCCTTTTTCACGATCTGTCTGGTTCGGTCGGAAAAATCGCTGCGTCACCCGGGCGAATATCTGGCGATTATTCTTTTGGCAACGGTCGGTCTCATGTTGCTCGTTGGCAGTGAAGAGCTGCTCATGATTTTCATCGGGCTCGAACTGCTGGGCCTGTCCCTTTACGTGATGGCTGCATTCGACAGGAACGATGTGAGATCCGCCGAAGCAGGTCTGAAATATTTTCTATTCGGCAGTACCGCCAGCGCGTTCACGCTTTTCGGAATCAGTTTGATCTATGGCATGTCGGGAAGCACTGGCCTGGCTGCGATCTCGAACAAATTGGCGTCCGCGCCGGTGCAACCCTTGCTTGCGACAGGCATCATCATGACGCTCATCGGCTTCGCGTTCAAAATTGCCGCCGCGCCGTTTCATTTGTGGGCCCCTGACGCGTATCAGGGAGCCCCCGTGCCGAGTGCGGCATTTATTGCTTCGGGATCAAAGGTTGCCTCGTTCGTGGTGCTCGGGAAAATCGTGCTGGTGGGCTTCGGTCCAGTGCATGGAAGCTCGGCATGGCATGCGATGACTGCGGGTTGGTCGCCGATCCTCGCTGTGCTTGCCGCTTTGTCTATTCTAGTCGGCAATCTCGTCGCACTGACGCAGACGAATGTTCGGCGGCTCCTTGCCTACTCCGCTGTCGCGCATGCCGGCTACACGCTGCTTGGACTGGTCGCCGGAACCCGGGACGGATTTTCGGCGACACTTTTTTACGCGGCCGTTTACGCCATCACGCTCGTCGGTGCGTTCGGAGTCGTCGCAGTGGTGCGCGGCGAGACTGGTGGCGACGATCTCAAGAATTTTTCTGGACTGGCCGCGCGTGCACCATTGCTGGCTGGTTGCATGGCGGTCTTTATGCTCTCCCTGGCCGGCATACCTCCGTTGGCCGGATTTTTCGGAAAGTTTTATCTGTTCAGTGCTGCGCTACGCGTTGGTGGAAGTTATGGCCTTTTCTGGCTAATTGCGTTGGGGCTGTTTGGCAGCTTTGTCTCGCTGTATTATTACCTGATCGTGTTAAAAGCGGTCTTCGTGGACCAGCCCTCCCTTGAGACCTCTTCACCGCCTGATCGCTCCTCGTCCGATTTGCTGCAACGAATCACAGTGACTGTGCTCGCAGCAGCAATTCTCCTTCTCGGGCTAATGCCAGACGCTCTGACGGCACGAATTCTTGCTGCCCTGTCATGAAAGTTTTGGGCAAAAAAAGCGTGATTAACACTTGACTATCGCGGTATAAGTTTTGCATCAAATCGAAAGCTCAGACTGAAAGAATTGATGAAGTAAAGATGGGCAGCATCAGCCAGTTCATTGATCGGCATTTTCGTCACTTCAACGCGGCAGTGCTTAAAGATGCCGCCGACGCCTATACCGCGCATCTCGAGCGAGGCGGGAAAATGATGATTACGCTAGCTGGGGCAATGAGCACTGCCGAACTTGGCATTTCTCTCGCAGAAATGATTCGGCGGGACAAAGTCCACGCTATTACCTGCACCGGGGCTAATCTCGAGGAGGACCTCTTCAACCTGGTGGCACGCAGCCATTACGAGCGGATTCCCAATTATCGCGAATTGACTGCGCAGCAGGAGGAAGAACTCTTGCGGCGTCATTTGAATCGCGTGACCGACACGTGCATTCCGGAAGAGGAGGCGATGCGACGGATCGAGCACGTCGTGTTGGACGCGTGGGTGAGCGCTTCGCAAAAGAAGGAGCGAAGCTTTCCGCACGAATTTTTCTACAAGATTTTGCGGGAGTGCCGGCTGAAGAAATTTTATGAGATTGACCCGGTCGACAGTTGGATGATCGCCGCTGCGCAGAAGGATCTCCCAATTTTTGTGCCTGGCTGGGAAGATTCGACATTGGGGAATATTTATGCCGCGCGCTGCATGACAGGCGTGATCGCCGATGTGCACACTGTTCGCTCCGGCATCGAGTATATGATCGCTCTGGCGGAGTGGTATCGCCGGATGTCGCAGGAGTCGTCGATTGGCTTCTTCCAGATCGGCGGTGGGATTGCAGGCGATTTCCCAATTTGCGTTGTGCCCATGCTCAATCAGGATGTCGTCGCCACACTGGTGCCCGAGTGGGGCTATTTTTGTCAGATCAGCGATTCAACGACCAGCTTCGGATCATATTCCGGTGCGGTGCCAAATGAGAAGATCACTTGGGGCAAATTAAATATCGATACACCGAAGTTCATCGTCGAATCCGACGCTACAATTGTGGCACCGCTCATATTCGCCAAAATTCTGGGTTGGTGACGCTCGGCGGTCGTCGCCACCGGTGATTCCGGCCGGCTAACCGCTCACTAAGAATTGACGGGGTTTACTGCTTACTGCCAATGGCCTTCAATCCAGAGCCAGCCGCCGGGCCGACGCACCCAATGTCCCGCCACCCACACCGCAGCCGGTCTGGGCCGGGCTACCCAATTGCCCGACACCCAGACGTAGTTGGTTCCGGTCCAGCGCCAATAGCCGGTCGTCCAAACGTATCCTGACCCCGGTGCCACCGTCTGGGTTTCGATGCGGACTGGGGGCGGAGCTCTCGTCACCAATACTTCACGAGCTGGACCCGTCGTTGTCACTTCCTGTGTGGTCGTTGTCGTCGTCACTGTGGCTGGCTGTTCCGCGCAACTGGCCAATGCCAATGACACCAACATTAATAGGTAAGAGCTTCTCTTCATGTTAAATCTCCACTACAAATTCGCTTAGCGCCAAACAGGCGGTTTTAACAAAAATCAAAGCTGTATGCGTTTAATAGCGGAAGACCGATTTTGACCCGATGATACGCAATGCTCTACATCGTCGCCACGCCTATTGGCAATTTGGGCGACGTTACGTTGCGCGCACTGGAAATACTGAAGTCAGTCGATCTGGTCGCTGCCGAGGACACGCGGCGTTCCGGGATGCTGCTGAAGCACTTTGGAATCAAGAAGCCTTTCATTAGTTATCATGAGCACAATGAAGCGATGCGCACAGCGGAACTGGTTGTACGCCTCGCGGCAGGCGAAAACATTGCGCTAATCACGGATGCCGGGACGCCAGGATTGTCCGATCCAGGCGCGCGACTCGTCCGCGAATGCATCAAACGGGAGCTTTCATTTACGATCGTTCCCGGGCCATCATCGATCCTGACCGCTCTCGTTGGTTCCGGATTTTTGAACGAGAGGTTTTCTTTCCGCGGATTTCTTCCCATTAAGAGTGGACAACGCGCGCAAGAGTTGGGAGTCGCCGCTGAATCCGGTGAAACAGTGATCTTCTTAGAGTCGCCTTATCGATTGACCAAAACCCTCGCCGCATGCATTGATCTCATGCCAGAACGGCAACTTTGCGTTGCTCGAGAGCTAACAAAAAAATTCGAGGAATTCCGACGCGGCACCGCCTGTGAACTCCTTGCGCATTACGAGACCCACCCTCCGAAAGGCGAGATAGTGCTCGTCATTTCCGGATCATAGTGGTCTCGTTGCCGAGAAGTCCTGTGACAAACGTCGCCATCCGCGGCAGCAAGTGGATCGGCAACCTCGCTCTCGCGAATAAACGAGGCGCATCCGCCGTCAAACTCCGACTCAAGTCAGCGTACACGTTTTGGAAACAATGCGTCCCGAGATCGCCGCTATCGAAAATTCCATACGCCGGTGCAATCTGTGTGCGATCCCGGTCTCCCTAGCACTTCCTATTGATGGGACTTTACCTACTGAGAGCGCTTTCACCAACAAAGGGACCGCCCGCCGCGATTATAATGTAATGACCCGTTCGCTTTGGTTGTTCACGCCCTTGCTCGCGGGATTCGTCATTACCCTGCTGCAGCTTGCGATGGCGATGGGTCTGCTTGCACCGGAAGGCTCGTTTTCTGAGCGTTACGCCTCGCTGGTCCAGCACGACAGTTATTGGTTCATGAACATCGTGGATCGCGGATATCAGACCATTGTCCCGCCCATCGATCACAAGGTCATGGAAGTATCAAACGTCGCTTTTTTTCCCGCTTATCCTGTGATAGCGGCTGCGTTTCGCTACGGACTTCACATCGGCACCGGCACAGCTCTGTTGATCACTGCCCAGCTCGCTGCCTGGGGATTCTGGAGTTATTTCTTCCTTTTTTGCAGGCGGTGGAATATCTCGCCCACACTGCAAATTTGCGGTGCATTATTAATCGTAGCCCATCCTGCAGCATTTTTTCTAATTGCCGGCTACTCAGAATCGTTGTTTTTGATGGCGCTGCTTGGCTTCATTTATTGGACTATTGCGGAGGGGCGATCCGCGAAATTCTGGGCGGCTGCGCACGGCATCGTCATGTCGGCAACGCGAATTGTCGGAATTGTATGCGCAGCATTTCCCCTGGTGCGCTCGGTTTTTCAAACTGGATGGCGGGGGTTGCTTGAGCCAACGCCGTCGTTTCGCAAGGAGAAGCCGGCGATCGTTATGACGCTGGTTGCAAGTTTCGGCACGGTGGGATTTTTCACTTATTCGCAACTGCGTTGGGGCCACTGGGATATTTATATGCTTACGCAGGCAGCCGGCTGGGGAATCGTTCCCGATTATTTGGCGGTGTTTAAGACCTCTAGTTATCGCTGGTTCGTTCCGGCTCTGAACGATCCAACGGAGGCGAGCCAAATGTCGATGACGTTGGGTGCCGTGCTTTTTGTCGGTATCGCCATTTGCGAACTGCTTCCTGCAATTCGAAGGCAGGCTGATTTACCAATTCGCGCCGGCCTCTATTTCTGCGCGTTCGTGATCTATTATCTCTCCGTCAGTGGTGTGGCCTGCGTGGATATGGAAAGCATGCTCCGTTACGAATTTTGCGTCCACGCGTTGATCGTACTGGCGCTTTTGAATTTTCTGCGCCAGTTTCGCACGCCGCCAGTGCTCGTTAGGGCGTTTGGCATGGCGGCAGTAGCGCTGCTCAGCGCAACAGGGCTGTGCGTGCAGGGCTGGTACGTCTGGAATTTCACCCGGGGAAATTGGGTTGCCTAGAAGCAGATGAAAACAAGAGTGGTCATTATTGGAGCGGGGCCGGCGGGTCTGACAGCCGGCTATCTCTTGTCAAAGGAGGAAGTCGAGGTTGTTGTCCTGGAAGCCGATCCCGTTTACGTCGGCGGGATCTCCCGGACGGTAACTTACAAGGGTTTTCAGTTTGACATCGGCGGGCACCGTTTCTTCTCCAAGTCGAAGGTGGTTGAAGATTTGTGGACCGAGATTTTGCCTAACGACATGCTCGTGCGCCCGCGTTCCTCGCGGATTTTTTACAATGGCAAATTTTTCTCTTATCCGCTGAAGCCGTTCGAAGCGCTGCTCAGGCTAGGCCTCTTAAGGTCAATGCTTTGCATCCTTTCGTGGATGAAAGCGCGCTTGTTTCCGATGCGAAATCCACGGAATTTCGAACAATGGGTAAGCAATCAATTCGGCAAACGGCTCTTCAACACATTCTTCAAGAGTTACACCGAAAAAGTTTGGGGCATGAGCTGCAAGGAAATCTCGGCAGACTGGGCTGCGCAGCGAATCAAAGGCCTTTCGCTCGGCAGGGCTATCAAGAATGCCCTGATCCCACAGCGTTACAACGGAGACCGCACGAACGTAATTAAAACTCTGATCAATTCCTTCCGCTATCCACGGCGAGGTCCCGGCATGATGTGGGAAGCGTGCGCGGAAAAGATGAAGGCGCTGGCTGGCAAGCTTGAAATGGGCTGCAGGGTGACGCGCTGTTCCTACGACGAAACATCCGGAAACTGGACAATCGCATACACAGATCGACATGGAGATCTGCAAACAATCGACGCCGAACACATCATCTCGTCCGCTCCGATGCGGGAGCTCATTTGCGGGTTGTCACCAAACGTGAGCGAGCGGACAAGGCACGCTGCCGAAAGTCTCAAGTATCGCGATTTTCTCACGGTGATGTTGATCTTGAAAGATCGACAAATATTTGATGACAACTGGATCTATATTCACGATCCAAGCGTCAAAGTCGGTCGCGTTCAGAACTTTCGCTCCTGGTCGCCGGAGATGGTGCCGGAGCCAGACAAAGTCTGCTACGGCCTCGAATATTTCTGCTTCGAGCACGACGGACTTTGGGATTCCAGCGACACTGAATTAATAGAGCTCGCCAAACGCGAACTCGTAAGAATTGGACTGGCGAAAGAAGGGGACTTCGTCGATGGCTGCGTTGTCCGCCAGAAAAAGGCTTATCCCGTTTATGACGACGACTACGCGCGGCACGTCGCTACGATCCGGCAGGAATTGGACGCGCGTTATCCGAATCTGCATCTCGTCGGCCGTAATGGCATGCATAAATACAACAATCAAGACCACGCCATGGTGACTGCCCTGTTGTGCGTCGAAAATATTTTGGCGGACACAAAGCTTTACGACCTGTGGCAGGTTAACAGCGACGCCGAATATCACGAAGCGGGACCCGCTACTGCTGAAGAAACAACTGGTCCCGGGTTACGGCTTGTCCCAACGCGCGTCGTCGCTGCTCCCGAACTCGCTCCAGAAGGGTAGCACACGCGTCTCGTGTGCTGACAAACGCGTCCCCGCGGTCGCGAACGTTTCTTTTAAGCATCTTTCTTCCGATCCCGACGCCGCCAATCGAAAGACTGTCTCGGTATGACCCAAAATCAACACGCGTCGGGCGTGCGCTACCCATCCTGGAAATCTTCGACAGGTGGACAGGAACAGAACAGGTTTCGATCACCGTAAACGTTGTCGATCCTACCGACAGCGGGCCAGAATTTGTGTTCGCGCGTCCACGCCGCGGGAAAGGCTGCTTGCTCGCGAGTGTAAGGATGGTCCCAATTCTCGGAAGCGATTTGCCGCGCAGTGTGTGGCGCTTTCTTTAGCATATTGTTTTCGCGGTCAGTCTTTCCTTTGGCGATTGCCTCTATCTCTGCATGAATGGAGATCATCGCATCGCAGAAACGGTCGATTTCGTGTTTAGGTTCACTTTCGGTTGGCTCAATCATCATCGTCCCCGCAACCGGCCAGGAAACCGTCGGCGCATGAAACCCATAGTCCATCAACCGTTTTGCTACATCTTCCACCTCGATCCCTGCGTTTTTCCATTGGCGAAGATCGACGATGCACTCATGCGCAACGAGCCCGTGTTTACCTTTGAAGAGCACAGGAAAACAGGGATCGAGCCGTTTGGCGATGTAATTGGCGTTCAGGATCGCGACTTCGCTTGCGCGTTTCAATCCCTTCGCGCCCATCATGCGGATGTACATCCATGTGATCGTTAGGATGCTGGCGCTGCCATAAGGCGTGGCAGAGATGTTACCGCCCTTGCCCACTCCGTGACGGTAACCAGAGCCGTTCCCATTCCGCGGACGCTTCCCATGTTGTCCTTCGCCAAACAGGATCCGGCCGCTCTCGGGATCGAGAATGAATTCTCGCGGAAGGTATGGCGCGAGATGCTTGGCCACACCAATCGGCCCGACACCCGGCCCGCCTCCGCCGTGCGGGATGCAAAACGTTTTGTGCAAATTCAAATGGCAAACGTCTGCTCCGTAATCGCCCGGACGGCAAAGGCCGACCTGAGCGTTCATGTTTGCGCCGTCCATGTAAACCTGGCCTCCATGCGCGTGCACAATGTCGCAAATTTCGCGAATCGTAGGTTCAAAGACGCCATGCGTTGAGGGATATGTCACCATCAGCGCGGCGAGATCGCGCGCGTGTTTTTCGGCTTTACCGCGCAAATCGGCCAGATCGATGTCTCCATCTTTTAAGCAAGCGACGGAGACAACCCTAAACCCAGCCATGTTTGCGCTGGCCGGATTTGTACCGTGGGCGGACGTCGGGATGAGGCAAACATTTCGGTGCCCCTCGTTGCGCGAAGCGTGATACTCGCGGATCGCCAACAGGCCAGCGTATTCGCCCTGCGAGCCAGCATTCGGCTGCAATGAAATCGCAGCGAATCCGGTGATTTCCGCAAGCCAGTTTTCGAGCTGCTCGCACATCTCCGAATAACCGGTTGTTTGTTCTGTGGGCGCGAACGGATGCAATTTGGAAATTTCCGGCCACGAAATCGGAAACATTTCCGCTGTAGCGTTCAATTTCATCGTGCACGAACCGAGCGGAATCATCGAAGTAGTCAGTGAAAGGTCTCGTGATTCGAGCTTCTTGAGATAACGCAGCATTTCCGTCTCGGTGTCGTGCGTGTTGAAGACGGTATGGGCGAGCAATTCGGAAGTGCGAATTGCAGATTGCGGAATGCGGATTGGGGGTTCGCCCAGGTTGTCATTCGCGAAATCGCGGACGGCTGTCCCGCGAAAGACAGACATTAAGAGCTCGATGTCGCGTGGAGTTGTCGTTTCGTCGAGGGAAATGCCGACTGCACGCCTTCCGAGAGGACGCAGATTACAATCTGCTTTTTCAGCGCGCTCCAAGATGATCTCGCTCGAATCGACCTCAACACGAATTGTGTCGAAGAAATTTTCGTGCGCGATTTTCAAGCCTAGCGCGCACAGACCATCCGCGAGTTGACTTGTCAGGCGATGGACGCGCTGGGCGATTACGCGCAATCCACGAGGGCCATGATAGACTGCATACATTGAGGCGATCACAGCCAGAAGAACCTGCGCGGTGCAAATGTTACTCGTCGCTTTGTCGCGACGGATGTGTTGCTCGCGCGTTTGCAGGGCGAGTCGATAGGCGGCTTGTCCTTCGGCGTCATGTGAAACGCCCACCAGTCGGCCAGGCATGTGCCGTTTGTATTGATCGCGCGTGGCGAAGTATGCCGCGTGCGGCCCGCCAAATCCTAGGGGGACACCAAAGCGTTGTGTATTACCGATCGCGACATCGGCCCCAAATTCTCCGGGCGGTTTCAACAATGTCAGAGCCAGGATGTCGGCTGCGACGACGACAAGCGACCCGGCATCATGTGCCTGGTTTATGAAATCCGTATAATTGTAAATTGCGCCGTCGGTAGCGGGATACTGGATCAGCGCGCCGAAAACCGTGTTGTCGAACCTGAAACGCGAGTAATCGCCGATCTTGATTTCAATTCCAAGCGGTTTCGCGCGTGTTTGCACAACGGCGACCGTTTGCGGGTGGCAATTGTCAGCCACAAAGAACGTTTTGCGGTTCGGAACGACGGCGTGGCAAAGCGCCATTGCTTCGGCAGCGGCGGTGGCTTCGTCTAATAGAGAAGCATTGGCGATCTCGAGCGCGGTCAGGTCGGTGATCATCGTTTGAAAGTTGAGGAGGGCTTCGAGCCGGCCTTGCGCGAGTTCAGCCTGATAAGGTGTGTAAGCCGTGTACCAACCCGGGTTTTCCAGGATGTTTCGCTGAATGACCGGCGGCGTAATGCAATCGGAATAGCCACAGCCGATGAATGAGCGCGCGACCTTGTTTTTTCTGGAAATCGCGCGGAGCTCAGCCAACGCGTCCATCTCCGATTTCGCTTCCGGCAAGTTCAGGTCTCGATCCAGCCGGATATTTAGTGGAACAGCGGCTTCCACCAGGGAACCGAGATCTTCGAAGCCGACCTCACGCAGCATGACCCGTAATTCTTCTTCGTTCGGGCCAATATGACGGCGCGCGAACGAATTCAAGTCGACCGTTTCTTCGCGAAGTTGCATTGAAGGAGACTACGGAGCGCGGAACACCCTTCAAGTTTGTCGAAGGGCCCCAACGGTTGCGCCTACCATCTATTTAGCATCGTGAATTTCCACGCCGCGGCTTTTCAACAGGGCGAGCAGCTCACCCAGGTGTTGATGATTGCGGGTTTCGACCGTGCAAAGAACGTTCACGGCTGAGACATCTGGGCTGGCGAACGCGCGGTCGTGCACGATTTGCTTAACGCTTGCCCCTGTCGAAGCGATTTGTGCCGCCAGATCGGCCAGGCCGCCGGGTCGATCGCTGATAACGGCAGTAAATCGGCCGAGCCTGCCGTCCGCGACCAGACCGCGCTCAATTACTCGGCTGAGAACATTTGGGTCGATGTTCCCGCCACAAAGCAACAGAACCACTCGCTTGCCGGCGAGTTCTTTTAACCTTCCCGACGTGGCCGCGGCGAAAGGGGTCGCAGCTGCTCCTTCGACGACGCTCTTTTGTAATTCAACCAGACGAAGGATCGCCAGAGCGATCTCTTCTTCGGTAACGGTAACAGTCAAATCGACCAGCGGTCGCGCAATTTGGAATGCATTCGCACCAACCTCCGGAATGGCGAGTCCATCTGCGAGCGTCGGACGCATCGCGATTTTCGTCGGTTTTCCCGCTTCGAGCCCAGCTGAGAAGCTCGCCACGTTTTCGGCTTCTACAGCAACGATTTTGACGTTCGGTTGCAATGTTTTGAGAGCCAAAGAGACACCGGCGAGCAAGCCGGCTCCACCCACCGGAACGATCACCGCTTCAAGGTCAGGAACTTGTTCGACGATTTCGAAAGCTATCGTCCCCTGTCCGGCGATGATCGCGGGATCATCGTAGCCGTCGATATATGCAAGGCCCTGTTCCGCCGCGATTTCATGTGCATGCGCTTTTGCTTCCCCGAAACCATCTCCGTGCAAAATGACAGTTGCACCGAGTTGCTGACAAGTGCTGATCTTTATCAGCGGCGCGAATTTTGGCATCACTACTGTTGCAGATATACCGAGGAGGCTGCCCTGATAAGCGAGCGCCTGAGCGTGGTTGCCTGCGGACGCAGCGATGACGCCTCGTTTCTGCTGATCAGGCGACAACTGTGCCAGCGCATTGCGCGCACCGCGCTCCTTGAAACTTCCCGTTCGCTGCAAGTTATCGAGCTTACAGAAAATTTTCAGGCCCGTGATTTCGCTTAGAGGAATGGAGGCCGGACAAGGCGAATAATAAACCGCGTCCGCAATTCGTTTGCGCGCCACTTCGATGTCTTGGAATGTGACCAAGCGTTTAACTTTCGAGTGCTGCCTGCGCTGCGGCCAATCTGGCAATTGGAATCCGGAACGGACTGCAACTTACGTAATCCAAGCCCAGCCGGTGACAGAACTTGACGCTCGCGGGCTCGCCACCGTGTTCCCCGCAAATTCCCAGCTTGATGTTCGGACGGGTCTTGCGTCCGAGGTCCCGCGTTATTTCCATCAGGCGCCCAACGCCTTTCTGGTCGATCGACGCAAACGGGTTTGAATCGACGATATCGAGCTCAGCGTACGCAGGAAGAAAGCTTCCGGAATCGTCCCGGCTCATTCCCAATGTCGTTTGGGTCAGATCGTTGGTGCCGAAACTGAAAAACTCGGCATCGCGCGCAATTTGGTCCGCAACAAGCGCGGCGCGCGGAATTTCGATCATTGTCCCAACAAGATAAGTGAATTTCGCGTTCGTTTTCTTCGCCACTTCCCCAGCTACACGTCGGACGATGTCGATTTGAAGTTTCAGCTCACGTGGGAATCCAACAAGTGGAATCATGATTTCGGGACGGACCTTGATTCCTTTGGCCTGCACTGCAGCAGCAGCTTCAAAGACCGCCCGCGCCTGCATTTCGGAAATTTCGGGATAAACGATGCCGAGACGGCAGCCTCGGTGACCGAGCATGGGATTAAATTCGTGCAGCTCATGCACGCGGCGCGCGATTAGCTCAACCGCGACACCTAGCTTGTTTGCAAGTTCGTTTTGTTGCACGTGATCATTCGGCAAAAATTCATGAAGCGGTGGATCGAGAAAACGAATGGTCGCAGGCAAACCTTTTAACGCCGTGAAAATGCCAATGAAATCGTTGCGTTGGTAAGGAAGCAGTTTCGCCAGGGCACGTGCCCGCTCGTCCTTTGTGCCGGCAAGAATCATTTCTCGCATGGCGTCAATGCGATTCCCTTCGAAAAACATGTGCTCTGTGCGACAGAGCCCAATACCTTCCGCACCGAACTCGACTGCGTTAGCAACCTGGTCGGGCGTATCCGCGTTTGTGCGCACGCCCAGTGAGCGAAATTCGTCCGTCCACTTCATCAGTTTTGCGTACTCCTGGTACGTGACACTCTTTTTAGGGTCGAGGGAGCGATCGATCAGCACCTGGACGATTTCCGACGGCGCAGTCGCCACTTCGCCCGCGAACACTTCCCCCGCGGTTCCGTCGATGGAGATATAATCGCCTCGATTTAAGGTCGTACCATTCGCGCTGAGGGTGCGTTTCTGATAATCGATTTGAATCCCAGTCGCGCCGCAGACACACACCTTTCCCATTTGCCGCGCTACCAGCGCCGCATGTGAAGAGACGCCGCCACGTGAAGTTAGGATCCCTTCCGCGGCAATCATGCCGCGCAGATCTTCGGGGGATGTTTCAATGCGGGCGAGCACGACTTTCTCACCCTTCTCCGAACGCACTACGGCTTCTTCCGCATTAAAAACAACGCGACCGCACGCCGCGCCTGGGCCGGCGGCCAGACCGGTGCCGATCTTTTTTGCCTGTTTAGCTGATTGCCGGTCGAAAACCGGCGCCAAAAGGTGAGCCAGCGAATCGGCCGGGATACGACGCACTGCATCTTTTTTTGTGATTAATTTTTCGCCGACCATATCGACCGCAATACGAACGGCGGCGTGACCGGTGCGTTTGCCGTTACGAGTTTGCAAAATGTAGAGGCGATTTTCCTCCACTGTGAACTCAAGGTCTTGCATGTCTTTAAAGTGACGTTCGAGAATCGCGCGGACCTTCATTAACTCTCTGTGAGCTGCGGGCATTTCCTTCGCCAAATCGGCAATTGGATGAGGTGTGCGCACACCGGCGACCACGTCTTCGCCCTGAGCGTTGATCAAATACTCACCATAAAAAACTTTTTCACCGGTCGCCGGATCTCGTGTAAATGCGACCCCGGTTGCGCTCGTTTCGCCCATATTCCCAAACACCATCGTTTGCACATTCACGGCCGTTCCCCAGTCGTGCGGGATGCCGTATCTCCGCCGGTAAACCATCGCGCGATCGTTCATCCACGATCCAAAAACCGCCCCAATCGCGCCCCAAAGCTGCCCCTGCGGATCTTGCGGGAAGGATTTTCCGGTACGCTCCTTAATTAACGCTTTGAACCGTTGCACAAGCTCTTTGAGATCGGCGACTGTCAATCTGACATCCGGAAAATCGTGTTTGCCGTAACGTTCGTCTTTTAGACGTTCGATCACGGTCTCGAACGGTTCATGGTCTTCGCCTGGCCGTTTCTGAACTCCCATGACCACGTCGCCGTACATTTGCAGGAAACGCCGATATGAATCCCAGGCGAAACGAGCGTTGTTAGTTTTTTTTGAGACAATCTCGACCACCTCGTCATTCATCCCAAGGTTCAAAATGGTGTCCATCATTCCCGGCATGGAGTCACGCGCACCCGATCTCACGGAGACGAGCAAAGGTCGTTCCTTGTCGCCAAATTTTTTCCCGACAGATTTTTCGACTTTTGCCAGAGCGACCGCGACCTCCGCCTCTAGTTCTCGCGGGTAGGTCCGGTTGTGAGCGTAAAAGTGAGTGCATACTTCGGTCGTGATGGTGAATCCTGGTGGGACCGGCAGACCAATGCGCGTCATTTCGTGGAGATTCGCGCCTTTGCCACCCAGTAGCGATTTCATACCGCCTGATCCATCTGCGTGGCCATCCCCGAAGTAGTAAACGTAGCGGCGTTTTTTCGTTTTTTTCACGCCAGCACGGCTAGTCGTCCGTAGTTTGGGCCTGTTTGACGTGTGCCGAGCTGATTTTCGAATTCTGGATTTGCGTCTTGTGGCCATACTTAGGATGCGAAAAAATCGACAAGGAACGAAAGGGCCAAATTAGGTTTGGGTATCGCCCTGTCAACGATCCTGAAAACTCGAAGAGTGGTGTTGTCCAAAGGTTCAGACACGGATACAGCCGACCTGGCTGCCCAGAAAGCCAACCAGCGATCCAGCGGGTTAAGCTGGTGCGCCTTCGTTGTTCGTTAGAACTTCAGCAATTGTTGCCGTGAAGTCATCGACGCCGGTGCTCGGCACAATAATGCTGTTGCGGCGGCCATGCGCTTCTTCGGTGATGCGCAAGAATCTTCCGCGCTCGTTTTCTCGGAGCTCCACGTAAAAATGCTTGCGCTCTATCTGCAGTTCTCTCGCCTCGATGATGTTATCCATTTTCCTCTGAAGGCGCCGACTCTACCGCATCCATTTTGGGGAATGGAAGAAAAATCGGCAGAATTTGCGCAGATTCTTTGGGCTCGGGCGCGACTGGCCACGCTCCGGTTGCCAGGCGCGTGCTCGAGCTGTCGATGGCAGGCGGACAGATACCACAACGCCATTAGGTTACGGTGTTGCCTGCTCGGAACTGCCGATCTTGTGCCAGGCGAAGAGCATTGGCATTTATCGCGGCGATTTTTGACAGTCACGCGGCCATTTCACCGGCGCGAAGCAATCGGTGGAGCCTGAGGATCTCAGCGGCCGATCTCGGCAAGCACTTCGCCGATCGCGTCGCCAAGATGCTCCAGGTCTTTCTCCTTGATGCGGCCTATGGTTCCAATCCGAAAGGAGCCGACCTGGGTCAATTTCCCGGGATAGATGACGAAGCCGCGCGCACGGAGCCGATGATAGAAATCTTCAAATCGGAAGTTTGGATCGTCTGGATAACGAAACGCAGTAATGATGTTGCTTTGGCGCGCTGCGGGCAAATACTCGGCGAAACCAAGCCTGCGCATTCCGGTCCGCAATGTTTCGTGATTAGCTCGGTAGCGGGCGGCGCGGCCAGGAACACCACCTTCTTCGCGCAGTTCTTCGAGCGCTCTGGCGAAAGCGAGGAGCGCGTGCGTGGGCGGCGTGAAGCGAAATTGGCCATTCCCTTCAAAACCTTCCCATTGCGCGAATAGATCGAGACTGACGCTTCGCGCACGGCCTTTCGTTCTTTCGAGCGCTTCGCGTCGCGCCAACACGAACGAAAAGCCTGGAACGCCTTCAAGACACTTGTTCGGGGAAGAAACCAGGTAATCGATTTCCAGTTTGCTTAAATCGACCGGCACACCGCCGAAACTGCTCATGGCATCGACAATGAATTCGCGACCACTTGCTTTTACAATTCGCGCGATCTCCTCGAGCGGGTTCAAAATGCCGGTCGTAGTCTCGCAATGCACCATTGCCACGTGAGTGGCGGCTGGTTCTTCCTCGATGAGACCTTGCACGGCCGTGGGGTGGGGCGATTCATTCTCCGGCCAGCATGCCTGCCTGGTGGAAATTCCTAATCGCTCCGCGATCATAGCCATGCGCTTGCCATAAGCGCCGTTTGCCAGCACTACGAATCTCCCGTCCCGCGGCAGCACTGATGAAATCACCGCCTCGAGCCCGAAGGTCCCACTTCCCTGCATGAGCACCGCTTCGTAACCCCGTTCGCGCGAGACACCCGCGATGCGAAGCAATTCTGACCGAATGCTGGCGACCAGTTCGATAAAATCGGCGTCACGCGAACCAATGTCGCGTTGCATCGCGGCTTTCACGGCCGCGCTCGTCGTGAGTGGTCCTGGAGTGAAAAGAAGCGGATCTTTCATTTCACATTTGATCTCAGGAATTGTGAAAAGCGTTCTTTTACTTCGTGCGGTTTCACCGTGGGACGGCCGAGCTTCTCCGGCGAGCCCGGTTGGATCTTCACGTGCAACAAGGAAGGTCCGGGTCGGTGACTTAGCAGACGAACGAATTGGCGAATCTCCTCCGGGCGATCCGCTGCAAACGCCGAACGGTAGTTAGCCGCGGCGGCGACGGCCGCGAAGCGGACAATCCCCGATGCCGTTTGCTGGCCTCCCGTCGAATCGTGCGCTTCGTTGTCGAGAATGATGTGAAGGAGATTCGACGGTTGATAACAGCCAACCGTGGCGAGTACGCCCAGCTTCATCAAGGCAGCGCCGTCGCCGTCGATGACGACAACCGGTTGCTTGGGCAGCGTGTGCGCCACGCCGAAACCAATCGCCGACGCAGTGCCCATGCCGCCAACGACGTAAAGGTGGTTCGCGCGGTCTGAGATCGTGAAGAGTTCGCGGCCAGTCTTGCCTGTCGTAGCAATGATCGCTTCATCGCCAGCGAGAGCGTCGAGAATGAGCTCGATTGCCATTGTCCGCGTCAGTCGTTCATGCTCGTTTCCCGACAGGTCTCCGCGCAAATCCGTTTTAATCGACTTGCACTCGAGGCGACCCGACAAAGGGTGCGGCGCCACCGCTCCTTTTTGCATGACTAATGCGAACGGCCGCTTTCGTTTCTCCATGCTTATCTCGGCCTGCTCCATCGTTTTGGCAATTTCCGATTCGCTGCCCGGAAAGGGCAAACAGGGTATTTCCAGGGTCTCGAGCAAACGGTGCGTGATCTTTCCCATTAGTTCATGTTGCGGTTCGTCCTTTACTTCGGGCTGGCCGCGCCAGGTAACGATGAGCAATGTCGGAACACGAAACGGGTAGTTCAGCGAGGTGAGAGGATTCACCATGTTACCGAGGCCGGAGTTCTGACACATGGTCACCGTTTTCCGCCCGGCGAGAAACGCTCCGAACGTGATTCCAACGGACTCACCTTCGCTTGTCGCGCCAACGTAATTCAGGGTTGGATCACCGATCACGTAGTTGATCAGCGGGGTCAAAAAGGAGCAAGGCACCCCGGCATATTGGGAATAACCAAGGTCACGTAACTGATCGATGAACGAGAAAGCGCTGATCATGATTTCAAGATGGCGCTTACCTGAAGCTTCAAAAGGCTTGGGCTCTGGCGAGATCCTCTATGTCGTCAACGTCGAGCCATTGTCCGGTAATGTAGAGAACCTGCACGCGTTGTCCGCTGCCTATGAGATGATTGAAAAGATCGTCGAATCGCAATCGGTAAAAATCCGGGCGCTTGGATAACACATCGAGCGCGTCGCAGATTCTCGCGGAACCATTCACGGTCGTTTTGATTAGGCCGATCCATTCCCCATCGATTTTCTCGCCCGAAAGATCGGGTCCCATCTTTTCCAAGAAGGCATCCTCTTCGTCATAACGCAGCGAGTAGGACCGCGTCGCGGTGATATAGTCGGCGTATCCATTTGCCTGACGCTCGCGCCTTCGTTCCCACATCGCATCCACCGCGATAACGATGTCGTGTTCTTCGGCAAGCAGATTGTTCAGAATATGCTGGCGAAAAAGGATGTCTCCAAAAGAGACGATCGCATCGCCATCGATCCAATCGCGTGCTTTGTGCAGCGAAAGCAATTCGCCGGTGCCTTCGAAATCCTCGTTCTCTACGAATTCCACGTCGGGTGCGTGCACCTTATCGGCCGCATAACCCCGCACTACCGTGATCGCACGAATGTCGGCCGCGCGAAACTGGGCGACGAGCTTGTGCAGCAGTGGCGCGCCGGCAACGGGCACCATCGCCTTGGGAATCCCGGCAGTGATCTCTCCCAGTTCGTTGCCGCGACTCGCAGCGAGAATAATTGCGCGCATCGAGGCCCGCCTTTTCGGCAAATAACGTTCCTCGGCAACCAACAGTTCTTCCGCATTCTGAAGTCGGAAAACTTCTTTTACCGGAACAATTCCATCTTCGACGTTTTGGACCGAGCGCTCAGTGAAAATACGGCGGGTCGTTTCCTGCATCGCGGCGATCGCGCTGCGGATATTTTGATTCGGCCAGATCACGATTGCGATGCCCACCTGCTCAAACACCTCGACTGGCGTACTGTAATAAGTGGTGGGAGCAATCACCAGCGGACACCTGTTTGCCCACGCATTCGCAAACGCGAGCACTTGATCTGGCGTCACCTTCTTACTGTGAATGAGAAGCGCGTCCGCCCCGGCGTGATGATAGGCTTCCGCGCGGAGCAGCATTTCATCGAGGCCCCAACCCGCGATGAATCCCTCGAGGCGTGCCACCAGACAAAAGTCTGGGTCCCTTTGCGCATCCTTGACCGCTTTGATCTTGCCCGTGAATTCATCGATCGTGGCGAGCGGCTGACGTTCGCTCTCGATGAATGAATTGGTTTTTGGGAAAAGTTTGTCTTCAATGCAGACAGCTGCGATCCCGCGTTGCTCCAGCTTTTTCACGAGACGTCGCATGTTGTTGAAATTTCCGTAACCGGTATCACCATCGAGCAGGATTGGAATGTGAGTGGCGTCACTCATGAATTCGACGACTTCCAGGACTTGCGTCCAGCTCGCTTCATTGTTGTCGCGCACGCCGAGCCCCGCAGAGATCGAAAGCCCACTGGCCCAGATTCCGCGAAACCCGGCTTCTTCGACGATGCGGGCACTCAACGCATTATGAGCCTCCATGAGAAATTCGGGATGTCTGGATTGCAAGAGCCGCTTGAATTGCCGCGTTTTACTGATTTCGCGAGTCGTCGAGGAACTCATTATGCACAGCAGTGTACGATAGGAATCATTGACTTTCTCCCTGCTCAATACCAGTAATTAGTTGCCCTGCTTGTTTCTGTTTTTTGCCAAGGCGTCCTCGCAAGCTTCTTTTCGTTCCATGCTCATCACTGCGACTGCCACGATCGACGAATTGATTTCTGACTTGGACGCGATCGCCTCTTTCGGAGTTCGGGTGGTCTTCGGCAAAGGCAAGGTGCGGTGAAAAAGATCCCCGCTATCCTCGACTGCGTCGCTGAAACGAGGGGCATACAGATCGCGGCATTGAGTCTGCTCGATCGCTTGATCGTGACCTCTCATCGGGCGGGTTGCGCTCCCATTTACCTCATTGCAAAAACCACTCCATCGGAGCAATCCCGCATCGCCCGCATTTGCAGTGGCAATCAGCGCCGCGCTGGGGCGTAATCATTTCCTTCGTCGTGATTGTTTGCTCCACGCAACGCAAAAGCGGTCGCAAATCTTCTGGTCTCAAAAAAATTGATCGATGCAACAATCTCGGAAAAATCCGCGTGAAACTGGCGTTACGATTCATTATCGCTGGAGGGGGCTTGGCGCTATTTGCGTGGTTCGTCCACCGAACTGGAGTAGATGCGATCCCGCGTGCATTCGCGACGCTGGGCTGGTCGGCTCCCCTTATTCTAATGCCCTACACACTTGTTTATCTTCTCGATACTATTGGGTGGCGCTTGTGCTTAGGCACGCTTCCGAAAGCAATCAATTTCGGAACGCTATTTCGAATTCGATGGGCCGGTGAATCGGTCAACAATGTTGTCCCTTCCGCTTATCTCGGGGGCGAAGCGGTGAAAGTCTATTTGCTCCATAAACGCGGGCTGCCGGTTGTCGACGGAGCATCAAGCGTAATCATTGGGAAGACAGCACAAGTTCTGGCTGAAGTGATTTTTATAGCGCTTGGAGCGGTGGCCGGCTCTTACATTCTACCGGCCAATTCAGCTGCCCGCGCCGGCATGTTCGCAATTACCGGCGCAGCAACCGCGCTCATCGGGATGCTCTTCTGGCTGCAGCATCGAGGAATCTTCAGCACATTCCTGGCGTTGACCCGGCGATTGCGGTTGCGCATTCGCGCGCTTACATCGCGAGCTGAAAGTTTGCGGCAACTCGATCGGCGAATTTTAGATTTTTATCGCAATGATCGGCGACGCTTCCTTTCCAGCGTGACGTTTTATCTGGCGGGTTGGATCGCCGATTCACTGGACATTTTGCTCGTCTCATACTTGGTTGGAATGCCGTTGGATTGGAGTCAGGCACTGGCCTTTGAGGCATTCATCGGCGTCGCCAAGGCACTCGGGATTTTTGCCCCGGCCGCCCTTGGAGTGCAGGAAAGTGGCATTATTTTTTTATTTTACCTTTTCGGTTTACCACCGGCGCTTGCGGCTCCCTACGCCATCATCCGCCGTGCCCGTGATTTGACGTTCGCGCTAATCGGTGGCGCGCTTCTCTGTGCCGAGGAACCGCTGGGCGGTTTTGCGCAGCGTGTCGCGCGAGAAGTTGAGGTGCCGGCATGAAAGCCATTATCTACGCAGCCGGGCGCGGAACTCGTTTACAATCGGACTCGCCGAAAATCCTTCTCGAATTCGGCGGCCGAACTCTGCTCGAGTGGCACGCGTTGCGGTTACGTGAGGCCGGCGTGCGCGAAGTCGTGCTGGTGACCGGCCATCTTCGCGAGCAGATTGCAGAATTGCTTCCCGATATTTGCACCCGGCATGACCTTGCGGTACGCGAGATTGTGAATCCACGCTTTCGAGAGGGGAGTTTGCTCAGCCTGAAAGTCTCACTTCCAGAAATCGAAAACAGCTCCGAGCCTTTCTTGTTGATGGATGCCGATGTGTTTTATCCAGCCGGGATGCTCGACCGTCTCACCGGATCGGTACAGCCCACTGCATTACTGCTGGATCGTGAATTCTCCACCAACGACGATGATCCCGTGCTCGTGCCGGTAAAAAACGGACGACCGATCGACTTTCGCAAGCAATGGAGCGGCGACGCCGAGTTCATAGGCGAATCAATAGGTTTCTTCAAGATCGCTCCGGTTGATTTTCCGCTTCTGATTAAGGAGACACGGGCGCGAAGTCGTGGCTCCGCTTGCACGGATTCCTACGATGATGTCTTAAGGACGTTGGTGCTTGCGGGGCGATTCGGATACGAAGACGTGACCGGACTGCCGTGGATCGAGATCGACTTTCCAGCGGATGTCATCCGCGCTCGAAAGCAACTGGTTCCAGCGATCATTCGATCTGCATGATCCCGCACGATCTTCATCATTTTTTCGTCGGACAACATGTCTTCGTCACTGGCGCATCCGGTTTTATCGGCGGCCATGTAGCGTCGTTGTTAATTCGTGCCGACGCTCATGTTCGGGGCATACGGTGCGAACTGCCAAGATGGGGGCGTACTCAAGTGGATAAATAATGAATAAAAGACGCTCCGAACCCGCTGTTCCCATGTCCGTTCCGCCCCCGCGAACTCCAATGCACGCGGTGGCCCGCTGGTGTATTCTCCCGCTGGTTAAGACCTCGATTATGCCGAATCACATTACGCATATTCGTCTCCTGACGGGCATTGGGGCCGCCGTGGCTTTTGGCGTTGGAGATTATTTTTGGTCAGCGTGGGGGGGAGCTATCTTTTTCATTTCGGCCATGCTCGATCGCGCTGACGGAGAACTGGCCCGCGTGGCGGACCGCGCTACGCCGGGTGGACATTGGTATGATCTGGCGTGCGACATGATCGTGAACGTCCTGGTTTTCCTTGGAATCGGCGTCGGACTAAGAGAACAGATGGGTTGGTGGGGCCCGGTGATGGGGGGCGTCGCAGGGTTGTCGGTGGGAGTGACTTTCCTGATCGTTTTTCGGCTGCACGCTCTCGGCACTCATCCGAGCACCGCATTCAAACTTCCGATCTACTTCGATCTCGATGATTTGCTGTTTCTGGTTTCATTCTGTGCGTGGCTCAAGGTTTTGTTACCATTGTTAGTCGCGTCCGCGATCGCCGCTCCGCTTTTCCTGATTTTTGTTCTGTCGCGCTCGCGCCAGGTGGCGAGCCAGGCGGGATCCAACCCTGTTCCCTGTACCATGTCACCGCGTCGCGAGCAGATTCCTGGATCGAACGCGGTTTAAGACCGAGCTCCGCGAGAGATGATGCCGGGTCAAAATACATGCAGCGTCGCGCCAGTCGGACGCCGGTAAGCGTCGCCATTGGCATACGGCCAGTCACGTAGTCAGCCCAAAGCTCACTCAACCACCCCACGGTGAGCGCAAGACCGAACGGAACTTTCCAACGGGGCGCCTTGCGTCCCGCCGCGCGGCCAAGAATTTGCAGCCACTCATGAAGGCGATAATTAGCTCCGCCGAGCAGGTACCGAATTCCGGGGCGTCCACGTTCCATTGCCCGAACCATTCCCTGGGCGACATCTCTCGCATCGACCAAGTTGAAGCGGCAGTCGAGATATGCAGGTAACTCTCCGCGACAGAATGCGACAGCCATTCGCGTCGGCGGTGTTTGATTCCGATCACCCGGGCCCACGGGTAGAGTTGGTGTAACGATCACGATCGGAATTCCCTTTTCGATCATGCGCTGAACCGCTTGTTCCGCCCGAAACTTGCTCAGGCAGTAAGGGCCGATCATATCTTCCTCCTTCAACTTCAAATGCTCGACAGAACCGCCCTTGAAGTCCGCGGATGAAAGGATACTTTCCGTGCTCGTATGGAGGATCCGTTGGGCGCCGCTCTGAACAGCTGCCTCCATCACATTGATCGTTCCCAGATGGTTAACCGCGTCGAATTCCTGACGATCCCTGCGCCACAGGTTAGGATCCGCGGCCAGGTGGTAAACGGAGTTGCACCCCGTGGTGGCCCTCTGCACCTTGGCACTATCCCGGATGTCGCTGAAAACCAGTTCTATCTTGTCCAGCGGCAGATGATCCACCACGGCCCCCGGTCTTTCCAACACGCGAACGGGTTCCCCTCTCGCGAGTAGTTCGGTGACGAGATGAGTCCCCAGAAAGCCGGCGCCTCCGGTAACCAAGTTCTTCATACCGGTTCTCCTTTCAGGGCTCCCTCCAATTCATGTAGATGGGCACGCCCGGGTATCAGCCGGTCGCGAACGATCTTATTGACGAGCGCAAAAGCGGCACGGTTCAGAGGACAAGGCAATCCGCCCGCAAGCCGAATCAGGTGTCCATTGTATGCATCGATCTCGGTTCGGTCGGTGACCATATCAGGAGCCATCGAACAATAGGTGCCCCGCAAAGACGGACGAAAGAAAGCACCCATGATCGAGGGCAAACCCGGGATTCTGAGAATAAGTGAGACGGTGTCCGGATGAAAGGGACCAATCTTCGACAAAGGTATGCGAGCGTGACGAAGGATAGTGTAGTTTTCTCGCAGCAAGCCAAAGAAAAGCCGCTTAGCCACCGGGTCGGTTAGCAGTTCACCATTGTCGACACCCGCCGCCGCCGCAAGAGGCGAGATGGCGGCATTGTACATCAGCTTTGTCGCTTTGTACGGCCTGACGTCGTCTACCGATTGGACAGCAAATAGCGCGCCTGGCGAAAGTGCGTGAGCCAACTCGGCAAGATCATTTTTCTCAGCGGCAGACACACTACGCCGCGCACCCAGGTGGAGGTCGCCGGGACGGGTGATGCGTGTGACGGGCCGATCGCGCAAACATTCCGAGACAAACGATGCAATTCCTTCGGCCGCATGATTTCGCTGATCAAGTTTTGGATCGAAGCCGTTCTGCACGGGCACAAGGCGCGATGTCTCAGGCAATACGGCAAGCACCGCGGCGTTGTTATAGGTCTTAGTGCATAAAAGAACCAGCGCATCGGTTGGGAGCAACCAGTTTTCAAAAAGCGTGAACGATGCCTGCTCTGTCCCGTGCCCGACCACAGTCAAACCTTCGCGCCGTCCGTGCTCGACTTTTTGCGGATCGGCATCCACAACCGTCACACTACAGCCAGCGCGACACAACGACCACGCCAGAGCAACGCCGATTCCTCCTGCGCCAACAACGTGAACAGGCCTATTGATCATTGGGTTGCTTTGTGTAGGGCGCAGTTGGAACCGGGGCGCTTCATAATCTCACCGCCCTATCCTGTAGCGCCGTAAGATGATATTATTCGCGTGGCCCACATTTTTCCAGCAGTGCAAAGGCGGAAAACGAACTTGGGTTATGTTCCTACCTCCTCGATAGACCGCACCATTCATGATGCGGTAGAGGATTTCGTCGTGCGAGGTCTCGCGCCAGTTGCTGCCGACCGATTTTCTTCGGTGCCAGAGAGGCGACGATCCTGTCGAACCGCGGATCGCAACGGAAGGATCGCGAAATCGCGGCAACTTCGAATCGCCATAGCTGACCTTCGGGGTCGGGCATTCGGTCGCGTCTTTGCCTCTTAGACTCGAACGGGTTGCGGTAGCGTCTGCTCACTCTACAATCTCGTGCGCGTGTTCGACCGAACGCGCTCGACCATGCCGCAACGAGTCGATCCAAGTTCCTATCAATCGCCTGAGGGCGAGCGTCCGGCGGTTCCCGCCACGGTCGAATTGGGGGGGAGAGGAGCGCATGATCCTTATGCGGCGTTCCGCTTTGGGGACTTCACCTTGTTCACAGCCGGCAACCTACTTTCGATCACCGGCCGCCTGATGCTGGCTGTGGCTGTGGAATGGGAGGTCTATGCCCGCACCCATTCGGCCACTGCGCTCGGGCTGGTGGGTTTGGTTATTGCGGTGCCGGTCGTCACGCTATCTTTGCCCGCTGGTCACTTGGCGGATCGGTTCAGCCGAAAGCGCATCATTCTAATCTCGCAAATCTTTAGCGCGGTTACCTCGATCGCGTTGGCCATCGTTTCGTGGAAACATCTCGCCATTCCTCCGCTCGCGCTATTGCGTGAGAGTAATCGCATTCTGACGACCATCGCCGGGATTTTCGAACGGCATCATCCAATCTTCCACTTCGACGACGCATCGATTCCGTTGATTTATCTTCTTCTTTTTCTGGGAGCAGCGGCTCGCACATTCAGTTGGGCAGCACGCAGTTCGTTTTTTCCCACGCTGATCTCTCGTGATGCCTTTGCGAACGCGGTGACATGGAATAACAGCGTTTTTCAAATTGGATCCGTTGTAGGCCCTGCGCTCAGCGGATTACTGGTCGCCTACATCGGCTTCCCGTTTGTGTATCTATTGGATGCGGTGTGCGCGTTTTGCTTTTTCATTCTGGTTCTCTCGGTTCGGCGCAGCAAACAGAGGCGGGACCAGAGCGAGACAGGCACGTGGAAAAGTCTCATGGCCGGACTCCGCTTCGTGTTTCGCAGAAAAGTGATCCTGGCGACGATCACGCTGGATCTGTTCGCGGTCCTGCTGGGAGGCGCCACAGCATTAATGCCGATTTTCGCCGATCAGATTCTGCACTGCGGCTCGGTTGGTCTCGGTTGGCTGCGAGCAATGCCAGCGATCGGTGCTTTTACCATGGCGCTGGTGGTAGCGCACGTTCCGCCAATGAAGCGGGCTGGCCAAGCCTTGCTATGGTGTGTCGCCGGATTTGGAATTGCGACTGTCCTGTTTGGCTTGTCTAAGATTTTCTGGTTATCGCTCGGCTTATTACTTCTTATTGGCGCGTTCGATAGTGTCAGCGTGATCATTCGCGGTTCCATCGTGCAACTGGTCACCCCGGATGAAATGCGCGGACGCGTTTCGTCGGTGAACAATATTTTTATCGGCACATCGAACGAATTCGGAGCGCTGGAATCAGGATTGACGGCCGCGCTGTTTGGTCCGGTGGTTTCGGTCGTTGCCGGAGGTGTTGGAACAATGCTGGTTGTGTTGGGCGTTGCTTTTCACTGGCCGGAAACGCGCAAGATCGGCGCGCTGGATAAAAATCTCCGCTAACTAGCGCACATGAATCTCATGTGTACTGCGGCACGCGTGGGGCCACTGAGACAAAGTACGGGAAGCGATCTAAAACGCCCCGTGCAATGAAATCATCCCGTAAGGGGCGCCGCCGTCCTGGTGGTAGCGCACGTCGGCACGATAGAAATCGAAGTTTCTGTATGGTTGGTAACCGACCTCGCCGGTGGCGGTGATAACTGGTGAAATCTTCCAGTCCAACCCTGCGCCCGTTCGAACTTCGCTATAGGTGAGGATTGTGTGATTGAGCCTCGGGATTCCGTGCGCGTCCCCGAAGTCGTCCGGTACACGGTAACTGCTTTGCTTCACATCTGCGCCTACGTAAAGGGAAACGTCCTTGCTCACCTCGTACTCAAGACGCGGTGTTGGCAGCACGGCGTCGAGAAGCCATTGCGATGCGATTTTCCAGCGAACCCCCGCGGCAGGAAGCACCGGATATTTCCGTTCGATATCGACGCTCACGCCGAGAACAAGCTGCAGATTAGGGCTATAAATGTAAGTACCGCCTACTAGGAAAGGAAAATTGAAACTGTCCCACGACAAATTATCGAACTCCGTATCATATACACCAGGCCGACCTTCGGCCCTGACGATGATTGAATCGGAAAACTGCATATCCAGTCCCATAACCAGGCCGACTGACTGCAGAGTGTCCGGCAGTGGCGCACCGTCCGGAAGTCCGAATGAGAACCGCTCCCACTCGGCGCCAATCCGTAGAACGCCAGGCTTAATTCGGGGAGTGAACACCAAATGCAGAATCGAATCGTTTTCGTAAAAATCGCGCACACTTTTGTTAGGCCCGCGTTCAACGTCACCGCTGCCGACGTACGTGTCTTCGGCATTATATTCAAAGGGGACGCGACCTAGAGAGTCCAACAAGTTGCCGCTGGTTTCCTCGGCAAAAATTCGCGTCGCAAGCAACAACGATCCTGCTGTACAAAAAACAACGAAAATTCGCCATCCAAAGAGTTTCACTGCTCAACGGCCTCCGCTTGTATCTCGACGAAAGAGTGTGACGGCTTTGGTTATGTTTTTCATCATCACCGACTCCGATCCGAGCCGCTCCACGCCATGCAGGGTGCCTAGCGACGCGGCGGAGATCATGTCGCCGCGCCAGACAAGCGTGGAAGGTTTCCCTTCCACTGTAACAGGCCACAGCTGATATAACGTGAGAGCAACGTAATAGCCGCCGCTTGCGTAATAAAGGACGTCTGCAGCTTGATACGTTCCGCCCGCTCCGCCCCGGCTGTAAGACGCGCCCAGCGTTACTACGCCTTGATCATCCACATCGAGTAACTCCCAATATGATTCCGGCTTGAGCGACCCAGTGCCGCGTCCAATACCCGTGGCTCCAAGTAACCCGGAAAACTGATTCCGGATCTTTCCCTGCTCCCGCAACAATCCGTTTACTTCGTCGCTCGCGCGAATGGACGGGCCAGCGTGATCGTACGGAGGTTGTGCGGACATTCCGCCTGACACAAAGCTCTTGGTCCGCGCAGCCAATACATCTGCCCAGAAAGTCGCCACTGGTGCAGGTATGGTGCCACCACCGCCTCCGGCTCCTGCAGAAAATTTCTTTGCCTCTTCCTTACTAATCTGGAGACTCGGACCGAGCTTTTGAGTCGTCGCTACGAGTGAACGCACGGGTGCGTTTCCAGGCGCGTTTTTCAGGTTTTCAAAATTCGCCGCAGTAGGGTTCGAAGGCAGTTCAGAGTGTAGAAAAACCTTCAGTTCGCGATGCCTTGTTGCATCCCAACGGCGCAACGCCTCGATTTGCTGCGCAGGCGCAGACCCTGGCGCAACGTAACAACTCTGAGCCGCGAGAAATCGCGGATTACTCATCGGCGGTCCGTGCGCAGTCTTCACATCGCTTTTCGCGAGTTGGGCGAGATCAATCTTGTCAAAAATAGAAAACGAGGCGAGATCAGAAACGGCGTCCGCGCACGCGGTGGTTAGTCCGAGGCGCAGCGTCAACAGTAAGAGTAAGAGGCTGCCTGCCCTTACAAAGAAGTGCCTCGGCAGATTCAGCATCTTAAGTTTCATGACACATATATGTGACGGCCAATGCCAGATGGTTGCAAATTTTTCGGATCATCGCAATAGGGTTTCATCATGAGCGAACCGGTCATCGTACTCGACCATCTGAGCAAAAGTTTCGGAACCGTCCACGCTGTAGAGGATCTTTCTCTTCATATCGAGGCGGGAACGATTTTTGGTTTTCTCGGCCCTAATGGCGCTGGAAAGACTACGACAATGAGGATGTTGTGCGGTCTGACTCATCCAACCGCTGGTCATGCCACGATTGAACGCGCAGATGTCTGGAAGGATCGCCATTTCGTGCGAACCAAGTTTGGGTATGTGCCCCAGCGCTTCAGTCTTTATCGCGATCTAACAGTCCTGGAGAATTTCCGCTTTTTCGGCGGCGCGTATGGAGTGCCCGGTGCGGAATTAAGGCCGCGAATCGAGCGGCTGTTACGGGTGATTGACTTGCAGGAAAAGCGTAACACGGCTGCGCAAAACTTATCTGGGGGCATGCGGCAGCTGCTGGCGATTGGATGTGCGCTCGTGCATAATCCATCGCTGCTGTTTTTTGACGAGCCGACCGTGGGCCTCGACCCGGTGCACCGGCAGCAAATTTGGAACTTGCTTTACGATCTGAGTAACGACGGCAAAACGATTTTCGTTACCACACACTACATGGATGAGGCGGAGCGCTGCACCGAAGTCGGTTTTATCGAGGGCGGACGGCTGCTGGCAAAAGCTTCACCGCGCACTTTGAAATCGACCTTTCGTACCCGATTGCTCGAGATTGACGTCGACCCACTAATGCCGGCGCTGGTTCGGCTCCGGGATCTCCCCGAACTCCTGGGAGTTTCCTTGCGTAGCGGCAGCCTGCGTCTTTACGCCGCGGACCCCGAGCGGTTGATGGCTGGCTGGCGCGAACGTTGGCCATTCAACGATCTTCGTTTGTTAGGCGAACGCTGGGTAGAACCCGATATGGAAGACGTTTTCACCGCGTATTCACAGGGCTACGACGACGTTTTGAAAAAATTGACTCCATGAAGTGGTTATCGTTCGAAGCGACTGCCAGTGTCGCTTACAAAGAATTCTTGCACATCTTGCGCGATCGACGTGTGCTGCTGTTGGTATTGACTCTGCCGCCGCTTTTCACGCTCCTTTTTGGCCATGCCTTTGAAACAAGCGAACTAACCGGTGTAAAAAGTCTGCTCATTGACCGCGACAACACTCCATTCACCCAGGAATTCGTCGACATCATTTCGAAGAACAAAACGTTCCGGTGGCGGTACGGATCGGCAGAGACGAAGAATGAACAGAACTTGCTCGCTCAAGGGGTGGAGGCTGCGCTGATCATTCCGGGAGGCTGGAATCAGAGCCTGGAAAACGGCGATCCGAAGCCGCTGCTGCTGTATCTCGACGGCAGCGACATCAACTCGTCCGATGCTGTGGAAGGCAGCGTTCGAAAGAGTTTGGGTGACTTTCAGTTAAAACAAAGGGACCAGATGATTGAGAATCTGCCGGAAGGGGTTATTGAACTGGGCAAGGAGCTTCCAGTCCAGATCCGGAAGCGTTTCGTCTCCATGATGGAAACGTGGTCGGTGGACTCCAAGCGATTATACAACCCAAAATCGCGCGTAATCGATTACGTTGTTCCTGGCATCATTGGGCTGATCTTACAGCTCCTGACAGTGACGCTGATGGCTTGCACGATCGCCCGTGAACGAGAGTCAGGCACGCTCTACCAGTTGATGGTAACTTCGCTTCGACGTCGTGAAATCGTGATCGGCAAGATGTTGCCTTATCTTGTGGTGTCCGTTTTGCTGGTCATGGTGATCATGCTGGTGAGCCGCTGGCATTTTGGTGTGATTTTCTATCAACTGCCCGCGCTTGCCGCGGTTTGCCTGCTTTTCCTGCTGTGCTCGCTCGGACTCGGCTTATTAATCTCGGCGTTTTCCCGGACACAAACGCAGGCCATCCAGTTTTCTGTTTTTTTCTTGTTGCCAGTCTTTGTGCTCTCAGGGGCGTTCGCGCCGCTGGGCCAACTGCCCAAGGCCATCCAATACGTTTCAGAACTTTTTCCGCTGACTCACTTTTGCCGCGCGTTTCGACTGGTAAACATGTATCACGCCGGTGCGCATTTTTATGTGGGCGATCTCGCGGTGCTGTTGGCTGGCGCCTTGATCACATTTCTCGGCGCGGCGTTCCTTCTGAAACGCATTGAGCAGTAAGACCGTTGAGAATGCCGAAGCACGAATGACGAAGGAATGCCCCAACGCGAGGTAGCCGACTCTCCATCAGGCGAACGCTGCTTGCCTCTGGCAATCAAGGCGCTTGCCATGGCGATTTGTATGAGTGCTGTTAGCGCGATGGCGGCGGAACACATGGACTCGACGCCGCAGGAAGTGTTCGACTCTATGCGCGGCAGTTTTCAACCCGCTAAAGCGAAGGGAGTTCACGCTCGATATCAATGGGATCTGAGCGGGCCACAAGGCGGACAGTGGTGGATCGACGTAAAGGACGGGAAATACAAGATGGGAAAAGGAAAAATCGACAATCCAAATGTGACGTTCGTGGCGAAGGACAAGGATTGGGTCGCCGTTTCCAACGGCCAAATGGGCAGCACGTGGGCGTATCTCACTGGCCGGCTAAAGATTCGCGGCGACCAGAGATTGGCCAGAAAGCTTGGCGAAATTTTCCCTTAGAACCTCAGCTCTGCGCCGACTCTGAGGTACGGAGCTGGATCAGTTCGCTTTGACTGATGAATGCGATAAAAATCGAAATCCCGTTGGATTGTGGCGCCCGCGCCCGCGATCAATTTTAAGTATTTGAATCCGGAATAGGCAAACTGTGCGCCGGCGCGATATTCGCTGTATTGAACAACTGCGTTGTGCACTTGCAGTTTGCGCTCGGTCGTCACGACGTCGTCGGTGCGAGCGCCGAGATAGTTAAGTTCGCCGAGGATCCGAAACTCCCAATCGTCATTAGGCTGGTAAACTAGCGCCGGTTTGGGAAAAACAGCTTGAAGCCGCAGTTTGTCGCTAATGAGCCAGGTAATACCGCCACCAGGCGCGACGGCCGGATCCTGGAAGGATCCCCAGCCTAAACCGACCGTGGCGAACACCTTGTCTTTCTTTAACGGAAACGTGACAAAAGCTCTCCCCGGGACATCGACAGCATCCCAAGTGACGTTGTCTTGGAAATAAACACCTGGATCGATCTCGACGCTTATCCCGGCATGGTCTTTCACCACATACTCGAGAGCCAGATGAGCGTATACGCCCTGGAGATGATCGGGTAATCCGTTGTCGGTGCCGCCGAAGTCATAGCGTTCATATTCGACGCCTGCACGGAAGTACCATTTGCCAGTGATAAGAAAGCGATGGTCATAACTAAAATCGTTATAGAGCGAGTCGCCATCACCGAGTTTCGATTCCTCGAAATCACTGCCGAAGGTGTACGTCGTTTCGTAAGAAAAAAGATCGCGCGAATTTTCATCGGATGGCGTGGGCGAAGGTTGGGCTTCAAACGTAGGCGGTCCGGCAAGCATTGACGTCGCAGAAGCAAGAAATATTAAAGCAAACAATCCCCTAATGGTTTTCATGGATACAGCGCCCCGGATATCGACATATCGAATGAGCAGCTTCAAAGCGATGTATCGGAGTGGGCATATTTGGCAAGGAGTATTTCCGGAATCATCGTTCTTAGCTGGTTTTGCCGGAATGTAGTATTGGCTTTCTTACCCGGATTTTGCCGTCGCGCTTGCCTCGGTAACCTGGGCTTACTTACGCAATTAGTTGTCTGCCGTCTTATGGGCGATAGACTGGCGCCGCTTCTATTGTGACAACCGCACTTTTTTCCTCCAGTATTCGAATCTCTAAGTAAAGTTCGTCGGCGCTGGGCAGGCGAATCCTCTCTCTATAGGCGCATCTTCCTGCGCGCGGCCGAATTTGGTCTCGATATTGAGAGCGCCCGGTAAGATTCGACTCACGATTTACGTGCTTGCTTTCGCAGGCGCGGCGCTATTTACCGCTCTTTTGATTCACCAGGGCGTCGGACAGGTCCTAAATGCGTTTGCTACGGGCGAATGGGGAATTTTAGGCGTTGTTGCCTACCATCTCATTCCACTATTTCTCGATGCGCTTGCCTGGTGGGTGCTCTTCCCAACACCTGATCGCCTGCCGTTGCTTCAACTCTTTTGGATGCGTTGGATTGGCGAGTCCATAAGCGCGCTGGTGCCCTCTGCCGCAATTGGTGGCGACATTGTCCGGGCGCGTCTCGCCGCGATTCACGGCGCGCGGCTCCCTATCGCTGCGGGTACTGTGCTCGTTGACGTCACGCTGGGCATTTTTGTACAGGCCGGATTTACGTTGGTTGGTCTCGTGCTGCTGGTCACAACAACTCGAAAAAACAATTTCATTGGTCCGACTTTGATCGGAATTGTGCTCGCGCTTTTTGCCTTTGCCGGTTTCTACTTTGTGCAGCGGCTTGGGATCTTCCGTTTCCTCGCTCGCATCATTTCACGTTTGGCCGGTTCCTCGGATTGGCAATCTCTCGTGCAAGGCGGCGACACGCTGGACCGAACGGTCCGTTCGCTCTACGCGCGGCGACGTGGCGTATTCACATGCTGTATTTGGACTATAACTTCCCTGATCGTGGGTTCGGGAGAAATTTGGCTTGCGCTTTGGTTCCTCGATCTACCCGACTCATTCCTGAATGCGCTCATTTTGCAAAGCATGGTGTTAACGATTCGCTCAGCGGCATTCGCAGTTCCCGCAGGGTTGGGAGTACAGGAAGGCGGCTATCTTTTGGTCGGGAGTTTGCTTGGCATTCCGGGTGACGGCGCATTAGCTCTTTCCCTGGTCTGGCGAGCGCGCGAAATCGGGCTCGGGATTCCGGCGCTCATTTGCTGGCAGGTGATCGAGGCCCGGCGTCTTTTGCGGACGCGAGCGGCCGCGAGCCTGCAGTAATGCCCGAGATGAGAGGCCAAATCCTGAAGTTTGGCCAATCCCTGTTTTATTTTTCCCGGGTTGGCGAAGCTAGTCGCACGCCCCACCAGATTCAGGCCATACCGCTGGGAGGCGCCAGCGGACGCGACAATGGCGCGATTCCAGACGCATTATCGATGCGTTCAGGAATCCCAGGGTGAAAGGCAGCCATTGCCTCCCAAGAACAGCAGCGGTCAAGTCCAGATTAAAATCAATAAATCATCGGCAGACATCGCCATTGCTGCATGAACCACTCGAGGAACGATGGAAGGAGATCAGCGTTGACAGGTTTTTCGCGGCCAAGATTGTGACCAGCGGCGAATCGCAAGGACTCGCGGCACACTATTTACATTCGTGAATCCGAATCATCTCGTTCAGACTTTCCGATTGCTTTGTGCGGTGCTTTGCCTCTCCGGCCTGACTGCGCGGGCCGAAGACACTGGTGCCTTGATCGCAAAAGGCGACCAATTCGACCAACGACTGCAGGCCAAAGAAGCACTGGAAGTATATCTACCTGCGAACAAGCTCGAGCCGAACAATGTGAAGCTTCTCGTTTGTATTGCCCGGCAGTACCGCCATCTGATGAGCGACACGTCATCGAAACAAGAAAAGCTGCGGCTTGGAAACATTTCGCTCGAGTTCGCCAGTCGCGCTGCGACCCTCGCTCCAAATAATGCAGAAGCGCAGCTGTCGCCTGCGATCAGCCTTGGAAAAATGCTCCCCTTCATGGGCAGCAAGGATCAGATCAAAGCTTCGCCCCGGATCAAGGCGGCGGTGGACCGGACTCTTCTCCTTGATCCAAATAACGACAACGCGTGGCACATTCTCGGCCGGTGGAATCGGGTGCTTGCAAATGTTAACGTTGTGAAACGGGTGCTGGCGAAGACGCTTTATGGCGACTTGCCCGTAACGACCAACGAAGCGGCGGAGAAATGTCTCTTAAAAGCCATTGAAATTAACCCGACCCGGCTCATGCATTACATCGAACTAGGCCGCATTTATGCGCAGATGGGACGCAAAGAAGAGGCGCGCAAGTACATTCAAAAGGGGATGGCCATGCCTGACAAAGAAAAGGACGACCCGGAGATGAAAGAGATCGGAAAGCAGACCCTACAGAAGCTGGGATAATGGGCCGCCGCGACGGCACTACGTCGTTTGCAAAGATGTTTCGGAAGCGGACCACTCCGGCATATCCGCCAAGCCACCGCCCATGAATTGGTGGTGCCACAGTTGAGTGGCGACGACCGCGGTGAGTCCCATTTCCACGGAGAGCCGGGGGAGCGATCCGGCCCGCATTTCACGAAAGCCTTTCCGCCAGCGCGTCACTTCGCTGACATCAAAGTAACCGGTGCGGCGCAGCGAATCTTCACTTAAAAGCTGCGCGACAAACCGCGGTTCCGGGTCCATGTGAAAACTGTCCAGCGGTGCGCGAAAGATAACTTTGCCGCGTCGGGCGATCGATTTCGGAATCCAGCGTTCCGCGAGCAGGCGTAGCAGATACTTGTCGCGGAATCCACGCAGCTTCCAGCGCGGGTGCAATTTCGCGGTGAAATCAAATACCTCCTCGTCCAGGAACGGGTAACGAACTTCGACCGAGGAGTGCATGGCCACGCGATCGCCTTTGGCCTGTAACAGATGGCCCGCTAACAGGACCCGCGCTGCGATCCAGATGCCGCGATTGAGCGGGGCCCAGCGTTTGGCTTTTTCGAGAGGAAATCCCAGTTCGCCCCACGGATGGCTGGCGTTCATTACTTCACGCATCTGCTCAGAGTAGAAACGCAGCTTCGAAATCGCGAGCAACCCATAGGAATCGATCCACGCGTTTTGACCGCCGACAGAACTTTCCACTCGCTCGCGCCATTCCGGCGGAAAATGCGGTACCTTATTCAGGCGCAGGTAACCCCGCCGTGCCCAATCGCTCAGATTCAATCCCGGCACGATGTCGAGAAACCCCATGAGCCGGGCGGCTTTGTACCATGGATAACCGACAAGCCACTCGTCCGCGCCTTCGCCAGTCAGCACGACTTTTTGACCATTGGCATGAACGCGCTCGGCAAGTTTGAGCAAGGCGCCGCAAGCGGTGTCGATCACCGGAGCTTCAGCGGCTTCAATGAGCCTGGGATAACTTTCGAGCGCTTCCAGATCGCCATAGTCTTGGACAATGGGTGGCTTCGCTCCGATATGCCGCGCCGAGAGACTCGCTGCACTCAGTTCATCAAACTCCGGCTCATCCACTCGAACGGTATAGGTGTTGATCGCTGGACCCTTGAGCCGGCAGGCCAAGGCGAGGATCATGCTCGAATCCACACCACCGGAGAGATAAGAACCTACCGGCACGTCCGCGCGCAGCCGTTCTTCGACGGCTTGCAAGAGCAATCGCTCGAATTCATCCACCAGCGCAGTCGGATTGTTTCCCCAGTCCTCTTCACCTTGCGCCGGAAAATCCATTTCCCAGTAGGCGCGTTCGGCAATGACCGGAGTCGTGCCCGAACTTCCCGGCGCGATGCGAAGGCAGTGTCCTGGAGGGAGGAGTTGAACACCTTCGAAACAGGTCCGCGGTCCTGGCACGGCGGAGAAGGTGAACACGTGATCGAGTCCCCTGCGATCGGGTCGCGGTGGAACCATTCCTGACGCAAGCAGGCCTTTGATTTCGGAAGCAAAGAGCAGCCAGTCGCCCTGCCGGCTCCAGAAAAGTGGTGCGATACCGAAACGGTCGCGGCCGAGATGGAGTTGTCGGTGCCGCGCATCCCACAGTGCTATGGCAAATTGACCGCGCAGCCGCTCCCACATTCCTTCGTGATGATCTTCCCAAAGGTGCGGGATGATTTCCGTATCACAATGAGTGCGGAAGCGATGTCCTCGCCTAACGAGTTCTTCGCGCCGTTCGACATAATCGAATAACTCGCCGTTGAAGACCACGAAAACGTTGCGGTCTTCGTTTTTCATCGGTTGCTGCCCATCAGCCAGGTCGACAATACTCAATCGACGCGAAGCAAGTGAGATTCCCGGTTGTTCAAGAAAACCTTCCTCATCCGGCCCGCGGTGGGTAATTGCGCGCGCCATCCGTTGCACGACACCTTCCGGCGCCGGGCGCTGCCCAACCAAGTCGATTATTCCCGCGACGCCGCACATGATCTCGTTCGAATAAATTAACGGTCCTGACCACCTGTTCGCGGTGGAAGCTTGTTGAAATCGGCTTGGAACGGGGAAAGTTTGTTGAAACGCATACTACCATTAGCATCGCAGAGGGCCGCCGAAGAGAAAAGTTGGGAAATGAGCGACCAACGCAGTTAAATAAAGCAATGCCGAGAAATGATGGTAAGTAAGTCCGTCGAGCATGTTGAAACGAATTGATGTTGGATAAGTGAATGTTTTGCCGTCCGTTGACGTCATAAATCCGCGACCGGATTGGTGGCTGACTTGACATCGTCATAGGCAGCGCTAGTCAGTCCGCCCCTGCGGAGCAACCCACCGCCATGCATAAAGAGCGTATTGCGATTATTGGAGCCGGCTGCCGTTTCCCCGGTGGCGTGAGTTCGAAGGATTCTCTTTGGAAGCTTCTTGTCGAAGGTCGGGAAGGCGTCGTTGAAGTGCCACCCGATCGTTGGAACGTCGAGCGATACTATGATGCCGAACCGGGCGTAGCTGGCAAATCCATCGCCTTACGGGGCGGATTTATTGACTCCATCGACCAATTCGACCCACAGTTTTTTGGTATCTCGCCGCGGGAGGCGCCCTACGTGGATCCGCAACATCGTCTCCTCCTCGAGACCGCATGGGAGGCGATCGAAGATGCCGGACTCGTCCTCGATTTGGAACGCGGAACCGATCTTGGAGTTTTCGTCGGCATCTCGCATAACGATTATCAGGGAATCCAAAGCACGAGTTTTGATCATTTTGGTATCGGACCTCATTCACCCACTGGGAGCGCGCACAGCATTGCCGCAAACCGAATTTCGTATTGTTTAAATCTGCGCGGCCCGAGTGTCGCGATGGACACCGCCTGCTCATCCGCGCTAACCGCAGTTCACGCGGCGTGCGAGCACATCTGGGCCGGGCGTGGAGACGCTGCCTTGGCCGGAGGCGTCACAGTGATGATTTCGCCGAGCGGGTTTATCGGGTTTTCGCAGGCTGCGATGCTTTCGCCCGAGGGCCGGTGCGCCGCCTTCGATGCATCCGCCAGCGGATTTGTGCGTGGTGAAGGCGCCGGCATGGTCCTGCTCAAGCGATTTTCGCGGGCGATCGAGGATGGCGATCCGATTCAGGGCGTGATTTTGGGGACGTCGATCAATCAAGATGGACACACCAACGGCATCTCGTTGCCCAGCCCGGAGGCGCAAGCGCGGCTGGTGCAAGATGCCTGCAGGGATGCCGGGATCGCACCGGAGAAGATCGGGTTCGTTGAAGCCCACGGTACTGGGACGGCAGTGGGCGATCCGATCGAAGCGCATGCTCTTTCGGAAGCTCTCTGCGGTAATCGATCCGCAGACGCGCCACTCCCGATTGGCTCCATAAAAACCAATCTTGGCCATTTGGAAACTGCAGCGGGCATCGCGGGCCTTCTCAAAGCGATGCTTATTCTTAAATACGGCCAGATTCCACCAACCCTCCATTTTTCGACGCCAAATCCGCACATTGACTTTGAGAAACTCAAGTTGCGCGTACCCAATCAACTCGAACCTTTTCCGAATGGAACGGAGGAGCGCATCGCAGGCGTCAACTCATTCGGATTCGGAGGCGCGAATGCCCACGTCATTCTGGCCGAACCTCCGCCGCATCAGCCGGAAAAATCCTCAGCCGTACCAGGTTCCGGTCCATGGCCAGTGATGCTTTCCGCTCGTTCGGAAGCATCGCTACGGACTTCGGCGGGGAATCTGAGCGCGTGGGTTAAGGAGCATGCCAATGCCAACGGCAGCTCGCCTATTGTCCCGGATCTTACTTACACATTGGGAGTCCGGCGGAATCATCACCCGCATCGGCTCACACTCGTAACTTCCAGTTGGGCAGAACTGACCGAGGAACTCGACGCGTTTGCGAAGAAAGAAGAAAGCCAAAAAATCCGCACGGCTTTCACAACGCGCCGGGAACAACTACCGCGTATTGGCTTCATCCTGAGCGGGCAGGGTCCGCAATGGTGGGGAATGGGTCGCGAGTTGATGAAGCATGAGCCTGTGTTTCGCGAGGCGATTGAAAATTGTGACGCCGCGCTCTGCCCGTGGGCCACGTTCTCGCTTCTCGAAGAACTCGGTCGCTCCGAGGAAACATCCCGGATGCAACGGACGGAGATTGGACAGCCGTCCATTTTTGCCATGCAAATGGCGCTCGCAGCGCTTTGGAAATCCTGGGGCGTTGAGCCTTCAGGCATCGTCGGCCATAGCGTGGGAGAAATCGCGGCTGCCTGCATCGCCGGAATTTTTTCTCTCGAGGAAGCAGCCCACATCGTCGCGCTCCGAGCTCGCCTCATGGAATCCTGCGGACGGGGAGAAGGAACGATGCTCGCTGTTGGATTGCCTGAGGAAGAAGCCTTGGCCCTCATCGCGCGGCACGACCGTACTGTAACGATTTCGGCCTTCAACGGGCCGCGTTCCATCACGCTCTCGGGTCGGCGCATTTCGCTCGAGGCCATCGCCGCCGAACTCGAGGCACAGGGCGCGTTCGCGCGACTCGTTAGGGTCGATCATCCATTTCATCATCCGCTAATGCGGCCGGCGTCAGAGGCTTTGGAGGCTGCGCTGGCCGATTTCAAACCGCTGCCGGGCGCCGTCCCGTTCTTCAGCACAGTGACGGGTGAGCGTTGTGCTGGCGAGTCATGCAACGCCGCTTACTGGGCACGCGGCATTCGCGAGCCGGTGCGTTTTGCCTCGGCCGTGGGTGCCCTGGCGGACTTCGGCGCGGACGTGTGGTTGGAACTCAATGCCCATCCCGCGCTGGCACATCCGGTCCAGGAATGCCTTATGGCGCGCGGAGCCAAAGCCACGGTGATCTCCTCGGCCCGCCGCGAGCGCGAATTTGAATCCGTGCTCGAGGCCGCAATGGATCTGCATCGCGCCGGCGTTCCGCTCGATTTTTCTGCGATGACGCCTTCCCGGCATCTCCTCTCGTTGCCGGCTTACGCTTGGGAAAAGACCCGTTGGTGGAACGAAGCAAGCGATGCTCGAGACGGCCGCCTCGCACCGGGAGGACGCGGCCTGTTTGATGTCCGGCTGCCACGCGCGATGCCGACCTGGATCGTTCGGCTTGACTCGCGCCACATGGCTTTTCTGAAAGATCACAAGGTTGAAAACCATGTCATTTTTCCGTCCGCGGCGTTTGTTGAGATGGCGCTTGAAGCCGGTGTGCAGTTGTTTGAGGGGCAACCGTTCGTGGTTGAGGATTTCGAAATTCGCAAGCCGCTCATCCTGCCAGATCCGCCATCGGGTGTGCTGCTCGAGTTCTCATACTCGCCTAACGAACGCACTTTTTTCATCCAAAGTCGTTTCGAACAAAGCGTCGCCTGGTCCCTCCACGTGGTGGGCTCGATGCGCGGTGAGCGCACGGAGTCTATCTTTGCTTCCTCAAGATGGGCTGACCCTTCCGGCACTCAATGCGTCGCCGTCGACGGCTTCTACCGCCACATGAACGATCTGGGCTTGCGTTATGGGGAGGAATTTCGACCCGTTCGCGAGTTGTCGGCCGGTGCCGGGCGATCCGCCGGACGCGTGGTATTATCGGACGCCCTGTCTCCCCGCGCGGGCGAATACGCTCTACACCCCGTTCTCTTTGACGGAGCACTTCAAGTTTTCTCCGCAGGCGCGGCAACGGTTGAAGGTCGTCAGGCGCGGATGAAGCTGCCGGTTGGATTTCGGCGCATTCTCTTTCTCGCCTCACCAGGCCCCTCTAGTCGGGTGTGTGCAAAGGTGCGCGAATTTAGCGATGACTTCCTTGAAGGTGACATCACTCTATATAATGAGACGGGGGACCCTTGCGTGCTCGTGGATGGGTTTCGGGCTATCAGCCTTTCCGGGGCAGGGCGTTCCGCTGCGTTGGTCGGCACACGCGATTTAACATATCATGTCGCCTGGCAGCGGGTACCTGACGAGTCGCTCAAACCGGCGCTGTCGCCGCTCCCGCTGGATCAGTTGAAAGCCGCGGCGCAGAGTGCCCTGGACCATGTCGTTGATGTTCGCGGCCATTCCGAACTGGAGGCGGCGCTTTGCGCTCTTGACGATCTCGCCGCCGCGCAACTGGCGCGCGGAGTAAGGGAAATGGGAGTGACTCCGAGTATTACCTTTGATGCGGCGACGCTTCAGGTAGCAACGCCGATGCAATCTGTCTTTGAGCGGCTGATGGCCGGTCTCGTTAGCCACGGCTTGCTCCGGAGAAAAGAAGCGGGGTTTGAGCCGGCGCTTGGTTTTACTGAAGCGGCAGGATCCGCCGGGAAAGTTCTGCGCAACTACATCGAGAAGCACCCCGGACATCTTCCCGAGGCGCTCCTTTGCGAAGGAAACTGTGCTGAGTTGGGTTCAATTTTGCGCGGCGAAAAGGATGCGGTGCAGGTTTTGTTCTCTGGGATCGGCGCGGAGTTGCTCGATCAATTCTATGGCGACGGTCTCTTCACCAGTCACTGGCTCGCGGCCATCGCGGCTGCCGTGAGCACGGCAGCCCGAAGTCTGCCCGAAGGACGCGGCCTGCGCCTCCTGGAGATCGGTGCGGGGACAGGTGGATTGGCGTCCCAGGTTCTACCACTCTTGGAGCGCGGTTTGCATTCCTACACATTCACCGATGTCTCAGCCGCATTTTTTTCCGGCGCCGCGCAGAAGTTGGCGGCGTTTTCGGAGGTGGAGTTCAAGATTTTCGATCTCGAAAAACCAGGCGTGGAGCAGGAACTCGAAGCAGGAGCATTCGACTTCATTATCGGGACCAACGTGCTGCACGCCGTCCGCGATGTGCGTGCCACATTGCATAATTTGCATGAGCTGCTAGCACCCGGAGGCAGCCTCATTTTTATGGACACGGCTACGCCGCAACTTTGGACGGAGACTGTTTTCGGACTAACGAGCGGCTGGTGGCGGTTCACTGATCGCGATCTGCGCCCGGAACAACCGTTACTCAAGAGAGCACAATGGGAAACGATGCTACAGGAAACTGGTTTCGCTAAAACGGCCTCCTTGCCCGGCCTGATCGGCCCAACTGGAGGCGAAGGCCAGATCGGTCTGTTGGCACGCAAGCGCTATGAGGAAGCTTCGGTGCCGACTGGGACCCACTTGCAAGCGCCCGAGGAGAAATCATGGCTTGTTTTTGCCGATGCCTCAGGAGTGGGTGAAGTGTTGGTTTCGCGACTGCGCGTACTTGGCGCCAGGTGCCGCGTCGCCACGCAGGGAAACCGTTTCGAGTTCGATGGCGAAGACGCTTTCACATTGCGACCGGGGACGCTGGAAGACTGGCAACAGCTCGTCAAGACCTGTCAGGTCTCCTCACCTGAGCGCATCGTTTATCTTTGGAATCTCGATGCACCCATAAATGAAGCCGACATGGTGACCAATCTGGACGCCCTGCTTCATCTTACCCAAGCGATCGAATCGGCTGCTCCCGGGGCAAGGTCGCGCCTGGACTTGGTAACGCGGAATGCTCAGCCTGCCGGCTCCGATCCGCGACCGACGGCGGTGGCACAAGCGCCGAGCATCGGGTTGATGCGCGTCATTTTGAACGAATATTCCAACCTCTCCTGGCACGCCATCGATCTTCCTCCGGAACCGTCCCAGGCAGATGCGGCATCGATTTGGAGCGAGCTAACGCGCAAAGACAGGGAACGCGAGATCGCCTTGCGAGGTGAAGCTCGCTATGTTCGACGACTGGACCGCGGCCGCTTGTCCCCCGAGCAGTGGCTCGATCCGACCCTACCGTTGCGTTTGGAATGCCGCGAACGCGGTCGTCTCGACACGCTCCGCTTTGCTCCGTTCGAACTGCCGCCCTGCGGCCCAGGGCAGGTGTTGATTGAAGTGAAAGCGGCCGGAATGAATTTTCGCGACGTGCTCAAGTCGCTGGCACTTTATCCAGGCGATGCTCCGGATGCGCGCATTTTTGGCGACGAAGTTAGCGGCATCATCAAAGAGGTTGGATCGGACGTCAAGCACCTCGCGCCAGGAGATCGGGTGTTCGGGCTTGCCGTCTTCGGAATTGCCACTCACGCCATAGCGCGCGTGGGAGACATTCGACCGATTCCAGCGGACCTCACTTTCGAGGCGGCGGCCACGTTACCGGTCGTTTTCATGACAGCGTGGTATGCGCTGCGAAAAGTGGGGCGGCTGCGCGAGCGCGAGCGCGTCCTTGTTCACGCGGGCGCAGGTGGAGTCGGAATGGCCGCGATCCAGATCGCACTGCATCTTGGAGCGGAAGTGATCGCCACTGCCGGGAGTCCCAGAAAACGGGCTTTACTCAAAACGCTCGGAGTGGAACACGTGATCGACTCGAGACGCGGCGATTTTGCCGAGTCGGTGATGAAGATAACCGATGGCAAGGGAGTGGACGTCGTTCTGAACGCACTCGCCGGCGACGCGATCCCGATGGGTCTTTCCTGTCTCGCCGAATTCGGTCGCTTCATCGAGATCGGCAAACGTGATATTTACCAAAACGCGCGCATCCCGCTTCGGCCTCTCCGCAACAATGCGTCGTTCCACGTCGTTGCTATGGATGCGGTTTTCCATGGTAATGAAGAACTGACCCGCCAGATGCTGGAGGAGATTTCGGGGCTGGTCGAAAAGGGAGCGTTGCGTCCGCTTCCCTACCGGGCCTTTCCTGCCTGCCGCATCGATTCCGCGTTTCGGCTCATGGCTGGGGGAAAACACATCGGAAAGGTTGTGGTCGCATTCCCGACGCCGTTTGTTCCGCGACGCGGTGAATCGCGCGCTCCGGGATTCGAGGTCAAGCCGGACGGATGCTATCTGATTACCGGAGCTTTCGGAGGATACGGCAAAGTGCTGGCTCGGTGGCTGGCTGAGTGCGGTGCGCGCCATCTTGTACTCACGAGCCGGAGCGGCGCTTCCAGTCCGGAGGCCAGCAAGTTTGTTGAGGACCTGCAGAAGCGCGGTGTAGAAGTGCGCGTCGTGTCTGCGGATGTCGGCGCGCCGGATGACGTGCGACGGCTTTTTGCGGAAATCAAGTCCGGTGCACATCCGCTGCGCGGTCTCTTTCATCTTGCGATGGTAATCGACGATGCCCCGCTCGCCTCGCTCACGCCCGAGCGCGTGCGAACCGTCCTCCGACCAAAGGCACATGGCGGATGGCTCCTCCACCAGGCAACCCTCGAAATGAAACTCGATTGCTTTGTGATGTTCTCTTCTGTCTCAAGCATTTTTGGTAATCCCGCTCAGGGAAATTACAGTGCGGCGAACGCCTTTCTCGACAGTCTGGCGCACCATCGTCAGGCGCTTGGCCTTCCTGCGCTTAGCGTGAATTGGGGCGTACTCGGCGGCGAAGGCTTTGTCGCGCGCAACGAGCGTGTCGCCGATTTTCTTGCCCGGCAGGGAACAATTGCAATTTCGCCCGGTGAAGCGACGGCGCTGCTTGAATCGTTCCTTCGTGCTGGAAGTGCCGAAGCGATTTCAATTCGGGTTGATTGGAGAAAATGGCGCCAATTCTTTCGGGGCATGCAGGAAAATCCCTTTCTGGAGCGCATTTTCGCCGCGCTTGAAAATGAGGAGTCAGTCGGTTCAACGAATAACTGGCGAAGCCGGATCGACGCAGCTTCACCGGTTGAAAAACAGGCTGTCATCTGCCAGGCCGTAAGGGAAGCCGTTGGTTCCGTTTTGCGAGTAAAGGCTGACAGCCTGCGTGACGATCAGCCGCTCACGGATCTTGGACTGGATTCGTTGATGGGTGTCGAAATCGAGACCTCGCTTGAAGCGGCGGTCGGTGTTGCTTTACCTCCAACGAGTCTGATTCGAGCCCGGACCATCGGTCAAATCGCGTCGTTGATCGCGGGTCACCTCAGTGGTGCGGCACCCGCAGCGGAATCCACGCCAGTGTCGGCGCAAACCGAAGCCACAAGCGCAGTCGACCTCGATGCGATTTCCGACGAACAAATCGAACGGCTGCTCGGACGCGAATCCGACTCCGAAGAGACCAAAGCGATCGAAAACGCCAAGCGTTAACTGCCGGCGAATGTGTAACCGCGATGCCGGCCGATCAACGCGCTCGTCTCAAACAATGGCTCGATTGCGGTGAAGCTCAGCTTCATCCGCTGACTTTCTCACAGCGAGAACTTTGGGAAGTCTCTCCGGTGCCGGTGGAGGACGATGCGAATCACATCTGCTGTCTCATCAACGTGCACGGACTCCTGACCGAACGAGAGTGTCGCGCTGCGATCCAGCGAGTCGTCGATCGTCAGGAGGTTTTGCGTCTCTCAATCCTTCCCGGCAAAGAGCGCCCGCTCCAATTGATCCGCAAGAGTTGCGGAATCAATTTTGAATTTCGCGAAGTTGCGCCAAAAGATGCGCAACCGGAAGCGATTGAAGAATTGGCAGCAGAGATTTTCCGCGTGCCATTTGACTTCATGCAAGGGCCGCTCTACCGCGCAGCCGACTTGCGTCGGGCGGCCAACGACCACGTGTTGGTTTTCGCGATTCATCACGCCATTGCTGACGGCTGGAGCCTGGGGGTATTAGTTCAGGACCTTTTCGCGGCTTACATCGAGGTAGTGATGGGATCCTCGGAGGCCTTGCCCCCGGTCGCGCAAACCTACTCAGCGTGGGGCGCAGTCGAGCGCGCTTACTGGAAACCAGAGATATTGGAGCAGCGCATTGAGTTTTGGAGAACTAAGTTGGCCGGTCGGTGTCGAATGTGGAATCGGCCGATCACCCCGGGGCCGCCGACGCGATGGCTGTCCACAATTCCTGCGACTCTGACTAACGAGATCCGCGAACTCGCCCGGCGGACTGGCGTGACGTTTTTTAGCGCACTGTTCGGTTCTTTCCAAATTGCATTCTCCGAATGGAGCGGATTTGATGATCTAGTCGTCGGAACCCCGGTCGCTAATCGCACGAAGCAAAATGCGCGGGAAACAATGGGATATTGCGCGGGTATCGTACCCCTGCGCGGGCATGTCGATCGCTCGCGCGTCGCGGTTGATCATTTGCGGGCCGGGCATCAGTCAACGGTTGACTCGTTTGCCAACGCCATCCCTTTTGTCGAATTGGCCCGCGCGCTCGGCGAGAAATCGGAAGCAGGATACAATCCGCTTTTCGAAGTGCGTTTCGCTCTGCAGAACCATCCCATGCCGGAAATTTCGTTACCGAATCTTTCCGCGCGTCTGAGCATGCGCTCAACGGGCACGGCGCGTTTCCAGCTTGGATGCGAAATCACCGAAGACCGCGAGGGCTTGGAAATCGCGTGGCTTTTCCGCGAGAATTTGTTTTCCCGACGTGACATTGAAAGTCTCGATGGCATATTTCAGCGAGTTCTGGCGGGCATCTGCCGCTCGCCGGAGAACCGAATCTCTGAAGTGCTGAACCGATCTCAATGAACGCCGCCATCGACGAAGATTTCAGCCAGATGCATGAGCCTCATTGGGTATTACGCGGGGCGTTTCAGCTTCTTGTTTTCGGTTTGGCTTTCACTGAAGCGATGCTCGCTATAACGGTTCACCGCGGATTGATCTGGCTGGCGGTGCCGCTCGTGCTTGTTGCCAGCCATTTGATGCACGGCATGCTCATCGGTCTGCACGAGGCCTCTCACGGGCTCCTCCGAAAAAGTCGCCGCTTCAACGAGTTTGATGGAGTCGTGATCGGTACGTTGAGTCTGATGAGCTTCAGTCTCTATCGCGTGGTTCATCAGACGCATCATGCGCATCTCGCGACGGAGCGAGATCACGAATTTTGGCCACTCTCTCAAACGAGCGTGCCACGGTGGAAGAGATGTCTGGCCGCATTTTTCGAGCTGAATCTCGGATTGGTTTATTCTCCGTTTGTTTTCCTGCGAGCCTTCTTCTCCTCTCGTTCGCCGGTTCGAAGCAAACGCGTGCGCCGGCGCATTTGGGCCGAACTGGCGCTAACGGTCGTGGCGTGGACTTTGATCCTCTCGGCGGTCGCAGCATTCGACCTGTGGAAATATTTCCTCTGGATGTATCTCGCCCCGGCAGTCCTGGCGGCTAATTTGCAGAGTTGGCGCAAGTACATCGAGCACGTTGGAATGACGGGCGACACGGTAAATAGCACAACTCGGAGCATCGTCGCAAAAAGCTGGCTAGGGCGGCTGGTTGCTTTCACGCTGCTTCACGAACCGTTTCATGGAGTTCATCATCAACGGGCCGGTCTGCCTCATTCCGTTTTGCCGCAGCACGTTGAAAAATTGCAGCCAAAAAAACCAGGCGATCGAGCCCCATATACAAGTTATCGTTACGCCTTGATTGAACTCGTGCGCTCCCTTGCCGATCCGCGCGTCGGGCCGCAATGGCGAACGCTTAAGTCAACTGGATAAACGCTTCTGTCGCGGCAAATAAAATGTTTTTGGGGCCATGTCTGCTCTCGGCCGCGAATCCTCATTATATGAAGATAAGCATCACCAAAATTGGCGTGGCTTTGCTCGCCCTTGGAATTTGTACGACAGAGCTGCGCGCGCAGGCGACCACGACCGTGACTACGACGAAGGGCGCATTTACAGAGTATGTTCCCGGTTCTGAAATGATGGTTGTGAGAACTGAAACGAGCTCGGCCCCGTTGCGTTACGTGGTAAACAAACAGACGACGATTGTTGATGCATCCGGTGCGCCGGTCGCGATCGACCGCATTTCACCGGGTAGTCCGCTTTCGATCCAGTATACAGGTACCGGCGAACATCTCGTAGCCTCACGCATCGTTGTGCAAAGGCCCGCCGCAGTAACCACCCAACCCGTGACAACCGCGCCTGTAGCGACCCAGCAGGACACGACCACGACTACGTCCACGACACGCGCTGCGACTCATGAGGAAAAACATGCTCTAAAAGAGCAACGAGAGCATCGTAAGGAAGTAATGAAAAAAGAGATCGAAAAGGAGAAGGATGCCTTGGACAAGGCCAAGGATAAAATCGACGACGACAACGATTGAACGAAGTTCGTTTGCTATTCAGAGTTCTGGCGGATTCTCGGCAGACCTGACAGCTTAAGCAGGTGACGCCGCCTTCTGCCAGCGCCCTCTTGGACGCCAAAGCTTTGACCCGCGAATTCGACGAAGGCCAGGTCAAGGCCCTGCGCGGAGTCGATTTTTCCATCAAGGAGGGCGACTTTGTTGCCATTGTTGGACCTAGCGGATCCGGTAAATCGACCTTGCTGCAATTACTAGGCGCCTTGGATCGACCGACATCCGGAACTCTTTTCTATCGCGGAATTTCGCTGCCGGATCATCCCAATCCCGCAGCCTACCGTGCCCGCGAGGTCGGGTTTATTTTCCAAGCGTTTCAACTCCTGCCGACTTTCACCGCGGCCGAGAACGTCCAAATCCCCATGTTCGAGACTGATCGCACGGCTTCTGAGCGACGCGAGCGCGCCTTCGAATTGCTCAAGCGGGTTGGCCTCGAACATCGCCTCGATCATTTTCCATCCAAACTTTCCGGTGGGGAGCGACAGCGTGTCGCCATCGCGCGCAGTCTTGCTAACGAGCCATCGCTGTTACTCGCGGATGAACCGACCGGTAATCTTGACAGTGAAAACGCTCATTCGGTTCTCGAGTTAATTATTCGTCTGCAACAGGAGCAAGGTCGGACCATGGTGCTGGTTACTCATGACTCCACTATTGCCGGCCGAGCGGGAAGGATCCTTCGCATGATCGACGGTCGAATCGTCGACGACACCAAGCCATGACTTTCTTAGCGGTTGTTCTTCGTGGCTTGTTGCGCCGTCCGCTGCGTACTGGGTTTACCCTTGCCGGAATTTCAATCGGTATCGCAGCGGTTGTTGCTTTAGTCGGAATGTCCCGGGGCTTTCAGAAAGGCTGGCAGCTAGGACTGAAGGCGCGGGGAACCGACATCGTCGTGAATAACCGAGTCGGAGGCCTAACTCCGAAGCCATTCGATGCATCCATTCGGGATCGGATCGCCAGACTTCCGCACATCGCCGCCACCTGCAACATTCTGGTCGAGGTCACAAGCGTTGAAAGTTCTGACCTGATGATTCTATCGGCGCGCGAATGGGGTTCATTTTGCTGGAATAATCTGGAGCTTGTCTCCGGCCGCATGCCGCGCGACGCGATGGAAGAGGCGGTGGTTTTGGGGCAGACAGCGGCGGATGTCCTTAAGAAGAAAATCGGCGACCCGATCCAGATTGAAACTAAGGAACTGAAGGTGGTGGGCATCGTCAAAGGCGGCGCGATCGTCGAGGACGGATCGGTCATTCTGTCACTACCGCTCTTGCAAGGGATACTCGGCTCACCGAATCAGATAAATGCAATCGATATCCGGCTGACGCCTTCGACTACCGAGCGAGAGATTCGGGAAGTGACTCAACAGATCGAGCAGCAAGTCCCGGAAGTTCGCGCAGTTACCCTCAGCGAGCACTTGAGCCATAGCGAAGGATTTCGAATGGTTGAAGCAATGAGTTGGGGCACGTCGCTTCTTGCCATCCTCGTCGGTGTGCTCGGAGTGATGAACACCATGCTGATGACGGTTTTTGAGCGCACCCATGAGATTTGCATTTTACTTGCGGTCGGTTGGACGCGGGGAAGGATCATGCGGATGATCCTTTACGAGGCGGCCATGTTAGGCCTGCTGGGCGGAGCAGTTGGCGTGACCCTCGGCGCAATCGGTGTCCAGATCCTAGGCGCTAGTCCGGCAATTCGCGGACTCCTCAAGCCAGACTTGAGCATTGCACTTCTGGGAATGGCGGTTCTCATCGCAGTCGCAGTCGGAATCGTCAGCGGCCTTTATCCTGCATGGCGAAGCTCGCGGCTGAACCCGAGCCAAGCTTTGCAGGCCGGATGAAAAAACAATTGCTTCGCGCAAAATTGATCCTCCGCATATATCGTCTTCTGTGAAACGGTTTTTCGGACTGACAACCCTGGCTGCGACACTTGCTGTGGCTTGCGTTCGGGCTGCCGATCCTGGCGCCGGACCAATGTCGGCCGCAGAACTTGCAGCGCGGCTGGATTCGTTGAGGGAAGGGAGCGCATTGATTCGTTCCAAGCTAGAGATCCGTTCGCCCGATGTCGGTCAGCGCGTTCTGCAGCTTCAAATAAAAGAACGCCGGACGAAAACCTCCACTGATTTGGTTTATCAGGTACTCTGGCCTAACGAGCTCAAGGGTGAAGCAGTGATCCTGCACCAGGGGCAAGGCGGATCCAAAGGATCAATCATTGTCCCAAACCAACCGGTTCGCACCATTAAAGGATCGCAAATGAACGAAGGATTATTCGATAGCGATCTCTCTTATCAGGACGCACTGGAAAATTTCCTTGCCTGGAAAAAGCAGGCTATTGTTGGCTCGGAAGTGGTCAACGGAGTGAACTGCCAAATTCTCGAATCCAAGCCGAACAGTTCCGCCGCCTCGCTTTATGCCCGGGTGCGCAGCTGGATTGATCCTCAGCGTTTTGTGCCGCTGCGGATCGAGAAATATTCATCCTCAGGCGAATTAGTCCGTCGCATCGATATCACGCGCGTCGCGCGTGATGAAAAACACAATCCGATTCCGGCCAGCTTAATCGTGCATGGACCTCGAAAAAATAGCGTGACGGAATTCAATGGCGCGCGCATCGATCAGGACGTGAATTTTACCGATGCCGATTTCACAGCGTCGGGCATTTTAAGATAGCCGGATGGTTACCGGTTCACCGCGCTCTCAACCAGCCGCCCGGCATTGAGCAGATCCGCCTCGGCCAGGCGCGGTCCGATCAATTGCAGGCTCGTGACGTGAATCTTCGCACCCCGCAGGGGAACGGGCACCGCCAGTGCCGGGTTGCCCGCAAAGTTCACCGCCTGCGTGTTCTGCAAGGCCAGCGCTCGCGCTTCAAAGGCGACCGTGCCGCCGAAGAATGGGACATGCGGAGGAAGGGTTTTCATTGTCGGCATCGCGATAAAATCTACTTTCCCGAAGACTCTGCCTAGCTCCGCTTTCCAGGCGGGCTGCGCTTTCAAAGCCGCCGGGTACGTTGTTTTGTATTCAAGCCCGCCCAAAGCGACAACCGCTTTGGTTCGAATGGTTACTTCCGATTCATTTTGGAATTTCAAGTCGTAGATCCACGCCCCGACGGCAGCCACTGTGGCAGCGTCCTTTTGCGCCTGATTCCATCTGTCTGTAAATTCCTGGCTCAGCTTCACAACTTTGAATCCGGTTGCGGCGAGTGCGTCATCCACGGCGCGATCCACCTTCGGATCTGTCCCCTGTATATAGAGTCGCCCTACCCGGATATCTTGCGCGGATGGTTTCGCGGCGATGGCCTGGTGATATCGGCTGAGAAACCCGCTTTCCAACAAGTCCATACCCAGAACGGTGCGGGCTATGTCTTTTGCCATCGGCCCGACCGTATCGAGCTGCATCGGCGCGATCGGATACACTCCCTTTAGCGGGACCAATCCAAACGTTGTCTTTAGACCAACAACTCCGCAGTTGGCAGCCGGGATTCGGATCGAGCCGGCGGTATCTGTGCCTAGAGCAACATCGGCTTCCTCGTTTGCCACAGCCACCGCCGAGCCACTGGATGATCCGCCTGGAATCAAACCATCCCGCAGTGGATTTCGCGGATTGCCGTAATAGGCGTTCATGCCAGAGACAGCCACCGCCAACTCTGACAGGTTGGTTTTTCCGACAAGTTGCACGCCACGCTGGCGCGCGATTTCCAGACATTTCGCGTCGCGTTTCGCGGGCGGGCTATGCTTGGCGAGAAACTCGGAACCGGCAGTCGTAACTACGCCTTTCATGTCGATCAGATCCTTCACTGCCAGCCGTAGTTTTTTGTTTCCTTGCGGTGGCGGCCAGTATTCGATGAACGCTCGGTCACGAGTTGCGCTGACCGGGCGCGCATTCGGAATCGCGCAGCCGTTAAGCCAGCTGATCAGTGCCACCCCGGCCAAAATCGTCCTGGTAGCCGCGCCGCCGAACACGATTCGAAATAATCGATTGGTTTGGCTGAACATGATTGCGCCCACTAAACAGCTCAGCGCGAATCACGCCACCGGAAAGGGAAAGCCTTTTTTTGGGAGTCCATAAGCAAGTAACAAATCTTCGACTGATAAAGCCCGGGCAATATTCATCTTGTCGCCAGTGAATGAATAAGTGATCAATTCTCGCAGTCTTGTTTCGTGACGCTTTGTTAAGTGAGACCCTAGTCTTATTTGGTGCGGTGAAGGTCTCCGGCAGATCCCTAAACAAGTGAGACGATTGCTAGATCTTGCGATAAACGACGTCTCTGGCTCAACATTATCTTCGATAAGCGGACGCGCTTCTCAGGGGATCATACGGCACCCGGCCATTTCGTGTGGGCGCATAGACAAAGCCGTAGCGGTCTCTTTTTACATCCACCGGCTCAAGAAGTAAGCCTTTGTTGCTCGCTTTCTCAGTGTATTCGATCAGCACTCTTGCCGTTCCATTGAAGCCCCACATTTTAAATCCCGTCCCGAAAAGTCCCCCGTTGGGGAAAAGCTCGTCCAAGCCGGCCATGGCATGAAAGCAACTGATGGCGATTTTGTCTTTTCGATAAAGACGATCGTCGGCGCGATATTTAATGGTTCCCCCGTCGAGCAAGCGTTTGCGCTTCACCGCGAGATCAAACGCCGCTTTCTTGATCTCATAAGGTCCCCACATGGCCACCGCATTCTTTGCATCCACGGCAAGCTTGATCGTTTCTGCGAGCGTAAAGTTTCGGCCGGTCGATATGGGACATTTATTCCTCTCTGGAATAATGCGGCTCCCCACGCCGTCAAAGACGCACAGATGGGGATTGCTTAGGAAATCGTGAGGCAGCCAGCTGATTGTAAACGCTTCGAATTCCCGGTTCCTATATCTTCGTAGTTTAAGACCTGGCGTCAGCTTGCGCTGCTTATTATCCGCAAATACTCGGATGACAGAGATAAACGAGTGCGAAAATTCCGGGTGATTCCCGCGGTCCTGGTAAGCAAAAGGAATGATGAAATACCGCTCGCGCGTGTTCCTGCCCTCACCAAGGCGAGCCGAGACTTTGGCTTTGATGCGATCTACGATCTGCGTGTAGAGGGGCAGATCATAGTTCGAAAAATCCACATCTGCCTGCGCAACGATGGGCAAAGTAATAACTAAGATGAAGGTTCTGAAAAGCATATCACTAAATTACCGGGAAACGGGAGAATGTACGGCATCCTTGGTCATGCCAAGCGCAATTGCGCCAGTGAGGCGTATGAGCCGCCACTCAGGTTCGGGGTGATCGTGAGTTCGAAGGCGGCTACGTCTTCCAAGTCGACTCGATATTCCTCGAACTCCTCCGTGGCTCCCGATGGACTGAAGTGATACTGCTGGCGCACGATATCACGCGGTGGACCGTCTGCCGTTGGCGACCAGCGCAGGACGAACTCCTGCGTGCGCGCCTCCTTCTCTTCTCGAAACAGGAGACGGATGCGCCTGAGCCTCTGCGGCGCTTCGAAGAGGAGACGGACCGTCTGTTCTCCTGGACTTTCCGCGCGCCATCCTGTTTCGCCGACAGGCAACAGCGCTGATTCGATTGGGTGCGCCGCGTCTTCCGATGTGACTTCGACTCGGGCTAGGGCTTCCAAGTCGAGCCAGCCGGTATTCGCTGACCGGCATTCTCGCTGCGGCTGAGAACTGATTCGTTTTCGCATCGGTTTTTATCTTTTAGATCGTTAGCGTGTGTGTGGTAACTTGTGTCCAGCCGAACCAGTCCCATTATCCCCCATTGGCATCGGTGAGCTCTTATTTAATCCCGTAACGTTTCGCGGCCGTGTGGATCTCCCTGACTGAGATGAGTTGAAAGGTTAAAAGTCAAAAGTTAAAAGAGTTAAAAAGTTAAGAAAGGAGCCGCGCTCGGCATAGGAGCTTTTTAACCTTTCAACTTTTTACTTTGCTATCCAGCGCCATCGTCTCACCGGGTTGCATCACACGTAGTCTCGTTTTGACTTTGCGCTTCTTCAGTTCGCGTCCGAACGCTTCGGGCGTGCCTGTCAGCACAGGAAAGGTCCCATAATGCATTGGAATTACCGTTATCGGAGCGACCAGCTTCACCGCTTCTGCCGCCCGAAGCGGGCCCATCGTATAATGGTCGCCAATACAAACCAGCATGGCGTCGATCTTGTGAAATCGTTTCACAAGCGCCATGTCGGAGAATAAATCTGTGTCTCCCGTGTGATAGATCGTCGGACCGTTGCGTAGCGCGATGATCAGCCCCGTCGGATTGCCGGCATAAACAGGCGGTGCACTTTCCTTTTCAATGGACGAACCGTGCCACGCCGGGACGAACTGCACTTTTACTTCCCCATCAAGCAGCGATAGCTGACCACCCAGATGGCCGGTTATCTCGTTCCCGGCCTGTCCTTCCGGGTAACCTAGCACTGAGACAATCGCCGCGTTGAGATCAAAGGTCGAAACCAAACTCGCACCGGTGCGCTTTCCGATCTCGACTGTGTTGCCCACGTGATCTCCATGCCCATGGGTCACGAAAATTAGATCAACATGATCGAGGCTGGCGAGCTCGCTGTTGGCGTTTGTGAACGTCGGATTGGTTATCCAGGGATCGATCAGCAATATCTTTCCCGTCGCCGTTTTGATTTTGAAAGCGGCGTGCCCATACCAGGTTAATTGAGTTTTCATGCTAATGAGAAAATCGAAAAGCATTCACTCGGCAAGGGTAATAGCTTTCAAAAAATGCCGAATATCGGATGGACGAAAGAATGTCGTCCGCGCGCGCCTGCTCTCTAGACGAATGGAAGCGGAACTACTTCGACTCGAATTGGCAGTGAACCTTTGGATGCAGAATCTCCCGCTGTCACCACATCCAGCTTTTCGCGCGCGCTGTTGAAGCCGCGTTTCACGTAACCGAGGGCAATTTCTCTTCCGATTGTTTCGCTGCGCGTAGCGCTTGTGATCCAGCCGGTTTCCCTCCCCGGCACTGAAGGAGCGGTAAGTTTCATGCCAGGCTGAAGAGAAACATCGTCCACTGAAATCAGGCCGCATAATCGCTTGTTCGTCTGGCCCGACATCTTTATTCGCGAGATGACTTCCTGTCCAATATAACAACCCTTTTGGTAGTCGATCGCCCGTTGCTCCAAATTGGCTTCGATTGGAATAATTTCGTTTGTCAATTCGCGACCCCAGAGCGGAATTCCCTGCTCGATTCGCATGATTTCGGCCGCGTCGGAATCGCAATGTGCCCATCGGCAGGATAACTCCTGTAACGAGACGCGGTGCTGCGTAGCATCGCCCCATATGTCCCATCCCGGTTCAGCAAAACGGCGCACAGAGACGATCCGCCCGTGCTCCAGAGTGGGGGACTGTTGCGACAGCACGTGAAAAAGCGAAAATTGATCAGTGACGTCCTCAATCTGCACGTCGTCGGCAATCACGTAGCGCTCCAGCCGGACATTCAGCGCTTCTCGAAGTTCGGACGCGGCGTCGACCAAAAAGGAGTTCCCCGACGCGGAAATGTATATGTGCGCATCGGTTTTGCCTTTCGCGTTCAGAATGCACGCTTCGATCGCGGACGTTTCACTCGCCTTGCGCAGATCATTTGTGATTTGCCCATTGAGGAACCGAAGCCGATCCCTGCCGATAATGCGAAATTTTGCGCGCCCGGAAAGGTCGAGAAAGATGTCTTGCTCGGTTTTAGAAAACTGGTTCGGCGTGTCCATAGCTTCCCACCTGGCGTCCGCAAACCAAACTAGACGAGCGCTGTCAGAGCAGGCGGGGTCATTCCTTCCCGGATGATAGCCTACTCAGCAGCTGCTTGAAAAAACCTGGACGCAAGCGTGTTGTTTCGTTACTGACTCCGCTGCTTGCCACACCGATCAATGGCGCAGGCGACACTTCTGGACCCGCGTCTTGCCGGCTCTGGGTTTTCGTTTCGGCTGAGCTCGCGATCGACTCGCCGATGCCAATTTGTTCTTCCGGTTCCTCCAGTTGCAACTCTTCACCAGCAACCGGCGTAGCCTCGTGCAAATATTTTCGTGCCACTACCGAGTAATCGTCGTCTCCATGGCCCCAGTGCATTTGCTCGAGCAACTGATCGCGAGCCGCGGCGGTCACACCCAGATCGAGATAGTTCGACAGACCGATCTGATTAGCGATCTGCATATCTTTCAACATGTGTTTGACAGAAAAGTGGGGCTCAAAATCACGGCTGACCATTTTCGGTAGTTTCATCGCAAGAGTTGTAGAATGACTGGCGTTACTGCGCATTGCCTCGAGGAACTTGTCCAACGGCAAACCCAAAGCTTGAACAACTGCCAGCGCCTCCGCCGCTGCCTGGATGCTCGCAGCCGTGATCATGTTGGTTGCTACCTTGATGGCGCTCGCCTGGCCAATGGTCGGTCCGATCTCGATAATTTCTTTGCTGCTGGCTTCGAGGATTGGACGCGCGTCGCGCAGCGCCGCAGCGTTCCCGCACACATAATAAACGAGCTCGCCCTTTTCGGCTGCAGTTTTGCTTCCTGTAAATGGCGCCTCGACAAACCGCGCCTTGCGACGTTCGACAATCTCAGCGGCGGCGCGCATTGAATCCGGAGCAACCGTCGAATGCACAAGAACCAGATGGCGGGGCGTAAGTTTTTCGCCTAGCTGTTGGGCGGTTTGTAGCAAAGCGTCTCCATCGGAAACAAATATCTGGATATAATTGCAAATCTCAGCTACTTCCCCGGGAGACCCGACAAAATTCGGAACGGAACGCGGCGACCGGTTCCAAACATAAACTGGAAACCCTTTCCGCCGCAGGTTCGCGGCCACGCCGCGACCGATAATCCCAAGTCCGATCACACCGATGTTTTTTCGCGTTGCGTGGGACATAGGCTTCAGGCGCTCCACTGAGGCAGCCGCCCATATCAAATTGCCGGGAAAACTGACCTGAAGCAATGCAGAAATTGGCCAGGCTCAGTGACTGGCGATTCATTGCCCGTCATAGGGGTTAATCGGGCCCGATTCAACGGTTCAAATTACTTAACGACTCAACGTTTGAGCGCGACTTCCGATAAGTAATACAATGCGACTGATCCGACAATCTGCAGACTCCGCGCGCTAATTTTATCAATTGTATCCCCGGCCGTGTGCCACCAGGGATAATCGAAATCAATCACGTCGATTGTTGGAATGCCGATGGCGTTTAGCGGTGAATGGTCGTCGATCATCTCCCGGTCAAGGTACGTGAAATAACTTCGCAATCTGAGCGCTTCGGCTGCTTCAAAAATATCTCGCGCCATTTCGGAAGGCGAATCCGCAGGCAGGGTGACATCGAGCGATCGATCGCCAACCATGTCGAGCAGGATCCCGCCGTGGAATTGTCTCGCGTCCCCCAGGTGCTTGGCAAAGTAACGGCTTCCGTACAATCCATCCGTCTGCGAAAAATGATCGTATGCTTCTTCGCCATCAAAAAACACCAGCTCGACTTTCGCAGCCAAATTCGAATGCTGCCCGATTACTCGCGCCAGTTCCAAAAGGAGTCCCGTGCTTGAGCCACCATCATTGGCTCCGACAAACTTTATCGCGTCGAACGTTTTCGTGTCGTAATGCGAGCACAACAAAAACAAAGGCACCGTGTTCCCTTGGCCGGGAAATTGGGCGATCAAATTGACGAACTGGACCTTTCCACGCGGGGTGTCGTCAGTGAACGCCTGTCGTGTCACATGCCAGCCGGAGCGAAGGAGCTGATCCTCGATATAGCGCCTGGATTTCTCGATGGCCTCAGATCCAGACGGACGCGGCCCGAAGTCAACCAGTTGTTGAACATGCGCGAAAGCTTTTTCACCCGAAAGTTCTTCCCAGATTTTTATTTGCGCTGCAGGTGACGTATCCGGACAAACCACCCGAATGCAGACAATCAGGAGTAATGGAATAAGGGAGTAACGAAGTGTTGTTTGGTGCGAATGCATCCCTCCTATCCCTCCAATACTCCACTACTCCGGTTCTGGCAGTCCAAGAGCAGTTAGAATCCGCTGAAGATCATCGTTCCCGTAGTACTCGATTTCAATCCGACCTCGTTTGTCTCCATGATGGATGGTGACGTGCGTAGCGAGGTGTTCTTGCAGACGGTTCTGTAGATCTTCCACTGCCGTTGGTGTGACATTTGACTCAGCCCCAGCGCGTCGAGATTTCCGCCGTGAACGGCCGATCCCAAGCAGGCGAGCAACCAACCGTTCTGTGCCACGCACGGTAGCGTTGCGACGCAAAACAGTTTCCGCAGCCAGGAGCTGTTCCTCAGGCGCTTTTAATGACAACAGTACCTTTGCGTGACCCACAGAAAGCAAATCTTGGGCGAGCCAGACTTGCACCTGCTGGTGAAGATCCAAAAGCCGCAGCGCGTTGGCTACCGACGCCCGGCTCCGCCCTACTTTGAGCGCGATGTCTTCCTGCCGCATTCCAAATTCATTCGCTAACCTTGAGTAGCCTTGGGCCTCTTCGATTGCATTCAGATCAGCGCGTTGCAGGTTTTCAATCAACGACAATTCCAGGACTTCCAGGTCGTTTGCTCTTCGAATTATAACGGGAACTTCAGTAAGGCCGATCTCCTGGGCCGCGCGCCAGCGACGCTCGCCGGCGATCAATTCGAATCTAGCGCCCGCTTCGCGGACAATCAGCGGCTGAATGATGCCATGTTGCCGAATTGAATCGATTAGTTCCTGCAGCGCTTCGCGCGCGAAATCTTTGCGTGGCTGTAGCGCACTCGGGACGATGGTGCCCAAATTGATTTGATGGACTCTTTCGCCTGATTCGCCCGTGTCTGTGCGCGTCGCGACCGACGGAGTACCAATTAGTGCGCCAAGCCCCTTGCCGAGACCAGACCGTGCCATGGGGCTGAGGCTACGGGAACAGTTTCATCAACGCAAACGGCAATCCGCGATTCGCGTAACGTGGCACAGGCTTCTCCATTCGCCGCACGACGAATCCTCCGAAGTGCGAACCTGTGGGCGACCGGACCTCCCACTTGGCCGGTGCGTCCCGGCAGCCAGGAGTCCAACTGGTCTCCAAAGCGAAGGTCGCTGGGCCAGCCCTTTCGAAAAAAGTTTTAAAAAAATGTATTGACACCGTAAACCGCAATTTGGTATCACGCGCCCCTGGCTCCGAAACAGACTAAAGGATTTTACCCGGTAGGTTCTTTGTCTGTTAGGATCCTGATAACCACAAAAACAAACGAAAGAACCGGGAGAGAAAGAACAAACACATCCATGTATCCACTCAATCAACTCAAAACATTAGTTTCATGCGGACGAGATCCGGCTCGCTCGCTGCCGTTCCGGCGCGGGTTCCTTCTCATCCCGCTTATTCTGGTTGGCTTTGCGTTTTCACCGCAAACGCGAGCAGCCTGTGACACCCCCGATCCCGGCTGTCCAGGAGGTAGCCTGGCCGAGGGTTTTGACGCCCTTTTGAGCCTTACCACCGGCTTCTATGACACCGGAATTGGCGCATTTTCGCTGCTAAGCCTCACCGACGGCAGTTTTAACACAGGTGTTGGCGCCGGGTCCCTCCTTAGCACCAACGCACTTGAAGGTACGGCTGTTGGCGCTGGAGCGCTTTTAAGCAACACCACCGGCGCGAACACCACGGGTGTCGGGGCATTCGCACTGTTCTCCAATGGCACAGGCGACTTCAACAATGCCGTCGGCGCTAATTCACTCCTTTTCAACGTGGATGGAGACAGCAACAACGCCTTTGGCGAAAGCGCGCTTTTTAACAACGTCAGCGCCGCTGCCAACACAGCGGTCGGCGATGTCGCGCTCGCGAACAACGATTCAGATGGGGCCGCACTCGGGAATGCCAACACAGCTGTTGGCGCCGGCGCGCTGTTTAGCAACGTTGATGGCGATTCAAACAATGCCGTCGGTTTTAACGCGATGGGCGCCAATGTCGACGGATTGTTCAACAACGTCGTGGGTTTTGACGCATTGGCTGACAACGTCAGCGGTGCTGGAAACGTGGCGGTTGGTGACTCAGCTGGCGCAGGTGTCGAGGGTGATTTCAACATCTATATCGGCGCATTTGCTGGCCCGGCTCCTTCACCAGCACCAGTAGCTGAAAGCGAAACGATCCGCATCGGCGACGTGTTCAATGTAGCCTGCTTCATCGGCGGCATCTCGGGTGTGCCAGTTACCGGCGACGCAGTTGTCGTAGATGCAAACGGCCAGCTTGGGGTTGCCCCTGCAGGATCGCCTATGTCGGCAAACGAGTTGCTCAAACAGCAGCGCGTTGTGCAGGAATTGAAGGCCACAACCGAAAGACAAGCTGCAGTGATCGCTTTGCAGGAAGGGCAAATTAAGGCCCTCACCGCGGGCTTAAAGCAGCAGGCCGAGCAAATTCAGAAAGTGAGCGCGCAGCTTGAAATGGTCAGGCCGACGCCTCGAGTAGTGGAGAACCGATAAGACTGCCTACCGGACGTTTATAGGAAGTTTTCAAACAGCCGCCGCGCGAAATCGCGGCGGCTGTTTTGTTTTTGTGAAATGGATTGGCGAGCTCCGCCAGCCTTTTCCCACGAGCGAGCTGAGCCGATATTCGTTAGGCGTCGCAGAGCTCCATCGCTAAAAATTTCGCCGCTCTTTGATTGCAAAACATACCAGGGCTTTATTCGCCAAGGAGAATGAATACGGTCTAGACGGTGAGGAGACAGGAACAAATGACGGACGATAACACCAACGTCTTTACCCTGGGTCATTCCCCAGATCCGGATGACGCGTTCATGTTTTATGCGATGGCCGAGAATAAGATCGACCTGCGCGGATACAGGTTCGAGCACCGACTGGAAGACATTCAAACATTGAACGAGCGCGCTCTTCGAGGCGAGTTGCACATTTCCGCGATCTCCATGCATGCATATGCCCACGTCGCTGACAAATACGCGCTGCTGCCGTGCGGAGCGAGCATGGGCGACGGGTACGGCCCGATCGTAATCAGGGGACGCTCAAGGCCCAACCTCCGACCTCCAACGCTCAATGAGGATTCAATGGAGGAAGTGGCAGCTCGGGAATTTTTAATAGGAAAGAAGGTCGCTGTGCCTGGCACGATGACCAGCGCGTTTCTCGCGCTACAACTCTTTTTTGGAGAGTTCGATTACGTGGTTGTGCCTTTCGATCAAATCTTCAAGGCAGTCCGCACCGGCCAAGCTGACGTTGGGTTGATCATTCATGAGGGGCAGCTCACCTATCAGAAATCGGGATTTGAGAAAATCGTCGACCTTGGCAAGTGGTGGAAGGAGCAAACCGGATTGCCACTGCCCCTGGGTGGAAATGTCGTGCGGAAGGATGTTCCGCCGGCGGTGCGTAGAGATCTGAGCGAAATTATTCGCGAAAGCATTAACTATGGTCTGGCGCACCGAGAGGAGGCGGTGCGGCATTCGCTTCCCTATGCGCGCGACATGGATGCCAAGCTGGCCGGGAAATTCATCGGCATGTATGTGAACGAATTTACTCGCGATTATGGCGAAGATGGTCGCGACGCCATCCGGCGATTTCTGGCGGAGGCGCACAACAAACGTTACATCGAAGTTCCAGTCGAAGTGGAATTCATAAAATGATTCTGAATCTCTTGCTGGACCTTCGAGTGAAGCTGGGAAATCGGATGTCAGGGGCCAGGCTGCGTGCGCCAATTCGCCGGGCCAGTAGCCTCTCCGCCAAGTCAGCCTAGCTGGCCAGAATTCGCAGCGGTTCGGCGCTTGCAATGCGTTGCTGCAGTTCCAGAATTATCTTGCCTCACAGTTTGTAAGAGGGATATCAATGACGGCCCGGTGAAGGCGTTCCTCCAAGCCAAGCACGATCTTCTCTGTCTCACCCGGGTCGGAATCTGCCTTTGTGCCTTGCTGTCTCTGACATTCTCCAGTTGCGAAAAAAACGAGCCGATCGACGAGGCGAAAGCGGCGGGAAAAACCACTGCGGATTTTCCGCAAATCACCGCGGACGTGTTTAAGCCGATGGATGGCGGCATCGATCTGTCACCTGAGGAAATCATGGGGCGCAATACCTGGAACCTGTGGAGTGGAGGCAACCAGCATTTTTGGAATCGTGCGGCCCAGGACAGTTATGGGTTAATGGATCTCCTAAAAATGCTCGATAACCGCAAGTTCGCCCGCGGTGAGCGCTTTAAGACTCTGGGTTTGGTAAACGAGCCTGGATTTCGCGCCGCGACAAAGGCGGATGAATTTGGCTTGTGGCTCGATGAGCAAGTAGAACCGGAGCCGGCCGGCATTGACGAGACCGTTTATGGCAGACCATCAGGGGCCCTCGGTTTCCGCCTTTTTCCAAATCCGGACTTCAACGAAGAGGCACGAAAAAAATGGGACGGCGATCGCTTCATGAACGATCCGACTTATTACAACGACAACAAGCTGGTGCGTCCGTATCGCGTCGGCGTCGCCTGTGGGTCCTGTCACATTGCGCCTTATCCCGATAATCCGCCCGCCGATCCGGAAAATCCCCGCTGGGAAAATCTCGCATCGGCCATTGGCAACCAATACATCAACGAAGGAAAAGTCTTTGCCTGCAACGTCGAAAAAGGCGGCTTGTTTTATGAGATGCTGGCCGCGCAGCCGCGTGGCACGTCCGATACTTCCCGGATCGCAACCGATCACATCAACAATCCAAACGCCATCAACCCAATCTTCTTGCTCGCCGAACGGGAGCGGATTGCGGTCCAGGAAAAAATGGCCGGCGGCACCCTCGCTTTGCCTGGAGAAAAGGAAGAGATGCCGGTGCCGCACGTATTGAAGGACGGTGCAGACTCCATCGGCGTCGCCGGCGCAACAATCCGCGTCTATGTCAACATCGGCATGTTTTCCGAATACTGGCTGACACTTCACAACCGATTGATTGGGCTAACTCCACAAAGGCCGTTTGAGATCGGTTATGCGCGGGAACATTCGGTGTTCTGGCGAGCAACTGAAGAGCGCCTGGCAAACATTGCAGCATTCTTCCGTCGTCTGAAACCATTTCACCTCGCCGATGCTGCCGGTGGCCCGGCTTACATCACGTCCGATTCAGCAGTGATGACGCGAGGAAAGGAAGTTTTCGCAGAAAGTTGCGCCGCTTGTCATTCGAGCAAACAGCCGCCGCCAAATATCGATCCCCATTCCGGCGAGGGGAAAGCCTGGTTTCGCACAGCCGTAATGGCGCCGGATTTCTTGGAGAACAATTTCCTGTCCAACGACAAGCGTTATCCATTGACCAAGATCGAGACCAACTCTGCTCGCGCATTTGCGACGAATGCAAAAGCCGGTCACGTCTGGGACAACTTTTCCTCGCTGACTTACAAGGAACTTTCGCCCGTCGATGAGTTGGAGTTTTTCAATCCATTCGATGAAACCCATCCGATCAAATTCAAGCCGAAAGAAAAGAATGTCGCACCCGGTTACTACCGGACTCCTTCACTCGTTAGTCTCTGGAGTTCGGCGCCCTTTTTGCATAATAACATGCTCGGGAAATTTACCGGCGATCCTTCCGTGGCCGGCCGGATGGACGCCTTCAACGATGCAGTGGAAAAACTGTTATGGCCGGAAAAACGGCTGAACAAGGCTTCTATCTGGCGCACGCAAAGCGAATGCGCGCTTCATTTGCGCAAGGAATTCGTGCCCAAACCGCTACAAGGACTGGCTGATAAGGATGGGTACATCAACATCGGACCCATCCCGAAAGGCGCGCCGGTCAACCTGATCGCCAACGTCGAGCCTGACTTTGGGCAGTTGGTTGTTTTGCAGGCAAAAATCGCCAAAGCATTGCTGAAGATTCACACGCAGAATCTTTCGTCAGAACAAGCCACAGACGAATTGATTAAAACGGTCCCCGAACTGCTCGCCGCAAATAAGTGTCCCGACTTTATCGAGGACAAGGGTCACTACTTTGGCGCCGATTTACCTGATAACGATAAACGCGCACTAATTGAATATCTGAAAACGTTTTGATCGAGACCAATCCAACGAGAGGAGAAAAAATGGCTGTCACGGTTACTGAAATGCTGAAACTATCGCAGACGCAACTAGACGATCTTTTCATGGAAAGCCCTGCCGGTGAAATTCCGAACGGCGAAGCTAAAGGGACAGCGATCGTCGCCCCCGGGACTACTTACACGCAGGACATCGCGAATTTCGTTAATCATTTCGCATGGCAGGGGAAAGTGTTCGATCCAGCTAAGGGTGTTTTGCGAAATAAGATATTGCCCTTCGGACTGAACGCGATCATTGCGAAGGTCTACAAGGGGCCCAGCTGGCTTGATAACAAGGAATGCATCGTTCTCGATTATTCCGAGACTTCGCTGCTAGCACATTGGATTCGTGACGAAATCCGTGAAGTCGCGCCCCGTGTTTATCTGGGCAAGGTTTATTGGAGTAAGAAACGGTTGATTGATTTCGCGCTGGAGTTTCCAGCGTAGGGGTAAACGCATTTTGCGGCCATGGCCGACCCTCCAGATCAATCTGTAAAAAGCCGCTGCTGGAAGTGGCGGATTGTCTTGCTGGTAGTCGTCGCACTCGTCGCAATCGGCTTTTCGTATCTGGCGTGGCGCTTTACCCGAGACGACCCGGTCACGTATGCGGACTCTGAAGAACACTTCAAGTACGGTTCAACCGGTGGCGAGCGCGAATCTGGCATTCCCTACTGGATTTGGAAGGTGCTGCCCAAAATGTTTCCTGAATATTTACCGGGTAAAACCTACACTCCGGGTACCGAATATGCCTCGTTAGGCTTTCTCTACGAGCCAGGCAACGATCTGCCGATCGGTGTCTCACGTCGCAACACGCAGGGAATTGATCGCGTCTTTTTGAACTGCGCGATTTGTCACGCTGGTTCCGTTCGTGGAAGCCCGCAGAGCCCGCGCGTCATTTACACTGGCATGCCGTCGAACACTGTCGATCTCGAGGCGTTCGAGCGTTTTATTTTCGCCTGCGCATCGGATCAACGGTTCAACGCTCCAAGGATCCTCGCCGAGATGGAAGGGATCGGTGCGAAATATGATCTGATCAATCGACTTCTCCTGCGCTACTACGCCATTCCTCTCATGCGCGAACGGCTGCTCATGTTAAAGGGCCATTTCCGTTTCGGCGATTGGGAACCGGACGCAGGTCCCGGCCGCACCGACACGTTCAATCCTGCGAAGACGCTTCTGGAATTTCCCCTCGAAAAACTGGAAACGCGTGAGCTGGTTGGTCTCTGCGATTTGCCATCGATCTGGCTGCAAGGTCCGCGCAAAGAGAAAAACATTCACGCGCATTGGGACGGCAATAACAGCATGATGGAGGAGCGCAACAAGAGCGCTGCGTTCGGCACCGGCGCATTTCCCCCGACGATCGATCTGAAACAAATGGCGCGCATCGAGCAGTGGTTGCTTTACAAGGAACCGCCCAAATATCCGTTTCCAATTAGCGACCAACTCAGTGCACAGGGGGAAAAGCTCTATGCGCAATACTGCGCGAATTGCCACGGTCGCAATGGCCGGGATTTCAACGGCGAGTACGTCGGCGACATAGTGCCCATCGACAAAATCGGCACCGATCGTCACCGGCTGGACTCATATACAGAAGAGCTGGCTGCGGTGCAGAATACGCTCTATGCCGGTTATCCGTGGCGGTTCAGTCATTTCCGCAAAACTTTTGGCTACGTAAATCTCCCGCTGGATGGCGTGTGGCTGCGTGCGCCGTATCTCCACAACGGTTCGGTACCGACGCTGCGTGATCTAATGAATCCAAGCACCGAACGTCCTGTAGTCTTTTATCGTGGGTATGATGTCTTAGACCCGGTGAAAGTCGGTTTTGTTTCCGACGAAAGCCGGTTCGATGCAGAAGGGCGCAGCAAGGATGAACGCGGCAATCCAAGAAAATACTTCAGGTTCGATACGCAAGTGAAGCTGGGCGGCGAGACGCCACGCGATCGGAACGAGGGAAACTCAAATGCTGGTCACGAAGGACCAGCCTACGGAACGATGCTGTCTTCTCAGGAAAAGGATGCCATCGTCGAATATCTGAAAACCTTCTGATCAAAGCCTGATCGACAAACGAATGAACCTCCAACCCAAAATAAAACGTCTCCTTTGGGTTTCGGCGATTGTGCTTGTGATTTTAGTTGCGCTCGGCGCTTTCTTCACGTGGGCGAAATTTTTCCGGGAAGAGAAAGAAGTTTTCGCTAACGAGGAGGAACATTTCAAATACGGCTCGCTTGGCGCCGAGGGTGACCGCGGCATTCCGTATTATCTCTGGATGGTCTTGCCGCGCATTTTTCCAGACCTCATGCCCGGGCCGGGGAGCTATAAGTCGTTTGGCGTGGTTTGGGAAGAAGGCCATGAGATTCCGGTAGGCTTTTCGAAAAAGGTCGTCGGTTTCGCGCGAATCACGAACAACTGCGCCATCTGTCACACTTCCACGTACCGACTTACCGAAGATGAAGTACCGCATGTTGTCGTTGCTGGGCCGGGCCATACCAACAATGCGCAAAGCATGCTGCGCTTTTTGTTCAAAGCAGCACACGATCCCCGCTTCAATTCGGACATCATCATGAACGAAATCCGTCTGGTGAACGCGAACAATTACGGAAACGGCGGCCTCTCGTTTATCGATCGCCAGATTTATCGTTACCTGTTGATTCCATTCACCAAAAAGGCGCTCCTCCAGCAGGAAAAACAATTTACCTGGATGGAACGCTACGTCACCGGCGGTAAGCCAAAGCCACACTGGGGACCGGGACGCGATGATGCCATGAACCTGACAAAGTATTTCATGACCAGCATGGCGGAGGACAACACGTTTGGGCCAACCGATTTTCCGTCGATCTGGAATCTCGGAGTCCGCAGTGGAAAAGATAATGCCGGGAAGCAGATGTTGTTGAACTGGACTGGCGATACGCCTGCCGTGCGCTCAGTTTTGATTGATTCTGCGCTGGGTCTCGGCGCACCGGCGCGGCCATGGTTTTTACAACGCATGGCCGATCTCGATCAGTACTTGAGCAATTTGCCGCCGCCGAAGTGGCCCTTTGCCGAGAGAAATCCGATCAATCAGCAAATGGCCAGCGAAGGTCAGAAAATTTACGCTCGCGACTGCGCGGCGTGCCATGATCCGCGCGCCAAATTTACAAACAAAGTGGTTCCGATTACTGAGATAGGAACCGATCCCGAGCGAATGTATTCATGGTCGAAAGATGCTGCCGCGGAAGCGAACCGGCGCGTCAAACAGCTGGGCATCGATCGTCCACCCATGGTAGAAACGCAAGACCCATACGGGTATGTCTCGCCACCGTTGGATGGTATCTGGTTGCGCGCGCCTTACCTTCATAATGGCTCTGTGCCGACGTTGCGCGACCTGTTGAATTCGCCGACCGAGCGGCCACAAACTTTTCATCGCGGCTACGATGTTTTCGATCCGGTCAAAGTTGGATTCAAAGAACCGCCACCTCGGCCGACCGGGCCAACTGGCGAACTGACGCAACCCTATTTCCTTTTCGACACGACGGAAAAAGGGAACGGCAACAAAGGGCACACCTATGGCACTCAACTGTCTGAGCAGGACAAAGAGACGTTGCTCGAATATTTAAAGACGCTCTGATACGACATCGCCATCCTGCGTTGTCCACTTCGACGCTTCTAGAAAACCTCTTGTGCGCGCGGCGGTTCTCCGGCAGCTTCGTCCTGTCATGGCGGGGAATCGCAAACTCGGTTGTCTCAGCATCTTCTTGTTCGTCGCGCTTTGCGCCAGTTTGTTCGTCAACCTCATGTTGATGGCTGCCGCGTTTCAGCGCCTTGGTGGGAGCCGCGAGCCTGAGCCAATTCCCCGTTTCCGCGAGATCCTGCTTCAGCGCGGGGCACGCGCGACCACGGACAAGATCGCGGTCATCACCATGCGCGGCCTGATAAGTTCTTCGCTCCCGGGCACCGTAAGCGATTCAATGGTCGATGACATGCGCGCGGCGCTGCAACAGGCTCGCGACGACAGCCGCGTCAAAGCCATCGTTCTTGAAATCGATTCTCCAGGTGGAGAAGTGACCGCTTCCGACGCTATCTACAGCGCGCTGGTCAAGGTCCGCGCGAGGAAGCCGGTCGTCGTTTACATGGATTCACTGGCTGCGTCCGGTGGCTATTACGTTTCCTGCGGCGGCAAATTTTTGATGGCCAACGAAACGACTATCACCGGCAGCATCGGCGTCATTATTCAGACTCTGAATTACGAGCAGCTCTTTAACAAGGTTGGACTCGCTTCCGTGGTTTTCAAAAGCGGAAAATTCAAGGACATGCTCAACGGCGCGCGGCCGATCACGCCGGAAGAACGCGAGCTCGTGCAGAGCTTTATCATGAAGACTTACGACAAATTTCTGGGCATCGTTGCAAAGGAAAGAAACCTTCCCGCAGATCTCTTGCGCAATACGATCGCTGACGGGCGAATTCTGTCGGGGAAGGACGCATTCGAACACAAACTGATCGATGGCCTTGGTGAGCTGGATGACGCATTCGGGAAAGCGAAGCAACTCGGAAACGCGCCGGACGCCAAGGTGGTAAAATATGGTCCGCCGTTTAGTCTGAGCCGCTTCTTCCGGATATTCGGAGAGACAGACTCAAAAATTGAACTCACACTCCCAAAGCAACTCATTCCACAACTTGAGAGTGGACGCGCGTATTTCCTGCCGAGCTATTACGCGCCGTAAAACAGACGCATGCAATCCGGCAGCCTCTTCGCTGAATCGGGAGCGATTCCGGGCTCAGTCTTAGGCCTTCTCTTCTCGCTTCTTTACCTTCTTGCCAGCCTTTACGTCTATATTTCGCTGACTTATCAGATCAGCGCGCGAACACCGGAAGCTTTTGGTGCTGATGCAGCGACCACGCGCAGGTTTGGACTGCCCGAGGCGATACTGGCTGCGCTGTTGATCCTTTTCCTTTTTCTGACCATTGGCGCCTCAGTTTCGCAGCCCTCGATCCAGTTCAGTGCGCGCAATCTTCTGGCAAATTTTTTGCTTACTGGTTGTGTGGTGCTCGTCATAATCACCTTCCTTCAATTCCGCGGATTTGATGTTGGTTCGTTAGGCGGTTTTTTCAGATTAAGTTTTGTCAGGACTCTGAGCACTGGGGCGATTCTGCTGTTCTTTGCTTATCCATTGATCTTGGTGTCTGACACGATTACGCAGCGGCTTTTTGGCGGCGGCTCGAGCAAGCAAAACATCGTCGAGTTTTTTAGCGGATCCCGCACCATCCAGCAGCGAATGATGATCATCGTTTTCGCCGTGGCAATCGCGCCGGTTGTTGAGGAGTTTCTTTTTCGATTTTTTATTTACGGTGTACTCAGGCGCTATTTCGGCCGCCTTCTTGGTGTCACATTCAGCGCGCTACTGTTCGCCGCAGCGCACGCGCACTTACCTTCATTTGCGCCACTGTTCGTCCTGGGCGGTTGTTTCGCGATTGCATACGAATGGAGTGGTTCCATTCTTGTGGCCATGACAATGCATTCGCTTTTCAATTCGCTCACTCTTACCGCTCTTGCCTTTCCGGAGATTTTTTCTCCATGAGCCTTCGCGAGGCTAGCGCCAACAGTGCAGTTTCATCAGTCCGTAGAAGCCCTCTCGCCAGCGCTCAAACTGCGATTCACTTTCGCAAGGTCTGCGATTGAGAATCAGTTGTTGGATGAAACCCGCTTTAGCCCTTGTTTACTGGGCGATCAAATTCCTGTGGCACCGTCCCAGGTTGAAACTGACATAGCGCCTCTGGCGCTGAAATGGACATGAAATTGCGTGACATCGGCGAGGACCGGCTGCTCGGCCGGGTTTTGTCTCGTCTCTCGCTTGGAAAAGAAGTCGTCAACGGCCCCGGTGATGATTGCGCCGTTATGGAAACCCGCGATCACGAAAAGCTCCTTGTACTCAAGACCGATTGCGTTGTCGCAGGCGTGCACTTCCTGCCGACCGCGAATGCGCTCGACGTGGGCTGGAAAGCGATGATGCGTCCACTCAGCGACTTTGCAGCAACGTCGGCCGTGCCTCAATTTGCCCTGATCACCCTCATTGCTCCCGAGCAAACGAACGTCGAATGGGTGGAGCGGGTTTATCGCGGATTGGGCCGGGCGGCGAAGCGATTTAAAGTCAGCATGGTCGGCGGGGAAATGAGCGGCACAACCGGTCCCGTGTCGATTTCCGTCAGCGTGGTTGGTTTTGTTGAAGCAGACCGATGGGTATCGCGCCGGGGCGGCAAGGTAGGCGATGATCTGCTTGTCACCGGTCGACTGGGTGGCGCCGTGAAACAAAAGCATTTGCAATTCATGCCGCGAATTGCCGAGTCGCGCTGGCTCACAAGAAATTTTCCTATCCACGCCATGATGGATTTGAGCGACGGATTGGGAGCCGATCTTCCCCGCCTTGCAAAAGCGAGCCGAGTGGGATTTGCCATTGAAATGGAGAATCTCCCACTCGCCCGTGGCGCGAAGATCGATAACGCAATTTCGGAAGGCGAAGATTACGAATTGCTTTTCGCCATTTCGCCTCGGGAGCGCGATCGCTTGTTGCAGAGTTGGAAGAAAAAATTTCCGAAATTGCTGCTCACGCGCATCGGTTCCTTCTCTCAACTCTCAACTGGAAACTATCAACTTTTGCCCAGTGGCTACGTTCATTTCCAACAGCCCGCGTGAGACCGAGGCACTCGCGCGACGCCTTGCAGAGGATGCAGAAGTAGGATCGATTTTGGCCTTGCAGGGCGAGCTGGGAAGCGGCAAAACTCTGTTCACCAAAGGCTTCGTGGCCGGCATGGGAAGCAACGCTGCGGTTTCCAGCCCCACTTTTACGATTGTGCACGAATATCGAGATGGGCGATTGCCTGTTTATCATTTCGATTTTTTTCGCGTCGAGAATCACCAGTCCCTCGCGCGGCTTGGCCTCGATGACTATCTTTTTGGCGACGGAATTTCGGTCGTCGAATGGGCAGATCGCTTCCCGGAGTTCATTCCCGAACAAGCGCGCTGGATTCTTTTTGAAATAAAATCGGAGAATCAGCGGGCGGTGACTTTCCAGGAAACGTGAAAATTCTTGCGCTAGAACTTTCTACAGCCCGCGGCAGTCTGGCGTTGTTGGATGAAGACGGTACCGGTCTCAGTCGTGACTGGCCGAACGACAGGAAAAATTCTGCTGCTTTCTTTGAAAATCTTGCCGATGTAACGAAGAAACTTGGGTCTCCAGACACGATTATCGTCGGGCTTGGCCCTGGCTCCTACGCGAGGACGCGCATAGCAATTTCAGCAGCAATCGGGTTGCAGGTTTCTTACGGTGCGCGTCTGATCGGTTTTCCGTCAATCTGCGCAATGGAGTCTAACGGACAGGAATACTCTGTGATTGGTGATGCTCGCAGAAAATCTTTTTTCTTTGCGCGTATCCGCGCGGATAACCTGCTCCAAGGTCCAACGCTTTTTGCGGAGTGGGAGCTGAAATCGAAACTCGACACTATGGATATCTCAACGCCAGTTTTCACCTCGGATTCGCTCCCGCAATTCGAGCGCGCGGTAATTCGCTTTCCGTCCGCTCTTGTGCTCGCCAGACTTGCGCGAGAACCGCAGCACGCCTTTTCTTTGCCACCGCTCGAACCGATTTATTTGCGCGAACCGCACATCACCATGCCGAAATGAAGCAAACTTATCGTTGCTGGGCCGAGATCGATCAGAGCGCCTTGCGTCACAATGTGAGAATTGTGCGAGAACGCGTCGGGTCCGCAGAGATCATCGCTGTGGTGAAGGCGAATGCTTACGGGCACGGTTCAATCGGCGTAGCGGAAAAACTCGCGAATGAGGTGCAACTTTTCGGTGTCGCGAATCTGGAAGAGGCATTGGCCCTCCGGGAATCGATCTCCCATCCGATTATCATTCTTGGACCAGCTCTGGCGGGAGAAAGATCGACGATCGCCGAGCGCGGGTTCATTCCCACAATTTCTGCGCTGGAGGAGGCAGAAGATTTTAATCGGGTAGCGCACCACTCGCCAGTAGCCGTCAATTTCAAGATTGATACGGGGATGGGCCGGATGGGAGTTCCGGAACACGAAGCCTCGGACGCTCTCAAGAAGGTCTCCGCATTTCCGAATATCAGAATTCACAGTGTTTCGACTCATTTGCCGGTATCTGGTGAGGATGCAACCTACACGCGCGATCAGCTTTCGCGCTTTGGCGAAATCATGAAGCGATTTCGCGCCGCGGTTCCAATGGATTATAGAGCGCATGTGCTCCAAAGCGCAGGCGTGCTTGGCTTCGCTGGACATACGGGCCCTTTCGACATGGTGCGCGCCGGGATCGTGCTTTACGGGATTTCACCACTTCCTGAATTTCAGAATCTCCTCAAACCGGTGATGACATGGAAAACCCGCGTTTGTCTGGTGCGCGACATACCGAAGGGAAGTTCCATTAGCTATGGCCGCACCTTTATCACTCCTCGGAAAATGCGGGTCGCAACGTTGTCAGCCGGTTACGCCGACGGATATCCATGGCATCTTTCGAATCGCGACGCCGCTGTTCTGGTTCGCGGCCAGCGTTGCGCCATTCTCGGCCGTGTGACGATGGATTTGATGATGATCGATGTCGGCAAGATCACTAACCCGCAGGTCGGCGAAGAGGTTGTTTTGATGGGACGTGATGGGAACGAGGAAATTTCCTGCGTGGAACTGGCCAGGGCAGCTGGCACGATTCCTTGGGAAATCACCTCTCGCATCGGCCAACGCGTGAAGCGCCTTTTTATTTGATCGTGAATCGAGATTCGAGAATCGTGAATCGCTCCCCGTTGTAACGAATTACGAATCACACCGCATGTTCCAGATCATCTTCAACGAATTAAGCGCGGCCGAGATCTCGGCACTTCCGAAGAAATTGCAGCTTGAGCTGCTCGCGGAGTTCCAAATTTTACCCGAGGACCTCGACCAACTCGATTCCGAGCGGTTTGGTGTCATCCAGCGCGAAGGTAAAAAGCTATATCGCTACCGCGCGAAAGATTACCGTATTTATTTCGCTAAGACTGACGAAGGTATCAGAGTCCATCGCGTCTTACACAAGAATACTTTTCGCGATTTCCTTTTCCGAAGCAAACTCCCTGTGTCCGAAGACGCCCAGCTGGGCGAAACTCGCGAATTCTGGAAACTGATCGAGCAAGGCGAAAAAACCCGGAAGGCATAACGAGGGGGCACCGTCTGTTTATCGCAAACAGGCGTCCCGGTCTGTCCGGTTATTGATCGACGCGCGGCTGACAGCCGAGAAATCTCTCGACTTCGTTCGGGATCACAAATTTGGGGACAGCCAAATTTGTCACTTCATCAACAGCACAGAGCGGCTGCGCTTGATCTCGCGTGTGATCTTGCGATGCAGGTGCGCCGGCATGCCGGTGACGCGGCGTGGAAGAATTTTGCCGCTCTCTGTGACGAATTTTTTCAGGAGATCGGGATTTTTGTAATCGATGGCCTCAATGGCAATGTCGATTCGCCGGCGCGGCATGGCCCGATTGGCCCGGCGAAAGGCGGAACGGCGTTTGGCAGTTTTAGGTCCTATCATTTGGTTTCGCGGTGCAACGTATGCCGCCTTAAGGACGGATTGTATTTCTTTTTCTCAAGCCGATTGGGTGTGCGTGGGCTCTTTTTGTTTCGTGTGGTCATGTAACGGGAGACAGGCTTACCCAAAGCCTTGGCCTCCGTGCATTCGAGCGTCACAATTTCCTGCGCCATTGCCCGTCACTCCTTCACTTCCGCCGGCGTAACTTCCTCTTCCTCGGCCTCGCCGCCATCTTCCTCGGTCAAACCAAACAAAGAAGTGACTGATTGGCGTACCCGCGACGCCTTATTTTGCTTCTCCAGTTGAGATTGGCATTCGACGGTGAAACGCGCGAACGGAATCGCTTCAAGCCGCGCACGGGGGATTGGTTTGCCTGACATTTCGCACTTTCCGTACGTTCCCAGCTCAATGCGCTTGAGCGCCTGATCGATTTCGTAAAGCGCATCCTGTTCCTGCGATAGCAAGCTCAGCGCGAAATCGCGATCGTACGCGTCCGACCCAGCGTCGGCCTGATGCATTCCAAAAGCAGACGCCTCGCTGCCTTCGGCCCGTGACCGCAAAGTGTCCTGGGCCACGCCAGCCATGGAATCGACCATGGCGTCTCGAAGCTGAAGGAGTTTCTCTTTCTGCTGGCGCGTAAAGGGATCGAGTCTTCTCTCGCGGTGATTCAAACCCAACAGGACGGCCGGAGACTCAGTCGTTTCTTTTTTGGAGGGCCCACGTTTTCCGGCTTTCGTCGGCTTTGCGACCTTTTTCGATACCGGCCGTTTGACGCGTTCCTTGCGTGGCGGTCGCTCCTTACGCGCAGCCGGCTTCTTCGCAGAACTTTTCTTTTTTGTTGGTTTTGCCATAGCGTTGACGCCTTTGGTAATCGATTGCGTCCGAAAAATGGACGCTTAATTAAGAACATTTCTCAGACGGCGCAAGCGGATTCGGTCAAAAACTTTACGCCAACCCAAACTGGCTTTCGCACCTACGCAAAACCATTACCCAGCCACGGTTCACCTCGACTGGAACCACCCTATTGTTGCAAGGCGTTACGAACTCGCGCTGGAGTAACGGTTCAGGGCAAATTTCCAGAAGCCGCGTGAGAGGAGGAAAACAATGGTCGAGGCCGTGACAAGATGCAGCATCAACCACCAGGGTTGTCCGAGCGATTTGATCAACAAGCGGGCTGGGATGTTCGCGATAATGACCACGGGAATGATCCAGCCGAAGATCAAGCGGAATAGCCATGGAAAGATCGCATCTGGATAACGCGCAATGTTCAGGAAATTAAAGTAGCCATAAACCAAACCCTGGGCGCGCACGATCCAGAAACTGACCGCTGCCAGAGCAAGCATAATCGAATAATGCACAGCAATGCCAAACCCCAACGCAACCAGGTAAAGCAAGATTGATGTCAAACCTGGAATAACATTGAGACGCGAAAGCGCTATGCAAACCACCGCACCGCCTAACGCTGCATTGACGATGCTGTCGAGACCAAATTGTTTCGTCGAAACAGCAAACTGGCTATCGACCGGCAGAACCAGCAGAGAATCCAATTTTCCCGTGCGTACAAGTTCTGGAATGTTGGCGAGGTTCACAAAAAAGAATGCCTGAAAAAGCTGGGCAATCATTTGGTGTGTGCCGATAAGCAGCACGACCTCCCACTTTGTCCAGTCACCGATACGATCGACATTGGCAAAAATGATGCTGAAAAAGACAATCTGGCCGCAGAACCAAAGGATCTCCACGACCATCCATAACAGAAAGTTCGCCTTGAAACTCAGCTCGCGAATGAGCGAGTTGCGCAGCATGATGGAGTAGATTTCGATGTAACGCCGCATCACTTTTCCTGTCTCTTAACTTTAAGCACAGTCAACCACTGCTTGTATGAAACGTTTCGTGCCATGGCTTCCCGTGATTGTTGGCCTGCTGGTTGTTGCGGCCGTTCTTCGCCAATGTAGCAATGGGCGCGCTGCAAGCTATCAGACCGCAACGATCACGCGCGGTCCCATTACCCAGGCGGTTACGGCAACCGGCACGCTCAATCCGGTCGTTAACGTACAGGTAGGCAGCCAGGTTTCAGGGAATATCGCGAAATTATTTGTGGATTTTAATTCCGAGGTGAAAGCCGGCCAGGTGGTTGCCCAAATCGATCCAGCGCTTTTTCAGGCGACTGTCACTCAGGCGGAGGGGGATTTGGCGAACGCCCAGGCCACGCTTGAGCTCGCAAAAATAAATGCCAAACGGACACAGGAATTGTTTGCGAAGAAGACTTCGTCGCAGGCCGACGTCGATCAAGCTGTGGCGACCCTTCATCAATCCGAGGCGACTGTGAAGATTAAACAGGGCGCGCTGGATAAAGCCAGGGCCGATCTTGAGCATTGTACTATTACTTCACCGATCGACGGGGTGGTGATCTCACGCAGTGTCGATGTTGGTCAGACGGTCGCAGCCAGTCTCCAGGCGCCGATCATCTTTGCGATTGCGAATGATCTAACCAAAATGCAGATCGACGCGAATGTGGCGGAAGCCGATGTCGGTGTCGTGAAGATCGATCAGAATGTCGATTTCACAGTGGACGCTTTTCCAATGCAGACGTTTCATGGAAAAGTGGTCCAGGTGCGCAACGCGCCGATCACCGTGCAAAACGTCGTGACCTACGACACCGTCATAGGGGTGAGCAATCCGGATTTGAAATTGAAACCGGGAATGACAGCGAACGTCTCAATCGTCATCGCGCACAAGGATGATGTATTGCAAATCAAGAACGCCGCTTTGCGCTATCGGCCACCGAATGCGACCCCGGTAGAGAGAAGAAAAGTGGGTACAAGTCGCATGGGACGGCCTGCCGAGGGACGCAGGAGTGGTGTGCCGGAAGGGACCGAACGGACCGTGTATGTTCTGCCGTCTGGAGCCGGCCGGCCACAGTCGGCGCAGATCAAGACCGGGATTAGCGACGGGATTGTGACCGAAGTGGTCGACGGCTTGAAAGAAGGCGACCGGGTGGTGACGGCCGAGTTTGGCTCAGCAATGGCCGCGCCATCGCCTGGGACGAATCCTTTTGGCGGGGCAAGGCGGTTTCCATAAGCATCATGGAGAGAGAGTTTGTCTTGTGGGCCGATTGCTGTAGTCGCGTCTCTGGGAGACTCGCGACGCGCGAATTCCAAACTCCTCAGCGCCGTGCTTCACAGAGCGAATCGGCTACTGCATTCGTAAGGAAATAGATCAAGATGAACAACGGCGCACTCGTTAGGCTGGTCGATGTTCATAAAACATATCGCACAGGCGAAATGGAAGTGCCCGCGGTGCGCGGCGTGTCGCTGGAAATTAAGCGCGGCGAATTTGTTGCGCTGATGGGCGCGAGCGGTTCCGGAAAATCCACGCTCATGAATATTCTGGGTTGCCTCGACCGGCCTACTACCGGCCACTACATTTTGGACGGCGCAGACGTCTCCGGTCTCGATCGAGATCGCCTCGCCGATATCCGAAACGGCAAGATCGGATTTGTGTTTCAGAATTTTAATCTGCTGCCACGCACTTCTGCGCGAGAAAACGTCGAGTTGCCCTTGGTTTACAGCTCGCAGAGGCTGGCACACTCAGAACTTCGCGAAAAGGCAGACCGCATCCTTGCCTCCGTTGGCCTTGCAGGGCGCGAGGACCATTATCCGAGCCAGCTTTCAGGTGGCCAGCAACAGCGCGTAGCAATCGCGCGCGCGTTGATTAATCAACCGGAAGTCCTTCTTGCGGACGAACCGACCGGCAATCTGGACAGCCGGACCAGCGTAGAGATCATGGTAATTTTTCAGCAGCTTAACGAGCGCGGGATTACCGTTATCATGGTGACGCACGAACCAGACATAGCTGCTTACGCAAAGCGGAACGTCATAATGCGCGACGGCGTAATTCTGGATGATCATCTGGTTTCACAACGCTCGGATGCAGCGTCGCAGCTTCAACGACAACACGCTTCAGCGCTTTAGCGTCTCAACCAACAAATGAGAGTGGCACCAACATTTAACGTCGCGCTCCGCGCTTTGCGACGAAACAAACTGCGTTCGGTGCTGACTGCACTGGGAATTATCATCGGTGTGGGCGCGGTGATTGCGATGGTTGGGATCGGCAATGGAGCGAAAGCACAAGTGGAAGCGCAGATCGCCAGCCTCGGACAAAATGTGATTCTGATCTTTTCCGGCAGCACCACTTCCAGCGGCATTCGCACCGGGTGGGGCGGCGCCGGCACTTTGAAAGTCGAAGACGCAGAGGCGATCCGACGCGAAGTGCCGGGCGTCATCGGAGTGAGCGAGGAAGTTGTTTCGACCACCCAAGTAGCCGCCGGAAATCAAAATTGGTTTACTCGCATTTACGGGGAATCAGCGGATTACTTTGACATCCGGCAATGGCCACTGGCTGATGGCGCGCCGTTCACATCACAAGACGTTCGCAGCGCAAACAAGGTTTGTGTGATCGGTCGTACCACCGCTACCCAGATTTACGGAAACGAAAATCCGATCGGCCAGATTTTACGAATTAAGGAAGTCCCGTTTACAATCACGGGTGTGTTGACGCCTAAGGGATTAAGCACGCAGGGCGTGGACCAGGACGACATCGTAATTATGCCGTACACCAGTGCGATGAAACGCGTGATCGGTGGCACAAATTTGCGTAATATTAACGTGCAAATCGCCGATCCGCAGCAACTCGAAGCGGCCCAGCAACAAATTGTTTCACTGCTTCGGCAACGGCATAACATTCGTCCCGGGCGCGACGATGATTTCACCGTGCGCAATCAGCAGGAAATCGCCCAGGCGGCGACCGCTACCTCGCGCGTAATGACGCTTTTGCTTGGCGCAATTGCCGGCGTGTCGCTTGTGGTCGGTGGCATTGGAATCATGAATATCATGCTCGTAAGTGTCACCGAGCGGACGCGTGAAATTGGCGTGCGAATGGCCGTGGGCGCCCACGGCACCGACATTCTCACTCAATTCTTGATCGAAGCCGTCACATTGAGCTCCGTGGGCGGCGTGATTGGGATCATCTGTGGCATTGGCGCGTCGAAAGTTCTCTCGGCATACGCGAATTGGCCCACGCTGATATCAATCAGTTCGGTCGCCATTGCATTTTTGTTCAGCGCAGCGGTTGGAATTTTCTTTGGCTTTTACCCGGCGCGCAAAGCCGCAGCGCTCGATCCCATCGAAGCGCTGCGCTATGAGTAGAAACGCCTGGCGTACGGCGAACAACTCTCAACTTGGGCGAATCCGTGTATCACGCCGCTTTTCCGGCGTTTTCTAGTCTCATTTCCCAACAGCCACACGCCAGTGGCTACATCTTGACGCTGTGTCATTGGCGGACAGGATATCTTTATGGGAGAGCACGGCGGTTTTGAGAAGTTGGTGGCAGAAGCGAAGAAGAAAATCACCGAGATTTCTCCAAGTGAAGCAGCCGAGAAATCAAAAAGCGGTGAAGCCGTGATTATCGATGTTCGCGAGAAAGACGAATGGGACGAGGAACATATCCCTGATGCGATCCACATGAGTCGCGGCACCATCGAGCTCGATGTCGAGGAAAAAGTCCCCGACGCCAGCGCAATGATCATTTGTCATTGTGGCGGGGGTGGACGCTCCGCGCTCGCTGCCGAGAGTTTGCAAAAAATGGGCTACGAAAACGTCCGCTCCATGGCCGGCGGTTTCAAAGCCTGGAAAGCCAAAGGACTGCCCACGGCGAAATAGTTGTAGAGGCGCTTCTGCAAGGAGCCTTTTTGTCCGCACCGCGGGGTTCAGAATGGTTGAGGCGGCAGGCGCGGGACGGAATTGTTTTCGCGTCGCCCTCCGGCTAAACTGACGCGCAGCACCGCGACTCTACCGACATGACAGCAACTTCGCTGGATTATTACGGCATTGAAGAGCTTCTCACAGAGCAGGAACGCGCAGCGCGCGATCGGGCCAGGCGTTTCGTACAGGACGAAGTTCTGTCTGAGATCGTTCCGTGCCATCGCGCGGCCAAATTCCCAGAACATCTCATCCCACGCATGGGGGCGCTGGGCTTTTACGCGCCATATTTAAACGGACACGGTTGTGCTGGCCTTAGCCACACCGCCTACGGCCTGATCATGCAAGAGCTCGAGCGGGCCGATTCCGGTTTGCGTTCACTGGCGTCTGTCCAGGGTGCCCTCGCGATACAGGCGATCCATTCCTTTGCCTCCCCGAAGCAACAGGAGCGCTGGCTGCCGGGACTGCTTTCAGGCAACCTCGTGGGTTGTTTTGCACTGACGGAACACGGACACGGTTCGGATCCAGGTGGGATGGAAACCCGCGCCAAACGCGAAGGTGACCATTATCTTTTGAACGGCAGCAAGTGTTGGATCGGCAACGCGTCCACCGCGGACGTGAAGGTGGTTTGGGCAAGGGATGATGATGGGAGTGTAGGCGGATTCGTGGTTGAAAAAGACGCGCCCGGATTTCGCGCACAAGATATCGAGGGAAAGTTCAGTCTGCGCATGTCGCGCACGTCCGAATGCTGGTTCGAGAACTGCCGCATCCCTGCGGAGAATCGTTTGCCCAAGGCGTCTGGACTCGCCGCACCGCTCTCTTGTCTTTCGCACGCCCGTGCAGGTATTGCGTGGGGCGTCATCGGCGCGGCTATTGATTGCTACGAAACGGCGCTGGCTTACGCCAAATCGCGCGAACAATTTGGACGCCCGATTGCCGGTTTCCAATTAGTGCAACAGAAGCTTGTTTGGATGGCACAGGAAATCACCAAGGCGCAATTATTGGCATTGCGTCTCACACGCATGATGGAGATGGGCTCGGCGCGTCCGGCGCAGATCTCGCTCGCGAAGCGGAACAACGTTTGGATGGCGCTGGAATGCGCCCGGAAGGCGCGCGACATCCTAGGCGCCGCCGGCATTACTGATCGCTACCCCGTGATCCGCCATGTGATGAATCTTGAGACTGTCTCCACATACGAAGGCACGCACGACATCCACACGCTGGTCGTCGGCCGCGACATTACGGGAATCAACGCCTTTGGCGGTTGAAGCGGGAATCCCGTCATTCGGAGCAAAGTTGAGGAATACCGTTGCGAAATGGAAACGTGCTTCCACGGAAGCCTTCGGCTTCGCTGAGGATGACGCGGTCGAGAAATAGGCTAAGGTAAAGCATGAGCGAGTCAGTTTACATTCTCGGCGGTGGCCGCACCGATTTTAAGCGTAACTTGAAGAAAGAAGGGAAAACTATACGGCACCTTATCATCGAGGCCGGCAAGAAGGCGATCGATGATGCGAAGATTGATTCCGCGGAAATCCAGGCAGGTGCAGTTGGCAATTTCAACGCAGGTCAGTTCACGAAGCAGTTGCAGCTCGGCGCGTTCATTCCGGAAATCGATCCGAAATTACGTGGAATTCCAACAATGCATACCGAAGCGGCGTGCGCTTCCGGGGCGTTGTCGGTGTTACTCGGTGCGGAATGGATCATGGGCGGGTTTTATGACGTCGTGCTGGTCGTCGGCGCGGAGCAGCAGAAGACAATGTCGTCGCTCGATGGATCGGATGTGCTCGGTGCGGCTGCCGATTATCACAATGAAAAGCCGGAATACGGCGATTTCATGTTTCCCAAATTGTTTGGGCGAATCGCGCAGATCTATATCGACAAATACGGCGCGAGCGAAGCAGATCTGGCACTGGTTGCATGGAAAAATTACGCGCACGCCAAGCTGAATCCGCTCGCGCAAATGCGGGACGCCGATCTCACTCTCGATTGCGCATCGCAAGTTTCCGATAAGAATCCGAGCGTCGCGCCACCACTCAAAGTCTCCGATTGTTCTCAGATCACCGACGGCGCAGCGTCGCTTGTGCTCGTTTCCGGAAAGTATCTGGACAAAATCGGCGGCGATAAAAATAAGACTGCTCAACTTCTTGGCTATGGTCACACCACCGATTATCTGCCGCTCGACAAAAAGGACGCGCCCACGTTTTCGATCGCTCGTAAAGCGGCCGAGAAAGCTTTTAGCATGGCCAATCTGACGCCGCGCGACCTGCAGGGTGCAGAAGTGCACGATTGCTTCTCCATCACCGAAATTGTGGCCTACGAGATTCTCGGACTCGCGGAGTCCGGAAAAGGCGTCGAGCTTGTGAAAAGCGGAGCAACAGCATTGCCGCAGGTGCGCACGGAAAAATTCAAAGGGCCTTTCCAAATTCCCGTAAATGTGGGTGGCGGTTTGATCGCCGACGGACACCCCGTGGGGGCAACTGGCGTTCGTCAGGTTTTCGAGGCGTACCAACAGCTCACGGGACAGGCCGGGGCGCGGCAGATTGAGAACGCAAAAAAATTCCTCACATTCAACATGGGCGGCAGTCTCACGACTTCTGTCGCCATGGTTTGGGGACGGGACTGATCGAGTCCGAAATTCGTAATTCGAGCTTCGTCATTCGGCGAATTGACGACTTGGCATAATTCGTAATACAAGATTCGTGATTCGCGTGCCGAATCCCGATTTAACGAATCACAAAGCAATGCGATTCACATTTCGACGAATCACATTGCGAAGCCGCTTTCACGTCCAGATGACAGTTGGCGCACGTTTCTGGGGTATGGTCTCACTTGCAATTGAAGAGCTGCCTGCTGTGATCAAAGAGGATATCGAGGACTACCTGGAAAATCATCCGCGCAGCCCGGCTGCACGTCTGCGCCCAAGAATGGGAATGGTCGGCGACATTTGGCTGGCGTTTATCGGCCCGGAAGTGCGGAGGGGCGCCAGTGGACTGGGAGAAACGCCGCGCGACGCGCTGACAGATTTCAACCGGCATTTCATGGAGCCGCTCATTTCTCGAAACGGCTCTGAACCAGCGGACACGGAATAATAGAGAATCAACGATTCAAGGGCTTGCTATGAAAATGCCATTCACGCTCGGAGAAGTTGGTCACTTCGGTCTGGCTGTGCGTGATCCGGAGAAAAGCGCGCAATGGTTCCAGCGCGCGCTGGGGTTGCGCAAAGAATTCGATTTCGACAGCGGAGTCGCGGTGGGCAACGACAACGTGACGATTGCGCTGTTCAAAGGTAAACCGTCGCCGGAAACGATCGATCATATGTCGTTTCACCTCCCGAACATGGCGACATTACGAAAAGCGCTCGCGCATTTGAAAAGTATCGATGCCGACATTGAGGACCCGGGCGACGAAATCGGTCCGGAAGCTCCGGGATCGAAAAACATGGGCCTTTGGTTTCATGACCCCGACGGTTACCGCTGGGAGTTAAGCGTGCTTGGCGGCAAATAGCTGCGATACCGGCTGGTTCGCGGCTGCGCCGGGACTGAGCTCATCACCCAATTGGGTGAAAACCAACGAGTAAGTAGCGCACAAGAAGGTGCCTGCGTTGACACGATATTTAAGGGCCTTAACTTTTTCGTCCACAATTGAAAATGATCACCCAAGAAAAAGGGGACGGAAAAGAGTTCATCTCGCACGCGCCAGGGTATTGGTCAGAGACGGCTCACTGGAACGATTGGAAATGGCAACTCAAGAACAGGGTCACCTCCCTGGCTCAACTGGAAAAGCACCTAGAGCTGAGTGACGAGGAACGTAGCGGCGTTTTGCTTTCAGGCGACAAACTCGCGCTCGCTGTCACGCCGCACTTTTTTAATCTCGTGCCGCATGACAATCCCGACGACCCGATCCGGCGTCAGATGATTCCACGGATTGAGGAGACCTGGGCGTCCCCGTACGACATGCCTGATCCGTGCGGTGAAGATTCGCACATGCCTGTGCCGGGATTGGTTCATCGTTATCCGGACCGCGTCCTGTTTTTAGTAACGGATCGTTGTGCCAGTTACTGCCGCTATTGCACCCGCAGTCGGGTCGTAAGCGGCGTAGGCGAACAGGAATTGCACACAGATTTCGAGGAGGCTTTTCGTTATCTCGAAGCGCATAGCGAGGTGCGCGATGTTCTGTTAAGCGGTGGCGACGCGCTGATTTTTTCCGACGAAAGGCTTGAGAAGCTGCTTTCGCGGTTGCGGGCGATTCCGCATATAGAGTTCCTGCGGATCGGCACGCGTGTCCCGATTTTCCTGCCGCAACGTATTACACCGGAGCTGTGTGCGATGCTGGCGAAATATCATCCGCTATGGATGAGTGTGCATGTGAATCATCCTCGGGAGCTGACTATTGAGGTGAAACAAGCCCTGGAGCGTCTTGCCAACGCGGGGATCCCGCTCGGAAACCAAAGCGTGTTGCTCGCCGGTGTGAACGACAATCTGGAAATCATGAAGACGCTTGTGCACAAGCTCCTTATGTGCCGCGTGCGCCCGTACTACATTTATCAGTGCGATCTGATCAACGGTTCATCGCATCTGCGCACTTCTGTCGCGAAAGGCATTGAGATCATCGAAGGCCTCCGTGGTCACACCACCGGTTATGCCGTGCCGCAATTCGTCATCGATGCGCCTGGTGGCGGGGGCAAGGTGCCTATCAATCCCGGTTACGTTCTTTACCACGATAACGAGAAGATCGTCATCCGGAATTACGAAGGCAAAATTTTCGAGTATCCGGAAACGGGAAACGAGCAGGTGCAGTTCGCGCCGCAGCGCGAATACCACGACGAGTATCTCTACTCGTAACACTGTTTTTCCAGCAGAGCGGCGGCTTGCTATGCCGAACTTTATTCTACGGCAGAAGCGTTTTTTATTCGAAAAAAGTCGCTGAATCTGAGTCAGGGTGTTTCGGCATCTCAACGGTGCCCTCGAGAAAAGAAAACTGACTTATGAAATATTCTGTCGTCGTCTGTTTATTGTTGTCGCTTTTTAGCGCTGTTGCCGATCCCTCCAAATCAGTTGAGATTCGTTTTTGCCCTGCATCAGGAGTTCGAACCTACCCGCTGGATAGTCGACGCGACGTTCAAAGTCTCTTGTTGCAGAATGTCGCCGTGATCAATCACGGCGCGCCGTTCAAGATTGACGACATCGACATCGAGTTGCTGCAGTCGAACCGCGTTGTGGAGTCGCGCAAGCTGGATCGCGAGGCGGTGCAGCGCATCGCTGATCGCGGCGCCAAATTGCAAGCGGCAGGCATCCTTAAGCAGGTCGCGTTTCAATTTTGCGGCACTGATTTGATTGGGTCGGACATCAAATTAGCCGGGCCCGTCCTGGATCGAAATCAAGCGCTACTCATGGTTGAGCAGGTGTTCGCGTTCCGTGGCGCGCGCGATACGCTCCGAGTTCGCGTGCATGGCAACGTCGACGGTCACGCCGCGGAATTCACAGGTTCAATCCCAATCAAATCTGAATTTGCACAAAATAAGTACATCTTTCCGCTGCGTGGTGTTTGGTATGCCGGTTACGGAGCTTCGTTTCACACAGGTCATCGCTGGGGCGTTCCGGAAGAGTTCGCACTGGACATTGCGAAGATCGGCGAGAGCGGACTCAGCCACAGGGGGGACGGAACACGCTTCGATGACTATTATGCTTACGGCGCGGATGTGCTAAGCGCTGCCGACGGCCGGGTGATCAGCGTTGCAAACGATCAGCAAGAAGATTCTTCGGCAATGCAGCGCCTTAACGAAACTCAGGAAGCATATTTTGCCCGGCTCCAGAAAGAACAAGGGGAGCGACTAGCCAAAGGCCCAACGGCGATCACAGGCAACTACGTAATAATTGATCACGGAAAGAATGAGTATTCACTGTACGCGCATTTACAGCCAGGCAGCGTGGCCGTTCACGTCGGCGACCGGGTGAAAGCCGGCGACGTGATTGGGAAACTTGGTTCATCTGGCAATTCGACCGAGCCGCATCTGCACTTCCACGTTTGCGACAAGCCCGACCCGTTGATGTGCGCCGGCATTCCCGTGAACTTCAGCAACGTCACGATTCAGTGGGCCGATCTGCCGCGGCCAATCCAAAGCGGCGATGTCGTCATAGCGAAATAGCGCTGGGTGTCGGGCGTCTTTCCACTTCGTAATCTCTTTTCGTTTGGCCCCTTGCGTAAACTTTATACTTGCGTATTAAAGATCGCGCCGTATAAAGTCCCGCATTTCAGTTTTTTCGTCACTTAATTGTCACTTTTGTCATCTATGAACCAACGCTTAATCTCGGAAATTGGCCGTACTCAACGACTTGAAATCATTAACTCGCTCAAGCGCACCAGGGGAATGTCCGTCAACGAGCTGGTGGAGAAAATGAAGATGAGCTACATGGGCATAAAGCAGCATTGTCTCACGCTTCAACGGGACGGTTATCTGGATACCTGGCGTCGCCCGCAAAAGATGGGTCGCCCGGAGATGGTCTATCGGCTGACCCGGCGCAGCCATGATCTTTTTCAGGCTGACAGCCATCAGTTGACGCTCGATCTGTTGAAATCGGCGGAGGAAATCTACGGGCCAAATGCCCCGGAGAAGCTTCTCTACAATATTTTTGAAAAAAGAACAGCTGCGCTCAAGACCAAGGTGAAGGGAGACACAGTGGCTGAACGTGCCAAGTGGCTGGCCAATGTGCGCGACGGAGAAGGTTACATGTCCCAGTTCGTCAACAATCACCAGGATGGTGGGTCCAGGATTGTGGAATGCCATTCGCCGATTCTGAATCTGGTGGATCGTTATCCAATCGTAGGCCGGCTCGAGCAGGATATGTTTGAAGCCGTGTTGCGCGCGAAAGTGCGCCGGCAAATGCTGCGCAACTCGGGTCTATACGAGTGCGCATTTCATTTCGCGGCATAGGCGCCAGCACAGAGGCGGCGCACTGCGGTCGCCGCGGCGACAGATCGCAGCGCGATTGTCTCTACCGATGGATTTGCTCTTTCGTTCTGCGTGAATCTCGGTTGATTGAAGGCCCATGGGTCGGTCGTTTCCTTCCGTCGTCATCGAGAATTTGCACCCGCTGATCGACGGCGGCCGCTATCCAATCAAGCGTATTGTTGGCGAAGACCTGGTTGTTGAAGCAGACATTTTCAAGGATGGGCACGATGTCGTGGCGGCGATCCTCAAGTGGCGTGTTCTTGGGAAGCGCGCGTGGCGGGAAACGGCGATGAATTTCGTCGATAATGATCGCTGGCGCGGCGTGTGCACTTTGTACGATGAGGACATTCACGAATACACGGTGGAGGCGTGGACAGACACGTTTCGCAGTTGGCAGGCGGAGTTCGCAAAGAAATTTGACGCCGGCATTTCCGATCTTCGAAGCGAAGCGCTCGAAGGTGCGGCTTTGATAGAAGGTGCCGCCAGGCGCGCGCGCGATCGAGTGGACCGCAAGCGATTGTCTGAGTTTTCCCAGCAAATTTTGACCGGTGCTAATTCAGAAATTCACGCCATCGCACGATCGGGCGAATTGGAAGTGCTGATGGCGACATATCCCGATCGCGCAGCTGCAGCGCAATACGATCCCGCTGCACGCGTTGTCGTAGATAGGCCTGCAGCATTAATTGGGGCGTGGTACGAATTTTTTCCGCGCTCGGCAGAAGGCCGGGGCGATCGCGGATCGACGTTTCGCGATTGTTTGTCAAGGGTGGACGACGTTGAGGCAATGGGGTTTGACGTCATTTATTTTCCGCCGATTCACCCCATTGGGCACACTAATCGAAAAGGCCGAAATAACTCGACTACCTGCGAACCCGGCGATCCTGGCGTGCCATGGGCGATCGGCAGCGAAGCTGGCGGACACAAGGCCGTTGAGTCCTCGCTCGGCACCCTGGAAGATTTTGACTGGCTTCAGAAAGAGGTGCGCCAGCGCGGAATGGAAATCGCCCTCGACTTCGCGATCAATTGCTCACCCGATCATCCTTATGTCAAAGAGCATCCCGATTGGTTCTACAAACGCCCAGACGGTACGATCAAATACGCGGAGAATCCGCCGAAGAAGTACGAAGACATTTATCCATTGAATTTTCGCTGCGAAAACTGGCCCGACCTCTGGGCGGAGATGAAAAGCATCGTGTTGTTTTGGGCAGAGCGCGGAGTGCGCATCTTTCGCGTGGACAATCCACACACCAAACCAGTCGCATTCTGGGAGTATTTAATCAGAGAGGTGCGCCAGAAATACCCCGACGCGATTTTTCTCTCCGAAGCGTTCACCAGGCCCAAGATGATGAGGGCGCTGGCGAAAGCCGGCTTCAACCAGAGTTACACATATTTCACGTGGCGAAATTCGAAGCACGAGCTCATCGAATATTTTACAGAGCTGACCCAAACCGAAATGAGCGAGTATTTTCGCCCAAACCTTTGGGTTAACACACCTGACATCCTTCCGTTTGTGCTTCAAGAGGGTGGACGGCCTGCATTCATGATCCGCGTAGCTCTGGCCGCGACGCTTTCACCGCTTTACGGTATCTACAGCGGATATGAACTCTGCGAGAATGAAGCATTGCCGGGCCGCGAGGAGTATCTGGATTCCGAAAAATACCAGTATAAAGAGCGCGATTGGAGTGCGCCGGGAAATATCAAGGACTGGATCGCCCGACTAAACAAGATCCGAAAGGAAAACCGCGCGCTGCAGCTTTACACGGATTTGCGCTTCCACGACGCCGACAACGAGGCCATTCTGTTTTACAGCAAGATGACCGCGGCGCGTGATAACATCATTCTCGTCGTTGTGAACCTTGATCCCAATCGCAAACAGAATTCGTTTGTGTATGTTCCGGTTGAAAGTTTCGGTCAAATGGAGAGCGACGTCTATCAGGTGCAGGACTTGTTGAGCGGTGAGAATTATACCTGGCGCGGCCGCCGTAACTACGTAGAGCTCGATCCGAACATTCAACCTGCGCACATTTTTCTCGTCCGCCGCTGAGTAATGGTAGGAATCCCGCAAACCACGGGAGGCTGTCCGTTCGATTCGGCACGCCGGCGATGGCGCCCTACCAATGGTTTCCGCCAACCAGGCGAAGTACTCTGTGTTTGATCTGACAATGGCGCATTTGCATCGGCTGATCGCCCCGCATATCATTACGAAATTTCCGGCATGAAGATTTGGGTCCTGTTGTTTGCCGCGCTGGCGAGCGCGTCTCCTGTTGTAGCACAAGAAGCCTCAGCTACGCCGCCTCTGGTGCCTGAGCGCTCACAAACCATCCTGGAGACGCTTTTCAAGGCTGGCCCGGTAATGATTCCGCTCGTTTTGTTGTCGATCTTTTTTGTCATGTTGGTCGTGGTCTACTTGATGACAATTCGGCGTGGCGCGGTGGTTTCGACCGGTTACATGGCGACGGCGGACGCGCTTTTGCGAAAGCGTGATTATCTGGGATTGCTCGCTGTTTCCAATCGGCATGGGGAAGCGATCGCGCGGGTAGTGCAGAAAGTGCTCGATTTCATGACCAAGAATCCGCAAGCGGATCTTCAGCAGGTCCGTGAAATTGCCGAGACAGAAGGAACGCGAGTTGCTGCGAATCTGAATAATCGGGTGATTTATCTTGCGGATATTGGAATGATTGCGCCGCTGCTCGGTCTGCTTGGCACCGTCTTTGGAATTATCCATTCCTTCGGCGCACTGGGAGCGGACATCGGCTCAGCGCGCTACGTAGCCTTGTCGCGCGGGATTAGCGAGGCGCTGGTCAATACGGCTGCCGGGCTGGCCATCGGCATTCCCGCTATGGTCTTCTACGCATTCTTTCGGGGCCGAGCACAAAAGCTGATCTCCGAATTGGAAGCTGCTTCAACGCACGTGTTGGCTCTGCTATCGTTGCAGTATGGCAGGCCCCAGCGAACTCCTGTGCTGATCGAAGAAGAACTGTAAAGCTGTCTCAAGCCAATGAATCTGCGTGGTCACGCGCCTCTGCATCATCCGGGCATTCAACTCGCGCCCCTGGTGGACGTGCTATTGCTTTTGTTGATTTTCTTCCTGCTCACGTGGAACGCGGCGCGGACCGAGAATGAGCTCGACGTTAAAGTGCCAAAAGCATCGGCCGCTAAAGAGAAGGCTGCACCGATTGGTGACGTTATCGTTAACGTAAAAGCGGACGGTAACGTGGTGGTGAACCGCCGCACTTTGAGCGGTGCTGAATTGAGCGAATTACTGAAAAGCCTGGTCCAATTAAACTCCGAGCAAGCCGTAGTGATCCGCGGGGATGAAACGGGTGCCTACAAGAACATCGTCGACGTGTTGAACATTTGCACTGAGGCAGGGGTAACCAACGTAGCTTTCGCGACAGCAAAATGAAAACGAGGCGCAGCGCAGCCAGTCTGCTGCGACTGGCGATGCTGCTTTGCACGGCGAGCAGCGTCATTGCTCAGTCACAGCCGGAAGTTCGCCGGGCGCGTCCCGTAGATGAACCGTCCGTTCCGCGCGCGCTCCCCGCGGATGAATCAGTTGACAGGGTTCTCCGCTCTCTAAAGGAGGAATCGTCAGCGCCATCACAGCAATCACAGCATGAAGGCGAGGGAGCAGCGCAGCGTCAGCTCGATTACGCGAACGGCCTGTTCACTCGGAAACTTTACGATCTGGCGGCCCCTGAGTATCAAAAATATCTCGACGATTATCCTGGGCGCGCAGGGCGGGCGAACGCTTACTTCTCGTTGGGTGAATGCTATCGCAACCTTGGTCGCACTTCAGGCGCTCGCACAAACCTCCAGAAGGTGCTCAATGATTACGCCGACAGCGAATTCGCCGGATCGGCGGCATATGCGCTCGCCGAAATGGCGTTCGCGGCCAAAGATTATGCCGCTGCGCTTCCGCTATTTCATCGTTCTGTCGGAAAATCAAAAGAACCAGCAGTAGCCCTTTCCGCGCATTATTTCGAAGCGCGATGTCTCGAGGCCCTTGGCCGAAAAGAGGAAGCTGCCAATATATATGCCGAGGTTGCCGAGAGCGGGAATCCCAATCCTTTCCGCGAGGACGCACGAATTACAGCAGCATCCATTTTCACAGCGCGAGGAAGAAAAATCGATGCGCTGAAGCAATACGAAGCGCTGGCTAACGAGACACAGAAATCGGCCTTGAAGGCGGAATCGGCGGTGCGCGGCGGTATGATCGCGCTGGATCTCGTCCAGGCCGACAAGGGCAAAATCGACAAGGCGATGGCGGATAGAGCAGAAGCTTTGCTGCGGAAAGGTCGTTCTGTCCCTGAAGGTGGAAAATTCCGGGCGATCGCCCAAGTCGGCTTGCGTCGTTTGCAATATCAGGCCGGGCAGTACGCGCAGTTGATAGCAGAATACAAAAAAGAACAGGGGAGCCTGCCGGAGGCCGCCCAGGCCGAAGTGTTGTTACTCGCGGCAAACAGCCAGCGGCAACTTGGTAACTCGAAGGAGGCAGAAGCGCTATATCGCCAGATTATCACGAAGTACCCGGACCGAGAGGAAGCAAAAGATGCCGCCTATCAGCGTCTGATCAACGTATACAACTCCGACCCTTCTACGCTGATTTCCGCAGTGGACGAGTTTCTCGCAACCAAACCGACCAGTGAACGCGCCGATCAGGCGAAACTGCTAAAGGCCGAGGCCCTTTATAAACAGCAGAATTGCGCGGAGGCAGTGTCGATTTTCGAGGAACTGCGCGCTTCGCAACTCTCCGCCAAGTTACGGGCCGATGCTGCGTACAAATTGGGCTCGTGTCACGCGCAGATGAAAAATATCCCCGGCGTGATCGAAGCTTTCACGTACTACGTGCAGGCGTTTCCGGATGATCCGCAAGCGCCTGCTGCGCTGGCTCAACGAGCTTTGGCTTACCAACAAGCTAAGAATTACGCCGCCGCGGTGGCGGATTTAAACACGCTCCTCACCAAGTATCCCAAGGCGCACGAGCGGGAGGCAGCCTTGCAGTTAAAAGCTTTGATCCTCGGGCAGCAGGAAAACAACAAGGGCATGGTAGACACATTTCGCCAGTTCCTGAGAGAATACCCCAAGAGTTCTGTTGCGGCGCAGGCAGAATACTACATCGGCAAGGCGGCGTTTGAAACGAAGGATTACAAGGCGGCGTTGCCGGCCTTGAACGCAGCCCGCCAACTTAACAAGGAGCAATATTACAACCTCGCGTCGCTCCGGATCATGCTATGCCAGTTTTACTTGAAAGATCGGACTGCGCTCACGAAAGAGGTGAACGGTTTCATGGCAAACAGCCCGAATACAAATGTGCCACCGGAAGTTCTGGAGTGGCTTGGAATTGGATATTATAACGAGAAAAATTTCCAGGCGGCGGAAAGATACCTGAGCGCGCTCCGAAAAATCGACAATCCGGGCGGCGTTAAACCCGACTTCTTGTTTTATCTGGGAGACACGGCCACGAAGCTAAAGAACCTGCCTGAAGCCGAGGATGCATTTGGCAAGTACTTGCAGACGGCAAAGGATCCGGCCGGTAAGGCCAAGGTGTTGCTTGCGCTCGGTGCGGTGAAAATCAGCGCCCACAAACCGGACGAAGCTCAGAAGATCGCCGAAGAAATCATGGCGTTGCAACCGGAGGGACGTGTCAACGCGGAAGCGCGCTTGCTTGCGGGCGAAGTACAACTGGAGCGCGGGAATTTCGATGACGCCGGGAAGGCCTTTAAAGGAGTTGCCCTGCTTTACGATGATCCGGCCATCACTCCGCGCGCGTTGGACAAAGCGGCACTAGCCTATAGGCAGGCGGGCAAAACCGATGAAGCGGGTCGGTTGTCGCGGGAACTGCACGAGCGATATCCGAATTACGCCGCTGGCGGATAAAGACGCGGTCGGTATTTTCGCGGCAGCTTTAGAATGCGGAGCTTCCTCGCATTGCTTTGATCACGCGATGTCAACATTTCCGCCGCCACGATCGATCGAGCCGCTCTATTTTGAAGGGCTCACAGTCGTGATGCCCCACGGACCGTCGCCGGCCTTGATACGGCGCAATTCTTTGCGCGATTTTACATCGACAACTGAAACATCGTTCGATGCACCGTTCGCTGTGTAGAGTTTCGATCCGCTTGGATCCAGCGCGATTCCCCATGCGCGGTTTCCGACGGGAATTGTCGTCGCCACCGCGTTCTTTTCGGTATCGATAACTGCGACCGTGTTCCCGCGGCCTGTTGACACGTAAAGCTCTTTTCCATCCCTCGCCATTACGGTGCCCATCGGCAGCGAGCCTGTTGGCAATTGGATTTTTGATAACAATTTGTGTGCCGCCGCATCGATGACGGCAATGTACCCGCCGTTCTCGCAAGCGGCGTACGCGCGCGAGCCGTCCGGCAGAAATGCGATCGACCGTGGCCGTCCGCCTGTCTCGATCGTTGCGACTACGCGCTGTTGATCGGGATCGATTGCGTACACCTCGCCTTTCTCTTCGCACGTAACATAGACTTCACCGTTCTGCGGGTTCACACCAACGCCTTCCGGTTCCTCCGAGACTTTGACTTTTCCACGTGACTGCCCGGAGCCGAGATCAACAATCAAAGCGCTCGCATCATCTTCATTCGCGATAAAAGCAAACTTGCCATCTTTGCTTATGGCGAATTGCTCGGGATCCGACCCGATTCGCCAGCGATCGATTAATTTGTGTGCGACTGGATCGATTACACCAAGCCCATCGGCAGTTTTGTCCGCTGGCGCGCGATTTTCATCCAGACCGGGGGCCATTCGCGGCGAACCGCTCAACGTCACAAAGAGCCGCTTGCCATCTGGGGCCGCGTGAATTCCGCGAGGTCTTTTGCCTGCTTTAAAGGTCGCCACAACAGCGTCCGTCGCGCCGTCAATCACGCTAATATCACCGGATCGCTCATTACTGACATAAACGAAATAGTTTGGCGATTCAGCGCGCAACAGCGTTGCGCCTGTAACGATCAGAAAAAGGACAAATTGGGTCTTCACGCGTCACGCGTACATCGCACGTGATATGCACGCAAGTATTCGCTAGAGTTTAATATTGGACGTTGAGCGCCGGACGTTGGACCTTTTCCGCTGTGACTCCGCACGACAAACTTTTCATTCCAGGCCCCGTTGAAGTATCGGAAAAAACCTGGGCTGCGTTTTCGCGTCCGATGATTGGGCATCGTGGCGAAGATTTTAAGAATCTTTACCGCGCGATTTATCCAGGACTTCAGACATTATTTGGAACAAAGCAGCCAGTGTTCCTTTCCACCTCTTCGGCGTGGGGCGTGATGGAAGCATCCATCCGGAACCTGGTCGATCGTGGCGTGCTCTGTTGTATGTGCGGCGCGTTCTCGGATAAATGGTTCGATGTGGCAAAGCGCTGTGGCAAGGAAGCCGCTTCGCTCCAGGTCGATTGGGGAAAGCATATCGACCAGAGGGCGATCGACAGGCAATTGGCCACGGGAAAATTCGACACGGTTACTCTCGTCCACAACGAGACTTCAACAGGCGTGATGAATCCGCTCCCGGAGATCTGCTGTACTCTCGCCAAGTATCCCGATGTGGCGCTGGTCCTTGATACTGTCTCCTCCTTCTCTGGAGTCAAGATCGACATGGATGCGCTCGGCGTCGATGTGATGCTCACCGGCGCGCAAAAGGCGCTGGCGTTGCCGCCAGGTTTTTCATTGTTTTCAGCTTCGGAGAAAGCATTTGCTCGCGCAGAGAAAATCCCGAACCGCGGTTTTTACTTTGATTTCCTCGAGTTCAAGGAGCAACAAGCCGAATGGATGACGCCGAGCACGCCAAGCATTGGGCACATGCATGCGCTGCAATCGAAGCTGGATGAAATTTTCGACGAAGGCCTGGAGGCGCGCTTTGCTCGACACGAGCGGACAAACGCCCTGGTGCATGATTGGGTCCGCCGCACTGGCTTCGAATTCTTTGCCGAAGAAGGATTCCGCTCCAAGACGCTCACCTGTGTAAAAAACAGCAAGGAGATCAACGTTCTGGAGTTGTCGAAAAAGCTTCGCGAAAAGCATCATCTGGTGATCGACCCCGGTTACGGCAAAATCCGAGGAAAAACCTTTCGCCTTTCCAACATGGGCGATGAGACCGAAGAAACTGTGGCCCATCTGCTCAGCTGCCTGGATGATGTTCTGTAAAGCTATCTATCTGCGCATCAGCAAGAAAACCACGCCACCCTCGCAAACATTTCTATTGGTTGTCGGTGACGAAGGGAACAAAATATCGGATGAATATTCGGCCACTGATCCTGGTTTTTATTCTTAGTTTCCTTAAACCACTGGAGTCAGTCTGCGGAGACCCTGCAGCGATAACGCAGGAAGAACTTGTCCGCCGCACACAGGAACTTTTCGACGCCGTAGTACCAGGTAACAAGGAGCCATGGCAAAAATATTTCGCCGATGACTGCATCTTCGCCGACGAAAAAGGACGCAACTTGAACAAGACGCAACTGGTTGCCGATATTACGCCGCTGCCGAATGGTTATTCGGGCACGATCAAGATTGTGAAGCCCAAAAGCGTCATTCACGGCGACACGGCTATTTTAAGTTACGATCTCGACGAGACCGAAACGATCTTTGGCCAGAAGCTCACCGCTCGTTATCACGTAACCGATACGTGGCTGCAACGTAACGGCTTCTGGCAAATCGCCTCCAGCCAGGCGATGCGTTACTATGAAGATCCGGCTGTTGCCAGGATTGACTCGAAAAAATTCGTCGATTTCAACGGGGCCTACGAGTTGGCGCCCGGTCAGATCAGACGAGTTTTTTCCGAAGGCGAAAATTTGTATCTGGAGCGCAACGGGAAACGTGAACAACTTCTGCCGGAGGGATCCGAAATCTTTTTCCGCAAAGGGGTCGAAGGCCGCATCCTATTTCGCTACGCGGATGGTGGAAAAGTGGACGCCCTGATCGATCGTCGAAACAACGAAGACGTCGTCTGGCGCAGAGTGAACTAAGCTCGAGGATACAGCAGAAAGGTTCCCCGCACCGCGCGCTAGTTTTCCTCAGACGAATCGCGGGTAACCTTTTACCAGGAGATCATTCCCATCACTTATGCCAGTGATTGAAACGTCAGGCCTAACCAAAGTCTATCGCACCTATCGGAAGGAGCGGGGACTTTGGGGATCAATCAAAGGCCTGGTCAAACGGCGCTACGATGAAACGCGTGCCGCCGACCAGATTTCCTTTAATATCGAGGAAGGCGAGTTCGTTGGTTTTCTCGGTCCGAACGGTGCAGGCAAGACCACGGTGCTTAAAATGCTTTCCGGGCTATTGAATCCAACGTCCGGAGATGCGCGGGTACTTGGCTTTGTCCCATGGGAACGACGCAACGAAATGAAAAGGCAATTCAGCTTGCTGATGGGACAAAAAAATGCGCTCTGGTGGGATCTGCCTGCGCAAGAATCGCTCGAACTCAATCGCGCTATATACGGAATCGACACTGCCAGGTTCGAAAAGGTCGTGGACGGATTGTCGGAGCTCTTGGAAGTGCAGGACAAAATGAATGTGATGGTCCGTGAGCTTTCGTTAGGCGAACGAATGAAGATGGAGCTGATTTCCGCACTCATTCACGAGCCGCGCGTTCTTTTCCTCGATGAACCAACGATTGGCCTGGACGTAGTCAGTCAGAAACGGGTTCGCGAATTTCTGCGTATCTACAATAAGGAACATCACATTGTTACGTTGCTTACCAGCCACTACATGCAGGACATCCAGGAGTTGTGTCATCGCGTCCTCGTGATCGATCACGGCAAAATCTTTTTCGACGGCCCGCTGGATGAGATCGTCGACCGGTTTTCAGGATACAAAATTTTGAGTCTAACTTTCGAAAAAGAGGCGGTCCGCGATCTTTCCGCCTTCGGTGAAGTAACGGAACAAACGCCTGTTTCGGTGCAGCTAAAGGTCCCACGCGCAAAAGTCACCGAGACCTGTCGCGAACTGCTAGAAGCCTGCGACGTGAGCGACATCAACGTCCAGGAAGTGCCCGTGGAAGAAGTGATCCGTCAGTTGTTTGGCGAGCGCCGCGAGAATCTTCGGGCGACTGATCTTGCGGCCGCACAAGCCGCGCAGGCCACCTGAGGTGGTCGAAGCCGAAGCGCCAGCAGCGGCGTGGCGATCGAGTGGGTACGACACCAGTTGCGGACCGGTTCGAGTCGCGCAAAGTCAAACAGCTTGCTATGAGATCTTGGGACCGCGTAATTGGGTGTGCGCTTCTTCCGTTGGTTCTTCTTTCATGTCACGTCAGGCCGGGGCCAAAATCGGATGAGGACTCGAAACAGGAGTTGCTAGCCCTGGAAAATCGTTGGCTGCAGGTGGAGGACGATCCTGTGGCTCTTGAAGGTATCCTTGCTCCTGATTTCCTGCACGTTGTGCCGGGGACAATTATCACAAGGGACCAACACCTTCAGTTTGTGCGCGAGCATCCTCCGGGTGGCCAGCGTCCGGAGAAGCATTTCGCAGATTTGCATGTAAGGGTTTACGGGAAGGCAGGAATTGTGAATGGTGCCGTGATCGAGACGACTGAACATGGCGAGCGCAAGACTCTGTTCACAGATGTCTTCGCGTATCGCGATGGCAAGTGGCAGGCCGTTAGCGCCCAGGAACTGCCTGTAACCGGTCCATGAAGCATCCGCGGAATTGCTCCCGCTTCCTTTAATTACGCGGTTCGACCGCCAATTTTCACGTTTTGGAGCTTAACGGGACATCAAACAGAGGCATGCTACGCAAGATGCTTTCTTCCATTGCGACGGCCAAGGTAGGGTATTGGAGAGTCCAGCCGAGACTCCGGAGTTTCGCATTGCTAACGCGCTTGTTGCTGTTCCCGCGTTTACGTTGCCCGGTCGATTTTCCAATCGGCGGCAGTGGGCGATCCAGTCTTTGCGCTAGCCAACGATAGCATTCACTTTGCAGCATCGGTTGATCGTCAACGACGTTGTAAATTTTAGTTTGCTGCGTTTCTCGTGTCAGCAAAAAGAAAATCGCCGACGCGATATCATCGCGGTGCGCTTGATTTACGAAGCGATCGTTTTCCTGGTCGATACTCGCTGTGCCGGCAAGAAATTTGCTCAGTAACGCCGACCTGCCAGGGCCGTAGATACCGGCGAGCCGGGCGACCGTACCGTGTCGCTCGAGCACCAGTTTTTCAGTTTCAAGCAGAACTTGACCCGTCGCGCGAGTAGGGTTGGTTTTGCTCTCTTCAGTCACCCACGAGCCATCGCGTTGCGCATAAACGCTGGTGCTACTGGTTAACAGCAACTTCGTTTCGGCAAATCGATCGAGCAAATTGCGAGCGCCATTCAAATAGATTTGCCGATAAGATCCGACTCCGCCGCCGCGCGTACTCGCACAGTGAATAACAGCATCGAATATTCCGGGGCGCTCTGCGAGCTGATCGCAATTTGAAATATCAACTGGGCAAATAGGATACGGTTTGGCTGATAAGGCCACTGCGGATTTCTCGGATGCTGTCCAGCCTTCCACGTCCCAGCCTGCGGCATGGAACAAATCCGCCGTCGCTTGACCGACATAACCGCAGCCAGCGATCAAGATTCGCGGCATCTCGCTGTAGACACTTCGCCGCCCCGAGGCGCACCTTGGGCGTTGCATCCGGCACGGCGACGCCCGTCTCGGCTGGGTTGTGGCATCATGACAAGCACCGCCAAAGTTACAACAGTCGCTTGCATAATCGCTAGCGCCTTAGGCCGCGGCTGCGATTTCAATTTCTTCAAACATGTTTTTCTGGAAAGCGCGGACTTGTTTGAGACGAATGAGTTCCAGGAGCGCTAGAAAAGTTACTACTACTTCCACACGCGAGACAGCATTCCCAAACAAGTCGGAAAAATGCAGCCGTGCGCTATTTGCCACTCGTTGCAAAATAATCTCAATCTTCTCCGAAACGCTAAACCGTTCGGCAAAAATTTCCTGCACGTCCTGTCGCGCTTCGATCCGTTTGAGCACCGTCTGGAACGCGTTGATCAATTGAAAAATTCCAACCTCCTCCAGGCGCAGCGGTTCCTGCAACACCGACGACGCGCCGCCCTCTCGCGCGAAAATCCGCTCCTGTTCGATCTGCCGCAAATGGAGTTCTGCTGCGGCTTCCTTGAACTTTTTGTACTCGATCAGCTGCCGGATTAAATCCCAGCGGGGATCATCTTCCTCAGCGTCGTCTTCGGGTGGTTGCTGATCGATTGGCAGCAGGCTGCGGCTTTTCAGGTAAATGAGGTTCGCCGCCATGACGATGAATTCGCCGGCCAGTTCGATATTCAATTCTTTGAACGCTTGAAGATACTCGAGGTACTGACGAGTGATGCGTTCAAGTGAAATGTCGTAAATGTCGATCTCATCCTGCTTGATGAGGTAAAGCAGTAGATCGAGCGGCCCTTCGAAAACCTCCAGCTTGACCTTGTAGTCGGCTTCCATTTGTCACCGGGTGTTTTAGCGAATCTGTAAGGGAAGCTGCCAGCTTCCCTTACAGGCGACAAGCCACAAGCTTCTTACGCAGGAATTTTCCGGTGAATCCAAACGCTGTTCACAAGCCCGAGGCCAAACATGATCATTAGCACAAACGAGCCGCTGTAACTGATTAATGGCAACGGCACACCGGTGATGGGGAGCAGGGCGATCGTCATCCCCATGTTTTGGAAGATATGTGTGAAGATGAGCGCCGTGATTCCGATAACCAGAAGTAGTCCCAATTGATCTCCGGCGAAAAAAGCGACAAAGAGACACGTCATCAGGAGCAAAGCGAACCCACCAATCAGAAACATTCCTCCAATAAATCCCCATTGCTCACCAATGGCGGAGAAAATGTAGTCGTTATGCACGGCAGTGGCGGGGAGAAAACCGAGCTCGATCTGTGTGTTCGGCGCTTTGAAACCCTTGCCGGACCAACCACCCGAGCCAATAGCGATGAGCGATTGATTAATGGCCCACGCCGAGCCCTGTTTGTCGATATCCGGATGCGTAAACGCAGTGATCCGTTGTTGCTGGTACGGTTTTAGGCCGAAATTGATAGCGATGGGGATGAAGGCAACTGCGATCAAAATCACGCAAATCAGGTACCGCAGCGGAATACCACCAACGAACAACAGCGCCAGGAGCACCGGCGCCCAAATAATAACTTCGCCCAGGTCGGGTTGCATCAAGATGAGCAAGCACGGCGCGGCGGCAATCGCTCCGCAGAGCAGCAGCCGCAGCATCGGGTGCATTTCCCGAAATTGCGTAAGGAACAACGCCAAAACCATGATGCCGGCAACAACGGCAAGCTGTGCCGGTTGAAAATTAAGCGGTCCCAAATGCAGCCAACTGCGCGCCCCGTAAACCTTTGTGCCCATGAACTTCGTCATGATTAAAAAGACGATGCCAGCCAGATACATCGGCAGCGCGCCCCAGCGAATCCAGCGGTAGTGTATTAGACTCGTCAGCATAAAGGCAAAGACACCGACGCCGACCCAGTCTGCTTGCTTTCGCCAGAAGTCGACCGCATTCGAGTCTGCCCGCGTAGAGGTGGCGCTGTAAATCGCCACGACTCCGAAGACGGCGAGCGCCAGCATGGTCAGCAGCAGAAGCCAGTTTTGGCCGAGCAACTTTCGAAGAAACGGCGTCATTCGATTCGAACTCGATTAGATTTCCAGCACATCCGCAGGGAATTGAGGACAATTACACGTGCATTGCAATCTTCGCAAAAATTAGTGGCACAGCTCTTCGACCTGCACTGCTTTTAGCTCGAATTGAGAAAGTTTCGCCGGATTCCGGTCAGGAATTCGGCAAGATCGGAGCCGGTATAATCGCGCCCTGTTTTTCTGCTAAGAGCCAGATGATGTAGGAATTACGTGGGTCCTCAGGTTAATTTGAATTTGTCCGAATAACCGGTTGATATTCAGCCAATTAGAGTTTTTATAGCAAAAATCGGCGCTTCACTTGTCTCCAGATTTGAAGGCCACTAAACTACATTTGGACGTTAGGGATTTTTCGGGGGAGGACGCAAATGGCTAAGAGCAAAAAGACAAAGAAAAAGACGAAACGAAAGCTCGCGCATCCTAAACTGCCGATGCAAGGGCAATTAAATTTGCTTCACGAGGGAGCGTATTTTGACCTGCGTCCGATGTTTGACGATTTGAACAAGCGGTATTTTCGCGGGCGTCTTCGTGGTTACAAAGTAATGTGGGGCCGGCGGCGAAAGCATCGCCCCAAGGAATATTTCATCTTTGGCACAATTCAGGAACAGGATCGTGTTATTCGAATCAATCGGGCACTGGACCAACCATTTGTGCCGTCCTGGTTTCTGCGGTACGTGCTTTATCACGAGATGCTGCACTCAGTGGTGCCCGACAAGGCGCTCTCCCGTGGTCGCCGTCGGGTTCACACCGAGGAATTCAACCGTCGCGAGCGCGCATTCCCGGGATTTCGACGCGCCCGTCGCTGGGAAGAAGAAAATCTGTCGCGTTTTTTGCGCTGAAGAACCGATATCGGGCTGCTGGGCTGACATCCCAAAATCAGCGCGTTTCCGTGATCGGCGGCGGAGACGGCCTGTCAGACAGCGAGGGCGTCGTCGCTACGTTCTTTTTGATCAGGTACCAAAGCGTTGTCGCGAGTAGGAGAGAGATCAACTTCGCGCGCCAGTTTTTCAGAATCAGTCTCTTCATATTTGCTATGCAACAAAATCTCCGCGATCCGTTGACGGAAGGTCTCCGGTGTAAAATTGCGCTCAATTCGGCGCCGGTGACAAATGGAAATACTGCCGGTCTCTTCGGAGACGACTACCGCCACCGCGTCCGATTCCTCAGTAATCCCGAGCCCGGCGCGGTGACGTAACCCCAGGCTGCGGTCGAGCGTCTCGCGCTGGCTCACCGGAAAAATGCACGCCGCGGCTGCGATTCGCCCGTTGCGAATGATCACTCCGCCATCATGCAGCGCAGCCTTTGGATGAAAGATGGTCAGGATGAGCTCAACGGAAAAATCGCCGTCGATCGTCACGCCTGTTTCCTCGTAAACACGAATCGACGTGTCGCGCTCGATCGCGATGAGCGCGCCGAATTGCTTATTTGCAAGTTGCATCACTGCCTCTGCCAGATCGTGAACCGTTTCACGTTTTTCGCTCGTGAGCGAGAAAATAGGGTGACCGCCTAGCGCGGCCAGTCCGCGTCTTAGCTCCGGTTGAAAAATCACCACCAGCGCGACGGCGAGGAAAACCGAGAAGCTTCGAACGATCCAGCCGATCACAACCAAATTCAGCAGGGTCGAAATCAGGGTCAGCGTCAAAAAGACGATCGCCAGTCCGGTAAGCACTTTCGCGCCGCGCGTTCCCCGAAAATAAAGGTAACCGTAATAGATCGCCACGCTCAGCAGAAGGATTTCAACCAGACTGCGCCATCCTCGGAACCAGAGATCGATGAGCTGATGAATCATTTTGCCCTCTGAAGAATTGCTTCTGTTACTTTTAAGGCGTTTACGTTTTCTTTGACATCATGAACGCGGAGCACGTCTGCCCCAAGCGTGCGCAGGAGCGAAGTCAACGCCACCGCAGGCGCCAGCCGGTCGCTCATCTGTGCCGAATTGATCAGTTTGCCCAGAAACGATTTTCGGGAAACGCCAATTACGATTGGTCGATCACACGCGCGGAGCCTCTCAAGCTGCGCGAGCAACTCGAGATTGTGCTCAAGCGTTTTCCCGAAACCAATGCCCGGATCAAACGCAATCGCCATGGGGTCAATATTATAAACTATGGCGCGCGCATATTGTTGTCGAAAAAAATCAGCAATTTCTGAAACAACGTTCGCGTATTGCGGCGTGATCTGCATGGTCTGCGGAGTTCCCAGCATATGCATGATGATGAAAGCTGATTTGGTTTCGGCAATCAGCGGCATCATTTCCTCATCGCCTCGACCTCCGGTGACGTCGTTTACGATCGAAGCTCCTGCTCGAACCGCCGCGCGCGCAACTTCAGCTTTCGAAGTGTCAATCGAAACAATGACGTCGCTCTTTGCGCGCAATCGTTCGATCACCGGAATCACACGGCGCAATTCCTCCTCTTCGGTGATAGCTTCGGACCCTGGTCGGGTGGATTCGCCGCCGACATCGACAATATGCGCACCTTCCGCGGCCATCTTCAAACCGTGCTCCACAGCCTTGTCCACAGCGAAAAATTTTCCAGCGTCGGAGAATGAATCCGGAGTGACATTCAATACACCCATGATCAGGCCCTGTCGGGACAGGTCGAAGATGCGGCCGCCGATTTTCCAGAGTCTCCCACGCATCATGGATGAGACTAACACCTGACGTAGATTATTCGAACGAAGATGGCCTAGAATGCCGTGATTCGTTAGATCGTTACATCGGATTTCCGGTTCAACGATTTAGCGCTTTTGTTTGGCATACCGTCCCATTAACTCCCCCTGCGCAACAACGTGCCCTTTCATTGCTGCTTCCAGTTGATTCCGCTTCGTATCAGAGGGCAGGTTCAGTTCACGATCGAGCGCTAAAATCTTGAAGGAATAGCGATGCGTGCCAGAGGGGGGACACGGTCCTCCGTAACCGGATTTGCCGAAGTCATTTGTTCCCTGCACGCCTTGCGGCGCGTTTCCTTCCGCGAGGGCATTGGTTTGGGGAGGGATATTCCAGACTATCCAATGCGTAAAGAGTCCGCTCGGCGCATCCGGGTCATCTACGACTAGGGCCAGGGTTTTCGCGCCCGAAGGAATCTCCGCAATCCGCAAAGGTGGGCTGCTGTCGCCGCCCTCACATGTGAATTTTGACGGAATGTTCCCACCTTCTTGAAAAGCAGAACTTGTGATTTTCATCCTGGCTCCTCCTGCGGCAAACGAGGCCAGCGCGACCAGGGCAATCGCCAGCGCGCCGGCAATAATTCCTTTTTGCATTATTCGACCTCGGATCGAAATCGCGTTAAATCGATAAACGTGGCGGTACAGTTTCGCTTAAATGGCTTCGAACGGACGTAACATTCGAGAACAAATTCGGGTTCTGCTGGCGCGGAAAGACTATCGGCCGCTCAACAAGAGCGACATCGCCCGAAAGCTCGGGTTGACGGGGGCCGGACAAGTAGCGTTACGCAAAAGCTTGCGCGATCTCGAGCACACGGGCGAGATCGCGCGCATCCGGAAGAACCGATATGTTCTGCCCGCCGAGGCTGACCTGGTCACTGGCAAACTGTCGATTCATCAAGCCGGTTACGGTTTTCTCGCGCCAGAAATACCGGGCGGAAGGGACGTTTTCATTGCGGCGGAAAATATTGGAACAGCCATGCATGGCGACCGTGTGGTTGCGCGTATATCGCGGGATGAACCATATCGCCGCATTAAAGGACGGCGCGAAGGGCGCGTGATTCGAATACTGGAACGCGCTCACGATACGATTGTTGGCACGCTCCAACGCTCGCGGAACTTTTACTACGTGGTCCCGGATGACCCGCGTATCGTTCATGACGTTTATGTAGGGCAAGTTTCTAGTTCGCCACCGAACGAATCCGCCGTGGTGGACCTGCCTCTTGCACCTTCCAAGGTTGCGCCACGGGTTGGCGACAAAGTTGTAGTTCGCCTAGAGGCGTGGGAATCGCGCCACGTTAACCCCGAAGGTGAAATCATCGAAGTGCTCGGGCCCGCGTCGGCTCCCGGCATAGACATGCTGTCGATCATCCGGAAATATCATCTACCAACGGAATTTCCCAAGGATGTTCTGGACCAGGTGAAGGCAATTCCCGAGACAGTTGATACCCGGCAATCCGAGGGACGCGAAGATTTGCGCGGAGAATTCATCGTTACGATTGATCCCGATGACGCGCGCGATTTCGACGACGCAATTCACGTTGAGAAGATCGGAAGCGGTTGGCGCCTGGGTGTCCACATCGCCGACGTCGCCGCTTATGTGGAGCCCAACAGCCCGTTGGATCGAGAAGCGCGCCGGCGCGGAAACAGCGTTTATCTTCCTGATCGCGTGATTCCGATGTTACCGGAGCGACTAAGCAACGGTGTCTGCAGTCTGAAACCTGGCGTCGATCGCCTCACGCACTCAGTCTTTATTCACTTCGACAAACGCGGATCCGCGAAGAGCGCGCGGTTTACGCGCAGCGTGATTAGAAGTGCGCACCGCCTTACGTACAAGCAGGCTTACGCCATTTTGAAAGCGCCACCTGCCGACCAGTTGGGGGAACGAGTGCATCTTGCGTGGGAACTCGCCGCGGTGCTACGCAAAAAGCGATTCGAGCATGGCGCTCTGGACCTCGATTTTCCAGAGATAAAAGTTTGGGTCAATGAAGAAGGGCGTCCCGTAAAATTGGAGCGTGTCGAGAATGATGAATCACACCAATTGATCGAGGAATTCATGCTGGCCGCGAATGAGGCCGTCGCGCGTGAACTGAAAAAGCGCGCGATTCCAACCATTTATCGGATCCACGAAAATCCAGACCTGGAAAAATTGGCAGAGTTTCGCGAATTCGTACTCGGCTTTAATTACCGTGTTGGCGATCTGACTCATCGCGCTGAGCTCCAGCGATTGGTGGCGTCATTCCGTGGAAAACCAGAAGAGCAGGCCCTCAAAGTCGCTTTGCTTAAAAGTTTGAAACGCGCCCGTTACTCTCCGCAACCGCTCGGGCATTACGGCTTGGCGAAGGCGAACTACTTGCATTTTACCAGCCCGATCCGGCGTTACGCCGACCTGGTTGTGCATCGTGCGCTTGGCAGGAACGGCACTCCGTTACCGTCCGCGCCCTACCGAACCACGGAACGGCGGTCAAGGAGTGACAAGCCCTACCGGCCTGACATGGCCGAGATCGCTTCGATTGCCGAGCACGTTTCAACTACCGAGCGAACTGCAGCCGACGCGGAAGTTGATGCGGTCCAGATGAAGAAACTTGAATTTTTTCAACGGCAGCTCGATGAACGCAAGCCACAGATCTTCCGCGCCAGCGTTATTGATGTCCGTAACTACGGATTGATGGTGGAACTACCGGATGCTCTGGTGACCGGGTTAGTCCACGTCTCCTCGTTGATGGACGACTTCTATTCGTTTGAGCCGGCTCGACGGCAGCTTATAGGGAGACGGTCACGCAAACGCTTTAGCGTAGGAGACGAGTTATCCGTGTTTGTTGTTCGTGTTGACGCTTTCAAACGACAGGTGGATTTCGCAATTGCGCTTGCGTCCGAAGCGTCGAAAAAAACCCGCCGTATGAGAGCACCATCCAGGATTGCTTCAGGGACACATCGGAACTGACTTTCTTTAACTCTATTCAAAGTTTATTTGAGCCGTGGCGGACAAACTGAGCAAGCAGTCGGAGAACGCCTCGGGGCAGTGGTATGTGGATACCAGCTGTGCATTGTGTCGCCTCTGTCTCGAAGAAGCACCGAATCTTTTGACGTACAACCACGATGAGACTGCCGTCCATTTTCTCAAGCAGCCCGAAACACCCGAGGAAACGGCCGCCGCGCAGCGCGCTATGGAAGTTTGCCCCACTCTTGCGATAGGGAATGATGGATGAAAATTTGCGGCGACCAGAGATCACCGCTACTACAAAACCTGTTATGCATGCTGAGGCGTCTGTTGCCGCATTTCCATATTCACGTTCGAATCCATTTCCGGCCAAACTTCTGGTCAATCGCCGCCTGAGCGGGCCGGAGTCGGAAAAAGACACGCGCCATTTTGAGCTCGACCTGAGCGGATGGGGATTGAGCTTTGAGGTCGGTGATTCGCTTGCGGTGTACGCGACAAATGATCCACAGCTTGTGAATGAAATCATTCACGCGCTCGGTGCCACCGGCGATGAAGAAGTCCCTCCACCGAAAGGATTGCCGACCACCTTCCGGGAAGCGCTATTGCGCGATTACAGCATCACTCAGCCAACGCCCAAGTTTTTGAAATCCATCGCCCATCGCGCTAGTGCTGCACCAACTCTGCGCTATCTCCTTGCTCCGGACCGCAAACAAGACCTCCAGACGTACCTCTGGGGAATGGAGGTCATCGATTTTTTAACTGAGCATCCTTCAGCCCGTTTCACGCCGGAGGAATTTGTCGGTTTGCTTACCAAACTGCAGCCGCGTCTCTATTCAGTGGCCTCGAGTTTGAAGGCGTATCCGGAACAGGTTCACTTTATCGTGGATGTGGTCCGCTACGAGAGTCACGGTCGCATTCGCAAAGGCGTGTGCTCATCTTTTCTTGCCGAACGCGCTGATGACGTGCCAGTGCCGGTTTTCCCCAGCATAGCAAAACATTTTCATTTACCTGAGGACCCGGATGTTCCCATCATCATGGTCGGCCCCGGAACTGGAGTGGCGCCGTTCCGCGCCTATTTGCAGGAACGCAAGGCTACTGGAGCCAAGGGAAAGAACTGGCTCTTTTTCGGATCGCAGCATCAAAGCTGCGATTTTGCTTACGGCGAAGAATTCGAGGTATTCAAAAAGGAGGGGCTTCTCACACGCCTCGATTGCGCCTGGTCACGCGATCAAGCTGAGAAAATTTATGTCCAGCATCGGATGAACGACAATGCCGCCGAGATTTGGAAATGGCTCGATGCCGAGGGTGCCTATTTTTTCGTGTGCGGCGACGCGAAGCGAATGGCGAAAGATGTCGATGTGATGCTGCGCAAAATCGTGCAGGAGCAGGGTGGCAGGAATCTCGATCAGGCCAATGAATACGTGGAGAAGCTCAAGAGCGAGAAGCGTTACAAGCGCGATGTGTATTGAATGATGTGATTCATCAAATCGTTACACCGTTGCATCGAATTGGCGCTTTAACGCTTTAATGTTTCAACGGTTTGGCGTGGCGCGAGCCATTCGTCATTTTCTTCTTTTGTGGCATAATAAAAGAACAACTTTTTAGTCTATGTACGAGAACACTGAATTCACATTGAGTCGCGATTGCGAGGCGATCCAAATACCAAGCGGGCAAAAGACAACGATCCCAACCGGGACTCAGGGAGTGATCACGCAAAGCCTGGGTGGCAGTTATACGATCGCGACGTATCAGGGCCTGTCACGAATCGCCGAGAAAGATCTCGATGCTCTGGGCCTTGAAAAACCGGAGGCGCAGCCAACTCAAAAGCCTGCACGCACAATAAACGGCGAGGTCTCGGAAGAAGATGTCTGGAACCAACTTCGGCAGTGCTACGACCCCGAAATCCCGGTCAATATTGTTGATCTGGGTTTGGTTTACGATTGCCGTTTGATTAAAAAGAATGATGGCGGCTCGCGCGTGGAAGTGAAAATGACGCTCACTGCGCCTGGTTGCGGGATGGGGCCAGCGATCGCGCACGACGCTCAAAGCAAGATTTTGTCGATCGACGGCGTGGATGAAGCTGATGTGCAGCTCGTTTGGGATCCACCCTGGAATCAGAATATGATCAGCGAAGCGGGCCGCATGAAGCTCGGCATGATCTGAGGCGTAGCCTTCTTGTCATTCTGATCGTCTGGTCCGGCGTCCCGAGATCAGTCGGGGTATTTCGCTTCGCTCAACACAACAGACATAGCCATTTGCAAATTTTTTTGTGACATTTTTTATTCTCGCATTGACAATGCCCGCTTGAATTTTACACTCGACACCCCCGGAAGCGCTTCAGGTTGAAAAATTCCGAGCGCGTTTTAGAAATCGATATGCCTTTGACCAAACTTATCTTGACGGAAAACATTCCCGGCTTGGGTGCCGAGGCGGACGTGGTCAAAGTGCGTCGCGGCTACGCGCGCAATTATCTTTTGCCACGCGGAAAAGCATATGAGGTCACGCAAGGCGCCCTACGCAAGCTTGATGCGCTGAAGCAAAAGCGCGCCCAGCGCGAAGCCCGTGAGCTAAACGAAGCAGAGGAATTGGCGCGTCGAATCGGTAAGGCGCGGTTCATTTTCACGCTGGAGACCGGCGAGACCGGCAGGGCATTCGGATCCGTTACCGCGCAGGATATTACGAACCGCATTAAAAACGAGCTCGGCGCCGAGATTGACCGGCATAAAATTGTCCTTGAGCGCCCGATCAAAGATACGGGCGAACACGAAGTTGCGATCAAATTGCATCACGACGTGACTGCGCAGCTGGTTTTTCAGGTGAAATCCGCAGAGGAACCCCGCGGGGCCGAGACTGAGAGCGCTGCGACAGAAGAACCTGAAAAGAAAAAGAAACATCGATTTTTCCACAGGAAAAAGGAAGAGAAAAAAGAAACCGAATAAATGGCGACTCAATCGTCCGCATGGACAGGAGAGAAGCCTCGTAAAGCGGGAAATGGCGCTGGCCGAGGTTCGGCGGCGCGAAGTGGCGAAAAGGTTGTTCCCATTTCGCACACAGGTTCTGCGCAGGATATTCACCGCACCCCGCCGCATAGCGTTGAGGCGGAACAAGGCGTTCTCGGGTCGATGCTGCTCTCACCGCGGCAAGCCATTGGCGAGTGTGTTGAGAAAATTAATGAGGAATATTTTTACGTCCCGGCCCACCAGACAATTTATAGTGTCCTGGTCGATCTTTGGAATGCCGGACAGGCAATTGACCTGATTACGTTCACGCAAGTCTTGCGCGACCGAAATCTCCTCGAAAGCGTAGGCGGCGCGGCATTTGTCACCAGCTTGTTCACGTTCGTCCCGACGGCCGCGAATATTGAATACTACCTGGAGATCGTTCGCGATAAATACATTCTGCGCCAAATCATTTCGGCTGCCACCGAGAGTGTCCGGCGCGCCTACGAAGAGCAGGACGAAGTGAACAATCTGCTCGACGAAGTGGAACAAAGCATTTTCGCCGTGGGTGAAGACCGTTTCAAAGGTCAGATGCTCTCGATGAAAGACCAGGTGATGGAGGCGATCGAAGCCATCGAGAAGCTTTACGAGCGCAAAGGCGGTATCACTGGCATATCCAGCGGCTTCGTCGAATTCGATCGGATGACCAGCGGATTGCATCCTTCGGAAATGATCGTGATTGCGGCGCGGCCGAGTATGGGAAAGACAGCGCTCGCCATGAATATTGCCGAATATGTCGCCATCAACGAGAAGCTTCCGGTCGGCGTTTTCAGCCTGGAAATGAGCAGCCAGCAGCTTGTGCAACGGCTGCTTTGTTCGCGAGCCCGTGTGAATTTGCAGAAAGTCCGCGATGGATTCCTCGGCGAGCGCGATTTCCCCAGCTTGACCGCCGCTGCTTCAAAACTGGCGGAAGCAAAAATTTTCATCGACGACAGCGCAAGCCTGACGATCCTCGAATTGCGCGCGAAGGCGCGCCGGCTCAAAGCGCAGCAGGATGTGCGCCTTATCATTGTCGATTACTTGCAGCTGCTGAGATCGACATCGCGCCGTGCTCAGGACAATCGGCAGTTGGAAATCTCCGAAATTTCCGCAGGCCTGAAAAGCTTAGCCAAGGAACTGAAAATTCCGATCATCGTAGTGGCGCAATTGAATCGGCAACCCGAACAACGCACTGGCGGCAAGCCGCGTTTGAGCGATTTGCGCGAATCGGGCTCCATCGAACAGGACGCCGATCTCGTCGGATTGCTTGTCAGGCCTGAGATTTACGAAGAAGACGAGGAAGCGCGTGCGGAAAAAGCAGGTGAAGCCGAACTGATCATCGCCAAACAGCGCAATGGCCCGGTCGGCGAGATTCCGCTGACGTTCCTGAAAGAGTTCACCCGCTTCGAAACTCGCGCGCGTAACGTGGAAGAGCCCCGAGAAGCGTTTTAGCGGAGTCTTATTGGGTAGCCCGCGCGCCTCGCGTGTTGGCGATGGCGTGCTCGCCATCGCGGAGTCTTTTTGCGATTCCTATCATCTGAGGCGGGCGAACCTAAAGCGATCCCTGTTCGCCGCGACGCCGAAACCACACGCGAGACGCGTGGGCTACCCAAGACTTTTCGCGGCATCAATCACATGCTGCGCGTCGATCCCGCGCTCTTTCATCACCTCCGCGCCGGGCGCGCTCAAGCCGAATTGATGGAGCCCGACCACCTTTCCATCGAGACCGACGTATTGATACCAAATCTCGGCCACTCCGGCTTCGATCGCGACGCGTCTACGGCATTCGTTAGGCAGAACTCCTTCACGGTATTCTGCCGGCTGGCGATTAAACCGCTCGAAGCAAGGCAGGGAGACAACGCGCACGCCGTCGCCGAGTTGTTGCGCCGCTCCAATCGCATGCTGCAGTTCGCTCCCGCACGACATGATGATCAGGTCGAGTTTTCCTTTCTCCTTTCTCGCAATGTACCCGCCACGTAACACGCCGGTGCGACGCAGTTTCGCATCGATATCGTTTAACATCGGGACCGTCTGCCGCGTGAGCGCGAGAAACGTGGGACCATCGATTCGTTCCATGGCCGCCACAAACGCGCCAGCAGTCTCTTCCGGATCGGCGGGTCGAATCACGTCAATGTTCGGTATCAACCGAACCGAGCTTACCGTTTCCACAGGCTCATGCGTTGGACCATCTTCACCAACGCCGATGGAGTCGTGCGTAAAAATGTAGGTATTGGGAAGCTTTGCCAGCGCGGCCAGGCGAATAGAGGGCCGGCAATAATCGGTGAAAACGGCAAAGGTTGCGCCCGATGCCCGGAACAGTCCGTGATACGAGATGCCGTTTAGAATCGCGCACATCCCATGTTCGCGAATGCCGAACCGAATGTTGCGTCCGCCGGGGTTATCGCGATTGAAATCGCCGCCGCCCTCGATGTAGTTCATTGTCGATCCGTACAGGTCGGCACTGCCACTCATGAGCAACGGCATCGCTTGCGCAATGGGTTGCAGTACTTCTCCTCCGGCTTTTCGCGTCGCCAGTTTCGCGTCCTTGGGAAAGTCAGGAATCTTCGTTAAAAGGTCCGCGGGAACTTTTCGCTCCAGTCCGTCATCAAGGATTTTCGCCTTATCAGGATTTTTCGTGCGCCACGCGTTGTAGGTTTGTTCCCACTTCTCGTAGTCCCCGAGGAGATTCTTTTTGTGTTCGGCAAAATAGTCGTACACCTCCTGCGAAACGAAATAATGTTCATCTGGCAATCCCAGCGCCTTGCGTGCCGCGTCAACATACTTTGCGCCCGCTTCCCCGTGCGCTTTATATGTCCCCGCCACCTCCGGGATTCCTTTGCCGATGAGCGTATGCGCGATGATGAATTGCGGTTTCCCGTTGTTGCGCCGCTTCGCCACGTTCAACGCGTCGAGAAACTGCTGCATGTCGTGGCCGTCGATCTCCTGAACATCGAAGCCATATGCCTCCATGCGTTTGCCCGTATCTTCGCTCTGCGTTTCTTTCGCTGCAGCGTCGAGCGTGACGGCGTTTGAATCGTAGATGTAGATCAAATTATCGAGGCCCCAGTGACCGGCCAGCGCGCACGCCTCCGAGGCGACGCCTTCCTGCATATCGCCGTCGCCGCACAAACAGATCACATGCTGGTCGAAAATCTTGTGCTCGTTAGTGTTGAAACGCGCCGCCGCCATTCTTGTCGCCACCGAAATACCAACCGAGTTGCCGACTCCCTGGCCCAAAGGGCCAGTCGTGCATTCCACGCCGGGCGTTTCACCGAATTCAGGGTGCCCCGGCGTTTTGGAATGCAATTGCCGGAATCGCTTTATCTCCGACATTGGCAAGTCGTAGCCGCTCATGTGTAGCCACGCGTACAGGAACATGCTGCCATGACCAGCCGAGAGAACGAAGATATCGCGATTGATCCAGCGCGGTTTGTCCGGATTATATCTTAAAGCATAACCAAAGAGCACCGCGCCCATCTCGGCGCAGCCGAGTGGAAGCCCAAGGTGACCGGATTTCGAAGCTTCTACAGCGTCCATGCACAAACCACGCGCCTGGTCCGCCGCCTCAGAGAGAATTTTGATATTTAGATTCATGGAAAAGAAAGGAAGATTTTTAATTTCAGTTTAAAGATTTAGGGACGTGAATCTCTATATGGCCGACATTTGCGTTCGACAATGTATTTTCAAGTACTGAGCTACGGGACGCTGGTAAATCTGAAGATTGGAGGACTACTTTAGCCGTGAAGACGCCATCATTGCTTCAAGTTGTCGAGAGGCTCGAGCGTCTCGCAGGCAAGCTGCCTTCCAAAATCCGAAAAGCTGTTCTTAGCGAGCTCACGCCGCTGAAGCAATTATTTCTTCAGCAACGCCCACCGCGTTTTCTTTTTGCAGGCTCAGCGAAATTGCCTGCCAGAAAAATCATCTCGGCCCTCTTTGGTTCGGCCGAATTCGCAGCGCCAAATTCTGCTGCCCCGCTTTGCCGCTGGTTCGAGGTCCGCTTTCCTGAGAGAGGAAAGGTTTCGATTATTGACGTTCGTGGCGTTGACGATTCCGCGGCCATTCACGCCCGGGACGAACTTAAGTATCGCGCCGCGGACATCATTTTTTTCATTCGCGACGAGCGAGTCGGGCAGGAGCTGGAGAACCAGGCAGTGGCTGACTTAAATAGTTATCTTGGCTGGAATGAGACATTGGAAACGGATCGCAAGATAATTGAGATCATCATTCCGCCGTTGGAGACGATCGCCTCGCAGGATCGCAACGGCTTCGGTGCGACACGCCACGAACGCATAGGCGGATCAAGTCTCGCGAGACGTGGCGTGTTTTTGGAAACTTTGCGGCTGGTTCCTGTGGATAACGACCAGGAATTTGAGCTGCCCCCTGCGGAAGCGCGGCGACTTATGTCGATCTTGGCGCGTGAGTTGCCGAATGAAGCGCGGATGGAAATGATCCGGATATCGCGAGAACGCGAAGCCCAGCGAGAAGTGGCGCAGCTGTTGGTAAAATCTACGACCGCTGTTTGTACGGCCATCGGCGCGCAACCGATTCCTCTAGCTGATCTGCCGATTCTGACCAGCCTGCAACTGATGATGGTTTCTGGAATCATGTATATAGGCGGGCGGGAACGCAGCCTGCGTGCTTCCGCAGAATTCGCCGGCGCCCTGGGTGCAAATGTTGGCGCAGCGATGCTCCTGCGCGAAGGCGCCCGAGTGATCCTGAAATTCTTTCCGGGTTGGGGGAACGTGGTATGCGGCCTGGTCGCAGGCTCCGGAACCTACGCGATTGGTCGTGCTGCAACTGCGTACTTTATCGAAGGCGTCTCTCTAAAGGACGCGCGACGCACGTATTTAGCGAGCCGGAAAAAACGCCGTCGCCGGGAATTGGAAGAAGCTCAATGAGTGGACGCGAAGGCGTCTCTCGAGGCACCTGATGACATCAGATATACGCCTAGGAAAACCCGGTGAACAACTTGTGAATAAAATTGCTCATTCCTGCATATTTTGTTTACACGATTTTGTGAACAAAGAGGCTAAATTCGCGAGCCTCGGCCGGCATCTGTCAACCTCGACATGAAGCTCTCCGACATACGGACGACGCTTCAAGAAATTCACGTCTCGCCGGTTAAGACTCTCGGTCAAAATTTCCTGCACGACCAAAACCTTGCCCGATGGATTGTCGATCAAGCCCAGATTACATCGGACGATTACGTGCTCGAAATCGGGCCCGGGTTGGGAGCGCTAACAAAACTCCTTCTTGAGAAAGGCGCCCGCGTTCTCGCAATCGAAAAAGACAGACGCCTGGCTAATTTCTTACGCGAGCGTTTGAGTCAAGAGCAACTGGAAGTGCTCAACATCGACGCTCTCAAATTCGATGTGCGCACCTTGTTTTCGCAGCGACGCGTGAAATTACTTGGCAATCTTCCTTATAACATTTCGAGCGCGCTGATCTTGAGGTTCCTTGCGCATCCGAGCCCTATCTCACTATGGTTGTTTACATTACAAAAGGAAATGGCAATGCGTCTTTCTGCCAAGCCGTCGACTCATGATTACGGTGCGCTCACATTGCGCATCCAATTGCGACATCACATAAAATATCTGCGCACCGTTGCAGCAACGGTGTTCTTCCCGCGACCTGACGTTGATTCTGCGGTGGTGCGACTCTCGCCGCGAGACCCGCAGGAATTGCCTGCGCACGATGAAGAGTTACTCCTAAAGTTAATCCGCCTTGGTTTTTCTCAGAGGAGAAAGCAACTAAAAAAATTGCTTCGGGAGCGAGTCGACGACTGGGACGCAATCTCGCAGCATCTCAACATTGATCCCAAGGCTCGAGCCGAAGAGCTCTCGTTACTTCAATGGATCGCTCTGGCGAATTTCATCGCGCCGCCACCATGCCCGGATATGCATCTAACGAACAATGAACGCTTTCCAGTCGTCGATAAAAATGACAAGATTCTGGGCGATACCAGCCGCTCGGAGGTGCATGCGAATAACTTGCGCCATCGTGCCGTTCACATTCTGATTTTCAACCCAGCAGGCGAAGTCTATTTGCAGCAACGCTCACGCTGGAAAGACCGGCATCCTCTCAAATGGGACTCGAGCGCTGCTGGTCATGTAGGCGCTGCGGAAAGCTACGATGAAACAGCTCAACGCGAACTGCAGGAAGAATTAGGAATCACTGTTCGTCTCGAGAAAATTTCAAAGCTCCCTGCTTCAGAACGTACTGACCAGGAGTTCGTCTGGCTTTATCAGGGCGGAGTTGCCGGCAACTTGTCGCCGAACCGAACAGAGATTGAGACAGGCGCGTTCTTTCCCGAGACGGTCATCGACGGTTGGATCGCGGCGCGACCAGAAGATTTTGCTCCAGGATTTATCGAATGCTGGAAAGTCTATCGTCAGAAAAACGGTGGCGGTTACGGCGCGCTTACTTAAATCCGACAAACTTTCTGCGTGGCAAACGGCGCAGAGCAGTTTGCTTGAATTTTCGCGCGGCGCGTCTCGCCTTCAGTTTGCCGCCATAGACGCTATCGCTAAACATCTTGGTCACGATCTTGTCTCCGCGAAGGAAGTGGACCTGAAAACCATGTGTCTGTTTCTTCGCCCGCGTTTTTGTGTCGATGCGGCGAATGTTCGCCTCCGAATCAGGATTAGGACGTCGTCTTCGCATGAAGCGAAACTAACTGAACAATTTCAGCAATCAACGAGGCAAACTTGCGGAACCCGCCTGAGGCGGGCTGCGAAATGTATCGGGAGAGGGCAGGTTCCAGGAACGCCACTTCTTATCGTATTCGCTGGCTGGCAATAACGCGTAGCAAGGATGCCGTTTCGCTCGAAGCCAGGTAATCAGCTTTACAAGGTTTTCCTGCGCCATCGTGGTGCAACCAGTAGTCGGCCGATTCACTCCCCGCCGGATATGAAAAAAAATCGCGCTGCCTGCGCCGGGCACAGGTGGATCGGAATTGTGGCGAATCTCAACCAGCCAGTGATAAGCGAAATCGCCCGAGCGCATTTTTTCGTGAGTGTAATTATCTGGCGGATTCTTCGGGTCAATTACAATATGCCGGTTGTAGTTAGGCGAGCGCGGATCATCGCTCCAAATGTCCGCCTCGGTCACCTGATGGTATGGATAGTCGCCTCCGGCAGGCAGACGCGTTTCGTATCCAAAGATCTGGCCAATTTCGAAAACGCCTGCAGGCGCGCGACCATCGCGTTCTTTCTTTTGAAGGCCGGGTTCATTTTGCCCGGCGAGCCCGGTGCCCCAGGCGAGCCCGTTTTTTCCAAACAACACCGGAAATGGTCCAGCCACCGCGCTCCAATCCCCGCCGCGCGCGCGTTCAAAGAGCCGTAACTCGCCGCGCATGGCATTTCCCGTGGCCGCGACACCGACGATAAGCTGTGTACAATCGTCCGGAACGCCGTCGGCATGCGCATAACAGACAGGCATTATCAGCAGGAAGACAGCGAGGCAGCGCGAAATTGGCATATGAAAGGAACGCGTTTCACTTAGCTGGTCGCCGCGGCTTCTACAGCAGCGGTGTCAGCGGGAAGATATTTCGCACCAATAAGCCACGCCACGCCGGAGAGGAGAATGATTCCGGACACAAATAGAAACGCCACATGCATATTGGTGTGACCGCCGATATATCCCAGAAGCCAGAACGCCTGCACATCGCCCAACGCGTGGATGACAAAGATGTTTGCGGCAAACGCTGTCGCACGGACAGCAGGCAGCGACACGTTGGCCAACGCCGTGTTTGAGGGACCCGTGTTCAGAAACAGAAAAAAGATTGCCACGAACATGGCGAACCATGCTGCGGGAAAGGGAATATAAAGGGCCACAATGAAAAACGGACAGGCGAGCAGCATCCCGATTCCAGAGACCCAAAAGTAGGAACTCGGAAGACGCGAACGCAACTTGTCGGCGACCACGCCTCCCAGAAGAGTCGAGACCAAGCCCGCGACTACTGTGATCAAGCCAAAGATCGTCATGCCTACGTCAGGACTTTGATTGCGATAACGCAGATACGCCGGTACCCAGAAACCCAAACCGCCCGTTACAAAAGTCATCAATGTTTGAGCGATGCAGTTGATCAGATAGGAGCGCGTGCGGAACAAGTTCAGGTAATCACGGATGCTCCGGCGCGGTGATTTTTGTACCAGATGATCCGCGGCGACTCGAGGATCGCGCTGCCAGAAGCACAGCAGACCGAGCAACAGTCCTGGCGGCGTCACGAGATAAAACGCCCAACGCCAACCGAAGTGAGCGCCAACTAGTCCGCCTATCACATAGCCGAGCGCACTTCCAACTGGGATCGCCGTGTAAAAAATCGCCATGGTGCGACCGCGGGTCTCAATTGGGAAAAGATCCGCCAGAATCGTCGGCGCCGCCGGCCCATAACCGCCTTCGCCGATTCCAATGCACACGCGAGTTGCGAACAGAATCGCAAATGTTGCGGCAAGACCAGAGCCTCCGCTGGCCAGGCTCCAAAAAATTACAGCGGAGCCAACAATGAGCCAGCGAGAGATCCGATCCGCAAGCAAGCCAAGAATTGGCGCGCTGACCATGTAAGTGACGAAGAACGCGTCACCAAGCAGACCAGTCTTGGTCATGGCGTTTACGTCATCAGGCGCGAAAAAAGTTGCGCGAATATCAGGCTCGAGCGCGGCCAGAACCTGACGGTCGATGTAATTGAAAAGATTGATGGCCAGGAGCAGAAAGAGTGCGGTACGCGCGCCGCTTATCGTTGTCTTCCCAACAGGTTCCATTGCAATTGCGAGATTGCAGTTTGCCCGGCGCAGAATGTAAATCAATAGCGATGCCTTCCATGTCCGCTGCTGAACGCGCTCTCTATTTTTTAGGCCGGTTACTGGTGCGTTGCTTTTATCGGGTCACTGCATTGGGTCTGGAAAATATTCCTGCAGGCGGGTTCCTGCTTTTGCCTAACCACATCACCTGGGTTGACGCCATCGTCCTGCAGCTCTCTTGCTCTCGGCCGATTCGGTACGTCATCGACCAGGAACATTATTATAATCCGATTCTGCATCCGGTTCTGCGCACGTTGGGTTGTATTCCAATCAATACCCGCAATTCGCGTTCCGCCATTCGCGTTGCGGCCGAAAAAATTGCTGAGGGCGAGATCGTCTGTCTTTTTCCCGAGGGCCAGTTGGAGCGCACCGGGGTCCTTTTGCGACTGCAGCGCGGTTACGAATTGATAGCGCGCCACGCTAATGCGCAGGTCGTTCCAGTTTGGCTCGATCAACTGTGGGGCTCGATCTTCTCATTCCAGGGCGGCCGATTCTTCACGAAATTGCCCAAGCGCATCCCGTACCCTGTCACCATCGCCTTTGGCAAACCGCTCAAAGCCGAGGCCGCCGACAATGCGACGGTCCGTGAGGAATTGCTCAAGCTCGGTGAATTTTGTTTCAGTCGCCGTCCGTCTTTGGATCGACATCTTGCCGAAGAATGTGTGCGCGGACTGAAGCGCAGACGGTTCGCGACGGCTGTGATCGAGGGGACCGATCATAGCGAACTGAACCGTGCAAAACTGCTCGGCGCCGCGGCGGCATTGAGTCGCTATCTTCGGAAAGAATTTTCCGATGAACGAATCGCAATTGTTTTGCCTGCCAGTAAAGCATCGATGCTGGCGAACCTGGCGGTCACGCTGGCGGACAAGGTTCCCGTAGACCTTAATTTCACAGTGGGACGCGCGGCGAATGAATCGTGCTGCAAACGCGCCAACCTGCGCGTCGCAATCTCAGCGACGCAATTCATGGAACGCCTCAAGGATTTTCCATGGCCGGAACGCGTTCTCAAATTGGAAGAACTAGTCCCGCGGTTGAAGCGCCAGATCGTTTTCTGGTGGATTCTCTCGGTTGTCGTTCCGGCACGTTTGCTTCTGCGGCTTTTGCAAATTCCAAAGCAAGGCGGCCACAAGGAAGCAGTTTTACTGTTTACTAGCGGAACCACTGGAGAACCAAAGGGCGTTGTAATCAGCCACCGCAATGTCGTTGGAAATGTCTCACAGTTCCGGCAACTGCTGGACGCACGAGAGACTGATGCGATTCTGGCGTCACTGCCGTTTTTTCACACCTTCGGATCGACCGTCACACTCTGGTACCCGCTAATCGAAGGCGTGCGAATTGTGACGTATCCAAACCCGCTGGAAGCCGGAAAGAATGCAGAGTTGATCGAACGATACAAACTAACATTCCTTTTGATGACTCCCACTTTTCTGCGGATGTACCTGCGCAAGGCCGAGCCGCATCAGCTTCGCACCTTGCGCCTCATTATCACCGGCGCCGAGAAGTTGCCGCTTGATCTTGCCAGCCATTTTGAAGAGCGCTTCGACAAAAAAGTCTACGAAGGCTACGGGCTCACCGAGACAGCGCCAGTGGTCAGCACAAATCTGCCGGATCCGGAACCGAAAAAACCTGGAGAACACGTGCAATCATCCAGCCGTCGGGGATCAGTTGGCAGATTGGCGCCGGGAATGGCTGCAGAAATTCGTGAGCCGGAAACGGACCGAAAACTTTCGCTGTACGAAACCGGAATGCTTTGGCTGCGCGGTCCAAACATTTTCGAAGGTTATCTGCACGATCCCAGGCAAACCGCAGAAGTTCTTTGCCATGGCTGGCTGAAGACAGGCGACATCGGCCGGTTTGACGAGGATGGATTCCTCTATATCGAAGGGCGCCTGTCTCGGTTTTCAAAGATCGGCGGCGAAATGGTCCCGCACGAGACAATCGAGAGCAAGATTGTCGATCTTTTGGGTTTGTCCGGAAGAGATGAACGTCCGCTGGCCGTCATGGGTGTGCAGGACCAGGCAAAAGGGGAAGCCCTCGTCCTGCTTAGTGCCGTAGATATCGATCTCGCGGATTTGCGCACCAAGCTTCACGAAGCTGGCGTGCCAAACTTGTGGATTCCCAAACAGGTTCAGCGTGTCGAAGCAATCCCAGTCCTGGCCTCGGGCAAGCTCGACTTAAAAAAATGCCAGGGACTCGTAGCCGAAAACTAGTGGGACCCGGTGTTTGTCGCCACGTTGGCTACAAAGCTCTCAAGCAACTTATCAAAACGGTCCGGCTGATCGAGAAAAACGGCATGCGCGGCATCATTGACTTTTTCGAAATGCACGTGTGGAAATTGGTTCGCAGCCGACTGCTGGCGGGACAACTCGAACGATTTCGCCGAAGCGATAATCAACGTTGGACATTCAATTTTCTTGAGCGCCGGCGTGCGATTCACGCCGAACATGTCGGCAACGAGCATGCCGACACCAACGTCAGGCGGCGTTTTCATCCCAGTGTTCACCAGCCCTTTGATCGCGTCATCGCTCTGCGGGCTGCTGATGATTGCTCTCATCATGCCGCCCAAATATTCCCGCTGATGCGCTTGGTAAACGGCAAACATTTTGAATTGCTCCGCCGTTTCCTGCGGGCGCGCAGCCATGCCGTCAGCACCATCTGAAACTGCCGCATCCACCAGCACAATTCCCGCCAGATCTTTTGTGCCGTAACGGTCAACATAAGCCGCGACGTCCTGAACGCCTTGCGACCATCCAATCAGAACAGGGCGTCGCACGCCGAGGCGCTCCAGCAACGCATGCAAATCTTGCGCGCGAATTTCTGGGGTGTTTCCCTTCGTGGTCTTCGTCGATTCGCCTTGAGAACGAGGATCGAACGCGATGACTCGATGCATTTTTGCGAATGTCTCGATTTGATAACGCCAAATATCTGCACCTGTGCTCCAGCCGGGAATAAAAACTAGCTCAGGTGCTGTGCCCGACTTCCCCGCTTCGATCACTCGTAAGGAAACACCGTCGCCTACTTCTACCACGTGCGCAGATCCGGCGGTCGATTCCGCGAATGCACGAATCGAGCCGAGACAAATGACGGCGATCAAAGGCACAACTGGTCGAGGAAACGACATCATCGTGATTCACCCAATCACGGACGAGCGAGTGTATCTTCTTCCTTAACTCGCCAAGGTGAGATTTTGCCAAAAAGATCGCGTGTCGCGCCCGCAATGTCTTCGGCTTTCGACACGCCACTGTCGATGAGCGCGCGTCCAGTGCTTGCCCAAATCTTCTTCACAACCAGCGCGCCGTTTTCGCGCACGATTCGACCGAGATGCTGAACGGCCGCAGCGGTAGCGGATTTGCGGATAAGTTCAGGCGGACATTTTGAAGTCAGCTCGCAGTAGCGCCGCGCGACTTCCCCTACCCGGAGTGTGAGGAACGCGTTCGCAGCGCCATTGGAAACACATTTCACCAGGAGAGCCGAGATGCCGCTCAAGCCTGGGATTCCGCCCTTGAGCGCCGGCACCACAGAGACAGCAAGCGGCGCGACCATCTCTCCAAGATCAAGCGATTCCAGCCCGCTTGCGACGAACGCTGTGCCGGCAACATTTGCATACAGCCGCGCCAATTCGCGTGGCGAGGGACGCTGCACATAAATGCGGGCTATACGTCCGACCATTTGAATTTGAGTGAAGAGAATAATGAGCCCGTCCAACCGGCCATTTTGCATCAGCGCCGTGCTAAGAAACACGGTGCTTGCCGTTCTGCGGACGACCAAATCCGATTGAATTGAAAGATGCCCAATAGCCTTTTCAATTTCCTCTATGGTGACGACAGGTAAATCGCATGTCCGCGGATTTGCAGCGAGACGTGCGCGGAGAGCTTGCAAATAGGCATCGTATTTCGGGCCCGACTCTTCCTCAGGCGGACCAAGCGCCGCAGGAAGCCTTGTGTATGCGATTGCATAGTAAAGGGCGAACAATCCAGCAGCCAGGCAAACCGCCCAGAAAACAATTGTGCCGGCGACTGGGTGGATTCTGTCAGCCAGTGAAACCAGACTCGCAACTCCGGCGACGATTAGCGAGACCAGGCAAATGGTCGTCGTCACAGCGAGGGCAATGACTATTCTCCTCGTACCCGAACTCGGAGCAGAAGCAGGGGCTTTCAAGTTGTTATGACTACTGTGCACTCAGCACAGCGCGCTTCAATCGATTTGTAACGATTTTAACGAAGAAAAAGGCCGGTAGCCGACTTCGCGACAGGCGCAATAATTGGCTCCCACGGGACAAATTCTGACTGCCGCTGCTTCAAATCTGCACCTGGTCGCGTTTGCGATTTGTCTCAAAAAGTGATTTAAAATCAGGTATTTGGTTTCGATCTTTGCGACTGACTTTCCATAAAGGCAGGGAAGGCGAATTCTGCATTGATCTTTGTTTGCTGTATCGCCATCCTACGGACAGTGTATGAACCGGCAACGCGCAAGCATGGTGGTTCCATCGGGCTGGTTGCAAGTGGTGTTCATCACCTTTCTTTTTGGCTTCACGATTCTCGGCTATCTCGCCTATCGCATTTATCAAGACCATCCGCCAGTGCCAGGCAAGGTGGTGGGCGAAAACGGCGAAGTACTTTTCACCGGCGACGAAATTCGGCAGGGACAGGAGTTGTTTTTCACTTATGGACTCATGCAATATGGATCGATTTACGGGCACGGAGCGTATCTCGGACCGGATTTCACGGCGGACTATCTGCACCGGGAAGCGGTCGAAATGGGGAACATTTATGGTGGCGGTCCCGAGGCGCAGGAGAGAGCGCGCGTAGAATTGCGCCAAAACCGTTACGATCCGAGTAACGACGTATTACTGGTGAACGACGGCCAGCGCCAGGCATTCAGAACGTTGCTCGCGCACTACGAAAAGGAAGTTCTTAACCGCGAGAAAAGCGGTGGCGGCGGTCTTGGACCTGCCGCGGTGAAGAGCCCCGACGAACGCAAGAAGATCGTCGCGTTCATAGCGTGGACGGCGTGGACAGCCTCGGCTCAGCGTCCAGGCAAGCCGCATTCTTACACCAACAATTGGCCGCCAGAAAAACTCGTCGGCAACGAACTCACACAGGAAGCTGTGGTGTGGAGTTCGCTTTCGATAATTGTCTTGTTAGGCGGAATTGGCTTGGTACTCGGCCTTTACGGCAAATATCAATCGGTGCTCGGCTGGCACGGACAAGAACAAAAGCGAGTAAGGTTTGTCTCACCGGATGACGTGGCTCTCACACCTTCGCAGCGGTCGGTTGCTTGGTATTTCTTCATTGTGATGGCGCTGTTCTTTGTTCAAACGCTCCTGGGGGGCGGAACAGCGCACTACCATGCGGAGACGGGCGGATTCTTTGGCTTCGATCTCGCGAAATACTTTCCCTACAACTTGATACGCACATGGCATTTGCAGCTCGCTTTGTTTTTCATCGTCGCGTCGTTTCTGGCGGGAGGAATTTTTCTCGCCCCGGTCATCACAGGCAAGGAACCCTTTGGGCAACAGATTCTTTCTTTTGCGCTCTTGGGAGCGCTGGCCGTAGTAGTTTTCGGCAGCCTGATCGGCGAAGCCCTCAGCTATAAGGGGCTCCTGCAGGGGCAGACGCGGCCGCTCTACGGCGCTCAAGGGTTGGAATACCTCGACCTCGGAAGGTTCTGGCAAGTGTTACTCATCGTGGGTCTGGTGCTTTGGATTGTTATCATCGCGCGTGGACTTTGGCGTAAGTTGGAAACGGAAAGTCTCGGCAACTTGCCGTCACTTTTCTTTTACAGCGCGCTTTCCATTCCGCTGTTTTACGCGGTGGGGTTGCTTTGCCATACGAAAACGGATTTCGCAGTCATGGATTTCTGGCGCTTTTGGGTCGTGCACCTTTGGGTGGAGGATTTTCTTGAGCTCTTCACCACCATCCTAGTGGCGTACGTCTTCGTGCTGCTCGGCGTGGTGTCGGAGAAAACCGCGACGCGCGTGGTGTATTTCGACATCATTCTTTATTCTGTCGGTGGTGTGGTGGGCACAATGCACCACATCTACTTTAGCGGAAATCCGGCGATTCACATGGCGCTCGGGGCCTTCTTCTCCGCGGCGGAGGTTATTCCTCTGACCTTCTTGACGGTCGAGGCCTGGACGTTTCTGCAACTCGGCGCGCATCAGCAAAACCAGACCAGTGGACCGTTTCCGCACCGTTGGGCTGTCATGTTTTTAGTGTCAGTCGGGTTCTGGAATTTTCTGGGTGCCGGCGTCTTCGGCTTCCTCATCAATCTTCCGGTTGTGAGCTTCTATGAAATCGGAACGCAATTGACCGCCAACCATGCCCACGCTTCGATGATGGGAGTGTATGGCATGCTGGCAATGGCGCTGCTGGTTTTTTGCCTGCGATACCTCCTGCGGCCGGAAGATTGGAGCGACAAACTCATCGCATTCTCATTTTGGAGCCTCAATGGTGGCTTGGTCTGGATGGTTTTCGCCAATCTCTTTCCTCTCGGCGTCATGCAGCTCGGCGCTGTGGTGACGAACGGCTACTGGCACGCACGTTCGCTTGAATTTTTCGAGAAACATACCTATCTGGAATGGCTTCGATTGCCCGGGGACGTGATCTTTATCGCGGGCGTCGTGCCGCTGCTCTGGCTCACCGCGAAGGCGGTCTTTCGTCCCACCGATAGGAAAGCAGCAAGGAGCGTCGGCGAAGACTCACTCGAAGCTTCTCCCTTCACCCAGGTCGAAGGCGGCGCAGCATAAGTTAGATCGTCGTGCTGATGCGCATGATCGAGTCGCTTTTCAACCCGGCGGAATTGGACCAGTGGATCGTGTTCTTTTACGTCGTCTTGGTAATTGTTGGGGCACGGATCGTGGAATTTCTTGCAAAGAAGCACTACGAGCGTGCGCAAAAGTTTGCCGCGCGAGGATTTCAATATTTCGCGGAGGAGGACCACTACCGCTGCCCGGAAGGCGAACATTTAAAGCTGGTCAAGCGAGATAACGAAAACCGGTTCGCAATTTACCAGATCGAAACAAGCTGTACGTCCTGCCGTCTGAAGGAGTCTTGCACGCCGCACAGCCACGCACGGCAGATCACACGTTCACTTGCGACATGGGCGGAGGCCGAGGTGGGAAAATTCCACCGACGCATCAGCGCGATCATGTTTCTCGCTGCCACGCTGATCTGCGCTCTCTGCCTGCTGTTATGGGCCGGCAGGCCCGGGACAGGCCTCTTTGTAATAACACAGGTCGTGAGTCTGATCTTTCTGATTCGTGAAATACGAGCAATTCTCGAATCCCCCGTGGAAGAGGCAGGTCCAGCCCTTTCATAATTCTCACGAGCAGCTGGCGACGGTTTAAAGCGCCTTGGTGATCTGGGGTTAGGCAAGTTCATCGCCGCTCCCATGACGGGTTTGTTCGTTGTGAATTTTGGTCGAATAAGTCAAAGTCCCGGGTTCGCCTGCAATTTCGGATTCGCGCCGCGGGCAATCGCGCGCGAAGCTACGCCATGCAGCTGTCGCAACGCATGCCTGCATTAGTCCTTGCGATTGCGCTTCTGCTGTCGCTCGACTCGGGGCGCGCCGACGAAAAGGCAATGATGAAGGCGGTGGTTGCGCATGAGTATGGCGCACCTGAAGTGCTGAAATTTGAAGAAGTACCGCGACCTGAGCCAAGCGACGACGAAGCGCTCGTGCGTGTGATCGCGAGTAGCGTTAATCCGGCTGATCCGCTCACGCTCAGCGGCAAATACGCACGCGAATTTGGGACGCATCTGCCGCTCATCCCCGGTTACGACATCGCAGGTATCGTAGAGAAAACGGGAGCAAACGTCACAAAACTTAAAGTTGGCGACGCCGTTTACGGTTATCCAACTTTCGGTGGCGGTTGGGCCGATTACGTCACGGTCAAGGAATCGGAAGTGGCTGCAAAGCCCAAGTCGCTAAACTTTGTAGAATCCGCCGCGGTGCCGATGGGCGCTTTGACTGCGTGGCAGGCGCTTGTGGACGTGGCGAAACTGCAACCGGAGCAAACAGTTCTCATTCACGGCGGCTCAGGTGGCGTTGGGGGCTTCGCGATCCAGATTGCCAAAGCGCGCGGTGCACGCGTCATAGCGACCGCTTCGACCGCCAACCAGGATCTCCTGAAGCAGCTCGGCGCAGACGTGGCGGTGGATTATACGAAGATCAAATTTGAAGACATCGCGAAGGATGTGGACGCCGTGCTCGATCCCGTCGGTAAAGAAACGCTCGCGCGTTCTTACGGCGTGGTGAAGAAAGGCGGCATTGTTATGTCGTTGGTTGCGCGTCCTGACCCGGTCGAGCTCAAGAAACGTGGGATTCACGGAGCGGGTATCTCCGTCCATCCGGATGCCGAAGACCTGGCAGAGATCGCGCAACTGATCGACGCCGGGAAAATTAAACCAGCCGTGACCCAAGTTCTCCCGCTAAGCGAAGCGATCGCAGCCCAACAACAGGCCGCGACACATCACACACGCGGAAAAGTTGTGCTGCGGCTCGCGGACGAACCCAAAGGTTGATGCAACGCGAGGACGTTTTAACGTTTCCTGCAATGAAAACATTCCTGGCGATTTCTTCGGCGGGTCCGAATGCCGACCCATCGAAAGGCACGCGGGAGCAGCCTTTGTGGGATGAACACGTTGCATTTATCGATAAACTCGTTGAAGAAAGTTTCATTTTGATGGGCGGTCCCCTGGTCGATGAAGCTGGGCTGCCGCATGGCGCTCTTATAATCGTGCACGCTGAAGACGAAAAAGAAGTGAGAGAGAAACTGAAGAACGATCCATGGGCTGAGCACGGTATTCTCAAGTTGGAAAGCGTAAAGCGCTGGGAAATCTTTATTGATCAGAGGAAGTAGCTGTTCGTATGGGATTGCTTGTTTTTGCCGTCTACGATAGATTTTCCATATGACTGCGAGCGAGATCATCGTAGAGATCAAGCGGCTCGACCGAAAAGAACAGTTGGGTGTGATCCGTTTTGCTTATCAGTTGGATGCTGAACGACGCCTGACCGGCAAAGAATTGGCCCAACTCGCGGAGCGAATGGTCAACGCCATGGATCCAGCTGAAGAAGCGCTCATTCGCCAAGCGATGGTTCGCGGCTTCTACAGCGCGGCCGCCGGGCGCGCCGGATCAGGATCGAGAAACAAACGCCCTGTCGCGAAAGGAAATAGGAACAAGCGTTCCGCGAAGCGGGCATAGAGGCGGAGTGTCAGCCGCGGATTGATCCGCTGGGAAAATTGTTGGTAGCCAGGCGTAGGAGCAAAGGCGCCAGTGCGGCTCGGACTACAACGCGCCGTGCCGGACCTTTTCGTCGATCGCCAGGTAATCGTTTCGCGGCGGACTGAAGGTGTCGAGCACCCGGGTTGGCAACAACGTTTCAACACCGTGCGGAACATTGCTGGCGAGATAAAAAGAGTCGCCTGTGGAAAGCTCGTGCGGCACGCCATCCACGATGAGTCGCATCTGACCCTCGAGAATATGCACGATCTGCTCCTGCGGATGCGAATGCGCGGGCATGGTGCTACCGGCGACCAGTGTGGCCAGCATCTGATACATGTTTTTGCCATGAGCGACAGTCCGGCGCGTGATGCCTGGACAAATTTCGATTGTAGGATTTTCGCGTTTCATTTTCAGAATCTTACGCGGATACAACGCTGGCGCGAGCGTTGAGCGATTAGCTAAATCCTGTCACTGTTCTTTGCGGCTGATTCGCCTTCGCCTGGCTTCGGTCTGGCAACCCAGCCGCCATTACAACCCGGCGCTTTTCGATTTTCAAACTTGCCACTCATCGCAGATCACTGGCAGAATCCGGCCATGAAAATATCTATCCCACTGACTACAATTCTGTTAGCGACGTTGATCGCAATTCCCGCATTTGCCCAGCAAACGGGGACTTCGCCGACCGGCGCCACAAGTCCCGCAGCGGTTTCAAGCGGCCAGCCGAACCAGCAGGAGATGATGAAGCAAATGATGGAGCTGTCTAAGTTGAATGAAAACCACAAGCTCCTCACCGACCTCGACGGCAATTGGACTTACACCATCAAGTTCTGGATGAACCCCGATCCGAGCGCCAAGCCGGAGGAATCAAAGGGCACTGCCGTCAGGAAATCGATGATGGACGGCCGTTTCTCAACGCTCGATGTCACCGGGAAAATGGAAATGCCTGGCCCGGACGGTAAGAAAAAGGAGATGACCTTCAAAGGGCACGGAATCGACGGCTACGACAATGTGAAAAAGAAATTTGTCGGTTCATGGGTCGATAACATGGGCACCGGCATCATGTTCTCCGAAGGCACTTACGATCCCGCGACTAAAACCTTCACCTACACCAGCGAGTTCGAACCCATGCCCGGCATGAAGCAGCAAATCCGCGAAGTCATCAAGGTCACCGACAACAACCATCACACCCTCGAGTGGTATGAAAACCGTGGCGGCCAGGAAGTGAAGACGATGGAGATCAATTACACACGCGCGGGAAAGAAATAACGAAGCCCCGGATCTTGTTTGTGCGAGAGTCACGGCAGCCAGTGTCGTGACTCTTTGCATTTCATGTGAGTTCAGCCGCGGTGTGGAGACGCGCCTGTCCTAGCCACGCCGGAGCCAGGCGAAGGCGGGTCGGCCGAAATCTGATTGAATTTGAATGATTTGCCGAGACAAGGTCAGCCCTTCATTCCGATGAAACAACGAACCGATTGCCTTCACTGTCCTTGAACATCGCGTAGGTGCCCCACGGTTGCTTTTGCGGTGGGCCTTCAAATTCCACGCCGCGTTTCTTCAGCTCCACATACGTCTTATCGATGTCGTCGCATGTATATGACATGTTCATGAATGACCCGATTCGTTTCTCGTCGCCTTCCGGCGTGAACAACACGACTCGTGTCTCCGCTTTCGGAATTCGCAATTCGATCCAGCGTTGCTTTTCGTCGAAGGGCTGATCGGTAATGATGGTGAACCCGAGTTTGTCAGTGTAAAAATCCAGCGCGCGATTTTGGTCGGCGACCGGAATGCTAACGAATTTGATTTGTTTGATCATGATGTGTCGAACCTAATGTGAGCGACATCTTCGCGTCCAGACGCGAGCTGCCAATCTCGTTAGAAACTGCTGTCCGTTTATCGGTATAGCCCTGATCTAGTCGGACTCTCTGCGCAAAGCTGCACGGCTGATTTCGCGAAACAGCGTAATCGCATCGAGCACGACTTTTCCATGCTACAGATTGTTAGCTGCGATCAATTAAAGGTTACAACTACGGAACCTTTAATAGCCTGCGGCCACTTGGGCGCTGACTTATCGGTAGGACCCATGAAAAATCTGATAGCACTAGTTGTGATGGCATTGTTTGCAGTGCCGTCGTTCACTAAAGCCGACGTGGAGGATCGGCTCTATGACTTCACCGACGCCTATTACCTCCAGAACGGCGTCAACCCCGCCTTGATCGACGGACGCATGCAAGCGGGCACAGGGATCGCCGTCAACGACACCCCCATCTTTCCTTTTCAAAGAAACGTGCGGGCCTTGCTGACCCTCCCTGCCTATGATCATAGCGGCGACATCAATTACTTCACGGTTCTTGGTGGGATCAGCGCCAACGCTTTCACGCCCAATGCGGCTGGACGGCAAGCACGCGCGATTGCCGATAGCTTCACGGAGTACCTGTTCCCGCAGGCAGGCACTGATCCGATCGGCTTTACCTTCCGTCAGTCATCGGTGCTCGATATGCGCCATGGTTACTTCGGGGCTGATCCGCTTGGTCTCTGGATTCATAAGTGGGTAAATTTCACCCCGAGAGCATTGAACACTTCAGCGGGTCAGCAATTCCTGAGGTCATTGGCCCGCCAAAACGGTAAGTCCCTCGATGGCACTCCCATCATCGCGACTACCAGTGACATCGATAACCTGCTAAGCCGGGGTTACATCACTGTCACAACGCGCCCGAACAATGATCCGCTGCGTTATGCAATCTGCCCGGTAATCGAGGACCCGACCGATGGCGGGATCGCGCGCGATCAGTTCCTCGCCATTACGCTGAAGCCAGATGGCACACCGGTCGAGCCGAGTTTCCTCGAGAACTTCGAGAGCCTGCGCACAACGGGCGATTGGGACTAAGAGATCGCAAATTCGGGAACATCATACAAAAAAAGGCAAAGCCGCTTCGGACGTCTCCGGAGCGGCTTTCTTACTCTTGCAGGAGTTCCGTAGCGGCGATCTGCCACTGCGTGAAGTAAAGCTCGGTCTTTAGAGCAGTCGCCAACTCTGAACTCTTCCGGCTGCAAGGAGCCGCCGTGCATCGTGCTCCTTTGCAAAAGAAAGGCGCGCGGACGAAGATTGGAAAAATATTGTCTCCATGTTCTCGTCCACTGGCGATCAACGCTTCCAGTCACAAACCAGTGTCCGTTTATCGGTATAGTGCTACTCATTTCATAATTCGTCCTTCTTGCTTCTCACTTTCCCCGTGCCTCGCTTTAAACAAACCGTTCCCATCGACGACTATGTTCTCGACGTCCTGATGCGCGATTTGATCGGGCACGATCAACAACCAGCCGCTTACCTGGTTTATTTGTATCTCTACAGTCAGGCCGCGCGGAAGAAATGGAAACCGGTCGTTGCGAGCTTACGAACGCTTGCCGATGCAACCGGCCTTTCCAAGAGCGCGGTTCAGGTGGCCATCGCAACCCTGTGCCGACGAGAACTGATCGCCACCAAACGCGAGCACGCCACGGCCACTCCGCGTCATCGCGTCCTCCGCCATTGGCGCAGGTAGCGGTGTAGTAGTGTAGCCGGGGGGCGTTGACCCCGGCATCCGCCCAATCAGATCTCATTACCGCGGCCAGCGCCCGCGGCTACAGACTCCAAGCGCCTTACTTCGTCACAAACGGCGGCGGCGCCATCCGCTCAACGCAGCTCACATCAAGGTTTTTTGGATCGCCTAGAAATTCAATTGCGATCCGATCGATACAACCAGGATCCGTCAGGCCGTCGACACCGTGGCCGGCCTTGGAAATAATGATATGTCTGCTGTTGGATAAATACCTGGCCACTTCTTCGCCGTACTTTGGCGGTGTAACCGGATCCATGTTGCCGGAAAAAATCAGCACCGGCGCGTTTGATGAAACCGGCTCGAGAAAATCGGCTGGAATCTTACCGCGCGGCCACATGCTACAGGCGCGCGTTTGCTGAAACACTCGATAATTCCCGAACGGATTACCCGCAGTCAGCTTTGTCACTTCCTCCTGATCAATGAATGGAATGTCTTCAGCGCACGTGACCGATAAATACATCCCGTCGGCTACGAAATCAGGGATCGACGTCCCAATTGCCTGTTCAAGAAACGGACCGAAATCACCATTTGCCGCATGGTGAACAATCAATGGAATCCGGGCCGCTTGATCGCGTCGGTACATCCAGGTCCTGACTTTTTCCGCAAACACGCCGCGCTGAATTTCGACTGTCGTCGGCGCGGACTTGCGGGGTGGAAAATACTCCACCCGCGCAGGCTGTTTCTCCAACTGTGCCAGCACGTTCGTCCAGTCGTCGCGAATTTGCGGGAAAGCCGCATGACAAGCTGCGCCCCGTTCACATTCGCCGAAGAGAAGATCGATCGCCCGCGCTGCGGACTCGGCGTGGTGTAACGGCATTTTCAAGTCAGTCGGCGCGACCGCCAGCAGGATCGCGCTGCGCACGTGCTCGGCATGCCGCCGCATGTAAACCAGTGCTGCGCGCGTTCCGTACGACCCTCCGAAAAGATTGATCCTCTCGTAACCAAGCCACGCTCGCACATCGTCGAGATCATCCATCGCGATGGAGGTTGTGTATTTCGTCAGGTCTGCGCGCTGCTCGAGCGCCTGACGCATTTTCCTCACGTAATCGACTGGAAACATCTCGCTCAGGTAATAGCTCGGCGTTTTCTCCCGAGGGATTGAAAGGCGATTTGATTCTCCGGTGCCCCGCTGATCGACTAACACCACATCGTGCCGGCGGCGATAATCTTTGCCCGGCCCGGCGTAAAAATCTGCACGGTCGACCGACGATGCGCCCGGACCGCCCGCCAGATCGAAGAGCGGTTCCGCTTTCGTGTTTTGATCAAGCGCCGGCAGGACGACGATGTTCAGATCGATCGTTCGACCGGTGCGCGTTTCCCGGTTTTCAAAAACTGTCAGTTTGCCGCAAAGCAATTCCTCCTCGATTCCATTTAATCGACACGATTTTAACTTCGACAAACCGCCTTTCGGGCGCTGTTTGCCGCAACCGGCGATATCGAACAGCAACACGACCGTGCCGGTCGTCATCAGTAAGACAGAACAAGTCCAGCGGAGTCCGCGCACGCGCGACCTTATTGCGCTTATGCAAGAACGCGCAAATTTGTTTTGGCCAATTAGTTTGAATCTGTGGTAGGCCACTTGCCGTGCATTACCCACACTGCTTACGACAGGTTCGTCGACGCTATTCGATGAACTGAGCGATTGCCTGATATTTCTCGCTGAGCTCACGGATGCGATGTTCGAAATGGCGAATCCGACGGATGGATCGGAAGACCAGCCACGTCCCGAGCACGACTAGACCCAGGTTCAGGAGCATCAGTGGCAGCAGTAGAGGCAACACTTTATCCATGCTGTAATAGCGCGAGGTCGCGATCAGCGCGCTCAGAACAGACAGAGGCAATGCGAACACGGCGATACCGGTGCGCAAGGAAGCGAGCGCAGTTCGTTTTTCAGCGAGCAGCACCTGGATTTCGCCAAAAATGACATTGTCCGGCTTCAGTAATCCGTCGGTTTCCATTCCTGTTTCCTCTTTATCGGGAATCCTACCGCGTTGTGTTATTAGCCGCAGGCGGAGCGACGAGTTTTTGGAAGCGCGGATCGTTCCGGAGCGGGTCGAACATGGGATCGAGACGGAGCAACGCAGGAGTGAGCGGCACGTTTGCAACCAGTGGACCGGCATACGGTATCGAAAGTAGTTTCTGTAAAGCAGCGATGGCGCGGTCGGGCTCGCCCGCGCGCGCAGCTACCCGAGCGAGAATTTCAATTGGATCCGGACCATCTATTGCGTTTTTCTCGATTGGATTCAGGGCCAGGCCGCGCTCTGACAACGCTAACGCCGTGGTGTTGTCACCGAGACACATATTGACCAGCGCGAGATCTGCAATCAGGAGGTCATTATCGGGCTGTTCCTTCAGGAAAGGTTCCAATTCGGTGCGCGCCCGTCGCCATGTGTCCTGGGCGACAGCATGATCGCCGGCCACTTCCTGTGCCCATCCTAAATAGAAACGCAGGTCGCCATTGAGGTAACCCAATGCCGGATCAGGCTTGGCAAGTATCTCTTTCAGCCGGGGAATTATTCGCGCAGACTGCCGCTCCAGGATCGCCTGGTAAATCTGTACGGACAAGGTCAGCGTGTCGTCGGCTGCCGGGTGGAGCGGGGCGAGGAGCGCAGCAGCACGCGGGAGGTCCCCTTCGGCTTGTGCAATAGCCGCCTTATACGCCAGGGTATCGACGTCGTCCGGTGTGATATTGAGCACCTGCTCAAACTTCTTCACCGCTTCAGGAAAACGACGAAGGCAGATATAGGAGATCGCGCGTTGGGTGAGCAGGCTGATGCTGCGCGGGTCTAGCTGCTCGGCGTCGTTGAAGTACGCCTCGCTTCGATCCCACTGGCCGCGCGTCCGCGCGACAAAAGCCAGCGATTCGGGAACCCGACTGTTGTTCGGAAGAAGCTGACGCGCCTGCTCGAGGTAACGGACCGCCGTGTCATAATCCCTTAGGCAGCAGTAGTAATAATATCCCTTTGCCAACAGGGCCTCGCCAAGATTGGGCTGAAGAGATAGAGCGGTTTCGGCCGCTTGCCGCGCCTCCTCACGAAGAGCGGTCGTTGGTTGGAGTGCCAATTGGGAATAACCACGCGAATCAACGTATGATAACAGCGCCCAGGCGAGTGCGAACTTCGGGTCTAACCGCACCGCTTCCTTCAGGTATTTCTGTGCGCCAATGGCGTTGGCGGTTGTGTTGACTGTTTTCACGGAGTAAGCCAACCCGCGTAGGTAAGCGTCGTAAGCGTTGGGATTGTCTGTGGGTCTAGCGGCAATTTCTTCCTCTTCGCGGCCGGTCAATTTCGCTCGCAATTGATCGGCAATTGCCTTCGACACCTCGGTCTCGACCAAAAAAATGTCTGTTAGCTTACGATCGAAGGTATCGGCCCAAAGGTGGGAATCGCTGGCTGCCTTGATTAGCTGCACGTTGACGCGCACGGCATTGCCGCTCTTCTGCACGCTTCCTTCCAGAATGTGGGAGACGCCAAGTTGCCTTGCGATCTCAGAGACGTTTTTCGGCGCGCTCGTGTAATGCTGCGTAGAAGTGCGCGAGATTACTTTCAAATCTGCGATCTTGGACAAGCGTGTCAAAATCTCATCCTGCATGCCGTCGGCGAAGTAGGCATTCTCCTTATCGCTGCTCAGGTTTGCGAACGGAAGGACGGCGATGCTTTTTTCGGGTGCGGCCGGGCTGGGTCTCGCGCGATTGCGGGAAAATATTGCGATGCCCGCGATGATTGCGGCGGCCGCCAGCAGCGCCACCGCTGTCGCCACCCAGCGCAGACGCATCCGGCGTTTCTGCAGAGCTTCGAATCTCCGCGGAAGTTTCACATTGCCGAATTGATGGTCGTAGAGGTTCACGACCGAGACGCGCACGCCATGCTTCACTTCGCACGAACCAAGATCGTGGAGCAGCGGTCGCCACTGCTCGTATTCTTCCAGGTCCTCAGCGGCGTGCTTCGACAGCAAAATGTGGCCTGCGTCGCCACAATCCATCACTCGTTGCGCAAGGTTAAGTCCGGCGCCGGCAAGATTGGCCCGCTCGTTTACATCCACAACCCCGCTTACCGGACCACTGTGAATTCCCATCCGAAGTTGTAGCCGAGGATGATCCTTGAGCGCGCGGCTAATCTCCGCCGCACAGTGCGCGGGCGCTTCCGGACCCGTGTAAAATACCAGAGCCATCCCGTCGCCGGTTGGGATCCTGATCAAACGCGCCGCGGCTTCGGCTCGTTGAAATTGCTCGGCCCCGCGGACGATCTGGTTCAGTTCTTCAATTGCCGCGTGTTGTCCGCTAATCGAAAGCTTGGAGTAGCCAACAATGTCGATGAACAAGACATGTGCGATTTCCAACTGGATTTCCTTTTTATAGGACATAAAGCACAAGGAAGTCGCGCAAGGAGAGAATCACCGATTGCCAATCGAACGTCGAGCATAACTAAAATTCTACCCCGCTGGTAAACCGAGTTCGTCGCTCGCTAGCCGCCATTGCGTTCTCAGTCACTGGCGCAGGCCGTGACCCGACACGCGGAATCCGTATGTTATCGGCTCGCGTTATTGCCTACTTGCTGTCCGCACCTTTGAATCCGGTTGGTAATCACAAAATGGGCCAAAAATCCAAGCGGGAATGCAATCAGCGCCGCTAATGGCCGAAGCGTTATCGCCACTAGCAATTCGGCCAGTCCAAACAACCAGGCAAAGCTTTCGCCTCCCATCGCTTGACCCCATTGTGGTCGACGATTTCCGGGGGGAACCCGCGGCCTGAGTGATGGCCAGAATCGCGGCACCAATTCGCAATAGACGCGGTACGATTCGCCCTGGCTTTGCCGCAGCGTTTCTTCTTCTCGAAGAATGAGGCGGCAAACGAAAATCCAATTCGCAAGAACCAGAAAAATGAATCCCGACACGGTCGCGAGGACACCGATTCCCGCCGCCATCGACAGGCTGGCGAGATAAAGCGGATTTCGGGTGTAGCGAAACGGTCCGTCCGCCACGAGCGCGTCGGAATGTTGCGCGGTGTCGTGAACAATTTCAGTCCGCAAATAAGCCGCTCCCCATGTTCGTAACGCGGCACTCAGAAAAACGAGTAACGCGCCAATCGCAGTCACGACTCGTGCGAACCTTTCAGCATCGCCACTGCCCGGCGCTATTGAGGGCGCGATCCAGTGTCGAACCGCGACAACGAACGGCGTGTGATCAAAAACGGGCAGGAAAAATCCTACAAAGTAAATCGCGCAGATGATCCAGAATCGCTTTTCAAATTCAAACTTCGTCGCGCGCACGGAAGGCAGTCTAGTGGGCTGCGGTGTAGGTTACAAAATTGATTCAAATATTTCGGCCCAAACGCCCGAACCATGTTTCATCTTCCATGACTGAAACTGCAGTGCCACTCCGGTCGAAGACTCGCTGTGGCGAGCTTGAAGTTGATCCGCGCTTTCAAAATCGCGAACGCCAGCCCGGCCTCGATCTTCTCCGCGCGCTTGCCATCATTGTCGTCGTCATTTATCACGCCGCGCTTTTCGGATTCAAACTGCCCGGGCGTGTGGATCGGTTCGGCTGGATCGGGGTCGATCTTTTCTTTGTCCTTAGTGGTTATTTGATCGGCGGCCAATTGCTTGCTCCGCTTGTGCGTGATCGGCGCATCAATCTCGGCCGGTTCTTCACCCGGCGTGCGTTTCGAATCATGCCGGCTTATTTCGTGGTTCTGGCAGTTTATTTTTTGCTGCCGTCCTGGCGCGAATATTCCGAAATGTCACAACCGCTCTGGAAATTTCTGTTGTCGGTGCAAAACATCGCGCTTCATGGAGGCACCGCTTTCTCACATGCCTGGTCGCTCGCGGTCGAGGACCAATTCTATCTCGCGCTACCTTTCCTTTTGCTCTTTCTCTTTCGCCGTCCACGCGCAGTCATCGTTATCCCATGCCTGATCGTTCTTGGCGGAATTCTGCTCCGCACGTTTCTCGCTTGGAAGAGTCCGTCGACTGACGGCGGCGGCGTATCGTTCCGTGCTTTTCAAGCGTGGATCTATTATCCCACCTGGACCCGTCTCGATCCGCTCGTGCTCGGAGTTGTTCTGGCTGCGATCGAGAAATTTCGACCGCACTGGTGGCAACGCCTCATCAATTGCGCACCGTGGCTGTGGCTGCCCGCGTTAGGTCTAATCGCTTACGCGCTGTATCTCGGGGAAACCGAAACCCTCACTGTGACGGCATGCGTCTGGCAATTCCCACTGGTTGCCCTCGGCATGGCCGCGCTACTTGTTTGCGCGGTCAGTCCGCGGCTCCCGTTCCGTCGCGTTGCAATTCCAGGCGCCGCCTTCATCGCCAGCATTGCTTATAGCGCCTATCTGATTCAGAAACTCGCTATTAACGGGGTCGAACAGTTTTGCACAGCGCACAACATCGATCTTACGTCCGCGCCCGCGCTTATCGGGGTCGAACTCTGCGTCTATGCCGCCGCTACTCTCCTTTTTTTCTCAGTCGAGCGTCCTTTCCTACAATTGCGTCACCGAATTGCACCACGAAGTTCATCCGCCGCGGCGGGCAGGGGCCTCGCGCTACGAAAGTAGCCCGGCCTGAGTTTCGCACTTCTTAATTCTTCCTTCCATCGCCACTCGGCCCGAGGAGAAATTGACGCGACCTCGGTCGCTATTTTCCCGATCTCGCCTATAGTCTTTGATGGCTAAAAAACGTGGTATCTCCTTCACGCGACGTATGCCCGACAACATTACCGAAGAGTTGATCGCTGTGCTTTCCTCGAAGGCCTCTTTCGAATTCAAACCCTTGTTCGAAATCATGCTGGTCAATTTGCGGGAGCGAAATGCAGCTAGTGGCGGCGAAGAAATGCTGCGTTTGCGGGCGTATGAAAAGCTTCAGGGCCTTGTCAGCCAGGGCGCAGTCAACCGGGAAGTCGTTGGGGGCACGAAGAAATACAAAGGTGTCGCTACGCGAATGGTGGTGCTGCGCGCTGAGATGAAAGCGTTACGCGCCGCCTGCAACCAGCGTGCTCGCGCCAAGGCTGCCGCGGCGGACTAACTCCGCAGCCACAACGCACCGCGGCGAATTTTTTCGTCGATCATAGAAGCTCCGCGTCGATGGAGATCAGCATCAGGCTGAGTCCGAACGCTTCGATTTCGTCGCGACTGTTTTCCGCGTACGCGGCCGCTTTTTAGCGCTGCGTTTACGAGGAGGCAATTCGACCTTTTGTTCTTCGCGCGCTTGGCGCTTTTGCGACGCTTCGCGCTCCCGCCTCAGTTTCTTCTCGCTCAAATAGGTCCTGAACTTTTTATAAGCAAAACCACCGCCCAAACCGGCAGCGGCAATTGCAAGCGCAGCTGCGATCTTAACCGGCCCCTGGCCAGGTGCCATGTGCCAGGGACATTTATCCAGCGGATATCTATCCGGAAGAGGAAACCCACATCCAGATGCAGCACACTTTCGGGCCATAGTTAGTTATTTCGTTAGGTAGACGGGATTGAAACAACTGCTAAAGCTCTACTAGGAGTCTCCGTGCTGACAAGTTAAATCGCGCCCCGGTCTAGGGTGCGATGTCCTGTGGCTCCGGCAGATAGAAAAACAGAATCCCGAGAATCACGTAGACCGAGAGAAGTTGGATGCCTTCGATCCAGTTGGTCTCGCCGTCTCCGCTGATCTGAAACAGGATGTAAACCGATGCCACGACCGCGACCACTTCAGGCATGGTGAATTCCAGGTTCATGGGTCGCCCGAAAAGGTAGGAGAGAAAAATCAGCACGGGCGCGACGAAAAGCGCGATTTGCAGACTGGAGCCGATCGCGATGCCGACGGTGAGATCCATCTTGTTTTTCATGGCCATGAGAATGGCGCTCGAGTGCTCGGCCGCATTACCCACAATCGCCACTACAATCACACCGACAAATACCTCGGTCAGGCCGACCGAATCCCGGACGTTTTCGATCGTGCCGACCAGAAACTCCGAGAGCACACCGACTACGGCGGTAGAGATGAGCAGAATAGTAATGGCCTTACTGCGCGACCATTGCCTGCCTCTTTCTTCGGCATGTGCATGGGCGCCCTGGAAGAAATGCTTATGGGTCCACAGCGAGAAACCGAGCATGCAAAAATAGGTAAAAAACAAGACAACCGCGATGGCCAGGGAGAGCTTCTGCTCGACCGGCGCGCTCCAGCCACCAGGACTGCGGTCGGCGGCGAGATGAAAGACTGTCGGGATGATCAAGCCAATCGCGGCCAGCGACAGCGAGATGACCGAAGTGCGCGCTGCGGTGCGGTTGAAACGCTGTTCGTTGTATTTCGTACCGCCCATTAGAATAGAGAGGCCAAGCACGAGCAGCACGTTGCCGATGATGGAACCGGTAATTGACGCTTTGACCACATTGGTCAGACCTTTGGAAAGAGCGATGCCGCCGATGATCAGCTCCGCGGCGTTTCCGAAAGTGGCGTTGAGTAATCCTCCCAGGCCTTCCCCGACGCGGGTGGCCAGCGCTTCGGTCGCGCGCCCGATCCAGCCCGCGACCGGAACGATTCCGAGAGCGGAGCAAACGAAGAGCGCAGTCGGATTGGTGCCTCCTGGCCAGAAGCGCAGAAGGACCGCAAGCGGAACAAAGATAAGAAGCCAGTCGAGGGACGGTTTGAGTTTCAGAGGTCCGGAAATTTCGCGACTTACATCAGGTAATCAACCCGGTCCGTCTTAACTTTTCCTTCTTACGTGCCAATCAATCGATCGTTTTTTTAATCCATCTGTCTCAACGGCTGCTTTAAGGTTGAAAACTTTTGATGAACGCAGACGCGATAGCAAGTGCGAATTGTTTGTGAAGGCTGCGCGGGATGTTTACGCCAGCAATAACGAGTGAATACGACGGCAATACTGCTTTTGGTGCTCATCGTGGTGGTGATCGCGGTGGGAGCAATCCTTTTTTGGCAACGGCGACGTTCGGCGGCATTGCAAAAGCGGTTCGGGCCTGAATACCAGCGCGCTGTTGGTCAGTTTGGCGGTCAAAGCAAAGCGGAAGCGGAACTTGCCGCGCGCGAGAAGCGAGTGCGCAGCCTGGACATTCGCTCGTTGACTCCTGAAGAACAGGCGCGTTTTGCCGATGCTTGGAAGAAAGCGCAGGCGCGCTTCGTAGATGAGCCGTCGCAAGCAGCTGCCGAAGCAGACGTTTTGGTGAAAGAGCTAATGGAGACGCGTGGATACCCGCTGGGCAAGTTCGAGCAACGGACGGCAGATATTTCGGTGGATCACCCAAACGTGGTGAGCAATTACCGCGCGGCGCGCGAAATCGCGCTGCGCAACAACGCCGGGAAGGCGACAACAGAAGATATTCGGCAGGCGATGGTCCACTATCGCTCGCTATTTGAGGAATTATTGGAAACAGCACAACCAACAACAGGCAAGGAGGCAGTGGGATAAGTTATGGAAGCCAGAACAGATGAATCGGCGACGGAAATCGCCGAAGAGGAAACACCCAGCAACCGTCCAAGCTCCACCGCAGAGGTGGCGAGGGATTTGGAAGATCGCAAAGGAACAACAGGGAAGCCGGCTGAGCTCGATAAGCCCACGCCATTATTTCCCGAAAATGAAGCGACTAATTTTCGCAATCGTTGGACCGAGATCCAGGCGGCGTTTGTGGATGAACCGCGCCGAGCCGTGGAACAAGGTGACTCGCTCGTGGCTGACGTCATTAAGCGGTTGGCCAGCAGCTTCGCCGATGAACGTTCGAAGCTCGAAAACCAGTGGGGCCGCGGCGACGATGTCTCGACTGAGGATTTGCGAGTCGCGCTGCAACGTTACCGCGCGTTCTTTGATCGGCTGTTGAACGTGTAACGGCAGAAATGGAAAGGGGCGAAATGATTAAAGGAAGTCAACTAGTCGGGCGCGCTGTAATCGACATGGAAGCCGCCGAGCGGCTCGGCAGAATTAAGGAAATCATCGTGCAACGTGACGGCGAGCGTGTTGCTGGTTTTGTCGTCGTGCACGGCGAAACCATTGTTGGAACCGGCGGAACTCGGCGGATGATCCCCGCTTCGGCCCTGCATTCAATCGGCCCGGACGCGATAACGGTGCGTGGATCCGGTACAAAAGAGCGACCCCGCGATCTAGATGACCTCCCGCGCATGTCCGATGTGATCGGTCACAAAATGGTCACGCGCAGCGGGCGATTGCTCGGGGCGATTGACGACATGCTCATCAACGGCGCGGATGGGACGATCATCGGCTTCGCCGTCGGCGAAGGCGTCCGCAACAAACTGGAGAACATGCTGAATCCACAACGCTCTCGAATTCGCGGCTATGTTCGCGCTGATGCCAATCTGCAGGTAGGCAACGACCTCGTCGTTGTGCCAGACGACGCGCTGATCGAAGAAGAGCCCAACGCGAAGGAAGACGATCGCAAACCCGCGGCACAGACGACTGATCAGACCGCCTCCCATCGCTGGGGCGAGCGCGCTTCCGCAGCGGAGTCATCGGAGTCTACGCGATCAAGCATTTGGACGCGGCGAAAAGGCGAAACGACTCGCGGTGTATCGCAAACACAGAGTCCTGTTGAATCTGAAAGTGCGCGGCCAGTTCAGGATAGCGGGGTCGGTACACGCGCCGACGAAACAGCGCCTGAAAGTTCACTGCCCGATGATCGACCCGAACGAGTTACCGCCGCTCGGCAAGATGAAGCTGAGTCTTCCTGATTTTTAATTGTTCGTTCTGTCCTTCGGTTCCTAGATTCGACCCCATTTTGATCCTCGTCCCTTGATGCGACGACGCGATTCTGGTTTGCCGAATCGTTGATTCTCGATCCTACGCTCCCGGCTTCGATCTCGGGGCCGGCGACTTTCGTGTGCGGCCGTTTACGAGAATTTAAAGCGGCGCTTTTACGACAAAAATTGGGAATTGGCTGCGCTCGCATTACTCGCTCTTTCGTAAAAAATTAATATAGAGCGGCTTGCGGAACGGCCTAAGATCTATGAGTCAATGGCGGACGAACAGAGATCGAAAGTCCGGCTGGAAATCGCCCATGTTCTGTTCATCGACATCGTGGGCTATTCCAAATTGCGCACTAACGAACAGAGCGCCCAGATGGAGAAGCTGCGCGAGATCGTTCGCGGGACTGAACAATTCCGCGTCGCTAACGCTGAAGGAAAGCTGCTGCGGTTGCCGACCGGTGACGGCGGCGCGCTTGCTTTCCGCAACAACCCGGAGGCGCCTGTACTTTGCGCCGAGGAAATTGCCAGGGCACTAAAGAGTCATCCCGAGATCCGGGTCCGCATGGGCATTCACAGTGGTCCGGTTAACGAAGTCACGGATTTAAACGAGCAGGCGAATATTGCCGGCGCTGGGATCAACATCGCCCAGCGCGTCATGGATTGCGGTGACGCCGGTCACATTCTCGTGTCGAGGCACGCCGCCGAAGACCTCGAGCAATACGACCAGTGGCAACCGTATCTGCATGATCTCGGCGAATGTGAAGCGAAACATGGCGAACGCCTGAGTGTCGTAAATCTCTACAACGACGAAATCGGTAACCCCGCTGTTCCGACAAAATGCGCCCGGAACGCGATTTCGGGAACCACGTCGCCCACGTCGCCCCGGAATCGCCGTCGCTACTCTATTGTGACGCTGGCAATCGTTGCATTGACTATCCTTGGCACAGCCAAGCTTTTATTGCCGCCACGAACCGGTCACATGACAAGACGCGGCGGACCCGCGTCGCCAATCTCGGAAAAAAGCATCGCCGTCCTGCCCTTCCAGAACCTCAGCGACGATAAATCGAATGCTTATTTTACTGACGGCATCCAGGACGAGATTCTTACCAGGCTCTCCAAGATTGCGGAGCTCAAGGTCATCTCGCGCACCTCTACGCAGAAATACAAGAGCGCGCCCGATAACTTGCGCGAGGTCGGCCAACAGTTGGGTGTGGCGCATTTTCTCGAGGGCAGTGTGCAGAAAGTCGCGAATGCTGTGCACGTGAACGTCCAACTGATTCGCGCCGCAACGGCCGAACATCTATGGGCGGAAAGCTATAATCGCACACTCGACGATGTCTTTGGAGTGGAAGGCGAGGTTGCCAGTGCCATTGCCGACCAACTCAATGCCAAACTTTCCGGCGCCGAGCAAAAAGCTGTCGCAGAGAAGCCGACCCAGAATACGGCAGCGTACGACGCATATTTGCGCGCGATCGCGCTCGACAACGCGGTTACACTCGACACGACAAAAAAGGTTGCCGGCCTGTATGCCGAGGCGGTTCGGCTTGATCCCCAATTTGCGCTGGCATGGGCCCGCCTCGCCGTCGCGCGCAGTCAACTCTATTTCAACGGCATGGATTTGGAGACGAACAGCGGTGCCGCAGTAAAGGAAGCCGCGGACCGGGCGATTTCGCTTCAGCCCGAGCTCGGAGAAGCATGGCTTGCGCAGGGCGTTTATCGCTACCGCGTGTTGCGCGACTTCCAAGGCGCGCTCGAGTCGTACAAAGAAGCGCTCCGGCGTTTGCCGAACAGTGCCTTCGTGCTTGACCAGATGGCTCATCTGGAACGACGGCTCGGGCAGTTTGAAGTTGCGCAAAAGCATTATCAGGCGGCTGCACAATTGGATCCGCGCAACATCGGGATTCTTCTAACCCTTGCCGACGCATTTCAGACTGTCCGTCGTGACGACGAAGCGCTGGCGGTTCTCGATCGCGTCCTTGAAGTGTGGCCCGGGAATGAGGCCGCGCTCTCGGTGAAGGCAAGAATCTTCCAGGGACAGGGCCGGCTCAAGGAAGCCGCGGAGGCTTTGGCGAAAGCTCCCGCGAATTCCCAAGGCGAGGAGCTTTGTCTAATCAGAGTGATACAGCTCTATCTTGAGAGGCGCTACGACGAAGCGATCGCTCAGATTCAGCAGAAAACACCCGCGGCGTTTGCGAACGATCCTCGGACGATGACACTGCTCGGTTTATGCCAGCAACTCTCCGGTATGCATAGTGAAGCTCGGGCGACTTTTACGCGAGCTGCCGCGGCGATTAAACCAACGCCTGACTCTGTTGTTGCTGTCGATGGGCGAAGCCTACCGTGTTATCTCTCCTGGGCTTATGCCGGCCTTGGCGAAAAAGAGAAGGCACTCGAACAGGCGCGCAACGCCATTTCTGATTACGACAGCGACGCTTTAACCAAACCTTTTGCAGAGACCGCACTGGCGATCGTGCAGGCCCAGACTGGCGATATCGATTCCGCGATCGCAGCCCTGCCGCGCCTGCTCGAAGTGCCCAGTGGCGCAACCTGCGGCGATCTTCAGATCAATCCGCTTTGGGACCCGTTGCGCAAAGACCCGCGTTTCCAGAAGCTCTGCACTACCAAATAAACGAAAGCTGACTGCGATACCCCAGAAGTCGGCGTAGTGCGTGAATGCGAAGCGATGAAACGAGTTGGCCAGCCTTACAGGATAAGAAAGACACATCCGCGCTGACTCGGACGATTCTATTAAATCATCCGGTGATTAGTTGACGGCCTTGCGTTCGCTAACGGCGACGATCTGAAGATCATCGCCTGCTCGCTCGAGCACGAGCGTCTTCGCCACTTTGCCGGATGCACGTTTGCCGCCGTTACGCAGTTCGAATCTTAGCGGAAATGTCACGCGCACACGTTTGCCGCTTTGATGTTGAACCGTGATATCGCCGGCCAGCCAAAACTTACGTCCCGGCCAGCGCGAATCGTAGCGCTGTAAATCTTTTCGGATCTTTTGGCGGTCCTTCACGCCTTCATTGTAGTACTGAACGCGATCGGCGAAGAACGCCGCTTCCGCGCCGACGTGCGGATCGAGCCCGGCGAGCACAAAAGCGCCGACATAATCGCGCAGACGTTCCTCGCTAATCTCTGATGCCGGAGAACTGGCGACTGTAGCCGGCGGCGTTGACACCGGTTCCTCGCTCCCCGACGCGATCGCCGCTGTAGCAGCGGGTGTTGACCGCGGCGGCGTTCCTGTTTCGTTGGCGATCGGCGATTCTGCGCGCCATACTGTTTTGCCAGGGAACTCTTTATCACTTTTGCGCAATCGTTCCCAGGTTTCAGATGTTGGACGCTGATCATTCGGGCTGGAGGTAGTGACCGCCGGCTTTGCGTCAAGCGCCTTACTCGTCTCAGCGTCGAGCTGACCCGTGATGGGCAACCCGTTTCGAATCTGATAACGGCCCAGAGCCGCGGCCAATTCGCTGCTGTAGGCGCCGTCGATCTCGCCAAAGTAGAGCCCGCTATCGCGCAGTTTTTCCTGCACCGCCCGCACATTGTCAGGCCCCCAGCCTTCTCCAACTGAACTATAGTCGTCGGCGCAAATTGACCCCGCGAATGCAAGACCAATGACGACCGCCAAAAGAACAATCCGATTCCCACAGTTCCCACGATTTCCCATACATAATTAAATCGAACGCCACGCCTTGATTCTTCCTTCTTAATTCTTACGTCTTACTTTTTCCTGTGCCGATCATTCTTTTTGCGCTGCTGGTTTTCGTTCTGCTCGCGTTGGCCGGCGTGGTTTTGCTTTCGCTTGCGTTGCGCTATCGCGCCGGCACCGCTCGCAGACAGGCACGCCGCTGGGTCGCCAGTCTAAATGTTTGGGCGACCAGTTTTTCGGCCGTTTTTTTTCTTTCGTTCACTTTGCTGCTTTCCTTTTGGATCGGCTCAGCGTTTCGATTTGCGGTGATTGGCCTGGCTTGTGGAGGCGTTCTCGGCGTGGTCGGCTTAGCAATGACTCGTTGGGAAAACCGACGGGAAGGACTTTTCTATACTCCGAACCGGTGGCTCGCATTGATCGTGATGTTTGCGATTGCTGGACGGTTTATTTACGGCTGGTGGCGTGCCACGCACTTGGGCGATAGCGTCGCCGCTCCCGATGATCAGCATTGGTTGATCACGGCCTCCGGGACACAGCTATCCTTGGCCGTCGCTGCCGGATTGATAGGCTATTATTTGGCTTATTCCATTGGAGTGCGCCTGCAACTCGCGCGTCATAACCGACGCTCAAAGAGCGCCGCTATAATGTTAACCGATGAGCCGTCGCGAGGCACGAAAACCGTACGCTCCCCACTTCTTAAATCATCCTTTCTGGTTCTTGCTTGGAGAGTATGTCGTTACGTTCTGCGTCACTGGCGCAAATGACCGAATGATTTTCGAAACCTCTCCAGTCGATCCGTTCCTTCTTCCAACGGACCCATTGTAACTGAGCCGAGGATTCGCTAGCGTTTTCGTGCGCGCGCCGCGCGACTGTATGAACACTACAATGAGTTTCAAAACCGCCGTTTTGTTTGGCGCTGTAGCGCTGTGTTGTGTCCCGTGTCTTGCGAAGGCGGAAAGCGCGGATGAACGGCTACGAACTATCTACACGGAAGAATGGAAATGGCGGCTGGAGCAGTTTCCCGGGCTGGAAGGAGTCGAAAAACCTGTTCCCGATCGCCTGCCAAAAGTAGATGCGGCGACGCAGGAAACCCGGCTGAAATACTGGCAGGATGTGCTGCACAAGCTCGATGATATGCCACGCGCGCAGCTCTCGCCGGAGGCGCAGATCAACTACGATGTTTATCGCCCGGAAATCGAGAATTTCGTCGTCGATCAAAAATTCCGCGACTACGAAATGCCTGCGAACTCGGATTCTGCTTTTTGGAGCGATGTAAGCTACACGGCGCGGCGGCCTTTCAAGACGCTGATAGATTACAAAAACTGGATCGCGCAGATGCGCGATATCCCGCGCTATTTCCGCGACCAAATCGCGAACATGCGGGCGGGGCTTGCGCGTGGATTCACGCCACCACAGCTTACGTTGAAGGGACGCGAGAAATCCATCGTCACCATCTCGGAGGGCAAGCCCGAAGAGAATCTGCTCTACACACCGTTTAGGGAACCGATGGTGGGAGTTCAGCCGTCCGACC
>Ga0081540_1000013_pt1 | contig 186009 bp, 167 predicted proteins | sample TabmetS2T1R1_FD_71024 | JGI IMG/M metagenome (GOLD analysis project Ga0081540, IMG submission 71024) | Tabebuia heterophylla rhizosphere microbial communities from the University of Puerto Rico - S2T1R1 | ecosystem: Host-associated > Plants > Roots > Rhizosphere ... | reverse complement strand
CGCCGCCGGATACCCAGAATATTGGTTTCACCAAAGGGAGCGCTTCGCCTGACGGAACTCCGCTTACCGATTTTCCAATCCGGCATTTTCTCGGACAGACAAACGAAGGCTGCAGTGCCGAGCCTACGCAGTTCCCGCCAGGTTTCTTTGACGGTGCTGTAGCGTTGATTCAAAGAGGTGGTTGTGCATTCACCGAGAAAATCACCAACGCATTCAATGCCGGGGCAGCGTTTGTGGCAATTCGGAACAACCAACCCGGGACGGTATCAATGGACACGACCGGACAGCCTAATGTTCCCGCTTACAGCTGTGACCAAATACCGGGCGATGCTTTAGCGGCGTTTGTGGATGCAAACCCCACCGACGCAACGGTCGATTTCGCTCTCCACGCAGCTGCCGCTACTCAGGGCGACGTTCTGGCTGATTTCAGCTTGCGCGGTCCCGACCCGGCGCCATACCAGGACATTCAAAAGCCGGATATTACGGGACCGGGCGTACTCGTTTATGCCGCGTTCCCCATCGACCTTGGAGCATACGGGACCATCAGCGGCACGTCCATGTCCAGCCCCCATAACGCGGGCGGAGCCGCTCTGGTGCGAGCCGTGCACGGAGATTGGACGGTCGAAGAGGTCAAATCTGCCCTGATGATGACCTCATTTAACGGGGGCACCAAGGAAGATGGAACGACTCCTTGGGACGCGGATGACGTCGGCACCGGACGAATCGATCTGAGCAAGGCCGCGCTCGCTGGTCTGGTGATGAATGAGACTACGCAAAACTTCCTCGACGCGGATCCTAATACGGGCGGCGATCCCAAGACCTTAAACGTCCCGTCAGTGCGCAACATGGAGTGCACGCCCAATTGCACGTTTACGCGCACCGTGCGCAACACGCTCGGGTCTGCCACGAGCTGGACGGCGACAGGCAATCCGATTACTTCGGGCTTCACGATCGACGTTCAGCCGTCGAGCTTCAGCTTCACCGGCGGTCTCGGGGAGACCCAGGAGCTGACCATCACCGTCACGCCAGAAACAGATCTGACTTCGGCGGTAGCCTTCGGCGAAGTGGTGCTGCACGCCGGAACGAATGGCAACGGCCCCAATGGCATTGCCATCCCCGATGCGCGCATCACCGTCGCGATCGAAGGCTCACCAGGTGGTGGTGGGACCCCCACACCGACGCCAACACCTGGCGGAAGCTGCCCACCGGTAATCACTCAATCCACGAGCCAGGCGATTACAGCAGGGAATTCAGTGGCGTGCAACGATAACGCGACCGGTTTTGTCGTGGAGAACCATTACTGGCGCGCTTTCGATATGAACACCTTCACTGGTGGCCTGGAGTACAATATCACCCAGATCGAGTTTGGGATCGAGGTGGCGAGCAGTGGAAGTGGCACCGGCCAGCCGGTGACGGTCAACCTATATGCAAATCACGGCTCACCATTCCCGGCTGGTGACTGGGCGTCGAACTTGCTGGGCTCTTCGGGGTCGATCAACGTGCCGGATCAGGAGGGAGTCATATTCAACGTGCCAATCTCGGTAACCGTTCCTGCCGGGACGCTTGAGCTGGTCATGGAAGTCACGAACCCGGACGGAGTAGCAGCAGGCAACAACTTCTTTATCGGATCGAATACGGCGGCAGAAACTGGCACAAGCTACCTCAGCTCGGCCCCTTGCGGGTTACCTGACCCGACACCTACCGACGGTATTATCCCAGGCTTGATAATGCACATCGTATACAACGTGGATGGCAGTTGCCCTGGTGTCACGCCTACGCCTTCACCCACAGGGACGCCTGGTGTAAGTCCTACGCCTTCAGGAACCCCTGGTGTAAGCCCTACACCTACACCCTCAGGGACACCTGGAAGGCCTACGCCGACACCGCGGCCTCGCCCGACACCGCATCCTCGGCCATGACAGAGGAATTTCACCGATGCGGGAACAACTTCTCCTGAGTCATTAGTGCAGTCTGAATGGTGACTGGAGCCGGAGTCGGTAACACCGATTCCGGCTCTACCATGTACCCCGGATCGCATCCCCTTCGCGATCCCTGACCAATTCGGCGCCGACATTCCTGTTAACCGGCGTCTTTCGAAACTTGAATTTCAAATCGTCACCGCCGAAAGGCGGAGTATCCGATTTGAAAGGCGCTGCCAAGCAGCAGCACCGCGCCCAATGGGACAAGGAAGATAGCGATGCCAGGATCGTCCTTGAAATGCCATAGACCGGCTAGCAAGAAGCCGACCGGTAGCAGCACTACGGCAGCGCGCAGTCCCAGCGATGTTACTCGTCCTATTCCAATCAGATCAAGCCGGGCACAGATTGCCGCCGCGATCAAGACCAAGTTAAGCAACGTTCCGTGAGCGTGCGCCAGGCGAAACATCTCGCGGCGGACCGAATCATCCAGCAAGACCGGAGAACGAAAACCGATCAATCCTTCAATCAAAAGCCCAAAGACAATCCATGTCGCCAGAGAAATCCAGCCCTGGCAGATCATTCCGACGTATTGCGGTGGTTGAGAACTCGATCGCATTTTTCTGTGGCTTTCGACCATTAACTATCAGCTTTCAGCAACTGTTCGTTACTCGCCAACTTCGACGTCGACTTCCACGCGGCCGGCACTAAGCCGCTCGTGAGCTTCTTTTGCAGCGCGTAATCGTTCGGGCATGAATAGCGGGTACCAATCTCGGAGGGTAGCATCGCGCTTCTCCGGGGTGGCCAGATAGTCGGGCTTGGGCATGGCAGGATACTGGGCGGCCAGCGCGTTTGCTGCGAAATAACGCACAATCGGGTATCGATCATGCATCGCTTCCAACAACAAGGGTCCATTCATATCATTCGCGGGTGTCATCGAAGCAGCAGTAAGTCCTCGCATGACTGCGTCGCCTGCGAAGAGCGCCCGCTGTCCTTCAGGCTCATCGAATTGTTTGTCTCCAACCTTGCTCTCGACAAACGCGTTCGGCCACAGACGCTTCGACGCAATGATGGCGCGATTTACCGACCAATCCAAATGACATTGATTGCAGGCATTCGGTTTGTGGAAACGGACCGTTTCGTCTGGACGCGGGATGGTAATATCATGCGTCCGGTGCGCTGACATCACGCCATAAACGATTGACGGCATGTGGCAATTGTAGCAAAGGCTTCCGCTCGATTCGGCGGAGTGTTTCGTGTGCTCGACCAGTTGCACCGGTGTTGTAAATTGTTGATGACACTGAGTGCACGCCGCATTTGTTTTCATTTTCTCCGTGAGCTGTCCCCTCGGATCTCCACCGTGCATCTCGTGGCACGAAATGCATGTGATTCGATCGCCGGGCTTGCCTGCGCGAAAGCACTTTGATCGCGTCATTCCCTGATACTCGTAAGCGGTGAGCCGCGGTGAACCATCATGCCAGAAGCGAGAAGCGAAACTGAAGGAGCCAATCTTGTCTTCGCGCTGCACCGGCCTGTAAAACTCGAGCAGATTCTTCCCCGCATCATATGGATCGCCATCGCTCATCATTGTGTGGATTCGATCGCGTGGCTCCGGGAGACGCTGTCCATGGCAATGTCCGCAAACCATCGCGGAGCGATCGGAATTCAGTTTCGCTGGGTTCGTCACGGCAAGAGACGGAGCCTTCGGATCTTGTACGTGCCAGCGATAGCGTGTCACTGGCGAAAGAGCGTGTTGGGCGTGCTCGCCTGCAGGCCCGTGACACGCGCCACATGCGATGCCTAACTCAGCCACCTCTGTGTTCCACGACTTGTCAGTCCAATCCAGATGAGGTTGGGCTTTGACGTTGTGACAAAAAACGCAGTTCGAATTCCATTCAGCGACGTGTTGCTTGTAATCGCTTCCATCAGGAAAGAAGAACGACCCGTTCAGATGCATCCAGCGACGCTGAACAAGATCGTAAGCGATGGGAAGGCGTACCCATTGGTCGCCGTTTTTGGTCAGGTACTGTTGAATTCGCCTTGAACCAATCGTGCGTCCAATTTCAAGTTGTTGCTTTCTGCCATCTACGCCGGTGAATTTCATCCAGTAGGATCCATTCTCACGAACCATTTCGGTGCGAACGCCCTGGTAGGTGATTGTGTTGTCGCGATCAAAATCGCCAAGGACACTTTGGGGATTTGCTTCCTGAGTCATGGTGCGATGAAAAGTCGCATGCCACGTCGCGTAATTTCCTTCATGGCATTTCCGGCAATTGTTTGATTCCAGATAGCCGGCATCGATCCGTCCGGCACGAACGCCAGCGTAATCAGGCCTAGTGACATAAATCGTAGCGGCGACCAGCGCGACGGCGAGCAAGGTACCCCCCCCTGTTATTGCAGCAGGGGTAAATCGGAGCCTCATCATGGCAAGCGATACCAATTACACAAATTGTTACGAATTTGTGAAGTTCGCATCTTTCATTCGTCGAGTTTGGGGAAATTCGCGTCCCATTTTCTCACGACGATGCCAACATTACAATTTTGTAATAAAAGAGCTTGCATCGGTTGAGTCGGTTGGACAAGATCGGCACCCAATTAAGAAAATCCTTATCCACCATGAAAAAGAAAACCACCTCACAATCTGCATTCTTCATTCCTCGTATCCTATTCGTAGTCTCCCTGGGCGTAGTCGGTGTCGCGTTGACGCTCTTTGGGTCTGGCGCGTTACAGCGTTCGACGACGCCTGCCAAAGGCGTGAGCCAGGGCCAAGCGGGTGCCGGGTCGCACAAATTATCGGTCCGTGATCGCCAACTTGTAGAATCTTTGAAGGATCGCGGCGCCCGGGTCGTCGCCGATTACGGCAATTTTGTGCTGCTAGATGCAAACGATACGCTCGTCAATAGCCTTGCCGGAAGTGCGAGCGCCGAGAACGTCGATTACAACAACCTGATCCTGCTCAATGCGAAGACGATTGACACTAGTACGCGTGACGCTCAATCAATTCGTGGCCCTGGTGCCGCGAAAAGCGGCAATCAGATGCGTCTGATCCAGTTCAAGGGCCCGATCCGCACTGAGTGGCACAAGGCCCTGGCAAAGACAGACGTGCGGATCGTAACTTACATTCCAAATAATGCGTATCTGGTCTATGGCAGTGCGGAACGCTTGCGCGCAGTGCAGCAATTGGCCGCCAGCAATCCAGCGGTGCAATGGGAAGGAGAATATATCGCGGCCTATCGGCTGGATCCGGCGATCACCGGTGCGAAGGGGGCCTCAAGTGTGGACAACCGCTCGGCGAAAGGCAATGAGCAGTTCACGATTCAGTTAGTGGAAGACGCTGCCGAGAACGGCACGACTCTCGCCATGATCGAGCAGCTGAAGCTCGAACCAGTTCTGGCTAACGAGAAAGCGCTGGGATACGTAAACATCAAAGTCGCTCTGCCTAAAGACGCGGTGATTAATCAGATCGCGCAACGCGGCGACGTGGTGTCGATTCAGCCGTTTGTTACCCCAAAAAAGAATGATGAGCGGGAGGACGTGATCATGAGCGGAAACTTGAATGGAAATGTGCCGATCCAAATGGACTATTTTGCCTACCTGACCAGTCACGGTTTCGATCTCGGGACGGTCTCGGACTTCGCCGTTAACATGTCCGATAGCGGCCTCGACAACGGCACGCAGACTCCAAACCACTTCGCTCTCTACCGATTGGGCGATTCAACCAATCCTAGTAACAGCCGCGTCATCTATAATCGCCTGGTTGGAACGCCAAACCCGGGGAGTACCATCCAGGGATGCGATGGACACGGCACTTTGAATTCACACATCGTTGGCGGTTATGTGCCAAGCGGAACGGTCAACGGCGTGAACTTTGACGCGTTCCCGCATGCTGATGCATCATTGTTTCACTATGGCCGGGGCATGGCGCCATTCGTGAAGATTGGTTCTTCGGTCATATTCGATTTTGGCTTCACTTTCCCTAGTTACGAGACTTTGGAACGAATGGCTTACAATGACAGCGCGCGCATCAGCAGCAATAGCTGGGGCGCTGCGGTTAACGGCCAATACGACAGCGATGCCCAGCGTTACGACGCGCTGGTGCGCGACGCGGATAACCAAACCTCAGGCAACCAGGAGTACACGATCTTATTCACTACCGGAAATTCAGGTCCGGGCAGTGGCACCTGTGGTACCCCTGGGACAGCTAAGAACGTTATTTCCGTTGGCGCAGCTGAAAACGTTCACCCGTTCGGAGGCGCCGACGGATGTGGCATCGCCGATTCTGGAGCAGACAGCGCAAATGACATTATCTTTTTCTCCAGCCGCGGCCCATGCGTGGACGGGCGCAAGAAACCTGAGATCGTCGGTCCCGGCACGCACGACACGGGCGGTGTATTCCAGACTTCCCTCGTTAGTCCGCCCGGTTCCGGGAACGGGGCCGCTAGTGCCTGTTTTAACGCACAAGGGGTTTGCGGCGGGCCTAACGGGAATAACTTCTTTCCCTTAGGACAGCAGTGGTACACCGCCTCCTCCGGGACGAGTCACTCGTGTCCCGCAGTGTCAGGCACAGCTGCTCTGATCCGGCAACAGTTCATCAACCAAGGTCTAACCCTTCCAAGCCCTGCCCTGATCAAGGCGCTTATTATGAACTCCGCGCGGTACATGACTGGCGTCGGAGCAAATGACACTCTCTGGTCAAACAGTCAGGGGATGGGTGAGGTTAGTCTGAACAATTACTTCGACACGATCGATAACGATCATATCATTCGCGATGAAGTCGATCTCTTCACCGCATCGGGTCAGCAGGTGGTCGTTACTGGAACCGTAAGCGATAACACCAAGCCGTTCCGTGTTACCATCGCCTGGATCGACCCACCTGGTCCCACTTCAGGCAACGCCTTCGTTAACAACCTCGATCTTGAAGTCGATGTTGGGGGCAATACTTACAAAGGCAACGTGTTTACCGGTGCCGACTCCACTCCCGGAGGCTCGGCAGACATTCGCGACAACGCCGAGAGCGTCTTTATCCCGGCAGGCGTTAGCGGCAGCTTTGAAGTGAGAGTGATCGCGACGAACATCCCCGGAGATGGCGTGCCGGGAAATGGCGATTCGACCGATCAGGACTTTGCGCTCATTGTTTCAAACGCAGTGGAGGGACCGACTCCAACTCCGTCGCCAACACCTACTGGAACACCACCAACGCCGTCGCCAACGCCGACAGTTACGGCGACACCCACCGCGACGCCTGGCGGCTGCCAGTACACGTTTACCACCGGAACCGACGTGATCGTACCGGGTGACACCGACATAGGTCTCCACACCGACGACGGCGATACGTTTGTAGCGCTGCCATTCAACTTCCAGCTATATGATCAGACCTTTAACGGGGTGAACGTCAGCACCAATGGCCGCCTCGACTTCATCTGTGTCAATGAGCCGGGCGGCTTCATGAGCGCTTGTTTACCAGCGCCGGACAATATTTGTCCGTTTGATTTCACGGTGTTCCCTAACTGGAGCGATTATCGCACCGATATAGGATTGAGCGGCTGCGCGAATTTTGCGTCCGGGTGCGGCGTGTTCACTTCCGTGTCAGGCACTGCGCCCAATCGCATCTTCAACATCGAATGGCGGGCGGTGTACTTTAACGACGAGACAATGACGGCGAACTTCGAAGTGCGCCTGTATGAGAATGATCCCAACAAGCGGTTCGACTTCATCTTTGGCACCGTGCAACCTGGAAGCGATCAGCTGTTTGTCTCGGGTGTACAGGGATCCGCGGGGACGTTTACCCAAGACTTCTGCGATGCTAACCCGCCAGGGCCCGGATCGCGTAGTTACACGTGCCCGAGTGGAGGAGGGACACCCACACCCACGCCTTCGGCAACACCGACAGCGACACCTCCGGCAAGTCCGACACCTACACCGAGTGCAACGCCCACGCCGCGGCCCACCCCGACACCGCGTTCTCAGCCAACTCCCAGAACTCGTCCGACCCCCCACCCGAGACCGTGAGATTGGGTTAAAAAATCAGTAACCGAGGAACTCGCGAGGCAACTCGCGAGTTCCTTGCTTTTGGGACCAGATCGGCGTCTCTGAAAAATGCCCGTGGTGCTTGGACCGATGGCAGATCCACCAGATTCCCATCCAATTCCACGGGCTCGGGCCACGCCCACCATGACAAAAATTTCCTCGAAAAATTTGTCTTGCCTATCATTACAATTTTGTAATGATAGCAGCATACCTGCAGGCTAATAGCCCCGAAAGCATTCGGGGTTGCTGAAGTGGAGAAGCCGCAGTCCGGTGGAGCGGACTGCGGCTACACTTTGTTCGTTAAGATTTGTCTTGCTCTGACGATTGCAATTCCGTAATCATCGGCCCAGTCGCAATCTTAACCTCAATCTTTCCTATGCTTACCATTCGTTTTCGCCAGCGAACTCTCCCGCAATTCGTGCTCTTGATTATATCGGCTTGCTTTGTGGGCCCTGTTTTCAATCGCTCAGTTCATGCGCAGGCTTCTAGTCAGCAACGGGTCGTTGTCACAGCCCCTGGAGTGCCCAACGCGTACGAGGAAGTGCCGAGCGCGTACGGAGCGCCCCCCGAGTTTTCGCGCAGCCGTTTCTCCAACACAGTAAATGCTTATGTGTTGCCCCCATGGGCATTCTTCTTTGGCGAACTCTTCGAAGGCCAGGGATTCCGCCACGGACCTCCAGATTACCTTTTCACTCAAGAGATAGAAATGGGTCTGCCGTATCGTTTTAACGTGGCGGCGGAAGCGCAGTTCGAGCGATTCAATGGCGGCGGCGGCGCGCAAACAGTGAGCCTGGAAGCACGGTGGGCTCTTGCTGATTGGAACAAGATTCCTCTGAATCCAACACTCTTCGCCGAGTACAAATTCGGTGTTGGCACAATTCGGCACGAAGAAGTGAAACCTCCTGGGGGTGAAGGAGGAGAAGAAGAGGAGGAAGAAGAGGGCGGACCTCCTAAAGTCCCCGACGCGTACGAATTTCGTTTGCTCCTCGCCCAGGATTTCGGCGAGCACGTGGAGTGGGCGATGAACTGGTTTTTTGAAAAGGAAAATACTGGTGATCGCGGACGGGAATGGGGTTTCTCACAAGCGTTAATGACTCCGATTCTGCTGCCTAACGAGCATCTGAAGGTTGGGGTAGAAATGCTATATAAAAATCTAACGGTCAAAGACACTCGCGGCGATCCTGAGAACATTTTCGTGATCGGCCCAACTCTCGCTTGGAAGCCGTCAGCGCACACTCGTCTTGATGTCTCTCCGCTGTTCGGCACCACCGACGACTCACCCGTGGCTGACGTCTTTGTTGCCTTTTCGTGGCTATTCGGTGGCGAAGGAGCTGAAGCAGCCGAAGCGCCAGTATCCACGCGGTTCCGTTATCTCACCGACGCCGCTTATGCCCGTTCTGGCAAAGATTCGGGAAAGGAAGTGAAGCAGGTCGCCTATGTGCCGCCGTGCCCCACATGGTACGGGGATCGCGAATGGAATGTGAATCTTTGGGGCACGTATGCATTCACCAACACCGAGTTCGCTCCTAATCCCTCGCTGATCGACATTGTGCAAAGCACGAGTGAAGGCGGTCCCGTGCTCGGTACATACGACCGTTACATCGGCGGCGATCACGCATGGGGAGGCGGCGGCGACATCAAATATTTTTTCTGCCGCTATGCTGGTATTGGCGTTGAGGGATTTGCACTCGACGCGAACAAACCTGGCTTCAATATCTTCGAGGACCAGTCTGTCCCAATACTTATTAAGCAAAGAATCAATCACAGCCACACGATTGGCGCTGTTTTAGGGACGCTGACATTGCGATATCCAATTCCTTGCACGCGCTTAGCGCCTTATGCATGGGGAGGTGTGGGCGCGATTTTCGGCGGCGGCGAACGGGACCAACTTCATACGCAAGGACCGCCGGACGCCTTTGCTGTCAATGCGCAGACCGACCATTTTGGCAGCGAGACCAAAGTGGTCGGCCAATTCGGCGCCGGTCTCGAGGTTCGGTTCACGCGCCACGTCGGTTGGACTAACGACTTGTGCTTTGGCGTGATCGACGGACCCAGGAATAATTTCGGAATGGTCCGCAGCGGTCTCAATTTCGCCTTTTAACGGCATGACGCCGAAAGCGCATTCAACCGACGCTTCGAAGAAACATCTTCAGGGCTGACAACTTCGAATGTGTTCGGAGTTGCTGAAGTGGAAAAGCCGCAGTCCGGTGGAGCGGACTGCGGCTACACTTCCTTAAACAGGACAATTGTGTCAAGCGCCTTCGTAGGCATGCGCCCGCGTAAACGTCATGGCTTTCCGGGGACATTTCTTGACGTCATTTCATCGCGCCGATAGTTTCATTTCGGAAAGGAGATTGTCGGTGAAGACCGAGGTATCGATCGAGTACTGCGTCGTTTGAAATTACACGCCGAAAGCCGTCAGTTTGGCGGCCAAAATTCTTGAACTCGGCGAGCGCATTAAGTCGCTCACGTTAATTCCCTCGAGCGGCGGCGCTTTCGAGATTCGTGCCAATGGCAAATTGCTCCATTCCAAGCTCGACACCGGCGATTGGCCGGACTTCGACGCCACTGTCACGGCGATCAAGAAAGCGAAATAATCTTTCCGCAATCCGCATTTCGCAATCCACAATCTGGAGAGTGAAGGGTGCCTGGTGGTCCTCGCGGTCTTCAAAACCGTTGTCGGTTCCGCATACCCGGAACCGAGGTAGGTTCGATTCCTATCCTCTCCGCATAATTTTTCTTCGTCATCCTGAGTGGAGCCCGAAGGGGTGGGAGAAGTCGAAGGTTCCGGTGGCCGTAGCTAATGGCATCTCAGCGGGATTCCTCGACTTGTCTCGGAATGACGAGAGCCAAAGGAGGTGACTACACATGACACGTGAGCAGGTCCGCAAACTGACTTCGCTTTCATCCTGCGCCGGGTGAGCTTCCAAATTGAGCCAACAGGCCCTGCGACAAGTTTTGCCGCAGCTTCCGCTTTCGCTGGATCCAAGAGTTCTGGTGAACTCGACCACGTTCGACGATGCCGGTGTTTATCGCCTGGATCGCCATCGCGCGCTGGTGCAAACCGTAGATTTTTTTACACCCATTGTAGATGATCCTTTCTCGTATGGACAAATCGCGGCCGCCAACTCGCTCTCGGACATCTTTGCGATGGGCGGGCGTCCCTTGACCGCACTAAATATTGTTGGTTTCCCGGCGGACCTGGTTCGGCCAAGAGTGATTGCTGCGATTTTGCGCGGCGGCCTCGCCAAAGCAGCCGAGGTGGGCTGCGCCATCATCGGCGGTCATTCCATTCGCAATCCGGAGCCAATTTACGGACTGGCTGTCACCGGAATGATCGACGTTCGCCGCCTGACAACAAACGCAAATGCGCGCCCTGGCGATCTACTTGTGTTGACCAAGCCGCTGGGCACAGGCATCGCCACTACTGCGATCAAACGCGGGATTGCATCACGCACGCTGCAGAAAAGGGTTGTCGCCCTGATGTCGAAAGTAAACATCGTAGGCGCCGAACTGGCCGAGCTTCGACTGGTGCGCGCAGCGACCGACATAACCGGCTACGGGTTGATGGGCCACTTGGTTTCGATGTGTCGCGCCAGCGGCGTCTCCGCTGAAGTCGATTCGAGTGCAGTGCCCATGATTGATGAGGAGATTGCGGAGCTAATCGAACAAGCCTGTATTCCCGGGGGCAGTCGCGAAAATCTCGTGGGCACAACCGTAGTTGTCGATTGGGGAGACACGGAGGATCCCCGGCGAATTCTTCTAACCGACGCGCAAACCAGCGGCGGATTACTGCTGTGCGTCGCCGAGACAAAGCTCGAAAAAGTGCTTGGAATTTTGCGGCAAAGGCGAACGCCTTGCGCCGCTGTCATCGGAAGAATTGTTGCCCATCGGCCTCGTAGTCCATTGATATGCGTGAAAGGATGAAACCGCGCTCGCGCCGGGAAATTCCTGCCGTTAATAAGATTCTCGATGCGCTGGGCAAATACGACCTCGCCACGGCGAGCAAGCTGCCGCGTCCCCTGGTTGTCGATCTGGTCCGACGGGAACTGTCGAAAATACGGAGCAACAAAGAGACCCCAGAACATAAATCCACGATTGAACACCTCCATCGATCGCTTGAGTTGCTTCGCGCCAACCGACTGCAACAGGTCATCAACGGAACTGGAATTGTGATTCATACGAATTTGGGGCGCGCGCCGATTGCCCAGGCAGCGCTCCGCTCTATCACCGAAATCAGCTCAGGCTATTCCAATCTGGAATACGATCTGGCAACAGGTGAACGCGGCCACCGCGGCGCGTATATCGAGAATGCGCTCGCGTTGCTTTGCGGAGCTGAAGCCGCTACGGCGGTCAACAATTGCGCGGCAGCTCTCGTTCTAATCGTTCACCATTTTACGGCGAGAAATGGCAGAACACGGCCACAGCCCGGCCGCCGTGGCCGGGGCGCGCCTTCTAAAAACGAAATCATCATTTCGCGTGGTGAAATCGTCCAAATCGGGGGCGGCTTTCGAATTGGCGAAATAATCGAGGCTACCGGCGCCATATTTCGCGAGGTCGGAGCCACCAACAAAACAACACTGGACGATTACAGACGCGCGATTGATTCCAGGAGCGCAATGATTCTGAAAGTTCATCGCAGTAATTTTTTTATGAGCGGTTTTGTCGAGTCGCCCCCCGCGGCGTCCATCGCGGAGCTCGCGCGACAAAAGCGGATTCCTTTTGTCGAGGATCTGGGTAGCGGCGCGCTTGTGCCGACTGAACAATTTGGGATTGCCGAGCACGAACCGACACCCTCGGAAGCATTGAAAACCGGACCTGATCTGGTGTGCTTTAGCGGCGACAAACTCTTTGGCGGACCGCAGGCGGGAATCGTCGTCGGCAAGAAGCGATTCGTGGCAGCCTTGAAACGCGAACCGCTTTTTCGCGCTCTGCGCTGTGACAAGCTCTGTTTCGCAGCGTTGCAAGCCTCGATCGATCTTCACCTGAATCAAACCGCAGTGGAAATTCCGGTGATTGGCCTGTTGCAGGTTACCGAAGATGAGCTACGCAATCGAGCTGCGACTTTGAAAGGCCGTCTGAGCGACTTACCCCTGCAGATTGCGGTTGGCCGCAGTACGGCAAAAGTCGGCGGCGGCACGCTGCCGAAATCAACGATGGCGTCCGTAACAATTGAAATGGTACCGAAGAATTGTTCGACACTCGATTTGGCGGCGCGTTTGCGTCAGGGAACTCCACCGCTGATCGGTCATATTGCAAATGACCGCTTCAAAATCGATCTGCGCACAGTTTTTCCTTACCAGGACGATCTCATAGTTGACGCAATTCGAAGTGCGTGCGCAGAAAGTCGTTGAATTTAACAGAATTGTCACCCCGTGCGAAGCGCAGTGCAGCAGAGGGACCCGGTCGAGTCACCTTTTTGATCATTCAATGGGATTCTTCGACTTGGTTCCGCTTCGCTTCACTCGGCTGAGAATGACGTGGTAAGCGAATGCAAGCGTGACAACAAAGCATTTCATCCTCGCAACTGCAGGGCATATCGATCACGGTAAAAGTGCCCTGGTAAAAGCGTTGACGGGAACCGATCCAGATCGGTTGCCCGAGGAAAAGCAGAGACAAATCACAATCGATCTCGGTTTCGCAGAGCTGAACCTTGCCGGGCCTGATGAGCAAGGTCTTCAAGTTGGAATGGTCGATGTGCCCGGTCACGAAGATTTTGTACGAAACATGATTGCAGGTGTCGGCTCGATCGATCTTGGGCTTTTGGTTGTGGCCGCTGACGACGGCTGGATGCCGCAGACGGAAGAGCACCTGCAAATTCTGACTTACCTCGGAGTTGAGCGAGCGGTGGTGGCCCTTACAAAAAGCGATCTCGGCGGGATCGACACTGCCACCCGGCAAATTCGCGATCATTTGGGCCACAGTCTCTTCGCAAATGCGCAAATCATCACGACCTCGGTTCGCAACGGTGATGGTATCGAGACCTTGAAAAGAGCACTCGCGAGGGAGTTTGCCACGATGCAGCCACCGCGCGACTACGGAAAGCCGCGTTTGTTTATCGATCGAGTGTTTACCCTGCGCGGAATCGGCACCGTTGCTACGGGAACATTGACGGGCGGACAACTGCGCCACGACCAGAAAATTGTTGTTCAACCCGGCAACCTACACACGCGCATTCGTTCGATTCAGAGTCACGGGCGCGATTTGGATGTCGCCGAACCGGGAACCCGAACAGCGATTAGCCTGCCGGATATCAGCGTGAACCAAATCAGACGGGGAAACATTGTCACGACTGCCGATTTTCCGCCTGCAAATTCGACTCTCATCGTTCTTCTCGAAAAATCAGCCCGACTTTCGCGGGAAAATCCGGCCGCGCGACCGCTAAGAAGCGGTTCGTCGGTGTATCTTCATCATGGGACATCCCGGATCGCCGCGAAGATCACGCTCCTAAAAACCCGACTTCTTGAACCAGGCAAGAGCGAGGTTGCTCAGCTGAGACTCGTGTCGCCAATCTTTGCATTTGCCGGCGATCGTTTTGTTATTCGCGATGCGTCTGAACAACGCACCCTCGCTGGCGGAATGGTGCTTGATCCAAATTGCACGGAATTTCGCACTGAGGCAAAACGCATATTGCTGATGGATCGCGCCACTGCCCCTGGCGACGTCCGTCGGTGGGTACGCTCTGAAGTCGAACTGCGCGGATTTGTGCCAATTCCAGGTCTCCTTAGTCGATCTCACTTCAGCAGTACCGAGATCGCTGCCACGCTACTGGACCTGCAGCGCCATAAAGAGATTGTCATACATGAAAAAATCGCCGCCAGCCCCGGCAGGTGGCAGGCTTTGCGAGGCCGCGCCACCCGTCTGATCGACAACACACTGAGCAATAATCCCGAACGCGTTGGTTACAACTTGAGCGATTTGCGTGCCGCGCTGCGCGACAAATCGACAGATGTTTTCGAGGCGCTGATGGCGGACCTGTGTTCGTCCGATTTCATTCGGAAAGAATCAGCCATTACACGACGCTCACATCGGCCAGCTTTGCCGGCAAAGCTGCGGCCCCTCGCAGCGAAAATCCAGGAAACCCTATCCCGGAAACCGTTCGATCCGCCGCCGCGGAAAGAACTTGAACGGGACACCGACGGGCAACGGGCTCTCAAATTTTTGATAGAGAGCGGAAAAGTGATTGAAATCTCCTCGGACGTGGTGCTGTTGAGCGAGAACTTTGAGCGCATGAAAAGTGCAGTCGCTGATTTCATTTCCAAAAATGGATCGGCTACGGTGAGCGAATTGCGACAGGCGCTGGAAAGTTCGAGGCGAATCATGGTTCCGTTTCTTGAACGACTCGATCGCGAAGGGTTTACACGGCGCGCGGGCGACAGGCGCACGCTTGCCAGAATCAAATAAGCTATGAAACGATCGCGGCCAGTCCTATTCGTTGCCCCGTCCGTCGAGGAAGCCTGGCACGATGCGATTGCTCCCTGGTTCGAAAAAGTTGTCCCGGAGGCTTGGAAGCACACGTTGCCCTCGCTGGTTGTCGTCCCCACGCGTGGACACGTCAACGATCTCAAGATGCGCTTGATTGCCAAGGCGTCCTCGCATCTCGGTTTGCAGTTTATAACCCCGGCAAGTTTGCGTGCTTTGCTCGCACGAGACGATGCAACGCCTCCGGCCAAGCAGGAACATCTGCGCTTGCTCCTCACTATTGCCGCGAACGAAATGGAAGGTTGGCCTAACGAATCCGAAGCGCTCGCTGCCAAAGCCGTTGCTAGAGCGCCTGCGCTACTGTTACGTGCACTCGATCGCCTTGAAACTGCCGGTTGGAAATTCGAAGAACTTGAGCTGCCGTCGTTTGCGCCGGTAGTTCAGCGTTTTAACGAGTTGCTGAAAAAATGCGATTTTGTTCTTCCGGGTGAGACCGATCGAAGGCGCCTGCAAGAAGCCCCGCGCGCCGAGCGAAAGTTTTCTCATGTGCTTATCACCGGTTTCGACGGAGCGCATTGGGCAGACTGGTTTCTCCTGCGCGCCGTGGTCGAACTGGCGGAGAACACCACCCTCGTACTCGAGGAACCGCGAGAGAATTTTTCCGACATCGATCTTTGCTGGATTGGTTCATGGGAAGAGGTCTGCGGCGAAGCGCAACGCGCGCAGAACCCGCCCCGGCACCTTGGTGATTCTCTTTTTAGTGAAGCTGAAATGCGTGGAAGCCCGAACCCCACGAAACGCTTCAATTTTCTTATCGGAACGAATGTCTCGGAGCAAGCCGAGGCAATCACGCGCCAATGTGTTCCATATTTGGGGGAAGAAAGATGCACGCGGATCGGCGTGATTTTTCCCGGTAGCGGCGCGTTGCCACGGCTCGTCGCGCGCTCGCTAGAGCGGCTTGAGATCCCGCACAATGACGGATTTGGTCACATCGTTCCCGGCATTTTCGAATCGGCGGAGTGGCAGGCATGGATCGAATTGCAACGCATGCCACGACTCAATTCTTTTTTGCGTTTTCTAAATGCGTTGCCGGATCCGGACGTCGTATCGACCAAAATCAGCCCGGAGATTTTCGAAACAATTCTACGCGAAAGTTACAATGAGGTGTTGCTGGACGACCTGGAACTGCTGCGCGAATTCTGTGCCGCGCGCGGGGACGATAACGCTCAGTCGGCCGCCGAAGCTCTGGGCGCGCTGTCGTTTCTCCCGCCACGCGCAACCTTTGCGGCGTTTCTCGAACTGACTCACGCCGCGCTTGCCCGCCTAGACTGGAAGCAACACTCGCTCGAACTTGCCAACGTCGCGCGTGATTGGACGCAGCGTCTCGATGCGAAATTTTCACGCGTGTTCTTTTTGCGGTGGCTGGAAGAAACAGCTGCGAGCTTAGATGCCGCCCGCTCAACCACAGGCGATCATCCGTATGCGCGCGTGCAATTACTCACGGTGGCACGCGCGCAAAATCAGGAATGGTCGCACCTAATTTTTGCCGGCTGGAACGAAGGGGCCTGGCCGCCGCCAGCCGGCACAGAGTTCGCGCGCCCCGAAGAGATTCGCGTCTTCAATCGTAGCGTGCAACAGCTCAACAAGCGAGCCGCGCGTCAGGGAAGCCAGGGCGAAGGCCACACCAGTGTGCGTGAAAACCATTCGCTCTATCTCGGGCCGGGTGAGCAGCGCGCGATCGCGTTGCGACAATTCGATGCGCTCCTCGAATCGGCCACTGAAGGCGTGACCCTCGCTGCCAGTCTGGTGCAGGAAGATGCGCCGGAACGCTTCTGGAATCCGAGCGAATGTTTTACCGAGCTTTATCTCAAAACGCGGGGTGAGGCGCTCACTCAAACGACGTTGAAAAATCTGCAACGTGCCACGGCATTGTTGCCGAAGCCTGCTGCGGCAGCGACGGATGCGCAGCAAACCCTGATCGCGTTCAACACCCGCCGCGATTCCTCCAAACCTGCCGGCGAATTTGATTTTGCGTTGCGGCCCGACAATTCGTACCGACCGGTGCCGAAGCTCAGCGTGAGCGATCTCGAGCGAATGGTTTCGTCGCCGGCAATTGTTTGGATGAAACGTTATCTCGGCGTGGAAGCACGGGAGAAGCCCACGAATCCCTGGGCTGCGACGACCGGTAAATGGGTGCATGCCTGGCTGGCGAACATTACCGAAGCCCGGGACGGAAAGATTTTCTCGGCGTTTCCGTCTCTAACAAAGATCGACCAGCGTATCCGGGTTGCCGCGGACGAACACTGCGCGATGCTTCGGAGTTTTTGCGACTTGTTAGGCAAAGTCGTCCCCGATTGGTGGAACTCCGGCTGGTTGAACGCGCGCTATCTTGCGCGACACCTCGGCGCGAAAATCGGCGGTGCGAAAGGGTGGGAGTGGATGGCGACGGAGTTACCTGTCGGTCGCGAAGGCGCGGTGAAAATTACCGACGGCGTGAAGCTTGAACTGCATGGTCAAATCGATTTGGTGCTCGCGCAAAATGACGCGGCCAGTTTCGCCGGAAAAAAGATGTGGATTGTCGATTACAAGACCGGTTCGACCAAAGAACTGAAGACCTCCGATCTGCACGACAATCTGGTCAAAGGCACAACTTTGCAGCTCGGTCTTTATGCGCTGATCATGCGCGAGCTCGGCGCCACCGAAGTCAGCGTGAGCATTATTTCGCTCGCGGTTAAAAACGTCGGGCCCCAATTGTCCGTTGTCGATCTTGCACCGCATATCGACGTCTTTGCCGATCTCGCGAGAATGCAGCGCACAGGGATTTTCGGAATGAAAGGTGAGATCCGTCCAGCGTTTGGTTACAGCGCGGCGTATCCGCTCGCGACGTTGCAGGTCGACAACGATGTTCTGGAAGATAAATGGGCCCTGACGCATCCCGCGCTCGTCCTTGAGAAAGAGGAGTGGGAAACATGGTAAAACCGCACGACGGGTCCGTGCGCGCGCGTTTTGCCAGCGAGCTGGACCGCAATTTTTCTGTAGTCGCGTCGGCGGGTTCGGGCAAGACCACTGCGATCACGGAGCGCGTCTTGTCGATCGCGCGTTCGCCCAAGGCCGCGGAAACTCTGCCACACCTGGTCGTCGTCACCTTCACCAATCGTGCGGCGGACGAAATGCAACAGCGCACGCGGGAAGCTCTGCTCCAGGAAAATTTGCGACAGCAGATTCAGATTGCATTCAATCGCGCCTTCTTCGGTACGATTCACTCCTTCTGCATGAAACTCCTGACCGACTTCGGTTACTACCTTGGCTTGCCCGCAGCGCTGGAGTTGGCAAGCGAAAACGACGACGACCTCTGGCAGGAGTTTGCGCAAAACCAAACTCGAATTGGCCGGTCATTAAACGACAAGGACCGCGCGATTCTTCTGCGTTTTGTGCAGGCGCGCGACCTCATGGAGCTGGCTAAAGGCGTGGGCTCAGCTGCGCTGCGCGTGCCACCCCTACCGTCATGTCCAACTCCCGATTTCGCGGAGGTTTACTCACAATTGGACAAGGGGAACGACAATATCAGGAAATCGCAGGCAGAATTACGCGACTGGGAGACGCGTCACGCCGGCGATTGGGAGTACTTGCGCTGGCCGTTTTGTTTCACGGCGCCAAACGCCCGGTTCACGCAGCTTTGGCAGGAGAAATTTGCGCCGCTGCGAAAATGGGTGTGCGATGCGGCCATCTGCATCGCAGCAGAAGTGCAACGTGATTATCTCAATTTTCGAATCGACCGCGGACTCGTCACCTACGGAGATCAAATCGCGCTGGCGGAGAAGTTGCTGCAACATCCGGTCGCCGCGCAGAGGATTCGCGAAGAAAACTTTCGTGTGATTCTCGACGAGGCGCAGGACACCGAGCCGTCGCAGTTTTCCGTATTGCTGGAAGCGACGCGCCCGCCGGAAGCGACAGGCTTTTGGTTGCAAGATCGACATCTAGGTCCACTGCCCGGCCACTTCTGCATGGTCGGCGATTTCCAGCAATCGATTTACTGGCAGCGCGCAGACTTGAACTATTACCGAGCTGTTCATGAAGCGCTGATCGGCGACAAGAACGGCGAGAGCCTGGAATTCGCCGTCACGTTTCGGCTAGACCAGAAGCAGCTCGATTTCGTTAACGAAACTTTTCGTGAGATTTTGAATAACAAGAACGGACAGGTGCCCTTCGTCGAATTGCGGCCACGGCCGAACATTCTTCCCGGAAAAGTAATTCGCGTGCCGCTCATCGCGAAGGAGTTGTTGCCGGAGGGAAAAAAACTGAAGGACTATCAAAAGGCACGCATCGAAGCGGAATATCTGGCGCGCTGGATTACGGCCGCAGGACTGAAAAAACTTTCGGCCGATTCCTGGAGGGAGGTGGCGATCCTTTGCCCGCGCAAAGCCTGGTTGCAAACGACAGCCGCAGCTTTACGCCGCGTCGGTTTGCCGGTGTCGATCCAATCTGAACGTGATGTCAAAGGCGATAGCCCGGCTTATGCGTGGCTGACAGCACTGCTCACTATCATGACCGACCCGCTCAACGCTTATGAAATCGTGGGCGTGCTCCGCGAAATCTTCGGCGCGAATGATCATGATCTTGCCGTCTTTTCTGAAGGGCAGAAAGCGAGATTTCGCATCGACCAGGTTTTTTCAGCGACCGGGAGAATTTCGTCGGTTTTGCATTCGCTCGCAGAAATTCGCCAACGCGCGGAAGGTCTGGCGTTATTTGATGCCGTTACATTGATCATCGAGCAAACGCATTTGCGCGAGCGTTTGCTCCTATTGCCCGCGACCGAGTTTGGCGATCTCGCGCGCGAACTCCATGCCTTGCTCGCGCAAGCGGCGGAAGCGGAAGCGAACGGAATGATCCTGGCCGGGTTCGCCGAACAGTTACGCAACGACTTCGCGTCGCCGCGCGCCGTCCGTTTCTCTGCCGACGACAACGCGATTCAACTCATCACTTCGCACAAGGCAAAAGGCTCGGAATGGCAGGCGGTGATCGTGCCTTTCCTGGCGCGCGATGTGCGCCCGCCCTCGCCGCGTTATCCGCATTTGGTGAAATCGCCCGTGGATGGCGAACGGATTATCGCGTTCGGCAAAGAAGACAAATCGAAGAATCTGAAAGACGCGATCGAGCGTGCCCAACAGCAGGAACTTGAACGCCTTTTGTACGTCGCGACAACGCGGGCGCGCCACACGCTCGTACTTGTGCTCGACCAGGAAATCTTCTCCAACAGCGAGTGTAAGCTGCCCCGAACAGCCCAACTTCGACGTTTGATTCGCGACAAGGACTCTTATTCCGGCGAATTCGATGAACACAGCAGCACGATCGATGAAGTCCTCAAACCTTCTCCGACCGTGGGGCACGCACCGCGGAAAAACGGCGCCGAAATCGAGCCGTTAACGTCTCGCGAAGTCAAGGACGCCGCGAAACGCGCTTCGGAATTCGTGCGCAAGATTACACCGAGCGCGCTCGGTTCGGAAGTGTCGGCAGAAGTCCGGACGCGTTCGCGGCTCGATAACCTGGCTACGCTCTACGGCCGCTGGTGGCACAGATTTTTTCAGCGCCTGGATTGGAGGGGCGGAATCGACTCCGCGCAAAGGTTGTTCGAAAAAGAATTGCCACTTTCTCCCGACGCAAAAGCTGCGGCGAAAGACTGGAACTCAACGCGCCGGAAGTTGTTTAGCGACGCCAGCATCGCTGGTTTTCTTGCGAGCGATGAAACGTTATTTTATGCCGAGTTTCCATTTTCGTGGCCCAGGAACGACCGCAGCGTGCTTGAAGGCTTAATCGATTCGATCATGATTAACCGCAAAGCTGGGCGGTGTCTTCTTCTTGATTGGAAAACAAACGACATTTCCTCAAGGGAAATCGAAATCTTTCGCACACGTTACCGCCCCCAGCTGGCGGCTTACTGGAAAGCAGTCGGCGAAATCACGCGCCTTGAAGTGGAAGCCGGTTTGTTCTCGACCGCGCTTGGCCGTCTACTGCTGTACTCTGCAGAGGAACTGCAAGGCGAATGGCGCCGGCTGGAACAACTTCCGCCCGGACGACTCGAGAACGAGATTCGACCGGATGCACCCGATGATTTTTAATGGAAGCACAAAAGCCACCAGGCAACGAAGCGCAGGTTAGCAGGCTCCTAGTTTGAACTGGTTAGCTCTCGCGTTCGCCGCGGATGAATTGCTCGACGCAGCGATACGCTTCGTCGTCGGTCATTTGGACCGGCGGATGCTTCGAGAAATAGGCAGACGGGGAATGCAATACGCCGCCAATGCCGCGATCCAGCGCAAGCTTGCAGCAACGGATGGCGTCGATGGCTACGCCGGCTGAGTTTGGCGAGTCTTCGACCGAAAGTTTCACATCCATTTCCATCGGCACATCGCCGAAGAGCCGGCCTTCCACTCGGATAAAAGCAACCTTGTTATCGAGTTGCCAGGGCACGTAATCGCTCGGGCCGATATGAATATTTTCGTCTGACAGACGTTCGCCGATCACAGATTGCACCGCTTCGGTTTTCGAGGTTTTCTTCGACGCAAGCCGGGTGCGATTGAGCATGTTTAAGAAATCAGTGTTACCGCCAGTGTTCAGTTGATAAGTGCGAACAAGCTTCACGCCGCGCTTGCGAAAAAGGTCAACCAACGCCCGATGCACGATCGTAGCGCCCATCTGCGCTTTGATGTCATCTCCTATGATCGGCAGATTTTTATCGGCAAATCGTCTTGCCCACTTTGGATCGCTGGCGATGAAAACAGGAATGTTATTGACGAACCCGAGTCCGGCTTCCAGCGCGCAACTGGCGTAGAAACGCGTCGCCTCTTCGGAGCCCACCGGCAGATAATTGACCATCAGTTCCGCGGAGGAGTCTTTCAGTTCGGCAACGATTTGTTCACGAGTGGATTCTTTCTCCAGAGGAAGGAACGTGCGCAACGGGTCCTGATCACGCATGTGCTCAGGGTAACCATCGAAAACGCAGCCCATTTTCACGATGGCACCGCTGAGCTTAATCTTTTCACAAAACGCCTTCGTACAATTGGGAGGCGAGAAGATCGCCTTACTTACGTCGAGCCCCACTTTGCGCCGGTCGATATCAAAGGCGGCGACCACTTCGATGTCGTTGGGCCGATATCCACCAATCTGCTTGTGCATCAACCCCACACCAGCGCCGTTGGAGGACGAGCCTTCGTAAAAGTTTATGCCTTGGATAAGGGAGCTGGCGCAGTTGCCAATGCCGACAATGGCGATTCGTATTTTTCTCATTTCTAAATTGTTAAAGCTGAAAGGGTACCTGATTTAGAGTATTCGGAGCAAGACACAAGTTAGGCCGCTTCAATTGGGACAGTTCTACCCGCCAATCTGGCGACTCCGATTACTGCAAGCGCTGAATGTGTCAGAAGTCGCACGCGCTTGCAAGAACTGATATAAGGGCAAGAGTCAGGGGCATTCCTGCCCAAGGAAGCCCCTCGCAAGGAGATACACGAATGTGCTCGAAGCTCGCAGCCATCAGCATTGTGATCGCTGCCGTTTTGTTCGTTTCTTCGAATGCGGTTCGGGCGGCTCCACTCTACACGATCGAGCAAGCGGTTGCCGTCGCTCAGGAACACAACCCGGACATCCTTATTGCGCGGAAGAAAGTGCAAGCAGCGCGGGGGGGCTGGATTGAAGCCCGCTCGGGCCGTCTACCCTGGCTAAGCTCCAGCGGATTGTACGATAAACGACAGCAACAGAGCCAATCGCAACTCCGACAGGAAGATTACAATGCAATATTGCGCCTTGAGCAAAACATCTACACCGGCGGAGCAGTAGGCAGCCAGGTAGCCATCGCTCAATTAAACATCGACAAAGCAAACTGCGAGCTTCAGGAGATCATTAGTCGCATTACCATGGACGTGCGGATTGCGTTCAATGATATTCTTCTCAATCGTGCAAAGGCACGGGTGCGCGAAAATTCGGTGCGCGTTTTTGAGGAGGAGCTAAAAACACAGCAGCAAAATTTTGATGCCGGCATCGTTGGTAAATTGAATGTGCAGCGGGCAGAAGTAGTCCTGGCCAATGAGCGCCCGGAACTTTTTAATTCGCAGACGCAGCTGAAGGATTCCTATCTCAGGCTTGGAGATCTCTTTGGGTTCGACAGCCGGCACGGCGGATCCGACCCTCTCTCGTTTGAAGTCGTGGGCGAACTGCAATATCAACCCAATCACCCGGACCTTAATAACTGCCTCGCCCGGGCCGACGCCACTCGGGCAGTGATTAAAGCGCGCCAAAAGGACATCGCGATAGAGGACAAACAATACGTCTTGGATCGCAGCGCATTGCGCCCGCAGATTCGCGCTTTTTCAGGATACGAAATTTACAGCGAACGGGACCCTGCGGTCGGACAAGAATTCAATTACGGCGGCGTGTTCGGGATCAATGCGACGTGGAATATCTTCGACGGCCTCGCCACCAAGGGACGAATGCAGGCGACCCGCGCCCGCCGCGAGGCGGCAGTCGAAGCTCTGGCAGCGGCGCGACGAAGCGTCGCCTCCGAAGTGCGCAGCGCGATTTACGACCTGGAACAAGCTGATCGCGTTCTTGAGACCGAAACACAAAATGTGCAGACGGCCGACGAGTCCCTTGAGATGGCCAAGAGCAATTTCGCTGCTGGGTTGGGAACTCAACTCGACATCCTGCAAGCGGCATCAGATGTGACTCGAACGCGGACCACTCGGCTCAGCGCGATCTATCTGCACAATGTCGCCCTCGCCCGCCTCGCGCATGCCTGTGGCACTTCGACGAAAGCGCTCGATTTCAAAGCAACCAATGGAAATGTGAACATCGAAAATCGCAACGCGGCGCAGGCTGCGGACATAGCGAAACCGCCGGCAAAATTAGGTCAACGATGAAGCGAGAAATTACATGTTTAATATTTCGCCGCGGCGCGCACGGCGTTCGCGTTCGACGATCACTGGCCCTACTCAGCGGCGCTTTTTATCTCTCGATTTGGCATGTCGCTCCCGCAGTCACCCTTGAAGGCGTTCTGCGAACGACCCTGGACAAAAATCCGGCCATTCAGGAGGCAAAAGTTGGTCTCGAGCGAGCAGCCGGGCAACGCCTTGTTTTCCGTTCGGGCATCTGGCCGCACATCGAACTGGGATTGCCAGCTGGTTTGCAGTACGGTCATCGAGCTGGTGAAAGTGGACCTAAGGGATTTGCCGTAGGGCGCGGTGCGCTGGACCAGACGCTGTTCAACGTAGCGGTGCCGCACTCGTTGCGACGTGGCGATGTCGAGGTTTTGATCGCGCAGCAACAATTGAATGTCGCCGTCGTGGAACAACTCCACGCGGCCAGGTTGGCTTTTTACGCGGCGCTCTACAACCGTTCGCTCGAGTCGATCCGCACAGAACAACAGCAAAAATTACAGGAGAATCTGGCCACCCAGAAAGATCGTTACGAAGCAGGGCTGGCCGATCGAAGCGCCTTGACCAGCGCAAGCATTCCAGCGTCTGAATTGGAACCCCAAATTCAAAGTGCGCATCGCGCATATCTGGACGCTCAACTACAATTAGCGCAGGCAATGGCGATCAATCCCACAAATCGCTCGTTGCCCGAGCCGGAAGGCGAGCTGCACTTCGTACCGATGCACCCGGATCTGGATTCCGAAAAAGCCGCAGCGTTACAGAGAAGGGCCGATGTCAAACTTGCGCAGTTGTTTGTGCGTGCTGCCAACCAAGACGAGCGCATCATCGCAGCCGACTACTATCCCGCCGTGACCGGCGGCCTTCGCGGCGAGTACGTCCCGGTAACAGGAATTCATCGCCAGGGATCAACGAGCAGGAACCAGGATTTTATCGGATCGGAGATTCGCGAGAGGGCGGCATACACCTGGCGGGTAGTCGATAACGGCAAAGTTGGCGGTGCGGTCCTGAAGGCTCGATCGGCGCGAGAGATCAACGAGTTGACTTGCCGCAAATTGGAAGCGGACATCCCGCGCGAGCTCTCACGCATTGCCGACTGGCTCAATGCGACTGAGGAGCGGGAAAGATCGGTTGCAGGAGCGTCTGAAGCTGCAGAAGAAAGCGCGCGTGTGATCCAGCAGAATGTGGCCAGCGGCTTAGCGTCGCCACTGGAATATCGAATTACCCAAAACGAGTCTTTGCAGAGCAGAAGCGGATTATTGGATGCTATTTATCAACACAATGTGGCCGTGGCGGAGTGGGATCGGGCCACCGGGCGTTATTTTCAGTTTTCGTATACTTCCCCACGTTCCTCACAGATCGAAACCGAGAATCCGTGATCCGGGCAGCGCAGCAAACCCCGGACGCTTCATCGAACGGACGTTTCCGCCGCGGTGTCTTGGGAATAATGCCTTCGAAAGTTTACGACCAGGCTGAGGCAAGAACGATAGGTGCTGGGCACCAGCCTATTGCAAACAACGGTCGTGGACGCGACAGTACTGTTCCGAAATTGAAATTGCCGGAATCAAAAAGGCTTTTGTGGGGCGGCATAGCGGCGGTGGTGATTCTTTTCGCAACGGCATACTACTTTCTGTTGCCAGTGGCGGAAGTAGCTACCGTCCGTCGTGGGACAGCCATCTCGGCCGTATACGGGACAATACGTATCGAGCCGGCATTTGTCGTGCGTGTTCGGGCGCAAAATGATGGTTTTATCCGTTTAGCAGAACCTTTTTCAGCTGGTCGTGGCGCGATCGGAAAAAGCGTCGAAAAAGGACAGTTGCTGGCGACGATCGCCGATGAGGAAACGTCTCGAGAACTGAAGCAAGCCCGTGCCGATTTACAGGCCGCCGTCGATCGCGCCGCACTTTCACTCCCTTCTTCGGAGTTGCTTAAGGCAGCTGAAGACAACCTGCAACGCCTCGAAAAGGTTGTCGGCTCGGGCAATGTGCCCGCAGTTGAATATCAGAAGGCGAAAAGCGAGTCGAACCGGCTGCGGGGCGCTGTCGAAACAGAGCGGATTGAGCGGGATCGCAATCTCAAGTCCCTGGAGGAAACAACCAAAAAACTGGAAGCGCAGATGAAGAACGCTGAGGTGCGTTCGCAGATTGATGGGATTCTAACAAATGTTCAGACAATTGATGGTGAACTGGTTTCCGATGGCAACGAGCTTTTCACAGTTTCGTCGCGAAGAAATTACGTGCGGGGCGAAGTGAACGAGGAAGACGTAGGCGAAGTGAAACCCGGAATGAAAGCCAAGGTGCAACTGTACGCATACCGAACCAAGACTTTCATCGCGCGTGTTTCGTCAGTCCAACCCGCTGCCGATCCAACCACGCAGCGTTACACCGTCGTGCTGGAGATGGAAAGGCCACCCGATAATCTGATGGTTGGAATGACCGGCGAAATGAACATTGTCACTGGTGCCCACGAAAATGCGCTCCTGGTGCCGACACGCGCCCTTCTTGTCGATCAAGCATTGGTTGTAAACGGGGGAATCGTGCACCCACGCACAGTCAAAGTGGGATTTCGAACTCTCGATTTCGCAGAGGCACTCAATGGACTGGAAGAGGGCAACCAGGTGATCGTAGCGGATCAGGATAAGTTTCACCCGGGTGAGCCGGTCCGTCAGCGAACGGTCAGCCTGCCACCGCCTCCGACCAAGCCGTGACGCCTCCGCTCTACATTGCTCTGCGTTTCCTGACGCATCGCAAGCGGGCATTACTTCTTAGCCTTAGCGGGGTCGTTTTCGGAGTCGCGATCTTTATCTGCACACAGGCACAAACCCAGGGCTTTTCCAGCTATTTTATTGATTCAACCATCGGCAGTAATGGCGCGCTAGTTGTTAGATCACGTTTTCGACCGCGCTATGAACCGCTGGCGGTTTCGGCAAAAGGTGTCAAGGAGCGGGTGGGTCGCCGCCTTTATTTTGAAGGCATCACCAATGCTAATGAGATCATGCGGGTGAGCAGGCAATTTTCCAATGTCGTTTCCTGTTCCGCAATATTACGTGGAACGGTAAGCGCCCGTGCCGGATTTGAAAATGCTACGGTCGACCTTTTCGGAATAGATCCAGCCTTGCATGCGCAGACGACCGACATTCTCCGCAAGTTAGTCGCGGGGAGCTATGATGATTTTCGAAACAATACCAGCTCAATCATCATCGGCTCCCGTCTCGCAGAGGACCTGCTTCAGGTTGGCGTTGGCGATACGGTGCAATTGCTGGCGCCTAATGGCGATTACTGGCGATTTAGCGTTGCGGCAATCGCTCGCGCCGGCATTGGACCGATTGACTCAACCCGGGTTTATGTACATGACCGGATCGCGCAGGCTCTCCTGCAGCAACCTTCCGGCGCTTCAATAATCATCTACAAACTGCGCGATCCCGATCGTGCGCCTGCGTTGGCGCAACATTTCGAAACGCTGTTTCAGCATGGCGCAACCAGTTGGCAGGACCGCGAAGAGAGCACGCTGCAACTTTTTCTGACCCTGCGAATGTCCGTTGCGATTACCACTTCTCTGATCATTCTGCTGGCCGGCTTTGGGATTTTTAATGTGCTCACCATGTCGGTGCTGGCGAAGATAAAGGAGATCGCCATTCTGCGTTCGATGGGTTACCGGCGCATCGACATTGCCTCCATTTTCTTGTGGCAAGGCGCGCTGATCGCTGCGGCGGGCTCGCTGCTTGGTTGTTTGTTGGGTGCGCTGATGACCTGGGGCGTATCGCATATACCCATTCGACTTCGCGGTCTGCTTTACACGAATTACTTTTTGGTGACGTGGGATTGGAGACATTACGTATTTGCGACCTTACTAGCGATTTTGGCGGTGTTCATCGCGAGTTATGTCCCTGCGCGTCGCGCGGCTGAATTGCCACCTGTGGTCACGATTCGAGGTTCCAGATGAACTCAGAGACCTGTCTCAGTTGCGAAGGAATCGAGCGCTATTTGGGAGAAGAAGAAGAACGCGTGCACGCTCTCCGCGGCGTATCGCTGGATATCGAGCCCGGCAGTGTACACGCAGTTGTCGGCCCGTCGGGGTGTGGCAAGAGCTCGCTGCTTTACATTCTTGGACTGCTCGACCTGCCTGATGCGGGCCGCGTTTCAATCGAATCGGAGCCGGTTTCGCAGCTGAGTGACGATGAGCTCGCGCAAAGACGGAGCAAATTCATCGGATTCATTTTTCAATTCCATTTTCTGATGGAGGATTTTACGGCGGAGGAGAACGTGATGATTCCAATGCGAAAGCTCGGGCAGCTTTCGGACGATGAGATGCGGGGACGGGCTGCCACGTTGCTCGAGGCGGTTGGGTTAGGCGACAAACTACGGAGGCCAAGCCGCCACCTATCCGGAGGCGAACAACAGCGTGTGGCTATCGCCCGGGCGCTGGCCAACGATCCGCGCGTCATTCTCGCAGATGAGCCCACCGGCAACCTCGATACCGCCAATTCCGAGCGCGCTTTTGAGCTGCTGCAAAATATCGTGCAACAAGGCGGCAAAGCTCTGCTCTTGGCCACGCACAATCCTGTCATCGCCGAAGCCTGCGATTGGGTCCACGAGATGAAGGACGGCCGGATCACCACCAGCAACCCGCGGGACGCGCGAAGTTCGATTTCTTAAGTCGATCAAACGCAGACCCAAGCTCAACTGAAAATCGCTTAAAGTTGGCAGCTTGGAGCTCCACCGTTAATCTCGCGGGCGATGGAGAATATCCTGCCAATCTTGATTGCGGATGCGCCTGAGGCCTTGACTCAGCTGTGTGGCGTGAACTTTACTCGAACGTTTGCTCCGCATTTTGCAGCGACTCGGATTTCGCAGCGCGATCGTTTTTTCTAAAACACCCGAAATCATCGGAACTGAATTAGCGAAACGCTCCTGGGCGCGCCAACAAATCATTGTCCATCTTGCCTCGGGCAGGATTGGACCTCTTACTTCCAAACTCGTTTTAGACCAAAGCGCGTCCGAGCGTTTTTTAATAGTACCGGCAAACATTTATTGTGACGCTCGTTTGCTTGCCGCTCTCTCCGCGAAACGGTCTCCCGCCGCACTTGTCGATTCCGATACACGAGAATTCGCACAGTCACTAATCCGAAATCCGTGTGGGCCTGCATTGGTGACAAGGGATTTTCTCTTTGCGCTTCGCCGTCGCCTTTTTTTGAGGAACTCAAAAAAAAGATCGACAACCGGGAGATCGATATCGTCGACGCGGCCGAGAAGGATGATTACATCGTCAAGATGCGCCGGCGCGTGAGGCCACTATGTTTTTCAGCGCCGCCAGAGCGGAACCATCACGTAGCGGAGCGCGTGATTCTCGATTCCGCGCAAAATGGAACACTCGACTTGCCGCTTACATTCACGGACCAATCGAAGCGGCAATCATCTCGCTCCTTTGCAAAACGCGAATCACGCCGAACCAAATTACGATTGGAGGTTTCATTATCGGATGCAGCGCGACCGCGGCATTCGCGCTTGGCCGCGTCGGGGTCGGAATCCTTGCTGCTCTCATATTTGGTATCGTCGATGGACTGGACGGAAAACTGGCGCGCGTCAAAATCGAAACGACCAAGCACGGGAAATGGGAACATCATCTCGATTATTTTATCGAGAACTCGTGGTGGGCGGCCATTGCCTTTACTTTGTGGAGAAGGCGGCCAATTTCTGAACGTGTTTTATTTTCTCGCTTTGCTCATCGCGTCGCAACTACTGGCTGAATTCGCGAAATACCGGGCAAGGATAGCGTGAGGCCGCCTCCTGGATGACGTCGCGCCGTTCGACCGTGCTTTCCGGCTGATCGCGGCCCGGAGAAATGTTTACGTTTGGATCCTGGCGTGTGGTTTTTTGTTAGGCGCCTTTCCTCAAAGTTACGCGATCATCTGCGGAGGGGCTGCGTTTAGTGCTGCCGTTCATCTCGCCCGTTCCATCTGGATTTGTGATGGCGCGGTGCGCCGTGTTGTCGGTATCCGGAGTCGCCAGCAATAAGTCGAGCGTCGGCCATACCTGCTGGGCGCCAATTAACTTTCTCCTTCAACGGACGAACCGATTTCAGCGCGACGAGCCGATATTTCCAAAAATGATCGCATTCCAACCTTTGGTCAAACCTAGCGCATCCGATAAATCACCCCTTCGGCAGTATGCGCCACTGGTTGGTATCGTTCCGCCAAAAGTTTGGCAAGAATGGGAAAGTTCTTCACCGGATTCTGCGCACTTTTCGGGTCTGGGTGAACATCAACAATGTAGGTCGGCGGATGCCTGGCAAAATCTTGCTCCAGAATGTTCCAGGCGCCAGGCATGATCCGGCTGCGAGTATCGAAACCGGGGATCGGTCCGCCGAAAACATAACCCGTGAGCGGGAAGGTTGTGATGTAGCGGCAGGCAGGACGTCTGTGAGAGTCTAGATATATTTCCGGACTTTGGCCCCAGACAAAAATCCTGTCGGCAGGGTCTGAATGCGCAAATAAGTATCGTCCCGCCTCAAACGGCACGCGGTGCGGCGCCAGCCCTGTCCAGTGCTGGATTGAGAAGACAATAACCGTGAGAGCGAGCCACGCGTAGGTCACGGCAGGACGTAATAGCCAATGGGGCGGCTGCATCGTACGGGACCAAAGCCGCGCGTAGTACGGTGCTGCGAGCAGTGCGAGGGGAGGAATTAATTGGACATAGTAATGAGGGTAAAAACGGGCGCCTGCTGCAGCGCCAATAGCTGAGGCAGCGAGCAATCCTAGAAGCGCTGTTCGTTCCGCCGTCTTCCCGGCCCAAATTTCCTCTTTATCCCGGCACGCCAATATCGCCCCGATCACCAAAGGCAAACAGGCTCCGAGGAACGTCAACGTGTGGACGATTCCCTTCTGCCAGAAAACATGCGGAACGTCATGATCAGCAATTGTCCAGTAGAACGCCTCATGGAGAATGCGTTGCTTCCAAAGCACAATCATCACAAGACCGAGGACTGCGAAAAATCCTGCTGTGAGTATGGCTGACTGAATAATCGAATTCGTTCGCGTCAAACTGCGGCTAGCTCGATAGCTCGGAAGAAGTAGATAGATGCCGAGCGGGACTGCTGCTATCGCGGCCGGCTGTTTGAGCAGGAAGGCCGCGCCGAGAAGCGCGCCCGCTAGAAAGAGTTCGGGTCGCAGTCGCGACGAACTGCGGCGCAGCGCGATTGCCCACGCCCAGATGATAGGGAGATTCATTAGCATCTCGCCGTCGAATGAGAGGTTCTTCCACGTCCACCAGGTTTGGAAAACACTGTAGAAGAACGCAGCAATCAAACCGGTATTGCGGTCAAATAACTCGCAGCCGATCACGTAGAGGCCCGCCATTGCGCATAGCGTCCACACGAGTGCGACTATATGAAGCGCTTTCCAATCAAACTTGCCTGCTACTTTGAATACTGCAGCGTACGTCCAGAAGAGAAGCGGCGGCTTGCGTTCCACTGCGTCAGCGTAAGGTCGACCTCCGTCAACTATCTCGTTCGCCACCACCGAATACATTGCTTCGCTGTCGATTGGCTGAGGGTGCAAAAGAGAAGGAAGGCGAATTGCGACCGTGAGGAGGATTATCCCAAGCGCGGCGAAGCAAATCTGGCGGGAGCTATGAGTTGGCACACCCATCGTTCGGCAGATTAATTTCCGGATGTGGTCCTCTTAAGAGAATCGTAAATGCCCGTAACTTCTTTAAAAACATCATTAACTGTGATTGCCTGCATGCAAAGATTGTTGCGGCAAATCGACTGCCGATTGTTGTAGGCGTTCACGCACGGGCTGCAGGCGATACCGGCCCACAAGGCGATCGCGTTTGGCGATCGCGCGGCAAACAGCGACGGTGTCTCTGGCCCGAACAAAGTGACGACGTGAATCGGCGTCATCGAGGCGAAATGAGCCGGGCCACTGTCATTCGTTACCAAAATCTCACTGCGGGTGTAAAGCACGAGGACTTGACGCAGAGTCGTTTTGCCGGCAAGCGGGATGACGCGGCTTGAACCGACCTCATCTGCGAGCCGGTTATTGGGAACGGCTTCTGCCGGGGAACCGGTAAATCCGATAAACAAGTCTGGATAACGCTCGAGCAGTCGCCGGGCCAGTTCGACATAACGCATCGCCGGCCACCGTCTCAACGGCAGCAAATCGCTTGCGTTCGGGTTGAGCAGGATGAGTGGCGCAGAACCGATACGAGGATTTTCGCGCCGCAGCAGGGCATCAATTTCCGCAACTTCGGACCGGGAAGGCCGAAACTTTGGAAGTGGTTGACTTGCAGAAGGCGTAAACTCGAAGGTCGGAAGCACTGCCGGATCCCGGGTCAGCGCTTCAACCATGACTTCGAACATCTCGCTGGTGTGCAGATGAGAATTGTAGAGAAGCCGATGCGTCATTAAGTCACCCCGGTACGGTCCGTCGCCAAAAAAAGTATGAAAACCCACACGCGTTTTGGCGCCGGTAGCGAACGTCAGCATTGCGGAGAAGCGCGTGAGGAATTCCATGTCAATGACCGCGTCGACGCGGATTTTTCGGACTCGATGCACTGATCGCAGCGTACTAAGCGCGAACCCGAAAAGGCTGTGCGTAGCGATCGTTATCACATTTCCCTCGGGAATGACGTCCATTGCGTCGAGAATGAAACGGTTGTCTTCAAATACAACGAAGTAAACATTGTCACGTCCCACCATGTCGATGGCACGACGAATTGCGGGATAAGCGAGAACGGTAGAGCCCTGCTCTGCTAACTTGACGAAGAGAATGCGCCGAACCTGGTGGGGTCCTGGACGCCCGGCGCATTCAAAGATTCTTCTGAGAAGGGTTAGAATGGCGCAAAGCGGCACACCAACCCAGCGATCGGTGCGTTGTAAAGTTAGAATACCGGCTGGGAGATCCATTTTCTTGCCCTCCAAAGATAGTCAATCCCTGCGAAAACTTTCTAGCTCGGGGAAAAGGCGGCTTTTCCGTGGTTTTATGCTGGCAAGCCGAAGGGTCTCTTTCGCCCCTCTCTGCTCAAACGTGATCGCTTGAATGCTCATGCTGTTTGGGCGAAATGGACCCCAAGTGTAGCGACAGCCACTGCTCGATGCAATAAAGGCTACGGTCACCCACTGATGCGTGACCAAGACGCTTTGCGAGAAAATTTTGGCGGACCCGAGCACTCAACTGTAGCGTAGGCATTCTTTTTCATGACGTATGACGGATAACGCTGAAATCGCCCAAGCCTATGACCTGCTCGGTGAGAAGCCAATGAGCACGATAGAGGGAACGCTCGACATCCCGCCGTTGGCGGCGGATGCACTACCGCGCGTAGACGAAACCGGAGTAGAGCTGAAGCGCGGCGCCTTCTTGAACACGATCGCGATGTTGGCGTCGAACCTTCGCGGCGTCTTTATCTTTCTCGTGGCGCGACTCCTCGGGCCGGCTGCTCTTGGCACATTTTCGGTGGCCTGGGCGAACGTCGATCTAATAAGCAAGATTGCGGTCTTTGGACTCGATAACGCGATTACAACTTTTATCGCGCGCTCGCAAGCGACCGGCGACTTCTCTCGCAGTCGCACCCTCTTTCGCGCAGCTGTTGTTCTGGTTCTCACGCAGTCGGTCCTCATCGCCGCCGTCGCGATTCTGGCGTTGCAAATGTTTGGCGATCAATTGCAATTCCCGCCCGAAATGGTGTCCGCGCTGGCCTTTCTCCTCTGCGCGCTCCCGGGCATCGCTCTGTATCGAGTGTGTACTTCCATTTCGCGCGGCATGAAGGTAATGAAGCACGACATCTTCTCGCGAGGCATGACGGATCCCGCCATCACGGTGCTGGCGCTTTTGATCGCGCTTGGCTTTGGATTCACAAGGTTCGCGCCGGAGCTCGCCGCCGTATGCGGAACGGCGGCTTCGGGAATTGCCGCTCTCATCCTTGCTGCAAAACTATTCCGCGGTGTGACCGCGCGCGGCACTCTCTCGATTTGGACCGAATCAAAACCGTTGCTGGCGTACGCCGCTCCCATCAGCATTTACCAGATGTTTAACGCGTTCATCTTACGATTAGACGTCATCATGTTGGGATGGTTCATCGGGCGCGCTCCTGGAGTGACGCTAGCCACTGTCGGAGTTTATGCTGCCACGGTCGACATCGCCGGTGGTCTGCGCAAGGTGAACCAGGCTTTCAACCCCATATTTGCGCCCGTCGTCGCCGGCATGACTGCGACTGGAGATCACCAACGCGCCGCGGCAACGTATGCTCGTCTTGCCGAGTGGATACTCTGGATTTTGTTACCACTGGTCGCCGTTATGACGCTCGCGGGATCGGTGATTTTACTGATCTACGGTCCCGCGTTCAGCCAAGGCGGCGCCTGGCTAGGAATCGTTGGGATCGCTTGTGCCACGAACGCGTTTGTGTCGTTGGGTGAGACCGTGATTATGGTGCAACGCCCGCACTTGAACCTGCTGAATTCTTCGGTCACCTGCGCCATAGCATTCGGCGCAAATCTCTGGCTGATTCCCCGATTCGGAGTGACCGGCGCGGCGTTTGGCGTTCTGCTGCCCTACGTAATCCAAGGGATCTTGCGTTACGGCGTGCTGCGGCTGGTCTTTCGATGGCGCAATCCGTGGAGTAGCATCCGTCCACCGATCCTTACCGCAATCATAGCTGTTATCCCAGCGTTGATGTGTCGTTTGTTTCTGGATGGGATCGCTGGACAAATTATGGCCGGTCTTGTCTTCCTCGCAATTTTCGGCGTTGGATGGTTACACCACAGGCGTTCGATCAAACTATCGTGATGAAGCGGATCTTTCTCACCGGTGCCAGTTCTGGAATTGGTCGGGCCATCGCGCACGCCTTGCTCGCACGCGGCGATGAAGTGTGGGGCACGTCACGCAACTTGGAACGCATCCCAAAAATGCCCCGATGGCATGCGGTTCGTCTTGATCTGGCCGATCCGCTTTCCGTTGAGGCTGCATTCAATGCCGCGCTTGCGGAAGCTAGTTACTTCGACGTTGTGATCAACAACGCCGGGGCCGGTCATTTTGACACTGCTGAGTTTCTTCCCATGGAAACGATTGCGAGCCAGTTTCAAATTCTGGTTTTCGGCCAAATCCAATTGGTACAACTCGCACTGCGGCACATGCAGGCACGCGGGGAAGGTTTGATCATTAACGTCACCTCGTTGGCTTCCCGGCTTCCAGTGCCTTTTATGGCGGCTTACAACGCAGCGAAAGCGGCCCTCGCATCTTTTACCATGTCGATCCAGCTCGAGCTCGGCAATTCCCGCGTGCACGTTGTGGATCTTCAGCCGGCCGACATTCGCACCGAATTTAACCAGGGCGTGAGTAAGAGTGCCAGGGTGGATCGACGTTACGACGCAAAAGTCGCCAGGACATGGGAAGTCGTTGAGCGCGTCATGAAAAATGCGCCTGGCCCGGACCTCGTCGCCCAACATGTTCTCAAATTAGTCGACACAGATCGTCCGCCCCCGCGGGTCACAGTCGGCGATATGTTCCAATCGAAGATTGCGCCGTTGATCTTCAGATTTCTTCCGCAACGCCTTCGGTTGTGGGGATTGAAGAGGTATTACCAGATATGACTGCTATTTCTGAAGCGGTCATCCTGATGGCCGGCGAGGGCTCGCGTCTGCGCGGATCGGACACCACCTTTCTAAAGCCGTTCGTCCCAGTGCTTGGCCGTCCGTTGATTTCGTACGCGTTAGATACCCTGATCCGCGCAGGGATCACAAGCGTCAACTTTGTGGTCGGCTACGAAAGCAGGCGCATGATCGAGCAGGTCAAGCAATTGATTCCTTCCGGCCTCAGCGCCTCCTTCATCGAAAACCGCGAATGGCAAAAACAAAATGGCATCTCGCTTCTTGCGGCCGCTGACCACCTCAGCAAACCCTTTCTTCTCACGATGAGCGACCATCTTTTCGAAGCTGCCGTCGTCGATCGTCTGCTCGATTCTTTCGATTCCGATGTCCTTAACATCGGGGTAGACCAGAAACTCGATTCCATCTTCGATTTGGAAGACGCGATGAAAGTGCGAACACGAGGAAACAGAGTCACTGACATCGGGAAAAAACTAAGCGATTACGATGCCATTGATATCGGGCTGTTTGTTTGTCCACTGGAAATCTTCGCCTTTTTCGAACGAGCGAAGTCCCGCAGTGGCAGAAACGACTGCAGCCTGGCTGATGGAGTTCGATTGATGGCTGGCAACGATAAAGTCCGTGCCATCGATATCGGCGATGGTTGGTGGCAGGACGTGGATACTCCCAGCATGCTGCAGCACGCGGAAAGAACAATGAGCGCCAGCTACGAGCTAAATCCGGGTTGAGCCCGCCAGTTATCGAACTGGCTCGTAGAGCGCGCACACCCGAGTGTGCAGGTGGCGTGGCAAGGCTTGTATTGGTAAAACTGCTCGCGTAAATCGGTACGCGTGTAATCCATCAAACTTTTGGACCAAACGCTTCTGGTCTGTGAACACCAATTGACCTTTCCATATTCATCAACGTAAAGATATCGGCTTCCGGCTCGACATTTGAATGGTGCAGAGCCGTCGCGCACCAATCGTTTTCGGTAAGTCGAAAAATCTACAAAAGTCTTTGGCAGTTGGCCGAGGATCTTCTCAAATAGCTTAGCTTCTTCACTGTCCAGCTTCAACTGACCTTCATTATCGTGAATAAGCAGAACGCGTGGGACAAAGCCCATTTGCCTGGCAAAAGAGAGCACCTCTTCAGCCTCTCGTGGCGGGCATGCACCGAGAACGCCACTAACAATCACCCGAAAACGGGCATACTGACGCAGCCATTGAAGGCGTTTCTTTAAGTTAGCCAACACCTTCTGTGTTGTGTCGTTGGCCTGGACTCCATCAATAGAAATCTGCATTTCCTGAAGTCCTGCCTCATTAAGAGCCTCGATTAACTCGGGCCGCAAGAAAAAGCCGTTGGAAATCATACCCGTGCGGAAGAAACCGAGTTTACGGCACTCTCGGATAAGATCGGGGAGTTGCGGATGCAGCGTGGGTTCCCCGCCGGTTAAAGAGATACCAAAGGTCCCCAGACTTTTCAATTTCCGAAGCCGTTCCGCCAGAACTTCGGTGGGGACTGGCTCGCTGACCTTGTCGTATTCCGAGCAATAGCTACAAGACAGGTTGCAACGGCGGATGATCACCAACTGGGCAAGGAAGGGACTATAACGAAGCCGCGAAAAAATGCCTGGCCCGCCATCAACATGTGATTGCTGCAAATTATCTGCTAAAGTCGCGCCGTTATTTTTTGCCACAACCAAAAAGCCTAGCGAATGTCGAGGCTAAGGCGAATTTATTGTAAGCTTGCGGCTGTTGAGCTGTTACTCGACTTGCTCGTGTAAAGCCGATTCCGTATCCAATCTTGAAAATTTATGGTTAACGAATGCGTCATTCTGGCCGATGACCCCAGCGCGCTGGTTGAGCTTTGCGGCATTTCCACGCTGGAACGCTTGCTCCGCACACTGCAACGTTGCGGAATTAAACGTGCAACGGTTCTTTCCAACACGCCCGACCAGATCGCAAAGGAACTCGCTCGGCCATCGTGGGCTCGGGCACAGTTGAGTATAACGCTTCGCACGCGCCAAGCCGGACCGGTGAGGCTGGAGCAGATTGTCGATGTCTGGCCCCGTAACTCCGACGCAATTCCACTTCTTCTTGTTATTCCAGCTGGTTCTGTATTCGACCCTCGATTGTTGCACGCCCTCGTTTCGCAAAATGCGCCCACGGTTCTGTTGGACTCTGGCGTGAGGCCACCGATTCAGGCCCTCATCGGTTCCGCGCCAGATTCCGCCCGAGGGAAACTGTGCGGCCCAGCTCTTTTGGAGTACGATTGGGCTTCAGCGCAAAACGGTCTTCTTGAAGAAGGTCTGCGCAACGGATTGGGGCGCGATAGTTTGGCCGCGCTGGATGTCTCCGCTCAGCCTTTATACTACGTCTCGATGTTTCGAAAACTCAGGCAATTTTGGTTTCCTGCGCCGTCGCTTTCGAATAGAAAACTCGCAGAGCGCGTTCTGTTGGATTCAATACAAAAGGGCCCGCCCGACATTCCCGCATGGCTTCATGCTCCGATTGAGACCTTTCTTGTCTCGCGTCTCTGTAAAACGCCGATCACACCCAACCAGTTAACCCTGTTTTGCAATGTTGTTGCCTGGACGGTCACTATTCTTCTGGTAACCGGTCACCTAGCGTGGGGATTGGGCCTTGCCCTAATTGTCGGTGTCCTTGACGGACTTGACGGGAAGCTAGCGCGCCTAAAACTCGAGACGTCAAAGGCTGGCAAGCTCGAACACCTGTTTGATGCCTTGTTCGAAAATTCATGGTGGCTAGCGCTCGCCTGGCACCTTAGCGTTTCCGGAAAATTGCCAGACGCCTTCGCTTATCTCGGTCTCCTTATTGGCGCAGAGGTGCTGAACGCACTGGCGCGCGCAAGCATCGTTCGCTACTACGGAAAATCGATCAGCGAGCTGGCAGGTTTCGATCGTATCTTCCGTCTCGTGGGCGGACGGCGGAATATTTACGTCTGGATTCTCGCGCTCGGGCTTATCTTTGGCACTGTGGCCGGAGCCTTCAAACTCATCGCTTGGTGGGAAGCCGTGACGGCTTCCGTTCACCTCGCACGCGTCGCTTGGGGACTGTGGCCCCTCCGAACTCAGGTGCCTTCGCTAGATTTGACGCGTCCTCCCCCTCTCCACGCCGATCGCTTTAAACAGGATTAGGAACTAGCGTAGCTCCTTGACACCGCGTCCATGACCGTGATAGGAGAACGAATGTTCGATCTCCAGCAGGCCCCTCGCATTTTTGACACCAAACCCTGGGCTGCGCACCTGTACGTGACCGAACAGTGCAACCTGGATTGTCATTATTGCAACGAGTTCAACAACTCGATTCCGCATCCGGCGCTCGCCGATCTCAAGACGTGGATGGATCACATTCGGAAGCTCGGCGTCATGCGCCTCGGTCTGCAGGGGGGCGAACCGCTCAAGCATCCGGATATTGTGGAGATAGTGCGTTACGCAAAATCCCTCGGCTTTTGCAAAGTGAGCATGTCCACAAACGGGTTTCTCCTGAACCGCCGGCTCCTCGCAGACCTTGAAGGAGCGGGACTCGATGAACTGCAAATTTCCGTGGACCGGATGACGCCGATCGCGAGCACACGCAAATCGATGAAATCGATCGTGCACAAGCTCGAGTGGTTCAAAGATTCGAAGGTCAAGCTGAACGTCAGTGGCGTGCTTTTCAAAGAGACGCTCGATGAGATGGGAAAGGTGATAGATACTTGCCTCGACTTGGGCATCCCGGTCCATGCGCGCGTGATCCACGACGATCTCGTGCACGACCGCGCCTTGCGTGATGCAAGTGCGACCGAGCCGCTGCTCCGCTTTCTCGACCAGCAGGAGAAACTGAAGCGCAGCGGCCAGAAGATTCACTCGAGCTGGAACCTTTTCGCTTACCAAAAGAAGATGCTGCGGCAGGAACCGGTCAAATGGACCTGCATCGCGGGCTATAAATATTTCTTCGTCTCATCGACCGGTAAGTTCTGGCTCTGCAGCCAGGTAAGAACCGAGAGGCACATTCTCGAGATCACGCGCGAAGATTTGCTGAGCTACAACCGGAAGAAGGATTGCCAGGCGGGATGCGGCGTCTATTGCACCGCAGAGGCCTCACTGGCCGTGAGTCATCCGCTGCAATTCGCCGCCCGGGAAGTGGCGGGGATGCTGGCAAGTCGCGTCTCACGGATACGGCGCGCCGGCCCCGAGCGCATTCGTGATTTGGCGGCCGCCCGTTTAGGCGCTCCGATTTACGAAGCTCCGCAGCCAGAGTTTCATTAGGCAGTCTCCGTCAGCTGGTCAACTGTTTGCCGTAAATTCGATACGTTTTGTATCGAACCACACCGATCGCTTCGAGGAATCGGTTGATCATGACGTTGTTTTCCAACGTCATACTTAGCTCGCCCTTGAATCCCAGCTTGAACATTCCCTCTTCAATAATCCGCAACACCAACATCTCTGCTAGCCATGTTGGCGAAATTCCGGACGCACGCCCATCGCAATTAGCCTCGCCGTTCTCAGCCGCGAATCAAGGTCGAGACATCTAAGACCGGAAAGATCGAGCATTGCTTTGATTCATTCTTCGAGGTGGTCTGGCCGACGGCGCCGGCTGGATACGTTATGTTCTCGGACGCCTGAGGTTCCACTGATCTGCCGTTAGCTTAACGACCTTGCGTAGATACGGTACGTCTTGTAGCACGCCGCGCCGGCCATCTCGCGGAGACGATGAAGTGATTTTTTTACCATAGAAAGTTCGCCATTTCTTTCGCCAAAAAATGAACGAAAAACCTTTTCAAATCGACGATCCAACAACCCCGGCAGTTTCTCTGCGCACTTATCGTCCTCCTACCTAAACGAAATAACGGAACGGAATGTTGAACGGCACATTTAAGCAGGTTACCTCGCGCGACGCTGGATTTGACAATCTAATAGCGGAATAGCTGTTGATCATCGGTGGCGACGCGGATCGTGGATAAACAAGATCATAGTTTGCGACTGTTCCAGTGGGCCGCGCTTGGGATTGTCCTGCTCACGGTCGTGACCCGACTTCCATCGCTGCTCCATCCGCAGCCAATCATTAATGAAGCGATCTATTCGGTCGTCGCGAACGAGATTGTCGATGGCGGCCGGCCTTACGTCGATGCGGTCGAGCGCAAGCCGCCGCTGCTTTTTTGGACTTACGCGGCAATTTTCGAAGTGGCTGGAAAGTATAATTGGAAAGCGCTGCACGTGGCCGCGCTTGTCTGGACGCTGGGCACGATGGCGGGCTTGTATGCGATCGGCAGGGCGTTGTTCGATCGCGAAACCGGACTGGTCGCGGCGCTGCTCTACAGCATTTTTCAACCTTGGGCGCGCGGGCAGAATCTTGCATTCAACGGCGAGCTCTTGATGAATCTTCCGATCGTCTGGGGATGGGCGATCACGTTCTGGCCAAGCTCATCGCGCGCGCGGCCCGAGCTGGTTTTTTCGGGCGCACTTCTTTGCGCAGGATTTCTACTTAAACAACCCGCGGCGATTGCGGCGGTTCCACTCGGAATCTATTTGCTGCTGCCGGACTATCGCAAGAGCCGAGGCTTGAACGGAATGCAATCGGTCACTCACGCGGCGTTGCTCACGCTAGGATTTTTCGGAACCCTCGGCGCCGTCGCGTTCGTCCTTTGGCAACAAGGAATTTTGCGCGAGGCGTTCGATAGCACGTTTACAGATAATTCCATTCCGCATGTGTTCTACACCACGGGGATTTTCTGCACTTTGGCGTTTGCCGCAGTGTGCCTGCCGCTGGTGATCGGAACCATCATGACGTGCCGCGACCGCGGTCTTTGGGACAAAAAGGAAGCTGAACGGATCGCGCTCATCGGACTGCTCGCCGCCTCCGCTGTCGGCACCGCCGCGGGCGGCCGCTTTTACGTTCATTACTACATCCAATTGATTCCACCGTTGGTGATGCTCGCGGCCCCGTTCTACGCGCAACTTTGGTTTCGAAAGATCCAACCGCCTTCTTGGCTGCTGCGGCCGCCGATCACATGGGCCTGGCTCGCCCTCACCGTGATCGCGTTTTCGTTCGTGCATTGGCTGGAGCTGGCGGCGCTACGCAAACCATCGGAGGCTGGCCAATATTTGTCCGAGCATTCTGCGCCTAACGACAGGATTTTCGTCTGGGGCCAGGCGGCAAAAATTTATCTTGAGGCTCGGCGAAGACCGGCGAGTCGCTACATCGAAGCGGCTTCGCTCACGGGCCATGTTTTCGGCGGAGTGTTGCCCGGTGTCGATACCCGCAAGTGGATCGTACCGGGCGCGTGGGACAGGCTCGAAGAAGATTTTGCGCAGCATCCCCCTGCTTACATCGTTGACGTCCAGACCGATCTTCGGCAGCCCGAGCCGGTGCAGAACTTTCCGATTTTAGCGAAATTGCTGGCAGAACAATACCGACCGGTGGCGAAAACTGCCGAGGGCGTTGTGTATCAAAGGTGCGCCGCGAACTAATGGGTGGCCTAACGAACGATGTTCCCACGATTTTGGTGGGCGGTCTTCGCGATCGTGACTCGGCTTCCGTCGCTGCTGCATCCGCAGGCGATCGAAAATGAGGAGACATATTCCGTGGTCGCAAACGTGATCGTCAATGGAGGTCGGCCTTACGTTGATGCGCCGTGGCGGGTCCGCGCACATGCGTGCCTTGACAGCCGCCCAGCAAGACGAAGCTCCGTTTTACGAAGCCCCGGCGGCCGCAGCTTCATTTGGTAGTCGTTGTCAGGAGGGTAAGTGTTTGCGGTAAATTCGATACGTCTTGTATCGCTGCGCTCCGATGCTCTCGATGAAGCGGTTGATCATGACGTTGTTCTCCAGTGTCATACTCAACTCGGCCTGGAATGCGCATTTGACCATGCCCGCTTCCATCGTGCGCAGCACCATCATTTCGGCAACACCGAACCGACGACACTGCGGCAGCACGCCCATGGCGATGTAACGCGCCTTGCGAATACGTGATTTGTAATAGAGCAGCCTGGCCAGACCGATTGGGATTCCGAAGGTCGTCAGCCGGCCGCCTATTTTCTTAAGCGCCACATTGATATCGGGCAGAGCCAAAGCGAAGCCAATCGCTTCGCCGTCAATTTCGGCAACGGCGGTGAAATCGTCGCGCACTAACGGTTTCATCTCTGCCGCCATGTAGTCGAATTCATCTTTTGTAAATGGCACAAAACCCCAGTTATGTTTCCAGGCTTCGTTGTAGATGCGGACAAAATTGGCCGCTTCAACCTCGAGATTACGCAGATTGCCGCGACGAATTGTAAATCGCGTCCGCGGTTCAAGACGAGCTGCCAGTTTGCGCAAACGAGCTGTGGCCGCGCTCGGATCAGTGAACCACCATGCGAAGAAATCGATCACTTTGCTGAAACCGCATTTGTCGATCAAATGCTCGTAATATGGCGGGTTGTGGGTAGTGAGCAGCGTTGGGGGATGTTCGAACCCGTGGACTAGCAATCCGCAAGTGTAATTTGTTGAATAGTCAATCGGGCCCATGATTTCAGTGCGTCCTTTTTTGCGGACCCAGCTCGCTGCACGCTCTAACAGCGCTGCAGCTACATCGCGATCATTAATGCATTCAAACAAACCAAAGCATCCGACATTCGATTGATGCAGTGCATTGTAGTTCGGATCGTCGCTCGCCATAATTCGGCCAACGATTTCGCCATTTTTTCGAGCGAGAAATAAGGCGGCATCGCCATGTCGGTAGAACGGATGCCGTTTACGATTGAGGAACGCCTTGCGTTCGATGATTAACGGCGGCACCCACGCGGGATCCTGCGCATAAATTTTCCACTGAAACCTGATGAAATCGTCGCGCTCTCGACGCGAGCTGACCTCTAAAATTTCAATGTCCGACACGGAGAGAGTGGCTACGCCGACTTTTGTGTGCCTTCGACGACTTTCAGCATCGACTTAGCCATGCTTTCCTGGCGAAACAGAAGACAAACAAACAGCAAATTAAGCGGGATCAGCTCGAACCAGAAGTAATAAATCGGTTGGCTGATGAACAAAAGGGCAAACAAGACCAGCATCCGGACATTCGTCATCAACAGTCCCCACCACTTGAGCATTGGACGGGCTAGATTTCGATAACGCGTTCTTAGCCGGTCAGGAATTCCGCTGTGAAACAATTGGCTGACGAACTCGCGCAACATTTTCAGGCGTGGTGCCAGCATTTCCTGTTGGCGAGTGAAATTCAGATACAACGCAAGCAGAAGTTTGTGCCACGGAGCCTGACGCCAGGTCAATTTCCGGTAATCCGATCGCAGTTCAAATGAGGAATCTACGCCCTTTCGTCCTCCCGCTGTTACGAAGTAAAGGTAGGTGTTGCGATAATAATCCGCGGCTGCTCCTTGCAAGGCATGACTAACCCCCGCAACAAGCGCGAGAAGACAGATCGCTGGCGATGAGCCTTCGAACAGATAGCGGAGAGTCAAATGTACGTAGATACTGACAAAGACCAGATGGTCGGCGATGCTATCAATGATACGGCCCTCGCGGCTTTCCCGATGCGTCAAACGTGCGAGCTGCCCGTCCGCGTTATCGAGAGTATTCGCGCAAACATGGAGTACCATCCCGGCAATGTTGATGCCCAGATCACGATAGAAATAAAGATGTCCCGCGACGACGCCAAAGATGCCGGCCAACAGGCTTACACCCGCCGGCGTCATCTTCAGCCGCTCAAAAAACCGGGCGAGCCAAAACCCGATTGGCCGGTAGAAATAGAGATCGAACGCTCCCTCGACGTCGCGCGCTTTGAAAGTCGATTCGATCCTGGGGGCTGCCGTGTGAACGACCTCTGCCGGCATTAAGAACTCATCCTCATCGCCAGCTCGGACATTTTGCAACGTAACCGGAACGTGGTCGCCTTAATTTTCGAATCCGCTTTTAGCGTATCATCGAGAATGTTGAGCGCTTCATCCAGATCGGCGCGGGTATGCTTAGCGGTCACGCAGGCGCGGAAACAGATCTTGTTTTGCGGCACCGCCGGGTAATCGACCGGCGCGACCCACAAACCGCGCCGCCGCAACTCGTGGCCTAACCGGTACATGCGTTCCCGGTCCCCGATCACCAGCGGCATTATGTACGTTGTCGACGTTCCGGTATCGATGCCGATGTTGCGCAGTTGCGCGTGAAAGTAATCGGCGTTTTCCCAAAGTTTTTTCCGCAACTCCGGCTCGCGCATTCCAATTTCCAGCGCTTTTAAAATCGCCGCCACCACCACTGGCGGCAAAGCGCACGAATAAACATACGGGTGCGCGTAAAAACGCAGGTAGCGAAGGGTCTCCTTCGGGCCGGCCACAAATCCGCCCAGCGCGCCAAAAGCTTTTGAAAATGTGCCGTAAACAAGCGGTATGCGACCTTCCACATCGAATTTTTCCGCGGCGCCGCGACCGTGTTCGCCGCAAGCGAGCATCGAGTGCGCTTCATCGACAAAGACACTCGCTCCGTGCGACTCTGCGATATCGAGCAGCGCCGGCAGGTTCCCGAAATCGCCGTCCATGGAATAAATTCCTTCCATCACCACGAGTTGACGCCGAGCCTGTTTGCGCGCCAGGGCTTTATCGAGCGATGCCGGGTCGTTATGCTCGAATTTGTCCGCACGACATCGTGAAAGCGCCGCGCCGTCACGCAAACTTAAATGCGAGCGATTATCCAAGATCGCTACGTCGTTTTTGCGCAGCAAACCGGAGATGGTTCCGAGCGCGCCGCCAAATCCGCTGTTAAAAAGCATGGCGTCTTCGCGCCCGAGAAATTTTGCCACCTGCCGCTCAAGCTCGCGGTGCAGATCCGTCATGCCGGAAAGCATCGGCGAACCGCATGCGCCGAGACCGTGCGTCTTCAACGCTCCCTGCGCTGCGGCGATGACGTCGGGATGATTTGCCAAGCCGAGATAATTGTAGGAGCAAAGGTTGATCACTGAGCGCGGCCGACCGTTGTAATCGATGGTCGTGCGCGCGTCGGCACTGGCGAGCAGCTCCGGTTCATAAAGTTCCACTGCGAAGGTGGCCTGTCGCATCCAATGCGTGAATCCGGGCGGCGGCTCCAGCGGATCACTGGTTTCGTGTGCCAGAAAATTACTCAGACTGAGTTTTGCCGGATCCTGATTCATCAATTGGTACGCTGCCTTTCGCTCACTCCCGTCCGAACGGACGGCGCGTTCCGGCAAAGTTGAGAGCTTTCGTGTTTCACAGATTCCTTACGAAGTTGTCCGCTGCATCCGCATGCAGCCGAGTTTCGTATCGGGGCAGCCAATCTAGCGGGTTTCGGATTTCAGGACAAGACTTTTGATGCGATCGCGAGAACCCCCAGTCTTTGTCGCATCAGCAGATCACTTCTTCGTGAGATATCACCGATGCGTCACTTTCGCGTTGTTCGGAAAACGTAATCCCAAAGCGGCGAACTGATGCCGTATCCAATGTGGTCGTCCTTGAAATGATGGCGAAGATGATACTGCTTGAGCCACAGCAACGCGCCTCGTTTCATTGCGAGATGGTGCGTCGCGTAATGGAGCATGTCATAGCAGACATAACCAAAAACCAACCCGGCAAACACGGCCGGCGTGAGGCTCCCAAAAATTAGGAGAAACAAACCATAGAAGAAGAACGCGAGCGGGAGGCTGATAATCGGGGGCATAACCAGCCGTCGCGCATCGTTGGGATAATCATGGTGCACGCCGTGAATCACATAGTGCAACCGTTTTCCCCAACGCGTCTTGGGTCCGTAATGGAATACATATCGATGAATGAGGTATTCCATCAGCGTCCAGAGCAAAACGCCTAACAAAAACAGTGCCGTTACCGCCACAATCGACAATTGGCGTAACCACAGAGAGATATAAAGCATGTAACCAACGACGGGCAGGTACAGCACCAACGGAGTCACCGGATGCACCCGCGAAAAAAATTCCATGAAATCGCTCTCGAACATGCGCACCGTTTCGTTCTTATTCGAGACGTATAATCGCTCCGTCATTGTCAAAAACTAATGGGCCTCGCACTCAGATCAAGACTGCCAACGTAGTCGGCTGTGGTGTCCGTGACCCGTTGTGATTCCGTCTTTTCTTTCATTCGTTCAACCCGCGAATAAAGACTGTATCGCTTGTCAAAAACGAACTGAAACAGCAACCGGCTCCAGGACGAATGGTATTTCAGGTTGCTGTAAAATTCCGGCGCCATCGCGCGCAGTCTTGGCAGGTTGTTCCACGGGATCGAGGGCAAATCGTGGTGCTCGTTGTGATAACCCATGTTTAGCGCAACACGATTGATCGGCCCGTAATAGCTGAAGGTTTCCTGGTCGAAATCGTAAGTGTAATGCTCCTGGATCCAGCGTGCGCCCACCGGGTGTAATCCAATTGAAAAGAAAAATGCGAACACGAGATAAAGAAATCCCGGCCAACCGCAAAAATAGACGACTGCCACGTCGTAGAGCGCCGCGCACGCAAAATTGATAAAGAACCAGCGGTCCCACATTCCGATCGCTTTTAAACGCGGCGGCCGCGTTAGCTGAAAAAAGGGGAAAAGCATGAGCCAGATTGCCTTGCGATACCATCTATTGCCGACCAGACGCGCTTCCCAGTGGTTCGCCAGGTCCGCGTCGTATTCGTAATCCCCCTGATGTGAGTGATGCTTCAAATGATAGACACGGAACCCCATCGCACCGGGGGTAAGATTGGGAAGATCGGCAATGACGGCCACCATCTTGTTCCAGCTTTTGTTGCGAAAAATCAGGTTGTGAGTTGCGTCGTGAATGATGACGTAATTGGCATGATTCGCGAATGCGCCAACGCAATATGCAACGAGAAGACTGAGCCACCAGTAGCCGAATCCGAGCCTTCCCATTCCACACGCTATCGCCGTTTGCGTAACCACGATTGAAACGGCGATGAGCGCCGTCCACGGATTGCGCACCATTAATTGCCGGACTTCCGGATGCGCTTTGATTATCGCGCGCGCACGCCCCGGATGTGGCTGTTCAGATTCGGATTGGTAAAACGCGGCTTGCATCGGTTCAATCAATAAGGCAAACGAACAACGAGCTTTGGGTATTTTCAAGGGCTGGCCAATCAAAAACGGCCGTACCCAGATTCAAATTCACCTTTCAAAATCTCGGGACTTTGTGCGATTCCTGCGGAAAGATTGGACGAATAACCGCGCCTGTATGAAACATCCCCGGTTCTCGGCTCTTTATTCAAAGTCGAAATCGCGCGCTTCTGTTGCCATCGTTCGCCTTCTCACTGTGACAATCGCCGTGGCGCCGGTCGCGACTTCAATCGCCTCCGAGCCGCTCGCCAAAGGAATCCAGGACAACTCGTTTTTCGTTGAAGAAGCTTATAACCAGGAGCCGGGTGTAGTGCAGCACATCTTGAATGTTCCGATCAATTTCATGAACGGCTCGCGTGAGGTCACCCCGAGTTTTACCCAGGAATGGCCGGTCTTCAGTCAGACGCACCAGTTCTCGTATACCATTCCGTACGCCTTTACGGAAGACGACAATGGCATGGAAGATATGCGGCTCAACTATCGCCTGCAGGCGTTGATGGAAGACGAGCGCACGCCAGCTTTCGCGCCACGTTTCTCTCTTGTCCTTCCGACTGGCGATGCCAACAAGGGACTGGGCGTGGGAAGTGTGGGTTACGAGACTAATCTGCCTTTTAGCAAGATTGTAAGCGACCGCTGGACTCTGAATTTCAACGCCGGCATGTCGGTATTTCCCAACGTGCGAAACCACGACCTTATGAATTACAATCTTGGCGCCAGCGCTATCTTCGCCGTGAGCCGCGACTTAAATCTCATGCTCGAGACGATTGCAGGATGGAACGAAGATATTGCCGAAGGCGTGCTCTCACCTGAAGCGACTTCGAACCGCTCCACTACCGCTCTTATTTCTCCTGGCGCGCGTTACGCGTTCAACCTGCCAAATGATACACAATTGGTCGTCGGTCTGGGTCTGCCTGTCGGGCTCACCTCCGATTCACCCGATTGGGGTCTCTTCTTTTACTGTTCCTTCGAGCATTCGTTCATGCGCGTCGAGCCCCGTCGAACAAAGTAAGGAAAATGACGCTCAGACGGTTCTGATGGGTGCCGCCGATCGATACCGTTCCTAAAACAAATCTGACAGCATTTGCACCTATCGTGCGGTATATCCTCCATCGACCACGAAAACTTGACCGGCGGCGAACGACGCAAAATCCGAACACAAAAACAGCACCATCCCGGCGATCTCCTCTGGTAGGGCAGCGCGACCCATGGGAGAATTCGCCAACAAGGTCCCGCGGATAGAAGGATCCTCAAACCAGTGTTTGGTCATACCCGTCTCGACTAACCCTGGGGCGAGCGCGTTAATCCGGATTTTCTGTTTCGCGTACTCGAGTGCCGCCGCTTTGGATAATCCGATCACAGCATGTTTTGCCGCCACATAGGGAGCTATGCCTGGATCCGCAATCATGCCGGCAATCGACGCGTTATTCACGATCACACCGCCACCGAATTTCAGCATCTGCCGAATCTCGTACTTCATGCAGAGAAACACGCCCTTCAGATCGACGGCAATCACTTCATCAAAGCTCGCCTCTTCAAGCTCAGCCAACGGCGCTGCCCCAGGAAGAATTCCGGCATTGTTAAATGCGTAGTCTAAGCAGCCATACGTTTTCACCGCAGTCTCAACAAGATTCCTGACCTGCTTAGCTTCCCGGACGTCCGTCTTGACGAAGAGAGCCTCAGCTCCATCGCTCTTGATCAATTCGGCGGTTTTAGCCCCTTCTGGATTGAGGTCGCCAATCACTACTCTTGCGCCATGGCGTGCAAAAAGAAGCGATGTTGCTCGGCCGATCCCAGTGGCGCCACCCGTAATTATCGCGACTTTATCGGTGAAGTTGAATTGGGTAGAACTGAAGGCCATGGAAATCGGACCAGCGATTTTCTAATGAATTTCGATCACTTTGCGAGCTCTATCATAAGCGTAAGGTCGATTCTCGGACGGAAAGGACAAACGTCGGAACCAGGGCCTTCTAAAAGACTCGCCCGCCCTCAGCCCCATTTCTTAGGCGTTGCTAGCGACGGCACTTACGTTTCAACTGATGAACCGCCGATTAGTTCCGTCATTCAAGGGCCAACTTGCTTCGAAGACGCGTCATAATGAAGTTCCTGTCTTAAGAAATCGAGAACGTCCTTAAAGCGAAGGACATTTTCCGGCGCAGCCTCGCAAAGCGCTTCATGTGCTTCCAGCATCGTCTCCGTCTGCTTTTTTTTCCGCTCGTCAGGCGATTGCTCCGCAAGGGTTTGCTTGAGAGCGCCACATTCGGGCGCCCTGGCGCCATTTGCATCAATATCGAATATCCCATCCAAACCCAGCCCTGAAAGAAGTTCCTGATTGCGACTTCCGCAGTGAACAATGCGAAAGCGGCCATGTCCGAGTTCCTTCAGCCGAAGCGCTACCTTGGCCATGGTTCCCATGAATGTGGAATCCATCGTGGCACAGTCCGCCAAATCCACCACAAATTCGCGATAGCCGATACTCAACATCTCACGCGCGAACTCTTTGAAATTGTCGCTGTTGAGGAAACTACCTTTCCCCTGCACTTTCACCCATACGGTTGGGCCACACAACCCTACTTGAATAGAAGACTCCACAGTTATCGCATAATAACTATTCACCGGTGCGAGGCGTGCTGCCATGCGCGTCTAAAGGACTGGATCGCGCCGACGAAGTCGCCGCTCGCGATATTGGCGTCGCCTTCCCGAATCTTCTCCTGTGCTGCTGCGATCTGCTGCTGGTTTACGTTTGCGACGACCGCCTGGTCGAGCGCGATCTGCGCCAGTTCACGCGCGGTATCGGCGAGTGCTGCGACGATCGCCGTCACCGAAGGCAAAGGGTCTTCGATTCTGAGCAACTGACGCGCAGCGGTCGCGACCTCGGCGAACACGCTCTCGCCGTTGTTGCGCAGGTGTGAACTATCCAGCCACGCATTGCTGTCGATCGCACGATTCAACGCGTCGACCGCGTTTCTGTAGTGGCGCCGCGTTTCTGGATCGCCGCCGACAAGTGCGTTTAACTGATCACGCAATCCCGCGAGCAAGTTCTTCGGCAATCGCACGGCCAAAGCTTTGCCATCCACCGTGCTTGGCGCTTCGACATCTAGCAGCTTCAGGATTGTTGGTGCAACATCGACCGTCTGGATCTGACGCAGCGTGCCGCGGCCAATGTCCGGACCGGCGGCGAAAAAGATCGCGCTCATGTCCGTAATGTTCGGGTCGTAACCGTGGGCTCCATAGAAGTTCGACACCGACAGAATTGGATTTGGGACCACCGGGTCATCTTTACGAATCACGACCGGCGTTTGCACGCCGTCGAAGTTGTAGCCGGTACGCAGCATCGCGAAGACATCGCCGGAATCCTGTCCGATGAATTCGTTGGTTTGCCGTCCGAACTGCGGATCGTTGATGTCGTCCGGCACCGGTCGCGTGTAGATTTTATCGAACACCGCAGTTGTGCCGTTCGTGTAATTCGGGTTTGTGTCGGTAAGGTTTTGCACAGCATTGAACAGCTGCTGCTGCAACGTGAGATATTCGGTGCGAGACACGGTGCCTCCCGGTTCGCGACCTTGCAGGTTGATGTAGAAGTTAACCGCAGGCCCGGAGGAAACGGCGCGAACTTTCGTTGTGTCGAAACCATTCGCCGTGAGAAATGCGGTGGCGTTAACCGCGGTGTGGAACGGATCGAACCCGTGGTCGGACACGACTAGGATGTTGCTATTCGGCACACCATTTGCGTCGGTGCCGACGGCACCGATCACCCGCTGCACCGCTTGGTTCGCCACCTGATACGCAGTGGCAATGTAACCGCGGTAGCGCGCCAGCTTCGCGGGATCCTGATTCTGGCCGATCGAGTTTGGATCGCTCGGGTTCGTCGCCTGCCGTGGATCGATCGCCAGGAATTGATGCTCGGAACCGTCCGGCTGCTCGATGTAAATCATTACCACATCGACGTTCGGGAATCGTGAGATCGCGCGCAGGGCGACGTTCGTCTGGTAAGTGACAAACTCCCGGACCAGTTCTTCGTAGATCGCTTCGAGCTCGGTATCGGGGAAACTGGCGAAAGTCGACGGAACTGCATCGATTCGTTCGACAATTCGAAAGTCCGCCTGTGGCTGCCAAAAGCCAACATTGTTGTTGATGTCGTCGACATCTGCGAGAACCGCCGCGTTACGCGGGATGAAGGTTACAGAGCTGCGCGCAATCCGCACTGTGGAAAGATCGGGCGAGAGTTGCGAAACGAAGTAGCGGACACCCGCTTTGTTCGAATGTCCTTCCAGATAAAAGAGCGAGGAAATTTTTGTGCTGTGCTGGATGTAAGCTGGACCCGTACCGAGCGGCGTTGCGGTGAACGGTCCAAGAATGCTGCCATGGTTGGCATCGAACATCACGAGGGTGTCGTAATTCGCTGTAGCGTCATTCGTCGTGTCGAGCGCGGCGACTTTGATAGAGTAGCTCTGGCCGCCAGAGTTGAAGGCCTCGAGGTCCGCCTGTAGCACAGGGCTAAACGACGTGTGCCCCGCAGTAATGAGATCGCTGACCGTCGCGGGCGGTGCCGGACTGAAGCTTGCCGGGTTCAGGCTGAAGCCTTTTTGAAACGGCGCTGTCGCCGCACCAAACGGCACGGTGTACGTGACTGTGCGCTCCGCAGCCGGTTGCACGATTGGACTCGGGTTCAACCCCGGGACCGTAACGTCCAAACCGTCACCGCCGGGCCACGTCGCTGTCGCAACAGTTTTGTTATTCTCCAGCAACGGTCGCCACAGCGGAACAGCCGTTAGCAACGGACTCTCCGCCGGCCCGTCAATTGAATAGCCGCCAATCGGAGCAGAAAAGCCGCTGATATTGAATGTGAACGGACTGGCGACAAGATGGAATGTGTTTGAGACGACATCATTTGCCGCAGCGATCGAGCCTGTGGCAATCGCTATGTGTGCCGCTGCGGTGAGCGATGGCGCGATGGTGATATTTTGCTGTGCCGAAAAACCTTTCATGCGAAGGAGATTGATTCCCTCGTTCGCGTTGAGTTGGCCGCTGGCGTTGAGTTGATCAATAATCCGAGGAGTGGCGCCATCGAGGGAGATAATCACCGTTTTCGGTGTTGCGTAGGCGCTCGTGCAGAGCGCGGCGAAAATCAAGAAACTAATCGTTGTGCATTTGTTCATGGGTTTGGATTTGGAGTGGTGAGGTTTTTGGGACATGCCGCAGACCAAAGCAGCGGACCGTAACAACCAAATGACGAACGCGTGAAAGTTGCGTGAAATTCTAGGCTGGCGACAACTTTCGCGGGGTCCCTTCGTTACGGGATCTCGTCGCCCTCTTGGCAAGAGGGAAGCGACCATTCGCACTTGTGTGCTGTTAACTTAAAGCCCGTATCGATACATGAGCCGCTGTTAAACGCTCGTCGCCACGGCCATTTCGGATTGGTAACAGTGTCGTTACGATACTTTGCTTGATGCACGAATCCCCGCGTTATGAGGTCTTGGAAGTAAACAAAGAGACCTTATGCAATGAGCAGCTTTAAACCTTGCCGATTCAACGCTTACTTCCACGTGATCTGTGCGAGGGCAATAACATTGGCCTTCCTAGTGAGTGGGCAAACCGTTCTAGCCGTCGATGGAGACCTTGATCCGATATTCGGGACCGGCGGTAAAGTACTGACCGATTTCGATCACAGCACCGACATCGCTAACGCCGTGGCCATCCAGGCCGATGGCAAGTTAGTCGTGGTAGGTACAACCTATCAAGACAATGATTTTTCAAATGAGGACTTTGCTGTTGCTCGATACAATCCGGATGGCACGCTGGACAAGACTTTCGGCAGTGGCGGCAAAGTACAAACAGATTTTCCCGGTCTGGCCGCAGTGGCTTCATCGGTCGTCATCCAACCCGATGGCAAGGTCGTTGTCGCAGGCGGCGCCTTTCCGCTCTTTACGTTTCTCGGCGATTTCAAACTGGTCCGCTACAACTCGAACGGATCGCTCGATACCTCCTTTGGGGACGGCGGTATCGTGACGACGACTTTTCCAGAAGGTAGCTACGCGTTCGACGTGGCCTTGCAGCCTGATGGCAAGATCACAGCCGCCGGGACTGTCTTCGTAGATTTCGATCCCGGTGAATCGTCCAATACTGATTTTGCGCTGGCGCGTTACAACCCGGATGGAACCCCGGACGCCACATTTGGCAGCGGCGGACAGGTTTCAACCGATTTTCTCGGCTTGGAAGACGATGCGTTTTCGGTCTTGATCCAGCCCGACGGAAAGATTGTCGCGGTCGGCTCCGCCAATGATCCTGCAACTTTCTACGACTTCGCCGCTGCGCGTTATCTCAGCGATGGCACGCTCGATACAGCATTTGGCGTTGCTGGGAAAGTGCATACTGACTTTGGCGATCAAAACTTTGATCGCGCGCGCTCGGCCGCGCTTCAACCGGACGGCCGGATTGTCGCTGCTGGATTCGCTATCTCTCAAAATGGCGGAGTCCAGAATTTCGCCGTCGCACGGTATGCTTCCGATGGAGTTCCAGATACCACCTTCGGTATTGGCGGGATGACGCAAATCGATTTCGGCAACTGCTGCCAAGGTGCTACCAAAGTCCTGCTGCAGCCCAATGGCAAAATTATCACGGTCGGCGGTTCGAACGGTGAGTCATCCGAGGACGATTTCTTGCTGGCGCGTTTGACGTCGGATGGCTCACTCGATTCCACCTTTGGTGCCGATGGCAAAGTGCGAACTTCGTTTGGTGATCTGAATGGCGGAGCCAACGGGGCCATTTTTCAGCCTGATGGGAAGGTTGTGGCCGTCGGTTTCCAGGCGACCGGCCTCGAGCTGTTTGCTGACTTTGCACTTGCCCGCTACCTCGACGCCGAAGGTCTTCCGCTCCCGACGCCGACGCCCACTGCAACGCCCACTTCGACTGTGACGCCAACGCCCACCGCGACGTCAACACCAACTGCCAGTGCCACACCGACTCCAACCGCTACGCCTACCGTGACGCCTCGCGCGACTCCGCGACCTCGCCCGACTTCGCGGCCGCGCGTTACCCCGCGACCGAGACCCTAGCTACAAAATCAATAGGGGAACTCAAGTAAGATAGATTCGAGTGGATCCTGACTCCAGAGGCACTAGGCTCACGATAGTCGTCCGTTCACTGTTCTGTAGGACGAAAGACTCACGGTGTTTTTGGAGTTTGCAGGGATGATCAGAGCCGCAGCGCGTCGCTGAACCGCTTTGGTCATATGACCCGTGTCCGAAGTCGCTGATCGAGGAAATTATACCCTTGCGTGATCAGCCGTCGCTCTTCCGGTGTGAGATCATCACGAAAAAGTGTCTTCAGGTTTTTCAATGCTTCGAGCAACTGAAACTGCTGGTCAGCATGCGCGAAGACTCCCGGGTAAGCAGGCAGTAAGTAGGCGAGTGGACGGAGAGCCCGACGCTCACACCAGCCATTGATCAGGCCGTCGAGGGTTTTGAACAGATTAAACTCCATAGAGTGTGGAATATCAGCTGAGGGAGGCGATGACCGATGGACAGCGTCAATGGCAAGATTTTCAGCCCCCATGGTACCACAGGAAAGATCGGCTAACGGGTTCAAAAGATTTTATTTCCTCATTAAGTTTCCGCAGAGTGAAAGCCCTACATTTCCCGCGATGAAAATGAGAATGAGATCAATCATTCCGATTTTCCAGCCGAAGCGCCAGAAGGCGACTGCAACGAGTCCGAAGCACACAATGGTCAACGATCCGTGTAGGATCTGTCCCGCGAGCCCCCAAAAGAAACGGCCTTCGTTGGAAACCATGCCCCCCGTGATCGCACTCATAATCAATGTGCTGACGATAAGCAATATCATTTACAATCTCCGACATGTAGACGACCGCAATTCTGGTATAGCAGAACGTGTACCAGAGTCAGAGCACTATCCGTAAATGTTATAAGTGGCTGTTACTGACGAGTTACTCAATGAGGTAAGCTCGCGAATTTATTGCTATGAAACCAGGTATCGTAAGCCATTCCGACTCTTCGGTAAAATGTTCCGACTAACCACCGCAGTACGCACCTACGGTGCGAAGATCTTATCTAATACTCTCTTCGGGCACTGAATGACATCGCATGTTTGCGTGACAGGATGGAGGCTTCTGATTTGAAATCCTGAGAAGCAAACTGCACTCATTTATCCGATTGCGGTTAAGCCCTGTGAATCTTCGCGGGGAAGGTGTACAGAGTGGGCAAGTCAAGCCGCGCCCAAACGACGTAAAGTGTCGAGAGAGCGCGGCGTTAATGAAAAAACTCCACAAACCTACTACGGAATGTGCGGATGGAAGTTCCATCTAAATTTTTGATAGGCTAGGGATAATCGACCTTTGAGTTGGTCAATACGATCGTAGTCTATTGATCGACGGTCTGGACTCGAACTCGGAACTAATGCCTTTGCAGAGCTGAACAGGATGCCTTCCTTCAAAACGGCGCTCGCGTTACCATGCTAAAAATCGCGACTGGCTAAGGCCAATAGACCCTTCAGCAGGAAATCAGGTGGGTGTGTTCCTTTCCTTTGTGCTATTCCAAATCCTTCAATGGGCGAGACAGCATGGCCGAAAGATAATTTCTATGAGATTGACGAGACTCTGCAAAAATAGCCACAAGCCTGCGCACGGCTGCGTTATTTTGGGGCAATTGACGAATAGGAGGGCATTCCGTGGTCTCAGTTGTAATCGACCGCTCCGTTGAAGTCGCCCGGATGTTCGTGCGTTTCGATCACGTTGCCCGCCTCATCGTAAACGCGAATCGCAGCGTCACGTGAGCGGCTGGAAAATTTGGCGTGATCGATTGCGTCTCTGATTGCTTTTGGTCCGCGATACCACATCGGACTATAGGGAAGTGCATCACTGACTAGATCGACACCATGATTGTCGGCTCGTGGCCGAATCTCGTAAACGTCCGTGCGAATCGTCGATCCATTAGGGCGCCGTATCATTTGCCATTTGGCTTTCAAAAATGCTTCTAGCGACGCGTAGTAGTGCAAAACGTTTTCTTTAATTGTGAAGCAGACGGATGCTTCGATTCCCAACTCGTTCTACGGAAACCGCCGGAGCGAAGTTCCGAAGAAAAACAGCAGCGCGATGATCGAAATTGTTTCGTTTTCCACGCCCGATGAAAAACTGACGGCGTTTGTGGAACTCGAATAGGCGATTTCGCGAAAGGCTAGACGCTCTTAGCGAAAACGCCTGACAGCAATGATCCCTGAAAAAAGGGGCGCCAAGGTACAAAGTTTAGAGACCACTGCTTTGCGAAAGATTTCCCTGAAACTTGGCCTCGCCTTCTCCGGAGAAGAATATGAAAGACGACGGAGGATTGATTTTTTACAGTTCGAGAGTATAAAAGAATTTGAGCGGGCGACGATGACGCGCATCGGGCATTGCTAGATTAAACCGACACTTTACTGGCAATGCATCCTACCGGCGAGACAATCTCGCCCCGCTCAAAATTTCTGACCAAACTGCGTCTACCTTAACGCCCGGTGATTCACAAGTTCTTTTTGAAATCGCATGGTGTATCCGACGCATCGCGGAGGGGGTTACGCTTTATTGCAAGCGCGAATCACACCATTGCGCGAGAGGCTGCGAAACTTGGTATAGTCGATTTCGATCGGGTCAAGGCCTCGGATCTTAACTCGTCTCAAGGGCGTCAGCCTAACTATGAAAAAGCAAGCGCGACCCTAACGGGATTCGAACCCGTGTTACCGCCGTGAAAGGGCGGTGTCCTGGGCCTCTAGACGATAGGGTCACAAAAGCCGGGCAATATCAGAATTGCTGCTTTCTCACGCAAGGCAAATCGCCGAAATGTTTTCAGTCTTTTCTTTTTTGAGATGGCACATCCGCCCCACGGCCCGTTCCAGTAGCTTTGGCATGACAAGTAGCACCGTGGCTACAGACCTGGATTGATTTCGTGAATCAACGCCGCTGTACGCGCGGTTGCACCCTGGTGCTCGCCCAAAACCTCGCGCGCCCTTTGGACGAGGCGTTGGCACGCTTCGCTATCGCGCAAAAGTTTGGCGATCGTAAGTTCAAGCGAATTCATGTCGCCAACCTGGATTGCGCCTTTCTTCAACACCAGCGCCTTCGCCAGTGTCGCGAAGTTCTCCATATGTGGACCAAACAGGACTGGCTTGCCCGCGATAATTGGCTCCACGGGATTTTGCCCCCCGTGCGCAGTCAGACTTTTTCCAATGAACACAATGGTCGCGATAGCATACCACCGATGAAGCTCACCTGTCGTATCGAGAACAATACAATCCGCATCTGATTCACGACCGATCGCCACTTCGCTTGCAAGCGTCACGCGTATTGACAGAGCGTCGAATTGCGCGCGGATTTCGCGGAGTCGTTCGACGTGACGCGGCGCGATGAACAACCGCAACGATGGAAATTGCGGACGTAGGCGCAGAAAAATGCTGGCAAGAATTTCCTCTTCGCCGCGATGGGTGCTGCCGCCGAACAATACCGGGCTCTCGCGATCCGCACGATTGAAATCGGGCCGCTGCTCGCTTTCTTGCGCGTTCAAACCCTGGTCACGCCCGTCAGGATCGTATTTGATACTTCCAACCGCTCGAATTCGGTTGCGCGCGACGCCGATCGCAACCCAGCGGCCGACGTCGTCCGCCTCCTGTGCACAGACCAGATCCAACAGTCGAAATGTAGGTGCAACAAAAAGTCGAAACCGTCGAAATCTCCTCTCCGACCTCGGCGACAATCGGGCATTCACCAATATTGTTGGAATTCGGCGTTCGTGCGCGAGGGCGACAAGGTTTGGCCAAACTTCGGCTTCTACCAGCAAGATCCGCGTCGGCTTGATCAATGAAAACGCGCGTCGCATGATCGGCCAGTAATCGAGCGGTGTGTATAGGACGTTGATCCAGGGCGCCGCGGTTTTGGTTGCCAGTGCGAAACCAGTCGTAGTCGTGGTAGTCAGAACACAGCGCAAATCCGGCTCGAGGGCGCGCAATGCATGAGCCAGTTTCAAAGCGATATTAACTTCCCCAACGCTTACCGCGTGCAGCCATGTCGATTCCCGCTTCGCCAAACTAACGCATAGTTCAGCATCGTAAATTCCCAGGCGCTGCCCGAACTTTTCGCGGTAACCGCCGCGACGAAGCATCTTTGCCAAATAGCCCGGTAAAAAGAACAACAGTCCGATTGGCCAGAACAAATTGTAAATGAAACGAATCACGACAGTTTCAAAATTTCAAAGGGGACGCGAGGACGCGTGCGCCCCCCAAAGCTTCGCAAAACGGGATTCACGTTCTCAACAATTTCGCACGCAGTGTTTTGGAGTGCGGTGGGTCCTCGCACCGCTTTGGGACAGAAACAACACTTCAGTTGCCCCGTATACTTTCTGACGAAGTAAACGCCACTGTTTCATTTCGGGAAACGCTTCCGTCGGCTGTTTCTCCAAAACGAAAATCCCGTCTGGGTGCATCAGTTGAGGCAACGCTTCGTTTGCCAGCAGCCTTTCAGTGAAATGCTCGCCATTTTCTATTTTTTCGTACGGCGGATCCGCAAAGACGACGCGAAACATTTCAACGCCTGGAGCGTGGCGGAGGAAATCGAAGACATCCTGTTGTCGAACTCGTCCTTTCAACTTGGTCCTGGCGAGATTGCTCTCGATGATCTGCGCCGATTGTCGATCTGCCTCAACAAAAACAACAGAAGACGCGCCGCGGCTGAGTGCTTCAATTCCGAGTGCGCCGCTGCCCGCGAAAAGATCGAGCACCCGCGCTCCCGGGATGGCGTCGCCCAAGCTCGAAAAGATAGCAGCTTTGACGCGGTCCATCGTCGGTCGCACACCCTGTTTCGGAGCTGCCAGGCGGATCCCGCCGGCGCTGCCGGCGATCACTCTCATGGCGACGGGGCTGGCGTTGGCGTTGCGCTGGCCTCGGGCAGCGCCTCCTGTGGCGAAGGAGAAGTTGATGCTCCGGCAGGCATCCCCTTGGCCGCTTCGTCAGGCTCAGTAGTTGCGGGCGCGGCTTCTTCCATCTGTTTCTTTTTCTTTTTTGCTCGCTGCTTTTTTCCGCCACCAAATAAGCTGTTTATCATACTGCTGAGATCGCGGCCAACCAGTCTGTCCATTAAGTTCGTGCTCGGCCGATCGATGGTCCCGCCAACCTGAAAGTCGATGGCAGAATAGCCCGGTTCGTTGATCGGTTGAAAATTCTGGCGAATCGCCTTGAAAAGCTGGCCGCGAATTTTTTCGTTGATCGCGAGCTGCGAATCGAGTTTCAGCCTGCCGTTAAACGCCACTGTTCCCGACGCTGTGAGACGAATATTCGGAGAGCGTAAAATCAATTCGTCGATTGTGACCAACCCCGGACGCACATGATATTTTGCGTCCGCTTCCTCGAGGTGAAGCTCTCTCAGCTCTTCAATCTGAAGAAGCTCCCCAAGTAACACCAGCAGGCTGTATTGCTGGACGCGCCCCTCGCGCAGGGAAATCTCGCCCTTTCCGATGAACGCCTCCGGATCGGCCGTTTTACCGGAAGCTTGGAAATTGCCCTCCAATTTGCCTTGCACGATTCCCTTGGGTCCGCCTGCGTTTGCGATAATCTGATCGGCCAGCACATTGCGAAACTTTACGCTCGTGGTGAATGGAGAATCCTCCGCTTCCGGTTGCATCGCAAAATAGCCGTTGATCTCACCGTTGGCGGCGCGCGCCGAAATCTTTGAAAGCTCCAACACATCCGGCTCGTAACGCAGTGGGGAGCGCAGCTGCTCCAGAAAAAAACGGTCCTGCAGGGAGATTCTCGCCACTTTCGTATCGCCGTGAAGCGCCAGGGCGCTGCGGATGCTCGTGCGAAAGTCTACTCCATTAAAACTCGCAAGCAGCCTGCCGGCGTGATCGAGAAAACTGAAATTGCCATTCTTAATACTGACACGTCGAACCTCCGGAGGCACCGCCAGTCTCGGTTCCTCCATCGGAGACGGCTTGTTAACTATTGCCTGAGCCGGAGAAGGAAGATTCGCCGGAGAAATGGCAACGACAGGAGCAGTCTGTGTTTGCGAGGTTAGAGCGGGTTCGCTTTCTACGCCCGGCTGGGACACAGTTGGAGGTGCCGTCTTTTTCCTGTGTGAACCGGGCAATTTCCATTTTCCCCCTGCGTCTTGAGGCCAGACAACGTTTGGATTGATGAGCGCGACTTCTTTGATTACCAGACGCCGGGAAAAAAGAGAGAGGAAACGAACGCGCAGCCGAAATGTTTTCGCTTCGAGGAAATGCCTTGGACCAACTGGCGAAGTTTGCGCAATCGTGATGCCACTTAGCTCCAGTCCACCCCAGGGAGTCACGCTCATGCTGCGGATTCCGAGCGTGGCGCCGAGGCGTCGGCTCAACTCCTGTTGAATCTTCGCGTGTGTACCCTGGGATTGCACATACAGATTCACCCCGGTCAGGAGAACCGCACCAAGCGCAACCACCGCCCCGAGAGCGATCAATGGAACCCGGCGCAACTTTTTCACCGTCAGACGTTACGCAGTCCGAGTTTGAAGAAAAGACCAAAGCCCTCTGCTAGTTTTCCTTGTGACCGATACGATTGTCATTCTCAATCCAACGGCGGGCAGTCCCGAACACATTCGGAGTTGGCAGGAGCGCACTGAATCACTCGCCGGCGACTGCCCCGTCCGCGTTACATCACACTCCGGCGAAGCGGAGGCGCTGACGCGGCGTGCAGTCGAGCAGGGATTTACGCGGATCGTCGCTGCAGGCGGCGACGGAACAGTCAGCCAGGTAGCCAATGGAATCGCCGGCAGCAACGCCAAATTGGGCGTGCTCCCAATGGGTAGTGTCAATGTTTTCGCGATGGAGCTTGGCTTGCCCCTGCACAATCTCCAGCGCTGCTGGGACATCATCGAAGACACAAATATACGTCTGGTAGATATGCCCAGCGCAAATGAGAAATATTTTGTGCAGCTTGCCGGGGTAGGATTGGACGCGCAGGTGGTAAAAGAGACCAGCCTCGCGTTCAAACGCAGTTTCGGTCCGCTGAGCTATCTCATCTCCGCAGCCCACATCGCGGCACGACAACCGCCAAAGCTGTTCATCGAATCGGAGCATACTTCCTTGGAAGAAGGATCGTTTGTTCTCATTGGAAATGGCCGCCTTTACGGAGGGCCCTTCCCGTTTTTTAAACACGCTATCATTGATGATGGTTTGTTTGACGTCGTCGTCTTCAAACGCCTCGGCTATCTCGAAATCATCAAATATCTTCAGGACGTTGTGTTCAGCTCCGACATTAAGGTTCCGGAAATCGAATATTTTCAAACGCGACAGCTGCGCATAACGAGCGAACAGGACGTGCCCCTGGAGCTTGATGGCGAGCTGGCGGGCAATTGCCCGGTTGATTTCCGAATTCGGAAGAGAGCCCTTCGCGTTTTGGCCCCCTCGGCCGGAGCCTGATCGGAGAATCGCCCTAACCGGCTGGCCTTCGCTGAAATCCGCGTGATGTTCTGCACGATGGCTCGTGATGATCGTTGGATTCGAGAAAAAGCGGCCGCTTCAATTAACCCTGCGCAGGTCGAGACTGTCCTGATTCATCTTGAGCAACATTGGCCTGAAACAGCCCAGCCACTTGTGGATGTCGTCGAACGATTTCCGCTGGGCGAAGCCGCCCTGCTTCATCTTCTAGCTGTCTCCAGTATTTGCGCCGCGCGCCTCACGCACGACCCGGACAGTCTTCTGTGGTTGTGCCAACCGCAAATCTGCGGCGCGCCTCGCGGGTATGCGGAAATGCTGGGCTACCTGCAGAGATCCGCAGGCAATTCGATCGCGGACCAGGGTTTTTCTGCTCTTCGCTTTTGGAAGGGCCATGAGATGACGCGCATCGCCCTTCGCGAGCTTGCAAACGTGGCGTCACTGGAGGAAACCACCGGCGAGCTTTCACAGGTGGCGGAGATTTGTATTCGCAATGTGTTCGAACACTGGAACACGGAATTGCGGCAACAATATGGTTCGCCCAAGGCGGAATTCGCAATTCTGGCACTGGGAAAGCTCGGCGGCGGAGAACTAAATCACAGCTCGGACGTTGATCTTCTTTTTCTGTACAGTGAGGAAGGCCAGCTCACGGCGCATGTTTCCTATCACGAGTTCTTTAACCGGCTGGGAAAAAGAATCCTCGAAACATTTGCCACCAGGCATCCGGCTGGCTCGCTTTTCCGCGTCGATCTGCGTCTGCGACCGGAGGGCTCGGCAGGACCATTGGCCCGCTCGCTCGAGAGCATGGAAAATTATTATGCGGGGTTCGGCGAAACCTGGGAACGTCTTGCGCTGATCAAGGCGCGCGGAATCGGCGGCAGCCCCGAGCTGGCCTACGAATTCCTGCGGCAACATCAGCCGTTTATTTATCCTAGGAGCGCAACGCCCGATTTGCTGGACGAAATCGCCGGTATCAAGCGACGCATCGAGCGCGATATCGTCGGCCCGGACAAGCTCGAACGTGACGTGAAACTCGGTCGCGGCGGCATTCGCGAGATCGAATTCATCGTGCAAACCTTGCAGCTTATCCACGGAGCGCGGCATCCGTTCTTGCAGGAATCAAGTATGCTCAAGGCGCTGCGAGCGCTTCGTCAATTGGATCTTCTTCCGCGAGAGGATGTGCTGACTTGCGACAACACTTACCAGTTCCTCCGCCGTGTGGAGCACCGTTTGCAAATAGAAGCCGAACAGCAAACTCACATTGTTCCTCGAGACCTGGAAGCTCTGCGACGTCTCGCACTGAGTCTCGGGTTTTCATCCAGTGAAGATTTCACTGCGGCGCTGCAAGAAAGGATGCGCGCAGTGCGTCCGATTTTTGAACGGATCGTTTCAGGAACGCCAACGGCTCCGCCCGGAGTGCTCAAGCCGGACGATCTCGAAATTTTCAGCGACCAGAAACGAGCTGCCAAGGCGCTATCCGATCTCGCACAGGGCGCCGGAAGTTTCCATATCGCGCCACGAACACGGCAGATCTTTCGCAAGCTGCGTCCGGCCTTACTAGAATGGCTTGCTAAGACCGCAGATCCGGATACGACGCTCAATCAATTCGTTCGCCTCGTGCAGGGTTACGGTTTGCGGAGTTTGTTCTTTGAACTTCTGGTCGCGAATCCTCGATTACTGGAATTGGTGATGAAGACCTTTGATGCCAGTCACTTTGCCAGCGAGCTTTTGATTCGTCGGCCGCAACTTCTGGAAGACATCACCCGGGACCCAACGTTTGGCGAACCCCGGTCGGTAGCGGAAAATTTAAGGCGGCTCGATTCGTTAGGTGCAGATGCAAACAATCTGGACCCCATTCGCACCTACCGGCAGAGGCAACTGCTGCGCATCATCCTGCGCGACGTCCTGGGACTTATCCAGCCAGCGGCAACTTTCGCCGAGCTTTCGGACGTCGCGGAAGCGTCTCTGATTGCCGTCTCCAAACTCCTGGCAAATGAGCAGCTAACGGTTATCGCGCTGGGAAAATTTGGAGGACACGAGATCAGTTATGGCGCAGACCTGGACGTTTTGTTCGTGGGCGAGGACGTTCGCGCCGCGCAGAATTTGATGATCGCCATGGCGCAGCCAACTGCCGAGGGAAATATCTGGGCGCTGGATGCGAGGCTGCGTCCTGAAGGCGAAAAAGGACCGGTTGTTTGCTCCCTTGAAACTTACGAAGGGTACTATGCGAACCGAGCGCAGCTTTGGGAATTGCAGGCTCTGACTCGCGCACGCAGAATTAGCGGACCGTTGCAGCACGAATTCATGGAGATTGCAAAATGCGCATGGGGTCGCGCAGGCCAGGATACCGGCCTTTTCATGAAAATCGATGACATGCTCCAGCGCATTCGTCGCGACCGCGGAAGCGGATCGGATTTTCTCGATTTAAAGACCGGAGCTGGCGGCATCATAGAAGCGGAGTTTCTCGTTCAGGCGTTGCAGATGCGCGGAAACATCTGGGAACAAAATTGGGAGCGCGCCGTCGATCGATTGCACCAGCACGGGCGTCTGGACAAGTCGGACGTTGCCAAGCTCAAAGATGCTTTTGCATTTCTGCGCCGCTGCGAACTGGTGCTGCGTCGATACGGCAACAGAAGCATTTCAACGCTTCCTGGCGATCCAGACGAACAACGAAAGTTTGCCATCCGTCTTGCCTACCAGGAATTCGACGCTTTCCGTCGCGATTATCTCGATGCTCGCGAAGCGATTCACGCACTCTACCAACAGCATGTCACGCCGGCTTAACCGCGGTAACGATCAACGTTCTCCCAAGCAACATACCCGGTGAATTCATCGCCCGGACAGCCCACGCATTTCGCTCGTCCAGGGTACCATAGGTGCTTCTATCGCGGTGATAAACAATCCAGTTTGCGGCGCGGAGGGGAACGATCACGAACGGAAATGCCAGAAGAGAGCGACGCTGGTATTTATCCACTGTCAGTTTCAAATCGCGGAAACCAATGCTGAGAAGGGCATGCGAAAGATAAACCCAGCTCACCGGATTGATGTGGCCGCGCGTGGTATGAATCTCGGATTCGCCAGCCGCCAAAGGACCAAACAAATTGTAAAAACCGGACGACAGATAGCGCAAACGGGAGCGCAGATTTAAAATGTTTGGAGTCGAAAATACCGCGACACCCCCTGGTTGGAGAACACGATAAATTTCCCGGATGACCTCTCGATAGTTTTCCAGGTGCTCAATCGTCTCGATGCATGTAATCAGTGCGAAACGATTATCACTGTACGGAAGCGATTGGCGATTCAGGTCGACCGTGTCGATCCTTTCACCGGGACCGGAGAGCAACCTATCCGTGTAATCGCAGCCAAACGAACGAAAGGGATAACGCGCTCGAACCAGTCGCAACAATTCCCCCGTCCCGCTGCCGACATCGAGATGGTCTCCGCTCGATGGCATGCCAGGTGCCGCTGAGATCGCGCGCAGGACACCTTGATGAATCCGCGAAGTGCTTAGCTCGGAACTCTCGTGCCGCTGCTTTCTTCCAAGGATTTTTCGGTAAAGAACCTTGGAGAACCTTCGAGTGCGCACAGCGAATTGTGAACCGTGTCCGATCGCGTTAAGACCGGCAATCGCCTGTGGACCGATCAGCCCGGGATGCCCTTGAGCATCTCAGTGTTGGTCGGGAATTTTTTCACGAACATCAACAGTCGCTGAATTGCTTCCTCTGGTTTGTGTCCGGCCAGTCCGCGCCGAATGAGATTGATTTTCTCCAGTTCCCACGGTTGCAAGAGCAACTCTTCGCGCCGTGTGCCAGAAAGAAAAATATCCACCGCCGGATAGATCCGCTGGTCGCTGATTTTCCGGTCGAGCACCATTTCCATGTTTCCGGTGCCTTTGAATTCCTGAAAGATCAGTTCGTCCATGCGGCTCCCGGTTTCGATCAATGCCGTAGCGACAATCGTCAGAGAACCCGCTTCCTCCGTATTACGCGCGGCTGCAAAAATCTTCCGCGGAATTTCCATCGCGCGCGCGTCGATGCCGCCGCTCATGGTACGGCCCCCGCCACCCATTGCATTGTTGAACGCGCGAGCAGTCCGGGTGATGGAGTCGAGCAGGATAAATACGTGTTTTCCTGCTTCGACGAGGCGTTTCGCGCGTTCGATTGCCAATTGCGAAATGCGCGTGTGACTTTTAATGTCGGCGTCATTCGAGCTGGCCATCAGTTCTGCGGTTGGATGCGAACGACGAAAATCGGTCACCTCTTCCGGGCGCTCATCGACAAGCAGAATGATCAGAATGACTTCCGGATGATTTTTGGCCACTGCGTCGGCGATGTGATGCAGCAGGGTGGTCTTGCCGGTGCGCGGCGGGGCCACAATCAAACCGCGCTGCCCCATTCCTAGCGGCGTCATCAAATCCATAATCCGAGTCGTGTAACGATCCGGCACCGTCTCAAGCTTGATTCGTTTGTTCGGATTGATCGTGGTCAACTCCTCGAACGGTGTCAGACCCTGATATTTCGTGGGCTCTTCACCATTAATCTTGAGCAGCTTCACCAATTGCGGGCCGCGGCTGCCGCGCCGGGTTTCACCGTAAATCCACATCCCGTCGCGCAAGCCGAAACGGCGCACAATCTCGGGAGTTACAAAAATATCCTGCGGCGTTTGCACGAAGTTACGCTTCGCATCGCGCAGGAATCCAAAACCCTTGCCTGAGATTTCAATTATTCCTTCGCCGAATTCCGGTTCGGCCTGAACTTGTTCGCCCCCTTCTGCACCGGCCTCCGCCCCCTCGCGTCCACCAGAGACGGGCCGGTCAAGGGTCTCGACCTCGGTAACTGCGCCGACAGAATCGGCATTAACTGACGAAGAATTTGGCGACTCTTCCGAGTCATCGCGTCGGAACCGATCGTCCCGGCCGCGGTAACGTTTTCGCGGGAAACGGCGGCGAGGGCGATGATGCCGTTGCTCCGGCAAGGCGGACTCAGTGGGCACAGGTTGGTTTTCGTTTTCTTCGTTCATAAGCTAAAATTCTTCGCGGCGCAGCACCGCCTTAACAGGTCTCCTGGAAGCAATAGTTTTTCAGGCCGGCAATCTGGCCAGCAATTCGTCGGGAATTTCTAGATTTGAATAGACGTTTTGCACGTCGTCGTCGTCCTCAAGCGCATCACACAAACGGAGCACCTGACGCGCCGCGGCTTCGTCGGGCACCGCAACAGTCGTATCGGGAATGAACGTAAACTTTTGCCCATCGGTGGTTACGCCCGCATTTTTGAGCGCCTCAGCTACTGCATATAGCTGATCGTGGGAAGTGATAATAACATACTGATCGTCGTCAGTTGTCAACTCTTCCGCGCCAGCTTCCAAGGCAATCTCGAACAGTCGATCCTCGTCAACGCTCGACCGTGGAACGGTGACTTGGCCTTTCTTGTGAAACATGTAAGAAACACTTCCGGTAGCGGCGAGGTTGCCGTTGTGTTGACTAAAGATACTTCGAATCTCCGCTCCGGTTCGGTTCTTATTATCCGTTGCAGTTTCGACAATAATGGCGACTCCGCCCGGTGCATAGCCTTCGTACACGATCTCGTCGAATTGTTGCGCCTCCTTGCCCTCACCGGTGCCGCGTTTGACCGCGCGCTCAATGTTATCGTTCGGCATACTCTGGGTCCGTGCAGCCTGGATCGCGCTGCGCAGACGCGGATTGCCGGTTGGATCGCCACCGCCGCGTTTGGCCGCGATGGTGATCTCCTTTGATAATTTGCTGAAGATCTTGCCGCGTTTCGCGTCGATTGCGCCCTTAAAACGCTTGACCTTCGACCACTTACTATGTCCCGCCATGGATGGGGATTGTTATGCAATTGCTGACTGAACGTGCGAATCTCCGAACAAACCCTCGCCGATAGAATAGCAGACAAGGGAGGAAGCTAACGCGCGTTATTCAATCCCGAAGTGAACAGTTTGTCAACCACGCCCCAAAGTTCTTGTCGCAAACGCGAAGAAGTCTTTCCTACCCGAAAGCCAAAAGCCAAGAGGCTTCAACGAACCCCCGTATCGATATCCATATCGACGCGAACGCTCTGATTTGAAACAACTGTGAATCGCTGTGGTTTCGCCCGAACATGTCCAGGGGCACGCCGTTGCACATCTAAGACGTAATCACCCGGCGGCAATGCAATGTGATAGTTTCCATTTCCGTCTGCGGTAATTCGAGCAACTTCGTGTGTCCCGTCTTGACTCAGGATGATCAGCGGATATTCGGCATAGATCTCGCCTGCGATCGCAAGCTGCTTGCCATCGGCCAGTTCAACCTCCTTCGGCGAAACAATCTTAAGATGTCCTTCGAGGAAACCGGGCACCGCTGCATTAATCGCGCCTAACACAAAAGAAGATACACACACGGCAACGAGACACTTCGGGGAGCACGACATGAATGCAGGCCGAGGAAAATTTATCGTCTAAACGTTTAGACGCGCAATCGCGTCACGCGTTCAGGTCGAGCACGAACGGTGGTCCGCGCGGGATATTGCCGAACACGGGCAAGGCCAAACCAAACTCGGCCCACGGACATGGCGTCTATGCGAGGCGTGGAAAAGGGCGGGATGGTTTTCACCATCCCGCCCAGGTCGCGAACCGAACTACCCGACTTACGGCAGTGTTAACAACCAGGCGCTACGTCCGTGTGTAGCAGCATAGAGCTTCCGCGCACTGGGAACAATCGTAAGGCCGGCAACCTCGACCATCGGAAGACCGGTTCCAGCAACCACCCAACCGGATGAACCGTTCGCCCGTTTCAGGACACCCCAATCGTTTGAGACATAAAGATCTCCGTTAGAATCTCGAACGACGTCGTTCGCCGGAAAGTCGGGAAACGCAGTCCCGCCAGAGCCATCTAAGCTCGTCCAGGTCGCATCGGGAGTTGCCGGATTGTAGGTGACTTCGAACACGTGTCCGGCAAATCCGGGTGTCAGTGTACTATAGCTCCCATACGACACCCAGGCGTGATTCGGGTTCGCGGGGTCGACGTATATACCGCTTATGAACCGGCCGGGGTCGTTCGTCGCCGATGGCAGCGTATCGAGTCGGGTGTAGGTAACGGAACCGGCAGCGGCATTCGCGTTTGTCGAGATGAACAGGCGTCCTGTGCCTGTAGCAACCCACAAGGTATTTGTGTCGCTCGGGGCACGTTCAATCGCGGCAACGCAGCCCACGCCTGCAGCACATGCGCCAAGCCGATCGGCGCCGTAAGCCGTGCCCGTCAGATCAGTCGAACCAGGCGGCCCAATCTGGACAAAGTCACCGCACCCTGGCTGGTTCGCAGGCGTTGTGAACTCCGGACAATTAGCTTCGAGAGTTGCCTGGTCTCCGCCCCAATCTTGTGTACGCCAAACGCTTTGGGATCCCTGGTAAATCGACCCCGCGTTGGTTGGATGCGGGTCAGCAATAATGGGCGGGTAAAAGAATGCAGATTCCGGACTCGAAATGATTGGCGCCGAGATGATCACCCACTTTGACGGATCACCATTCTGGAAGTTTGCATCATTCGCCTGCCCAGTGAAGGTATTGAAGCGCAGAGAGGAATTCGTCGCATTAAACCCCGATTGACCACCGTCGCCGTAAATTATCTGTGGCCAGACCACCGCTGAGCCATACGTTTCAAACGTTCCGTTATCCTGGGTGCCGCCTTGAAGATGCTTTGGATTGTCGGCGGCAACTGACAAACTCTGGAACTGTAAAGTCGAAAGACCTTTGTTCAGACTGTAGATGAAACTCGGAACGGCTGATAGCAACTGCTGGCAGGTGGCGAGGTCGGCGCCAGTCAGGCCGCGACCGGCACACTGAGAAGAGATGTTGGTGAACGTTCCGCTGGTGCGCACCACGCCACCGTCCGAGCCAAAGATCGCCGAATCTGTGTTAGGAATCTCCACAATCGCGTGACTATCCGGATGCATGCCATTCGGCGCCGGATTAGTGATCGCGTCCCGTGTTACGTCAGAGAAGGTCAAACCGGCGTCGCTTGAACGCAGAAATGCTCGGCCATTATTCCTGCCACCGGCAGTGTTGTAGCTGTACGAACCGCCTATGTACACGACATTCGGTTTTCCCGGAGGCGAGTACACGACGTTGTCATACCAGCACTGAGCGCCGCCCACCGCTGGATCGCCGCAGTAGTTTATCGTCTGGTTCGGTGCGCTTGAGGCCTGCTGTACTGCTGTCAAGTCGGTGAAACTCGCGTTCGTCGCGTGAGCGGCGTCGTCCGTCCGATACACGCGCGCCTGGTTCGCCGCAGCGATGCTGGAATTTCCGTCCCCGACGTACATTCGCGTAAGTCCTCCGGCGATCGGTGTGACACTAAAGGACGCCCGATCCGTGTTTTGCGCTGGGTTTAGCGCGTTCTTGATTTGAGTCCAAGTGGCGCCAGAATCGCTAGAGCGCCAAACGCCTCCGCGCGTCGCGTCGATAGCCGGAAATGGCGCCGCGTACACAATAGTGGTGGCATACGGATCCAATTCGATGTCGTGAACCCCGCGAATGGAACCGAAGCTCGATTGAATTTTTCCGGCATCGCCCGGCAGCCCTGGGTTCAAGCAGATACCTTCGGCATTGATAAGTGCAAAGTTCGCACCGCCATTGGTTGACTTCCAAAATCCGAATGGCGGAAGTCCTGGAGCAAGCGAAACGCCCCCGCCGGTGACGGAGGCTACGCCGCGCACGGCACGGGTTGAACCAACGTACATGATGTTAGGATTTGTTGGATCGATAACGATCGACCCAATGGCGCGGCCGTTGAAAGCTGGGCCGGTATACGCTGGAGCGTCGCCGCAAGTGGTCGGCATTAATGGGACGCTTGTGTTCGCAGCAAGTTGCACCCAAGTGTCGCCACGATTTGTTGATTTATAAATCCCGAAGCCAGCCTCGGAATCTCCCGATGCATTGGGTTCACCCGTGCCCGCATAAAGCGTTCCAGTTGAGGAATCGTAGGTCAACGTTCCAATCGCATTGGTTGCAAAGCTGCCCGAAACAAATGTCCAGTTTGCCCCACTTCCCGACAAAGCATTATCGGTGCGCCAAACCCCGCCGCCAGCTGCTCCTACCCAAACGGTACATCTTCTGTTGCTGCACGCAGGATCAATAGCCAGCGCGGTGACACGGCCTGAAGTCGTATATGCCGCACCGCTAAAAGTTAATATCGCCGGGAAATCCGCCTTGCTCGGACCGGCGAGCGTCCAAGTCCCCGCGGCGTTGCTGTTCCCCTGTGATTTTATCCTCGCCCATGCATTTTTTGCATTCACTGTCAAACGGAATGGGACATCTGTCGCAGGGTACGCGCGATTCGAATAATGCTGCGTTGCGGCAGCTGTGGGATCTTCGGCTCGCTCTTTGTCGGATGCCTCGTTACGTGAAGCTAGTCCGTACTGGGCCTGCGGTTTCATCAAGCGATGTGCGGCAGTGCCAGGCGACCCATTGCCAGTTGTCAGTATGTTGTTTGATGTTGCAACGAAAGCCAATGCGGCCGCGCCTGACATTAACGTGATCGCACTAGCAATACGTAGATTAAACGAATTTGGATTTTTCATAAGGTGGAGCTGCGAAACAAAACGATTAGTGAACCGACGTGGAGTTTTCATAGATTTTTTTCAGGCTGAAGTTCCGGTACGCCGAGTTGAGAGGTTGGAGTAAATCCCCGGCGAAAGGAGACTTAGCTTGTCTTAGTCACGCGAAAGGCGTCAAGACTTTTTACATTAAAAATTTGTAATGTTTTTGCCAGACCTCTCATGCAGGATGCGCCAATTTTTTCTTCTAAATCGCTCCCCGCCGCTTCACCATTTCACTTATGAAAATTCTTCTCGCAGGTATTCTCGGCGCGATCGCCATGTTCATCTGGACAGCAATCGCACACATGGCGTTGCCTCTGGGCGAGGCTGGCATCGCCGAAATTCCAAATGAATCAGCTGTCCTCAGTACGATGCAAAGCAACATCGGCGACCAAACCAGTCTTTACATTTTTCCTGGAATGGGCGTCGGCAAAAATGCAAGCCGACAGGAAAAGAGTGAAGCGATGAAACACATGGACGAAAAGATCGCGGCGAATCCTTCCGGTATCCTCATGTATCATGCGCCAGGCCGTCCGTTCACATTTGGCAAAGCGCTCGGAATCGAATTCGCCACGCAATTACTCGAAGCGCTTCTCGTTGTGTTTCTGCTTGCACAGACGCGCATCGAAAGTTTCGCTGGCCGGGTCGGCTTCGTTTTGGTAGCCGGGATCTTGGCCGCGATTGCCACCAATGTTTCCTATTGGAATTGGTACGGTTTTCCAGGCGTTTACATCGGCAATTACATGTTTATCCAGGTGGTCGGCTTTCTCTGTGTAGGCATTGTTGCAGCATTAGTGCTGCGGAAGACCTCAGTCCGAACCGCGCCTTGATTCTCTTCTTCCGGCGTGCTTTGCGCGGCTGTCACGCCGTAATGCTGCAACCGGGAACAAACGTCGGCGACTTCGTCAGGCTGGCGCCAATTTTCCCCAGATAAAAAGCAAAATGATCGCGCCGATGATCGACAGGATCAATCCCGCCGGGTGAAACGTGGCGCCCGGATCCGGTTTGGAAAACAGGCGGCCAATCAGTCCGCCCACGATCGACCCGCCTATGCCGAGAAGAGTCGTCATGATGAAACCGAGATGTTGTACTCCCGGCATAACGGCACGCGCGATCAATCCAACTATGAAGCCGACAATAATGTACCAAATGATGTGTAGCATAGATTTGTTTTGGTTACGCTTGGGAGGCTAACACGTTGGTCAAAGTGGAGGCGATCCTTTTTCACGCACGTCTTGGCGCATCCGAATCACTGATCGTTATCCGTGCCTTTGCCACCAAGCTCTCGCACGGTCAGTGCCCTACGTCCGCTCGCGGTTCCGTACGTCGCCTCAGCTCGGTTGTCACTTCTTTTGAAGCGCCGTTCTTTTGATGTGTTGACCGGGATCCATGTCCCGCCCGCGGAATTCAATTTCAGGAATTTTGCAATCTCTTTTTCAGACAGATCTGTGCCCTTCACATGAGAATAGCTTTCCGAAATGCTCCGGTCGTTGGCGAAGATCACAAGGTAAACATATTGACCTTTATGATAGACGACGCTCACAGTTCCGTCATCGCGCAACCGGCGCTGATCGAGGTTAACATATAAATCCTCAATTCTGTCGGAACTATCGCCCAGGTTTGCCGAAGCTGAGCTTGAGACCGCGAGAATCGTCAGCGCAACGACGAGGAATTTCATGCCGTTCATGATCCTTTTTGCTTCTCAAGATACTTCATTTGCTTGGTTCCATTATGCCTGCTGTCGTCCGGCTTTTCTTCAATCAGTTCCTCTGCGGGGACAGTGTGAAAAGAAACCACCGTCCAATCAGCGTCCGCACCAACGACGGGATGATGCCAAACATTCTGTGGAATTGAAATCCAGCGCCGCTCCAAAGGCGCCTCAAGATCGCCGACCAGGACGTTCGACTGCCACTGGCCCCGCTGTTCGGTTTGCATATCGCCGCTCCCTTCAAATGTCATCATCCGCTGATGACTATTCGGATGACGTTCCACGCCGGTATCGGCGCCGGCGCGCAGGACGAATACCCACGCGGACCGGATCTCAGGCGGTAATGCGCCCTCGAAAACGGTTAACGGAACCGGTTCCCAGGTCATTAGAGTCTCGTTCTTGCTAGCCAGCTCCGCGCGGACCCGTTCGATAATCGGGCGAATTTGTTCGCGCACAGTGTGAGATCGTAAAATCGTGTCGATCGATTCAAGGCGTGTCCGTTCTTCCGGTTTCATTCCGCGAATATCCTCATCGTTTGTTCTGTTTCCTAATTCTTGATTTTCACTTCCACTTTTTCCTCTCGCAATTCCCTTTACTAATTCTTAATTGTTCCTCCCACCTCCTTCCTCCGTGGCGAAGAAACGTAAAACCCGAAAGCGAGCCGTACAGCTCGAGGTTCGCAAGTCCGCTGTGCACGGTCGCGGCGTTTACGCCGCGCAGTTCATTTCTAAAGGCAGTCGCATTATCGAATATACTGGGCAACGCACCTCCTGGGAAGCCGCTCCCAACGACGAGAACGATCCACACACGTTCAATTTTGGCCTTGATAATGGGCAGGTAATCAATCCAGAGATTGGCGGCAACGACGCGCGCTGGATCAACCATTCCTGCGATCCAAACTGCGAAGCCGCCGAGGAAGACGACCGCATATTCATCGATGCAATGCGCGATATCCCGACTGGCGAGGAACTATTTTACGATTACGCGCTGGAGATCGACGAGCCGGTCACAGAAGAAACAAAAAAGAAATACGCTTGCAATTGCGGCAGCTCAAAGTGCCGCGGCACAATGCTCGACACCTCTTCTTAATTTGAAGTTTTGATCGGCTGTGTCCTCGAAACCTGTAACCGGCGTCGATCTGTAGTCGCTGTCGGTGACTACTGCTCCTTTTTTCGGTCCGGAATAGGCAAATCCTATCGGACCTAGATGAATAAAGTATTTCCACCTCCGGCCCGGATGTGGCCAGTTGATTCTATGAACGGCTCAGGTTTAGGGACGGGAACTACCAGAGAAAACGACCGCTCCTGGAACGCAATCAGCTGACTCGTTCGGCTACGTTCTGGTCATAAACAGCTCGTCGTTAAGAACTTCGACGTTCTCGGTCTCATTAACAGAGACCCTGGCGAACCTGGACTTGTGGATTTTCAACAGCAAACGAAAAACAAGAGGAGACAAAATGGAAACTAAGATGCCGATAGGACAGCGCATTTCGCGGTTCCTTGAGACACGATACGTACATAGGTCGCACCCTCATTATTTGCCTGAGCTCGCAGGGTTTGGATTAATCCTGATCCTTGCGGTTTGGCCAATGCTGTCGCTGGTGGCGATGGCGCTCGAGAGGATGAGGTAGAAACCTCACTTGTTCGCTTCGCGAGCAACCGGCGAATCTTTGCCTGACAAAGCAGCTGCAGCTTCCTGACGGAATGCTGCGGCTGCTTTGCTCTGAAATCGAAGCGGATTGTAGAGGAGATTCAGTTCCCGCTCCGGAACCGGCGGAGCGAAGGGCAAACTGATGCATCCGGGAGTGCCATGATGTTTCACCATCATTTGGGGCACAATTGAGATGCCAATCGAAGCCGCCACCATGTTCGCTATCGTACTTAGTTGGCTGCCGGCCAGCGCCACCTCCGGCCGGAGCCGACGGGATTCGAGCAGATGATTCACCTGTTGCGACAGACAATGCATCTCGTGAAGCAGTAGAAATCGCTGCGATTTGAGATCGTCGAATTCTACCAGAGCTTTCTTTCCCAGTGGATGCCCTTTTGGCACTAGCAGAAGCAACGGTTCGCTACCTACGGATTCGCGTCGCAAAGTTGGACTCAGCCGGCAGGTGGATGCTAATGCGACATCCAGTTCTCCAGCTTCTATTCGCCGAGTGATGTTGTCGGTTACGTCCTCGACTATCTCCAGTATAACGTCCGGATAATGCTTCTGGAACGTCACGACCAATCCTGGAAGTACATATGGCGCGATCGTAGGAATCGCACCCACGGCCACCTTGCCGGCAACCTCGCCCTTGAGTTCGTCCACGCATCGTCGGGCATCGCCGATCGATGCGAGAATCTGCCGTGCGTAATCGATTAAACAATGACCGGCTTCGGTCAGCACCACTGAACGCGGCAGACGGTCGAATAACGGCTGGCCCACCTCCGCTTCGAGCTTTCGAATCTGCTGACTGAGCGAAGGCTGAGCGACGCGCACCTTGGCAGCGGCGCGCGAAAAGCTTCCTTCATCCGCCACGGCGACGAGGTAACGCAACTGATGAATTTCCATGGGTTCTCAGAAAGTTAGAAGTATGAATTAAGAATGGAGCTTATGGATAAGCGACATGGAAGGCAAAGTTCGCGACTGTAGCAAGGAAGTCTCAATTCTTAAATCATACTTCCGTCCCAATTTCCGAGACGCGCCGAGCGTGCTACTTTGAAACTTACTGTTCCTCGTTCTAGTCGCTACTGCGAAGGCGGACTTGCTCCGACTGGCGAAATTTCACTACAGGAAGTTTTTCGAATTATGAATCGGAAACGTGTGTCGAAGGCAATTGTGCACCAGCCTGTTGCACAATTTTACGGCCGCTTCGTCGACGGGATCAAGAAGCGCATCCGAACAGCCCAAATCAAGGCTGCACTTGCAGCCAATGCCCAGCTTGTCTTGCATTATTGGGAAGTTGGGCGCGATATCCTGGCCAGCCAGAAACGCGAAGGCTGGGGCGCGAAGATCATAGACCGTCTTGCCAACGACCTTCAGCAGGAGTTTCCGAAGCTCTCTGGTTACTCCGCTCGCAACCTCAAATACATGCGCGCTTTCGCCGAGGCGTGGCCAGACCGTGAAATTGTGCAACAACTTGCTGCACAAATTCCATGGGGCCAAAATTGCGTCCTGCTCGATCGTCTGAAGGACGCTGTCACGCGGGAATTCTACATCCGCAAGACTGTCGAGCACGGTTGGTCGCGTAGCGTCCTAACTCATCAGCTCGACACGAAGCTGCACGAGCGGCAAGGCAAAGCTCCATCAAACTTTCCCCTTACGCTGCCGTCTCCGCAGTCGGATCTGGCGCGCGAAATTCTCAAAGATCCGTACATCTTCAAACCGGCGCTGCTCGATGAATCTGCGAGCGAACGCGCTCTTGAAAGCGCACTGGTTGCCCGCCTTAAAGATTTTCTTATCGAGATGGGCTCGGGCTTTGCCTTTGTTGGGAACCAATATCGGCTCGAAGTCGATGGAGACGAATTTTTTCTCGATTTGCTGTTCTATCACACCCGGCTCCACTGCTACATCGTCATTGACCTAAAAGTCGTCGATTTCGAGCCTGAGTTCGCTGGAAAAATGAGTTTTTATCAAACGGCCGTGGACAATCTGATCAAAACTTCACAGGACGCGGCAACCATCGGAATCATTCTTTGCCGGGGAAAGAATAAGACTGTGGTGGAATACACCCTTCGCGATGCGAAAAGCCCAATCGGTGTAGCCGAATACCGATTATTGCCGGCCAAGCTTAAGGCAAAACTGCCGGCGGTCAGCCAACTTAAAGACGCCGTCACAGGAGTCGACGTCGCAGACGCGTAACATCACCGGCGCTCAGGAAACGAATTCTGACTTTGTCTTCTGTTCCTTCATAACCTGGCTCTTTAACTTTTCGCTCTTAGTTTTTATTTTTTCCTTCCGCCGCCTTCTTCCTTCTCACGTCTTACTTCTCACTTGTGCGTAGCACGATCTTCCCAATCGTTCCCGGCTCCATGATTGCGCGATGCGCCTGGGCCGCTTCGGCCAGCGAAAATTCCGTGCCGATCACCGGGCGCAGCGTTCCGTTCTCCAAACCGGCTACGAGCGCGGCGTGAATGCTGGCCAATTCCGCCGGCGGCGTGTTCGGCAGTACCATTCCGCGAATATCCACATCACGCTGCATGGTGTCGCGCGGATCGATCTCCACGCGTCCGCGGCTCCCTATAATCGCGACACGGCCACCTTTCGCGAGAATAGTCAGATCTTTCGCGAGATTCACGTTCGCGAGCAATTCCACGATTACGTCCACACCACGCCCTGATGTTGCTTTCATGATATGCTCGAAATGGTCAGGTGCGTGATGATCGAACACTTCGTGCGCGCCCTGTTCGCGCATGAGCTTGCGTCCTTCCTCGCTGCCCGCCGTGCCGAACACGCGCAGACCATGAGCGCGCGCCAGTTGCACGGCCGCAGTCCCCACACCACCGCTCGCCCCGTGCACCAGCACTGTTTCGCCCGGCTTCGCGTCGGCGCGCTGGATCAATCCGCGATACGCCGTCGCGTATGGTGTGCCCATGGCCGCGCCTTGTGCGAACGAAACGTTTTCAGGCAAACGATGTACTTGCGTCGTTTTGCACAAGGTAAACTCGGCATATGCACGGCCGGCCAACGATCCTCCGCTGTAAACACGATCGCCCGGCTTAAACTCATTTACGTCCGGACCCACCTGTTCGACCACGCCGGCGCAGTCGTTGCCCGGCGTGTAAGGCAACGCCGGCAGTCGCGCATAAGTTCCCGCGCGAATGTAAGTCTCCACCGGGTTAATACCGATGGCGTGGATTCGAACAAGCACTTCACCCGAACCAGGCCGCGGCATTGGCACTTCTTCGAGCCGAAGAACTTCCGGACCTCCAAATTCATGGACACGAATCGCTTTCATACGTTTGTCTTACTTGTTTTCTTTCGGCATTAACCATCTAACTTTTCCTTATCCGCAATTCTCTTCTTTCCTCTTTCTTAAATTGAAACTCGCTCACTCCCTTTGCCAGGGTCCAGCGCCGTAGCTCCCATCGTGTATCGCTTCAGCTCGCGCTTGAGGAAGAAATCGTGCAGCGGCACTAGGATGATCATCGAAAAATAAACCCAGCCGCTCCATTGGATCTGTTCTGTGGGCAAAGTAAGCGCAAAGACCAGCGCCACGAGTCCGACGCCGATCGGGACGCTCCAGCCCGTCAGTTCGCCGCGCGTCACGAGTCTTTCCCGCGCATTCAATCGCAACGGCTCACGTAATTGCCAGGCACGAAAATTCAGCAGCAGAATTTCAGCGGAAATGGCAATCAAGCCGAGCGCGTAAATCGCAAAAATCGTTCTCGCCTGTGATTCGGTGGTGTGAAGCGAGAACGGCTGGCCGACCTTGCCACTGCTCAGAAGATACCACATCGCTCCGAAGACGGCCTTCAGCGGGTAGATTAAGATCAGGACCGTAACAATCATCCCCCAGCTGATCAAAATCGAGGCGCCATCTTCGAGGCCGTAACGCCGGCTCCACAACCAATGGCCCCGCCAAAAGATGCCCAGGAACGCGATGCAGCAGACAAAGGTCGGCACATTTTTGAAAGCCGCCAGGAGCGCCTGGATGTTATCCGGGATCTGCTGCGCGGCGATCACCAGCATCGAAATGGCAAACGCGAACGCTGCATCGATGAAGGTTTCCAGCCGCGTCATCTCAATCCCGCGCAACCGAAATCCGTGAAGCCGCGGCAGCGCATCGAGGTCTGCCGGCAGCGCTGACGCGATATCTCCGTGGCGCGGATTCATTTCTTTCATCATGACAATCCGCCATCAACTTGTGAATTCCCGATTAAACCGATAAAGCTTTTCTCGGTCGCTCCATTCTCTTTTTCTTCCTTGAATTCAGTTTTCATAAACCTCGCCTTTGCAATCTGCTGTCCCCTGCCACTTCTGGCGCTGACGATTTTGGGCTGGGGCGATTGGGGAACTTTCTTTTCAAATCCGGCGCGAGCGGGCGCAATCATTTTGGCCCTGGCCGGTGCAATCGCCTATGGCTTTTCCGGAAGCAGCGGTCTTGGAATCGGCCGGCGTGAAGATCCTTCCAGCCGCTGGATTTTCTTTCCGCTGATTCTCATCGCCATCGTGTTCGCATGGCTGCCACCGCATCTGGATCGTCTCAACCGTTGGACCATCGACGGCGACACTGTCCGCTATCTGGGCCTGATCATTACCGCCATTGGTGGATTCGTCCGCGTCGCCACCGTCTTTGAGCTTGGCCCCCGTTTCAGCATGTTCGTCACGGTGCAACCCGATCACCGCCTCAAGACCGACGGGTTTTACCGGTTCCTCCGGCACCCCAGTTATCTTGGAGCGTTACTGGTAATGACAGGTTGGGCCCTCGTTTTTAGAAGCGCCATCGGTCTGCTTTTAACCGCGGCAATGTGCGTGCCCATCATCGCCCTGATCCGTGCCGAGGAAGAATTCCTTGTGCGCGAATTCGGTGAACAATATCGGTCCTATCAACATTCTACCCCCTGGCGATTATTCCCGCTCATCTACTAACTTCCGACCTCCGCCGCTTTTCGTCGGACTTTTAGTTCGCAGTTGGCTTGGCATTGGCTTTCCTGATTGTGCCGCTCAGCCCTCACCCTTGTGCCCCTCCTTCTCAACTGTTCCTTCAATCTTTTTCTCATCGGGCAGCGTGCCGATGGTAATGCGCAACTTGTCCGCGGCGTCCGCGACCACATCTCGCACCCGGTCGCCCTTGTCCTTTGTTTCGCGGTGCAATTGATCGATCGCACGATCCAGTGCTGCCGTGATGCTCGCTGCCGTTCCTCCTTTCTCATATTCGCGCACCACTACTCCTTCCAGGCGCGCAATCACGGCATCTACCGTGTAATTTGGGTTCACCTTGAAACCGCCCCGAGGATGATCCTCGATCGCGCTGTAAACATCGATCACCTCTTCGCTGTGCGCGCCCCAGCGCAACACCTTGTAAAAAAGCGTGCCTTCGCGCTCTCCTTTATAAACCAAATCGATAAGCGCCGCGACGAGCGAGATCGGCATGAGCGCAAAATCGCGCACATTATCAAGAAACAATTTCAGCTGAAAAACTGCGACATCCCGCAGAAACCGCCACCGCTGGCCAGAGGCGGTAGACGGTGATGACACCGAATCCATGCGGCAATTCTATCAGGAGACGAAAGTGGCGTCACGAACACTCGCCGGGTCTGTCCTCCATTTTCCGTCTGCTAGTTGAGTAATCTTGCTTCTTTTGCAAAGCCGGCAGAATGCGAGGAGTGTCGGAGTATGGCAGCGCAACGGCTATCGCGCGCTTTTTCTGAGCTTTCTACTCCGCTCATCGCAGACGCCGCTCTGCGCTTGAAGGTTCCGCCCCGAATCGCGCCGCCTGGCGTTTGGCCAGTCACGCCCAATCAACTTCTCGCCGGCCCGGCCCTGCCGGTCAGACATTTCGGAAGCGTGGATGTTTTTCTGGAAGTAATGCAGGCTGCGCAGCCTGGCCAGGTTCTGGTAATCGATAATGGCGGCCGTTTGGACGAAGGTTGCATCGGCGATTTAACCGCGCTCGAAGCTCACCACTGCGGTTTGGCTGGAATAATAGTCTGGGGCGCGCATCGCGATACGCCGGAGCTGCGCCAAATTCCTCTACCAATTTTCAGTTATGGAGTGTGCCCGTCCGGTCCCCGACGCCTCGAGCCCCGTGATTCCTCGGCGTTGCGCTCAGCGCGCTTCGGCGCGTTCGTGGTCGAAAGCAGCGATGTCGTTTTCGCCGATGACGACGGCTGTTTGTTTTTCAGTGTGGAGCGTGTCGACGAATTGCTTCGCGTTGCGGACGAAATCCGCCACAGGGAGCGCCGTCAGGCAGAAGCGATCAAAAGCGGACGCTCGCTACGGGAACAATTGGAGTTTGCACGTTATCTGGAGAAGCGAGGAACCGATCCTGGTTATACCTTTCGGGAACACTTGCGAAAAATAAGCGGCGCAATCGAAGAGTAAACCTTGCCGGTAAGACGCGCATGATCCCAGAGAAAATTGCGACGCGTCAGCGCATTTCATTACCGAAAGGCGATCTAATTCGAGAACCTCATCACCCATGCTCGCTTTCATCTTCGACATTGACGGTACCCTGGTCGATTCCAATGAGCTCCATGTCGATTCCTGGGATCGCGCCTTTCGGAAATTCGGCAAAGAATTCCCTCGGGAAAAGTTACGCGCCCAGATTGGCAAAGGCTCCGACCAATATCTGCCTGAATTCTTGACCAAAAAAGAAATCGCAGATTTCGGGAAAAAATTGGACGAATTTCGCTCCGAGCTGTTCAAAAAAGAATATCTCCCAGAAGTGCGACCGTTTCCGAAAGTGCGGGAACTTTTTCAGCGAATCCGCGACGACAACAAACGCATCGTGCTTGCGAGTTCGGGTAAAAAGACTGACACGAAATATTACATCGACCTTCTCAAGATCGATAATCTAATCAACGGATACGTTTCCGGCGACGATGCCCACAGTTCTAAACCGGCGCCCGACATATTTGCGGCTTCATTGAAAAAGCTTGGCGACATTTCGCCAACTGATGCCCTGACGGTCGGCGATACAAGGTTCGACATCGAAGCCGCCAGAAAAGCCGGAATGAAAACGATCGTGTTTCTCTGCGGTGGAACATCGGGAGCGGTTTTGCGCAAAGCGGGCGCAATCGCGACCTACAGCGATCCCGCCGACTTTCTCGCCCATTACGATGAGCTAATGAAAGGCTTCATGTCTGAGTCCATTCGGCGCCGCATATGATCAATGATCTTTGGTACAAGAACGCGGTCATCTACTGTCTTTCGGTCGGTACCTACATGGACTCTAATGGCGATGGGACCGGTGATTTCCGCGGCCTAATGCGCCGCCTGGATTACTTGCATGGACTGGGCGTGACGGCGATCTGGCTGATGCCGTTTCAGACTTCGCCGTGCCGGGACGATGGTTACGATGTTTCCGACTATTACAATGTCGATCCGCGTTACGGTACGCTCGGCGATTTCATTGAGTTCACTCACGGCGCAAAACAACGCGGTATTCGTGTTTTGATCGATCTGGTCGTGAATCATACCTCCGACCAGCATCCCTGGTTTAAGCAGGCGCGTTCGGATCCAAATTCGAAATATCGGAATTGGTACGTCTGGTCGAAAAAGAAACCGCAGCAAGCGAGTAAGGGAATGGTGTTTCCGGGCGTACAAAAAACCACGTGGACCTATGATCGCGAAGCCAAAGCCTGGTATTTCCACCGGTTTTACGATTTCCAGCCTGACCTCAATACCTCAAATCCGGAAGTGCAGGATGAGATACTCAAAATCATGGGCTTTTGGATCCAGTCGGGAGTCTCCGGATTTCGGATGGACGCAGTCCCTTTCATTATCTCGACCAAGGGACCGAACGTGCGAAAGCCAAAGGAGCAGTTCGATATGCTGCGCGTGTTTCGCGAATTCCTCCAATGGCGCCAGGGCGACTGCATTGTGCTGGCAGAAGCCAATGTGCTGCCAGAAACCGACATGGATTACTTCGGCGAAGACGGCGATCGCATGCACATGATGTTCAACTTTCAGGTCAATCAAAATCTGTTCTACGCATTGGCCGCCGCTGATACCCGTCCGCTCATCAAAGCGTTGAAAGCGACTAAACCGCGGCCAGCCACGGCACAGTGGGGACTCTTTCTGCGAAATCACGACGAACTCGATCTCGGGCGCCTGCAAAAGAACCAGCGACAAACCGTTTTTGAAGCGTTTGGCTCAGACAAGAACATGCAGCTTTACGATCGTGGGATTAGACGCCGCCTTGCGCCCATGCTCGGAGGCGACGAGCGGCGGCTCAAGCTGGCTTACAGCTTGATGTTCACACTACCGGGAACACCGGTGGTTCGCTACGGCGACGAACTCGGTATGGGTGACGATCTCAGGCTGCGCGAACGCGCCTGTGCGCGGACTGCAATGCAATGGTCGGACGAACCGCACGGAGGATTTACCAAAAACGCAAAACCGCACACTCCTGTAATCGATGAAGGACCTTACGCTTATCAACACGTTAACGCCGCCGTCCAGCGGCGCGATCCAGAGTCACTGCTGAACTGGACTGAGCGCATTATTCGAATGCGCAAAGAAGTTCCGGAGATTGGCTGGGGAGATTTTACCGTGTTGAAAGTCCGCGATCCTGCTGTCCTCGCTCTACGTTATGACTGGCGTAATAATTCGGTGCTTTTTTTACACAATCTTCACGAACAACCACGGGAAATTCTCGTGGATCCTGGCGTTAATCGCGACCAGGGCAAGCTGCTGGTTAATCTTCTTTCCGAGAACCACAGTCGGGCTAACAAGTCCGGTAAACACCGTATCATGCTCGAAGGCTATGCTTATAGATGGTATAGGATCGGCGGACTCGACTATCTGCTACGTCGAACGGACATCGATCAAAAGGATATCGGTGCGAATTGAAAAACCGCCGAGGCATTCGTGCGCCCCGGCGGCTTCTCGAGATCCAACTTCTATCTTTTAATTTCTTATTATCCCATGTTGAGCGAATCGAGGGTCGGCTGGTCGATCGCCGCGGTCGTGGCGAGCCCGTTGTCGGTCTGGTAGGCGGTGAGCGCCTCCCGGGTCAACGGCCCGAGTAATCCATCCACCTCGCCCGTGTAATAGCCCATCTCTTGCAGCACAGCCTGCACGTCCGCGATCACCTTATCCGGCGGCTCAGCACGGTGACCCACATAGATTGGTCCGTCGTAGGTATAATATTGAGCTGAAGGACTGTAACCCCAAGCCGGATACCAGTAGCCGGCATTCCAGAAGTAGTAACCGCCACCGATCAGCTCCACACGGTTGTAATGGGAATGATACCAGCCTTGATCGTGCCATTCCGGATGATACGAGCGGAATACTTCGTATTGCTGACCCTGCCACTGTTCGCTTCTCTCAATCCGATGGTTTTGGTTAAAGGTAACCGCCGGAACCTGCTGCGGTTTTGGCTGAGCACGAAAATTCGCGTGTTGCGATTTGATCTGTTGCACCTTCTGCGGATCGGGCTTCTTCGCCTTGGCTCCCGCATTAACTTGAGCATTTTGTTTGCCTGCTGCCGCACCTGATGGAGCAGCACCTGCCCCAGCCGGAGCCGCCGCCGGACTTGTAGTTGTCTTTGCCGCAGCGGGGCCCTTCATCCCTTTCCTCCGCTCCTCAACCCGCTGCTGTTTGGCGCTGGAGGTTGCCGCATTGCCTTCCTGACCAGAAGCATTCGATTTCGGGGCAGCCTGAGATTCCTCCTTCGCTGGAGCTTTTTGGCCTTTTCCTGTACCGGGCTCATTCGTAGCTCGGTGCGTAGACCCGTGTTCCTTCATTGCACCGGGTTCACGCGTACCTGGACGTTCCTTCGTCGCTTCCTGCTGCTTGGCAGCTGGAGCCTCACGCTTCGCCGCATTCGGCTTGGGCTGCGCTTGCGGCGCCTGCGCTTTTTGCGGGGCGCGCTTGCCCTTTGATGGTGACTGCTGTTCAACTGGCTGTTGCGCCAACGCGGCTCCAGCCAGCGCCAGTGAACAGCCTATCAATAAACTAGTAAGTTTTTTCATAATAGTAATGCTTAGTCGTCGGAGGGTCGCGATCTATTCAGAGTCCTTCCTATAATTTCCGTTAGCCGTCTGAGGCAGACGCCTTTAGGCGGCATCGATCGCTAAGCATAGTTCGTGCAAGCCCACCCATCTGGTTCCCCGCAATCACGATCGATCCAAAAAAAAGCGCTCCGCATTTTCAGCGGAGCGCTTTTGTGTAGCGCAGAGAACACGCTAATCAACAACTTCGATAAAATCCGGATCGCCCGGGCAAATCACCCGCTCCGTATATACAAAGCCGTCAACGTCAACCGCGACCCAGCAGCTATCCACGAACGCGAAGTACGAATTCCCTATTAAACGGAAATGTTTTTCGCCGAATCGCTGGACGAAGAACTCCTTCGGATGCCGTCCAAGACTGAACACTTCACTGTGACGCGACCTGAACTCTTGCTTGTTCACCGTCGTCGTGTGATTCACGTTCGTCTGATTCGTGCTTCTCACGTTCGTCTCGTTAGTGGTCGAACGCTCCCCGGGTGCATTCTTCTTTATCTCCTGAGGGCGACCCTTAACGTTCGTTTGTCCACGTACGTTTGAACTGCCGGTCTCAGGTTTTGCCTGCGGTTTATTCGGCTCCTCCGGGGCTTTCATCTTCTTCCCTTTCGCCGGGGCTGTCGCCTGCGTGTCCTTAGTCTGCCCCTGCCCTTGCGTCTGTTCTGGCTCCGCCGTCTGGCCTAGCGCCATTAGCGGTAGCGCTAACGCTGTTATTGCTGTTATTGTCAGTATCCTCATATTTCTCCCTTCTCCCTATAACTTCGTATCCAAAAAAGTTTTGGACCCCATGCGATCGCGTGTATTCGAACAAGCACTTCGCCGCGACTGGCTTGTTTCTTAATTTTTATTTTTACTCTGGAATGCCTTAAGACTTTGTCCTAGTTCGCCTTTCGGATTCGCAATGAAGCGAATGACGTCGCCGATGAAGCGGCAAAGCCAGCGTGCGAAACGAGCGGAAGCAAGCAAGATACAATCCTCGATATTGTGCAACCGCTCACGCTAGGACTCGGAAAGTTATTTTCGGATCAACATTCATCGATCGGACGCAGTCACCAGAACCGCTTTGATTAGTGCTGGCTTGTCACGTGGCAGCGAAGTCGCAAAGATGGACACCCGTGCGCACGCGACGCGATTTTCTTTCTCTCAGCGGCAAAAGCCTGGGGCTGGCTGCGCTCTCTTCGGCAACGGTCGCGTCGTTATTGAGAAATGTTGTAGCAGCTTCGAAGAACATCGCGCATCTCACCCCGGAAGAAGCGGCCACGGACGAAGATTACTGGGCCACCATCCAAAACTCCTTCAGCGTCACACGCGGCATCATCAATCTGAATAACGGGGGCGTTTCGCCCAGTCCGCGGATCGTGACCGAGGCGCTCGTCCGTTACATCTGGGAACAGGAAGACGCCACCGCTTACACCATGTGGCAAATCCTCGAGCCGCAATCGGAAACCATTCGCACCGGCCTGGCCGAACTGTTCGGCTGCGATCGCGAAGAAATCGCGATCACGCGCAACGCGTCCGAATCGCTCGAGACTCTGCTCATGGGCATGAACTTTAAACCGGGCGACGAAATTCTCACCACCACTCAGGATTACCCGCGCATGCTTACGACATTGCGTCAGCGGGAAAAACGGGAAAACCTTAAGCTTAAGCTCATTCAGGTTCCGATTCCGCCCAAGAACCTCAACGAGATCACCGCCGCGTTTGAAAAAGGAATCACCGACCGTACGCGCCTCGTCCTGATCTCACACATGATCAATATCACCGGTCAGATCACACCGGTGAACGCAGTCTGCAACCTGGCACGCGTCCGCGGGATAGAAACCATCGTCGACGGCGCGCATTCCTTTGCCCAGTTTTATTTCAAACAAAGCGACCTCGGTTGCGATTACTTCGGCACCAGTCTGCACAAATGGCTTTACGCGCCGAAAGGCACCGGCATGCTTTACGTCAAGCGCGACAAGATCGAAAAACTCTGGCCGCTCATGGCCGCGGAGACGAAGCAAGCATCCGACATTCGGAAATTCGAAGAGATAGGCACCCACTCAGCCGCGCCGAAGCTTGCCATCGGCGAGGCGCTTCTCTTTCACGACGGGATCGGCGGCAAACGCAAGGAAGCGCGGTTACGCTACTTGTCTAGTTATTGGATGAAACGGCTCAAAGATGTGCCCAAAATTCGGTTCAACACTTCGTTCGATCCCAACCAATCGTGCGCTATAGGAAATGTTCACATCGACGGCACCGATCCGAACGCGGTAACGAAGTATCTCTTCGATAAACATCACATCTTCACCACGCCGATCGTGCACGAAGAATTCCAGGGTATTCGCGTCACGCCAAACGTTTACACCACGTTCAACGAGCTCGACCGTTTCTGTGAGCAAATGGAACTGATCGCACGAAAGGGTTTGCCCTCGTAATGTAAGGCCGCCGAGAACTGTGGCCGCTGAGCGTTGACTGCGCCGTTACGCTGTAGCCGCTGGCGATGACTGCGGCATCAGGAAAGATTTGGCGTAGCGTTAATACACGCGCTGTATGAGTGTCTACTATGGGCATGGCCGGAAAATTCAAACCAGCTCGCTTTTCTGTGTTGATTGGATTGGCGGCAGTCGTCGTTTGTGGTGTGGCGGTGTTTTGTACTCATCGAGGATCTCATGGCCGAACAGCTGAAGAACGCGCGGCTTATGAAATCGGCGAAAAGGCGGGAGAGCAAGCGCCGCGTGACGCAAAGTTGCCGACCGATGACGAGTTGAACTTGATGGCTCAGAAGCATTTTGAGCAACAGGGATCAGGCGATCAGCTCCAAAATCCTCCGCCACCAGGCGGGCTAGAGGCTCGGAAACAGGCTTTTGAAAACGGGTACAGGGACGGGTTCAAGAAAATGCATCCCGAGAAGTCACGTTGACAACTGTAGCCGCTGTCGATGACTGCGGCGTCAGGTCCCAATTCCCGGCATCGTGAACCCAATTGCTTTCAACTCTGCGGCCAGCAATTTTGTCTGCTCAGGCGTGAGTTCCACCAGCGGCGGCCGCACCATCCGCCACGCCGGATCGTCCGCGTAAATCGCAATCGCCTGTTTCAACGTAGCGATCATCGACGGAAACTTCCTGTCACTGAAAATCTGACGCACGACATTCAATCGCGCCTGCTGATCCTCCAATTTCGATTCTCGATTCTCAAATTTCGATTGTTCGGCGCAAGCCGCATACAACTCGTAAATTGCGGCCGGATTAACATTGGCGGTCGCGGAAATCGTACCAACGCCGCCGTTCCGCATATTGGCGAGCAAAAACGATTCGCTACCGGCGAATACATCGAAACCAGTGCGAGCGAAGGCGTCGAGAAAAGCCCTGGTATTATTCCAATCGCCCGAGCTGTCTTTCATCCCGGCGATTGCACCCGGATAAGCCGCAATTAGACGCTCAACCAATTTTGGCGTGATGCCAACCATCGCCACCGGCGGAATGTGGTAGAGATAAATTTTCAATCGCGCATCACCGACCCGCTGCACGACTTCGCTGAAATAGCGGTAGAGACCTTCTTCGCTGACATCTTTGTAATAGAACGGCGGCAACATCAGCACACCCGCACAACCGTTTCCGACAGCCTGTTTGGTGAGCCTGACCGTTTCCACGATCGAACAGCACCCTGTTCCCGGCACCATCCGCGACGGATCGACCCCTGCCGAGACCAGCTCATCGAGCAACAGCGCGCGCTCCTCCATCGACAACGAGTTCGCCTCGCTGTTGGTGCCGAACACGGCAAGCCCGCAATTCTGTGACAACAACCATTTGCAATGCGCGATGAACCGTTCTCTATCCGGCGAGAGATCAGCTTTAAATGGGGTAACAACCGGCGCCAGCACGCCGCGAATGCGTTGGTTCATGCTTCCTAGCAAGCAATGAATATCAGAAACATCAAATTCGCGACCGCCGGCAGCACGTCGGAATTGCTGGTAACGCGCGTCGGCAGATAACGACTGCTGCCCTTTCGATTCCGCTTTTAGCTGCTCCGCTGTTTGCGCTGCGTTTGGCTGGATTGCCGCGGAGCTGCCGCCTCGCGAATTAGCCGACCAAACGCGGTGTGTACACTTCTGCGTGCCCTAACAAGTCTATTCCATTCGTGCCCAATTGTTCTTTGAATACGCTTCGCGGCAGCGACTCGCGACTTTGGCCGTGACCGGCGCGGGCCGCCCTTGGCATTTGCTCGGGACACACTCCTCGCCTTTTTACCCTCCACCGATGGCGATGGTTCTCTCCAATCGAAGTCAAAGTTCGTTGTCTCCGCCAAAGGTGGCGCCACAAACGACATAGTGAACAGCGAATTAACGATAGCCTTGCCAGCGAGCTCGCTGCCCTGTTCGGTCAGCCCTCCCGCCTGCTCAGTTCCTTTGTCCGGCTGGCACAAAGCTAAAAGAAGAGTAACAAGAGCAACCGTAGCGTGCCTAACGCGGGCAAACAGAATACAAGCCTTCTCCAACAACCAACCTTGGAATTGAACGGAGGTCGTGCTCACCAATGATAAGAGCTGCAAAGGAAGCTTTAAGGCAGCTTTGACACTGAAAGGACGGAAGATTTTAGCGAGCTTGAAATCGCGCGCGATCGCCGTGGCCCACCAATCGAGCATTCGACATCGAACCTCTTCGACTGATCGCATCGAATCGGTCTCAGTGCCCTCGAGTAGGCTCGCGATGACCTCGGACCTCACGTTGTCCTGTAACCACGCATCCAGCAAGGCACTACGCTCCGGGCCATCCAAAACTCTAAGATATGCACCGAGGTACTGCGGACGGATCGGGCGCTGACCACTGAGATGCGCCGATATAACGCTCGGCACAATTCCGGATACTTCGGCGAGCTTGAGCTCATCCCACTTTCGCCAATCCAAGAGTCGATATAAAAACTCCGAAGCTAGTCTGTTGTGAACAATTCGCGAACTGCTTGAATTCATCGGCTGAACTTAAGAACTACGTTCGAACGCGCCCGCTGGCCGTAATTATTTTGGAAAATTTGTTTACTGGGTTGTGTCCCATCCACGATCTAGCAACGCTAGACAGCACCCCCGGTAGAACATATGGACGTCGGCGGGGTGCGCTGTGATGGCGGTTGGCTGATTCCCTGATTTAAGATTACGCGTACGTTGAGCTAGACGTCATCGCTTCGCGATCAGGATAAAATAACCACGCGACCATCTTCTCGATAGGCACGAGTCTTTGCACGCTTGGCTCGCCTGAAGCCCAGTCAAATAATTGCACCAAATACCAGCCGGGACGCGGTTCTCCAATCACTACGCCCTGCCATTCGACCCTGCTATTCTCGTTAGCGCCGTGAAAGTATTTTCTAACGAGATTCGCTGGTTCCGTTACCGTTTCGGCGGACTGAGAATTCGAATCTAAGCCATCATGAGCCGTGAGAGATGTGTTCATAGTCACATCAAATGGCACCGATGAATCGCTTCCAGTTGGAGCCACGATCGCAATTCCGAGCTGTTTAGCTGTTCATCCAGGAAGACAATCGGAATGAAACCCTCGATCGCTTTTCCATTCTCGAATATCCGCCATGCGTCATCGGCATCGGAGGAACTTATCGGATGCGAATGCACCGCAACAAGCTCGTCAGCCGAGGCGCCTTCTTCTCGAATCCAGGCGATGACGAATTGTTCGGTGATTTTCATGACTTGAACGTCCTTACTCCCTGACTTTTACCCAGTGAAATCGTGGTGGTAATGACGGGTGCGGAGGGTCAGGGTGACTCCTCCGCCGGTGTTAAGTATGCTAAGTACGGGAAGCCCAGAACCCGCCTCAACCCCACCGTAAAATCCCGTCATCACTCACCACAACCCAGAAATCGTCCATCGGTTTCAGCAAGGATTTACGCGCACGCTATTTGGAAGAAACTCTCACCCCGGGGTAAGACTTGCGCTTAGGGATTAATTCCTAGGGCTACGCTAGCGGAATTCAGCTGGTCTACTCAACCGGCCGAACACGCTCACATCGGGCTCGAAAACCGAATGGTGAGTGCATAAAGGAGGAAGATTCATGGCGGATAGTAATGGTGGTGGCAGTAACGCGGCAGTCGTGGCCATATTCGTGATCTTTGTGATCATTGTGATCGCCGCGCTTTTCATGTTCGGCGGCCAATTTTTCGGTGGTAGCGGCAGCACGACCAAGAAAGTGGACGTAAATGTCAAGGCCCCAGCGGTAGAGCCGGCAAAAGCCGTGCCCAGTAAATCGCCCTAACGAAGCAAACCGACGACTTCTCGGACTTCCGCGTTAAGGGCGCGGCACCTTTCAGCCCCCGGGAATGGACCCGCGGGCTTGCTGGTGAGCAGCACTGAGACCATATCTATCGGTCCGGTCGCAGACTCGCCGTGGAGAGCTCGGACCTTACTTCTCCCTTTGTCGGACAAAATAAATCAAATACACAACCACTGCGGCATTGATTAGCAGGGCCAGTAACCGGACGAAGGTAAATTTTCTTAGCAGCTCGTACACCTCGAACGGCATCAAGGAGCTTGTCGCAATAATAGTCAGCCATTCCGCCCAGCGCTTCCGAAAAAGCAGACCGGTCCCTTCGGTGAGGAACAGCGCGGCATAGCCTGCGCCCAACGCGCTTAATTCCTTTAACTCTTTGGTATGCACCAGCTGCAGCTTGCTCAGGAGCGCACCGATAAATCGATTATCCGGATCGATCCGCAATTGATCGAGCCAATGTTCGACCTCCGCCGCCACATCCTTGTGAAGGAAACTCAACGCGCCAAATGCCAGTGCCAGAAGCAGCGCGCCTTTTATGAATTTGAAAATTGCGATTGCCAGCAGAGGTCCGTCGCCGCGTGAGTGAGATCGTTTTTTGGCAGGCACTAGACCCCCTTATCGCCGATTCACGCTCAGCTGGACTGAAAACAATTGCGTTTCAATCTTTCAGCGATTCACGACCCAAACGTCAAATGTTTGGATGTGACACCGTTTGTGTTTCCTTACTGCGTAGCGTTATTGCCACCAAAATCGCGATCGCAATGGGCCATATCAGATTCAGACGCAACGTGCCGGTGAACGCCGCCGCGAATGACTCGTGAAACGCCTGGCGGACCAGTTCCACCTGACTTGTGATCAGTCCAGCATCGATGTTTCCGATTCGTTCGGCCGCGCCGGGCTGTTCCAGGAGCTTCTGTTGTGCGAATGACAATGGTGTCTCAGATAATCTGAAAGCAAGATGGCGTTGGAAAAAGGCACCGTGAAGTTCGCTCGCGGCGGCGACGCCAATCGCACCTCCGCCGAATCGAAACATGTAGATCATTCCCGTTGCCTGACCGAAGCGTTCCGGCGAAACCGCGCTGAGACCGACGGTGTTTAGCAATGTAAATCCGGGCCCGGCCCCGGCGGCAATCAGGAGAAATGGAATCACCATCCCACTGTATCCGTACGATACCGGGACAAATGACAGGATCGCCAGTCCCAGCGCCATCGACACGCAAGTTACGATTAGCAGTGTCGACATTTGAAAGCGCTTCGTTAGGCGTCCGGACATGACTCCAGTTACGGCGAGAACAAGACTGAACGGAACCAGGCCGATTCCCGCAGTCAACGCGCTGTAACCAAATTCCTCCTGCAAATAAACCGCGACCATGAACAGGAAAAGAAAGAAGACAAACCCAAGGAAACAACTGCCCACGCAGGAACAGAAAAAGGCCGGTATCTGAAGGAGCTTGCCGTCAACGATGGCATTGATCGTGCGGCGTTCGATGATTACGAAGACCACCAGCAAGGCAAGCGACAGAACGATCAGTCCGAGTGCCAGCAGCGGGTTGCGATCGCTTCCCGAAAGGAGATCCAGGCCGACAAGGAAACTCGTTAAACTTGTCCCGAGAACAACTACGCCCGCGATATCAATTCGGTGCGAAGCATTCTCATCGCGCGAATCCTGAATGGCGCTCATCGCGATGATCATGATCACGGCGATGAGCGGCAGATTAATCAAAAAAACCAATCGCCAGCTCACCTGTGCGGTAAGGAATCCACCCACCAGCGGTCCGATCGATTGCGCTACACCCGCGATACCCACCAATGTCCCGAGAGCGATCGCGCGCTCCTCTGCGCTGTAAACACTCGAGATGATGGCCATACCCGCCGGCAACATGAGCGCTCCGCCCGCGCCTTGTAATACGCGTCCCATAACCAGCACTGAAAGCGTCGGGGCGATTCCGCACAGGAGCGACGCGATCGCAAATACAATTGCGCCTGCGAGCAAACAGCGGCGACGGCCAAAGACATCAGCGACCCGCCCGGCCGCTACGATCAGCGCGGCGAACGCCAGCATGTAACTGTTGAGTCCCCACTGAAGGTCTTCCAAATCCGCGTGCAGATCTTTGCCCAGCGTAACCAGCGCCACATTGACCGTGGTGATATCGAGGTTCAGAATCGCAAACACCGCCGCGATGGCGATCAAAGCCAGCCGCGGGTTTGTCGGGGGTGAGGAGGAGACAGGCGTCACCGGTTCCGCATACTAACGATGCCTGCCATCTTGCCCAGCCTTTCAATGATTGCGAGAAAGAGCTGCATAGCCGGCCTGTACCGCTGACCCCGCCGCTGCTACTGCTGTTGATCTCATGCATCGTAAGCGGCTTACGATCGATAGGTTAGCACAAGGAGAATTTAGACGCCTTGCCGTTACACGCGGGGCACGTGTGCACCCAATCGAAGACTTCCAAGCCGTGCCTTATCTGCGAAATGTGAAAACCTAAAACGCTGAAAGTGAAGCTTGACGCTCAAAGGTTAACCCGAATCATTTGGCTCGTTAATACGCGGATCGAAGCGCTATGACTTCGATGTGGCTCGCCCTGAAAAGGGCATGACGGTTTCGCGACGAGCTTCTTTTCAACTTCAATCCAGAAAGAACCTAACTATGAAATTCACGCCACTGCTGGCTCTTACACTTGCCACTTTCGCCGTGCCTGTCGCGCCGTGCGGACGCGCCCAGGACAATTCCGCAATCGAGACCACCTCAAACAGATGGAAGACGCCTGGGGAAAGGCAATAATGGAAAAGGACAGCGCCGCCGTGGGAAACATGGTTGCGGAGGATTTGCCCGCATTAGGTCCAAAGCAAAACGTCAGAACAAAACCCAATTGCTCGATGAGCTCAAAAACAGCAAGGACACAATGAGCGCGTCAACGAACGATAGCATGGAGGTCCACGTCTATGGACCGAACCTGGCAACAGTGGTCGGCATTTCTTCGGAAAAGGCAAAGATAAGGACGGGAAACAATTCAGCCATTCGTTGGCTGGGTCGATACCTGGATGCTGCGCAACGGAAAGTGGGAGTGCGTCGGTGAAGCCGTTACGCTGATCCCGAAGAAAAAGTAATCGCCGGGCGCTTTTCGAAAAGTTAGAAGGAAGAAATTAAGAACTTTTTCGATCCGTGAGTCGCATCATCACCTACCGGAGAGCTCATTGAAGCTTAGCGCTGCGACGATCGGTGCTTATCGTCCGTGCCGATGGAAATTGATCACCCCTTCCCAGGGAAGAACAAAGGAGGGCGGTGTCGTGGTGAAGTCCAGTTGCCCGCCCAACTCAAAATGGCCGGTCGCGTTGGTGAAGCGCCCGGTGCCGCCTGTCACCTCCGCGGTTTCATGGTTGTCGAACACCCCCGGCGTTTCCGTCGGACACAGGTACCCCTCGAAAGTGCCGAAGATTTCGTCGCCGTTTGCCGCAAACCAGTCAAAGGTGCCGGTGTAAGGAACATTATTTTCACAAAGATCGGGGTCGGGTTCGCAAGGGCGCGGGAAGAATTCCGCGGTTCCAGTGAACGCTCCCAGGTGGTTTGCGTGTCCGAAGTTGATCACATGTGTTGAAGGCTCGCACTCCGTACCGGACTGAGAATCAACGAAGCCCGAGACAGTGCCGTTGAACGGCACCTCGTCGCCGGCTAATGCCTGAGTGGTTGGCGAGAAAAACACCGCCGCAAAGCAGGCGAGGAGCGGCGGGATAAGAAGTTGGAGAATTGATGTTTTCGGCTGAATAAAGGGATTCATGGTTTCCTTTCTTTTAGCCCCGCTGATTTGATTTTGGGATTGCGGGTCAGGAAGAGGCGCAGAACCTAGCGGGGGAATGTCCTTCGCCTGATTCAGATCCGTTGTTTGGGATTTTGCTGGGTTCCGCGGCTTTTTGAAATACGCAGAATTGCGTACGAGATGCTGTTGCTCCGACTCACTTATTGCCTCCGCGCAACTTTACCTTGATCACTCAGTCGCCGCGGCGACCTTGCCCCAGCTACCCTGGCTGCGTTGCCGTCCACCCCCGGCGCGATTTCCGATCGCGACGTGTTCTATGTCGTTAATCCTGTCAGCTCCGTTCACCCTACTTGTTTCTTCGCTTCGTCCCGCAGCCTGATGCAACCCGCCAACATTGCTGCTGATTTTCATGCATCATAAGCGGCTTATGATACGAGCTCGGAGACCACGGCCTCTATCCTCGGATCTTTCGCTGTGTTTGGGATTGACGCCTCGCGGAGAAAATGCTCAAATCGCGCAGTGAAACCGAATCCTGCTTTGCCAGTGGCACTGGCGCTGTTGTTGACAACAACCGCAGCAACCTTTGCTGCCAATCCTCTGATGGGCATTTGGAAGCTCAACGAGGCGAAATCGAAGTTCGCGCCCGGCGCAACCAAAAATACTACGGTCACCTACACTCCAACCAAAGGTGGCATGATAAAGTGCACGGCTGATGGAGTGGATAAGGATGGTAAGCCGGTCCATTGGACCTGGGTGGGAAAATTCGATGACAAACCATACCAAATTAAAGGAAGCCGATCCTTCGATACGCTGACCTATAAACCGGTGAATGACCGCACCAATAAAACGACGGCCACGAAAGCCGGCAAGGTCGTGATGACGGCCACCATCACTGTGGCGAAAGACGAGAAGTCGCGCGTGGTCACGCTTATGGGGACGGATGCCAGCGGACGGAAGTTCACTGACACAACTTACTACGACAAGCAGTAGTAAGGGGCGAGTAATGAGCCGCGGCAAACTCTATCGCGCGCGGCTTTCCGGCGAAACAGGGAAAGGATGAACTAAGAAGGAAGAACCAAGAAATCGGATCTTCGGCTCGCAGTGAGCTCATTGAAACTCGTTCGCTTCCCAGCTCGCTCCTTCGCCGCGGCGAATCTGTCCGTCGACGGATTTGATGTTTGTCACAGGAGGCCGGGATCGCTAAAACGCGAAATGTGAACTTCAGCAGTTGGTTCGCCGTTTGTGTTGTGGCGGCGATTTTTGTAATCAGCGCGTACACAGCCAATGCCCAAGAACCGACCGCTTCACCGACTCCGTCGACCAGCGATACGGAAGATGACACGACGAGAAAAGAAGTCGATTTCCCGTCGCCTGACGGAAGATTTGCCTTCTTGATCGGTCATGGTCAATACCAGCAAACGATCGATCTGATCGACAAGAAAACGGAGAAGGTCCTTCAACACATCGCGGATGACGATATGAGCTCGGTGAGTTACAACGTCCTTTGGGCACCGGATACGAAACGATTCGCGCTCATGACAAGAGCGGGTCATCCAAACCAGGATGTAACGGTTTATTTCCAGAGAGGTGACAAATTCCAGGAGATCGGGATCCCGGAATTGACGGTAGATATTCCGGAGAAGGTGTTAGCGGGCAAAAAACATCCACATGTGGCCAGCAATAACTGGCAGAGCGCGAAGAAGTGGAACAAAGATGGTTCACTGGTTTTAACGGTGGATAACACGATCGACGGCGCCGGTCATACCGCGAGCGCAACGCGCACTGTTTTGCTTGGGTTCGATAAATCGGGGAAAACCAAGATTCTCAAGTCGACGGTGAAATACGAGTCAAGGAACGATTGAGACCGGTGCAAACGCGGTCAACGCCCGCGGCTACAGGTTGCACTACTTGCCGCGGCCTGCCGGTGGAACAAGCAAAGGATGGAAGCGCCGCGCCGCGGAGAAATGGAGAAAAAACCAATCACACTTGTCATTCTGCCGGGTCTCGACGGGACGGAGGTTCTCTTCCGGCCGCTGCTGGCTTTGCTACCGGCTTGGATTCAGCCGGTCGTTGTCTGTTATCCAGCGAGCGGCCCTAACGAGTATGCCGACCTGTTGGAAATCGTGCGCGAGAAGATAGCAGGTCTGCGCAGCTTCATCGTCCTCGCTTCCTCCTTTTCCGGGCCACTTTCCATAATGCTGGCCGCGGCTGAGCCGGACCGGGTGCAGGGGCTGATTCTCTCTGCCACGTTCTTGCGCGCGCCGGGGCGACATTTGTCCAGCCTCCGCTTGATCGCGTGTGGCCCACTCATCTGGATCATGCGCACGGCGCGCCGGATTCCCATCTGGACGCTGCGCCGGCGCGACGATCCGTATCGCCAGGCCAAAGCGGAAATCTGGCGCCGGGTTTCCGCTCGCTGTCTCGCCAAACGCACCCGCGCTATTCTCGGAGTGGACGTCCGCGAGTTGTCGAGGAAATGCGAAGTGCCAATGTTGTGCATTCGGTTCGCAGACGACAAGGTCGTGCCGCGCGAGTTCAGCGAAGAGATCCTATACTATCAACCGTCAGCGCAGATGGTCGCAATACCGGGCGATCACTTCGCGTTGTGGAAGAACGCCGCATGTTGGACCGAGGCGATCACGCGCTTCGCTCACGGGCTAAAGGTTATACATTGACCACGGACTCTATACAGATGCATTTTGTTGCTGCGATGCTGTTTTGATTTTGGTAAACGATTTCGCAGGTGACGTTCCCCATTTGGTTCTCAGCTGGCTTGATTACCGCGAGTGTTGCAACGGCAGCTGCCAAACCTCAGAACGCTTCGCAGCGGCTAAGCCCGGCGGAAGAATGGGTCGTCACGCAGACGGGCGTTGGGGGAATCGCCGATCTATCCAAGCAATTCCCAGAGAAAGACAAACGAAAGCTCAGCGCGCATTTTCTAGAACAGCTACTCACGGGCGCGCTGACCGGTATCAAAATGCATCGACATGGTGCGCGAATCATTGGGGCAACCATTGACGAGACAGTCGACCTCGAAAATGCGCAAATCCCTTGTGAGGTCTGGCTGGAGTATTGCCAATTCAATGCCAGCGCGAATTTCAACGGTGCGAATTGCGCGGGGACCGTCTCATTCGAAAACAGCGTGTTTAAGGCAGACGCCGGCTTCAACAGCATGAAAAGCGGACGCGCCGTTTTCAACAACGCGGTGTTCGAAGGATCTGTGGACTTCGTCGCGGCAGACGTCACCGGTAATTTCGAGATGAATGGGGCAAGGTTTCAGGACAACGAGAAGACCGCTGACTTCAGCGGGATGAACGTCCGAGACTACGCGTTTTTTAAGAGTGCTGTCTTCGAGGGGGCAGCGGACTTCACCTCGGCAAACGTCGGGAGCAATTTCGAAGCACAGGGGGTCAGGTTTCAGAACAAAGAAAAGCTCGCGAACTTCGCCAGCATGAAAGTTGGAGGCGACGTCTCTTTCAATGATGCGGTATTCGAAGGGCCATTGCGTTTCATCCTGGCAGACATCGCTGGTAATTTCAGTGGACAGGGCGCGATGTTTCAGAACAAGGAAACGGGAGCCAACTTCAACAATTTAAAAGTCCGAGGCTACGCCCTTTTCTTGAGTGGTGCGGTATTTGAAGGGCCGGTGGACTTCGGCTCGGCAAACATCGTCAGTATTTTCGCTGCGCCGGGGGCAAAGTTTCAGAACAAGGAAAAGCAAGCCAACTTCGGCGGCATGAAGGTCGGTGGCTACGCGTTTTTCAACGATGCGGTGTTCGAAGGCCCGGTGAATTTCGGCCTGGCAGAAATCGCCACCGCTCTGTCTGCGATTCAGGCGACGTTTAAGAACAAAGAAACTGAAGCGAACTTCAGCAGCATGAAAGTCGGAGGCCGCGCTCTTTTCAACGGTGCGGTGTTCGAAGGGCCGGTGAATTTCATCCTGGCAGAGATTGCCGGGGCTTTCCATGCGGATCAGGCAAAGTTTCACAACATGGAAACGGAAGCCAGCTTCAATAGTATGAAGATCCGGGGCGACGCCTTCTTCGAGAATGCGGTATTCAAAGGGCCCGTGAATCTCGTCTCTGCAGAAATCACCGGCAATTTACACGCAGATGGGGCGAGGTTTCAGAACAAGGAAAAGATCGCCAGCTTCGGTGGCATGAAGGTGGGAGGCTACGCCGTTTTCAGCAATGCAGTGTTCCAAGGTCCCGTGAACTTCGTCGGCGCAGACGTCGCCGGCAATTTCGCAGCGGGAAAGGCAAAGTTTAAGAATAAAGAAAAGGATGCCAGCTTCGGCAGCATGAAGCTTGCAGGCCTCGCCTTTTTCAACGATGCGGTGTTCGAAGGACCGGTCAACTTCAACTACGCCGACTTTGCCTGGCTTGATCTGTCGAAGACTGTCTTGCCGAAGGTCGCCGACAAATTTCACATGCAGGGAATGAGCTACAAATACATTCGTGCGGCTTCGAATGAACCCGAGTCGCACAGAGCGCTTTTAAAGTTGGCGGACCGGTCGGCTTACAGCGCCGATGTGTACAACCATCTCGAAGAATTTTTCTTGCGACAGGGTTATCGAGACGATGCCGATCGCGCTTTCATCATGGGAAAGCGTCGCGAACGAAAAGAAAATCTTCACGGCTTGAGTTGGGCTGGAAGTTGGTTTCTCGATTGGCTTGTGGGCTATGGACGCCGCCCGTGGCAGGCTGGCATTCCTTGTGCAGCTTTGATCGCATTAGGCTGCGTCCTTTTTTCGCCCAAAAAAATGGAACCGCAAAAACCGGACGACGCGCCCCGGGTTTACAGTCGCTTTTGGTATAGCCTCGGCCTGTTTCTTCCCTTCGTGGATCTCCAGGCGGACAAAGTATGGAAGCCAAAAGCCGACCAGACTTTTCTAAGAAATTATATGCGTGTGCACATAATGCTGGGATGGATTCTGGTTCCCCTCGTCCTCGCCGCGCTGACGGGTCTCATTAAATAAAAACGACCGCGTCATAAGCACCGGTCATGAGTCATCCATGAGTTCGGTTCATTTTCTCACAAGATCCATCAAGCCTTGATGACGTCGTTGGAGAGGTTGTCAGTTGAGCGTCAACTCGCAAACGAGCGGGAAGTGATCTGACGCCACACGCGCGAGCGGCGTACGATGGACGTTGAGCTGTGTGGGCGATAGGGCCGCATTCACGAAAATGTGATCGACCGTCAGAGAAGGGAAACGGGTGGGAAATGTGCGGACTACCCCCGCCGGCCTAACGAGTGTTCGCACATCGCGCAGATGCGTGCCGATGAGCTGGTAAGCACGCGAGGTCCGGACGCTGTTAAAGTCTCCGAGTAAAATTGCCGGTTCGTCCGGTGGCACAGAACCGAGCCAGGCCGGTCCAATTAGCAGTTTAGCCTGCAATCTCCGCTCGCTGCGACCGAGACCAAAATGACTGTTGATAATGTGCACTGGACCGAGATCGGTTTCCGCTTGCATCCAGATCGCGATCCGTTGCTCGCGGCAGTACCAGGGAGGCTTACCGGGCATCTCTGCGGCGCGTTTCAGTTCAATCGGGAAGCGGCTTACGATGGCGTTGCCGTATTGCTCCTCCCCGCTGCGCATTGCCGGATGAAAGTGATATTTCCAACCGAGCCGCGTCGCGATCAGTGCCGCCTGGTCGGCGTGTGCGGAGCGCGGCCGGCCGAGATCCAGTTCTTGCAGGCCCACAATGTCAGCGGACATGCTCGCGATCACTTCGGCGATGCGATCTTCCGAGCGTTTCCCGTCCATCCCGACACAACCGTGGACGTTGTAGGTGGCGACGCGTAATCGCTCGATGAGTTTGCTTGTCATTTGCGCTTCAGCATCACCTCGCCCCTTACATCTGCGAGGCGAGCAGCGATCCGATCCGTCCCCTGATCTTCTCGCCCCAGGGTCTCCTACGCCAATCGCGCAGCGTAATCTCGCGGGAGTGGCTCTTGTCCTCCTCGAAGACGCGCGTGTGTGCGGCGACAAATTTCTTATCGAGCACGTTTAAATTCGCTTCCTCGTTCAGGGACAAGGAGCGATTGTCGAGATTCGCCGAACCGACAGACGCCCAACAATCGTCCACCAGGAGATATTTGCAGTGAAAACGCGCGGGCTGGTATTCATAAAAACGGGCACCCGCTTCCAGCAATCGCCGCCAACGCGTCTTGCCGACCGCACGAACCACATGCGCGTCAATGTCGGGGCCAGGCGTGATAATTTCCACTTTCACGCCGCGCCGGAGCGCATCGAGCAAGGTCTGCGTGCAAAGTCTGTCCGGAATGAAGTAAGCGTTCGCGATCCGAATGTGGCGACGGGCCGCGGCGATCGAGACCAGTAACATCAGGCGCGCACTGTCCGAACCTTCGCCGGCGGAACTTTTGAACACCTGACACATGTCGTTTCCCACCCGTTCCAGTTTTGGAAAATACTCGTCACCGTGGAGCAACTCCGCGCGCGTTTGGAGCCAGTTATCAATGAACGCCTGCTGCATCTGCGCGACGGCAGGACCTTCCAGACAATAATGCGAATCACGCCAGTGACCACGGGTGCGCCCGTCGCCCTTCCAGTCATCCGCGATCCCCGTCCCGCCGAGGTAACCAGTCCGTCCATCGATAACGAGAAGTTTGCGATGGGTGCGAAAATTGATCGCCATTTTGATGAAACGGAAGATTTCCAACTGCACGCCAGCCTTGCGCACCAGGTTCATCGCGCGGCCACGAAGGCAATCGCAACCCAGAGCATCCTGCAGAAAGTGCACCTTCACTCCGGCCCGCGCGCGTTCCGCCAGCGCTTCGGCAAATGCATCCGACACTTCGCCTTCCTTGAAAAGGAAGTTTTCGAACGTGATCGTTCGCTGCGCGGAACGGATCGCATCGAGCAAAGCGGGAAAAATTTGATCGCCATTTTCGAGAGCGGTCACTTTGTTGCCTTTCAGCAAGGGGGGCCCAAGCAGGTTTCCCATCGTCCGCACGAAGACATCGTCCCCGACCGCATAGTCCGTGATGACTTCGTGATGGATTTTCTTTTCTGAAGGAAAAAAATTGCGCGCAAGAAAGAGCGTGGCCGCACCGCCAACAGCGGCCGCACTTAGTATCTTTGCCCATTGCGGTTCGCAGGGGCGGCAAAAAGGACTCTTCACGAAAAGATATCGGATACGGTCGGCTGCGTTCGCGGAAAAATGAGCCGGTTTCTGCGCGGTTGTTGCGTTAAGGAGTATGAAATCATTCTATCTCTCAAAACGAAAACTGCAGCTTGTGCCGGCGGCAATGATCCTGATCGCCCTGGCAATAACCACCTCAATCTGTGCGCAAAGTATTACAACTATTGACGCGCCGGGCGCGGGCACCGGGCCCGGTCAGGGCACAAGCACCTTGGACATCAATGCCTCTGGGACAATCATAGGATTCATGCGTGACGCGAACAGTATTCGGCACGCTTTCACCCGCTCCCGCGATGGCACTTTCACCATGTTCGACGCGCCTGGTGCGGGCACAGCACCTGGCCAGGGAACGCGGGCCTATTCAGTCAACCCGAGTGGGACCATTACAGGATACTTCAATGACTCAGCCAATGTGGCTCACGGGTACGTTCGCTCCGCTCAAGGCGTCATTACCACCTTTGACGCGCCGGGCGCGGGCACGGGGCCGGGTCAGGGGACCTTTCCTTTTAACAGCCCTCAACTGATCAACCCGAACGGGGTGATAACGGGATTCTACACTGACTCGGTAGGCGCACTTCACGGTTTCGTGCGCGATGAGAATGGAGCTATCACCACGATCGATGCGCCGGGGGCAGGCACGGCAGCCGATCAGGGCACGCAAGCTTTCGCAATCCGCCCAAATGGGGAGATCACAGGATTCTACTTTGACGCGACAGGCGCCGTCCACGGCTTCCTGCGGGACAAGAAAGGCGTCATCACCACATTCGATCTGCCGGGCGGAGGCACGGGCCCCGGTGAGGGTACGTTTGGCGGCGGCTTTACTCCAAATGGGACCATCCTGGGAGTCCTCATTGACGCGGACTTTGTGAATCACGGCTTCCTGCTGGATAAGCATGGCGCGGTTACAATTTTCGATGCTCCGCACGCCGGTACAGGCTTCAACCAAGGTACCCTCCCCTGGGATATCAACACGAATGGAGTGACGACGGGATGGTACGTTGACAATTCAGACGTGAATCACGGGTTTGTGCGCGATAGGCACGGCGCTATCGTCGAGTTCGACGTTCCGGGGAACTTCGGTGCATGGGGGGCCATTGCTCCGAACGGGGCGGTGGTTGGAGTTTACACCGACGCGAACAATTTAAATCACGGTTTCCTGCGCGAACCGGATCGCGGGTTGGGCTTGGCCAGATTTGAAAGGCCATAATCCCTGAATTCAACTACGTCGTAATCTTCCGAATCATCGCCAACGACAGATTAAAACGAGTACGAGCCCGGCGGTCGTGAAAAACCGGCCACCGGGCCGTTCAATCGAATGGGGCATGAAGAAACAATGTTAGTATTAATCCGCTTGTGGTGCGAAGCGCTGTAGACCTGCGACAAGACGCCGAGCCGCAGAGCGATGAGCTCTGGCTGGACGCCTTGCCACGAGATGCGTTAGGCTTTGCCGTTATGGCAAGGGTTGGCATCGAGGGACCCACGCCGTCCACCGCGGCACCGTTGACTTCTCCTCGCATGCGTGAGGTGAATCATGCCGAGCGCAATGAGACTGCCGCCATTAGCGAGATGATGCCGGAGGTTTACGAAGACTTGCGTCGTCTGGCCGAGACCCTTCTGCGAGGCGAACGCACCAGTCATACTCTTCAGAGAACTGCCCTCGTGCATGAGGCTTTCCTCCGCCTGATTGGCGAGGAGAATCTTGTCTGGCAAAATCGTGGTCATTTTATCGGAATCTTCGCGCGCGTGATGCGACAGACGCTGACTAACTACGCTGTGGCGCGACACCGTTTGAAACGCGGCGGCTCGGATCCTTTGAGACTTACTCTCGAATTTTACGATAGCCGCAGAATTGATGTGACTGCGCTCGACCAGGCGTTGCGGGCGCTGGAAACCCTGGACGAGCGACAGGCGCGTATCGTCGAACTCCGGTTTTTCGCCGGACTAACGGTGGAGGAAACAGCGGAGTTACTGGAAATTTCGCCAGCCACAGTGAAACGGGACTGGACGCTGGCGAAAATTTGGCTTCGGCGAGAATTATCTGCGAACTAGGGATTCCGACTCTCCGTGGCGACAAAAACTTCGCGATTCTGGCAAGGTAACATCGATCCGCAACGCTGGAATCGCTTAAAAACCATTCTGGGCGAAGCGCTGGAACAAGATTCTTCCGCGGCCCGGAATGCCCTGGTGGAGCAACGCTGCGGCCACGATACAGATTTGCTGGAAGAAGCCGAGTCGCTCCTGGCTGAAGCGGAGGCGCTATTAAAAGAGCGTACCGATAGCTTCGAAGATTGCGTCCAAAACGCAGCCTCCACTTTCTGGCAGGAGGGACCGCAGCGCGGCGGACAGCGCGTAGGCGCATATGTGATCGTCCGTGAACTTGGCCGCGGCGGGATGGGCACAGTTTTTCTGGCGGAACGCGCTGATGGCCAGTTTGAAAAACAAGTTGCGATTAAGATACTGAATCGCGGCGCTGACACCGCTGAGATCCTGCGCCGCTTCCAAGCAGAACGCCAGATCTTGGCCAGGCTCGATCACCCAAACATCGCGCGATTGCTCGATGCAGGCACAACCGACGATGGCCTGCCGTACTTCATCATGGACTACATTGTCGGCGCACCGGTGACCCGATTTGCCGTCGCGCAAAGGCTGTCGACGCGTCAACGACTGGAGTTGTTTTTGAAGATCTGCGCTGCGGTGGAGTTTGCGCATCGGAATCTGGTCGTTCATCGCGACATCAAGCCGAGCAATATTTTGGTGAACGCGGAAGGAGAACCGAAGCTGCTCGATTTCGGTATCGCCAAGCTCCTGGCAAAAGCGACAGACGCGACGCAATTGACTACCGAAGCACAGGAGCGCCTGACACCCGTTTGCGCTTCGCCTGAACAGGCGAAAGGAGGTCCAATAACGGTCGCGACTGACATTTACTCGTTAGGTGCGCTGCTCTATGAAGTGTTGAGCGACCAAAAGCCACACCGGTTTTCCACAGCCCGTCCCACGCGTGAGGAACTGGCTTTGGTTGTAGGTGAGCAAGTTCCGTCGCCGCCCAGCTCGATTGCTTCTGATGCGCAAACCGCACGGCTGTTGCGCGGTGATCTCGACGCGATCGTTCTGTTCGCGATGCGCAAAGAACCCGGGATGCGTTATGCAACAGTAGCGGATTTCGCCGATGACATTCGCCGCCATCTCGCGCGAAAGCCGGTTGTCGCGCGTCGCCCTACTCTTGCTTATCGCGCCAGGTGTCTGGTCAAGCGAAATGGATCGCGTCTCGCCGCGGGCGCGGCTGTCGTGATTGTGCTGGCCGGAGGTCTGTTCGCGTATTGGACTCGATCTCAACAAAATGCCCCCGAGGCGGCGGAGGGAGTTAGTGCACCAGCTTCGGATATCCGCAAAAGTATCGCAGTCCTGCCTTTTCAAAACTTAAGCCGCGACCCGGATAACGCTTATTTCGCCGACGGCATCCAGGAAGAAGTCCTCACGCGCCTTACCAAGATCGGCGATTTGAAAGTCATTTCGCGCACTTCGACGCAGGGATATCAAAGCCAACCGGGCAATCTCGCTGAAATCGCAAAGCAGCTTGGCGTAGCGAACATCCTCGAGGGTAGCGTCCAGAAGGCAGGCGATCAGGTGAGAGTCAACGTTCACTTGGTTAACGTGCAAAACGGCGCGCAGCTCTGGGCCGAGACCTATGACCGAAACTTGAGCGACATCCTAAGCGTCGAGACCGAGATCGCTAGAGGAATAGCGGAGTCGTTGCAAGCGAGGCTGACCGGCCGTGAGGAGCAAGCCTTGGCTGCTAAGCTCACAAACAGTCCGGAAGCTTACGATGCCTATTTACGCGGGCTGGCTTTTGAAGCACGCAGCAATTATTCCGGCGATGCCCTGTTCAAAGCCATCGATTATTATGACCTCGCGGTGCGGCTTGACCCGAACTTTGCGCTTGTCTGGGCGCGACTTTCTGGTGCGCACGCGCTTCTTTACTCAAGCCGTCGCGATACAACTGCGGCTCGCCGCGAGGCGGCCAAAGAAGCTTTGGAAAATGCGCAGAGACTGCAACCGAACGCACCTGAAACCCTGCTGTTCACCGGTTATTATCAATATTGGGTGCTGCACGATTATGGGCTGGCCAAAGCCACCTTCATGCGCGTCAGCAAAATGTTGCCAGGTAACAGCGACGTCTTATACGCCCTGGGGGCAATTGCGCGAAGCGAGGGACATTGGGATGAAAGTATTGCCTATTGGGAGCGGGGCCTCGTCCTCAATCCGCGGAATACAGCGTTACTGACGGAAGTGGCATTTACATACGCCGCGCTTCGACAATTCCCGAAAGCGGTAAAGCTCTACGATCGGGCACTGGATATCCTCCCGAATGAATTGTCTCTAATGGCATTGAAAGCCAACATCTACCAGGCGGAAGGTCATCTGCAGGAAGCCTCTAAATTACTCGAGCAGGTAAACGCACAAACGAATTCGGACGTGGCCGTTCGAATCAAACTGGCCCAATTGAGGTTTGAACAAAATCCTGAGACCATGCAGTGGGTAGAAACCCGACAAACGCGATTGCAGTTTATTTCTGGGATTGAGAAAGGCAGCAAGCAGGTGGGGCTAGCCTTGGCCCACCACGTGGCGGGTGACACCGCGCTTGCAAAAGCTGATGCTGAACAAGCGCGCAACACGCTTGAGTCGCTTAGGAAGGATCAACCAGAAAACGCCTTCGTCGCAGCAGCGCTCGCCGTCGCTTACGCCATCCTCGACGAGAAGGAGTCAGCTCTCAACGAAGCGCAGCGTGCAATTACGCTTTTGCCGACTAACAAAAATCGGCTGGCCGGGCCCGGGTTTGAAGAGAACCTGGCGCTAGTTGAAATGATCATCGGCGAGAAAAGTCGTGCGATCGCAACTCTTACTCGATTGTTACAAACCCCATATGGTGGCTGGCTTTATAGCCCGACGCCCATCACGCCGGCACTTTTAAGGCTCGATCCGCTATGGGACCCCTTACGCGCCGATCTTGTCTTCCAAAAATTGTGCGAGGAAAAGGGGCCGTGAACGTTCGCTTGTTGGATAGAGTGTTCGAATTCTTAATTTTTTCTTCCGATTCATCCTCCGCAGTCGCCGCGCCGACCGCCATTACAACGCGCAGCTTGCAATAGTCGAGCCCGACTGCTTCGCTCTGATTAATGAGCAAATCGTATCTTCTTTGGGCCGTCATTGGGATGATCGGCTACTCCGTGACCGCAACGCTCGTCAAGCTGGCTACCCAGAGCGGGCGATTCTCCAGCTACTTCGTTCTTATGATTTCCTCCGCCATGGTGGTGGCGACCTCAACCACCATCACTATCCTCCGGGGAGACATCAAAGCATTTTCCCGGGACAATCTTGCCAGCGCCGATGGCATGTTTGCTGTCGGCGCAGGCGTGGCGTTGGTAATTGCGGTTGTCTTTTATTTCCTCGCGTTATCCGAAGGGCCGACCAGCGTTGTCGTCCCGATCTATGGCATGTTCATCGTTGGCGGTGCCGTGCTAGGACTGGTTTTCCTGCACGAACCGTTCACCTTGCGCAAAGCTCTCGGTATTCTCCTCGCCGCAGTCAGCGTTTATCTTATCGCGGGTCATCCGGCGCGTTGAACGGCTTTCAGGCGGCTTCTGCCAGACTAAGCTCGCACCGGATCGCTTCTTCAATTTTTTCGCGGGCGCAGCCGAAATCTTTGGCCAGTTCATCGGGCGACTCGCCGGCCTTGAAACGTCCAGCGACAATATCAGTGCTCACACCGGTACCAGCAATAACGGCTTTGCCAAACGACATGAACGGATCGATCACAATATTTTTTGGCTGCTCCGTTTTATCAGCGCGGGTGAACGGATAAAGACGCAACGGGAATCCTTTTTCGTCACGCTCAATCCTGCGCAAATGCGCCTTCAGCAATTGTCTGACGGCCGGCTGCCCCTCCCCCGGTGCCGACGTCAGCGGGCCACAACGTTCTACGAAAAGGTCAACACCGTTTGTTTCAAATTTGTGATGAGCCAGAGGATGTGGTGAACGGAATTCCCTTTTCAGAACGGCAATCGCTCGTCGAACCTCCGGGATATCGACGCGATGCTTGCGACGGAGCGCGGCGAGTACGTGGGCCTCGATCAGGTTAATGAAGGAAAGAACTGCAGGCGACTTCGCCGCAGGTTCAATCACCGGTTTGAAAAATCCGCTGCGATATGAGATCCCGGCAACCCATGAGCGCAAAGTCGCGCGAGGGACAGGAAGATAGTGCGCCGCCTCCGCAACGCCATAAGCAGGCAATTCTCTTACGTCCTGGTCCCTCATTATGACGATTTCCCCATACCTTTTTATAGCAACGGGTCTTAAGAGCAAGTTGGCTTTTCGTCACATTGCTAACCACGAGACGCCTCAAAGAGCCATGGCTACAGGTGCAAAAAGACGCTCGAGCCGCGGTCAGCCGCTATCTGGTACTACCAGGTTTGCTGGCCCAGGCGCCAATGAGAAGCGGCGGCAGGATGGTTGCATTCGCCGCAACGACTTCATCGCGCAGCCGAGCAGTAAGCGTGTCAATCTGCACTTCTTTCGCGCCGACAACCCCGAAACGTTCCGCGGCGGGCAGTAACGCACGCAAGACCGCGACCAGAACTCCGTAAGCGGGCGAATCTGCTCCGCCATCCGCCCGGCCTGTGATTAGCATCTTTGGCGCGGGAAGTCCGGCATCAATATAGGTCTGTCGTAGCTTCAATCCCATGAGCTGGTCGGCTCCGGATGCGCGCAGGGTTGATACAATCCAGGAAGTAATCTGTTCGAATAATGGAACGTGCGGGTGCGAAACAAGATGGCCTGTGTCGATCTCGTGAAAAATCAATAATCCTCCGGGGCGTACGTGCGCGGCAAGATGCCGCAACATCTCCGCCGGTTGCGATTGATACATCATGACAAGCCGCCCTACGACCGCATCAAAGGTGCGTTTGAATTTCATCGTCCCAGCGTCCCCCGCGATGAAGCTCACTTGTTTGGCTCCTTGAGCACGCGCCCGCGCGTTGGCTGCGGTTACAGCCTCTTCCGATCGATCGATGCCAAGCACGCTGCCGCTCGATCCAACGAATCGTCCTGCCAGGAACGAAACGTCGCCGGGACCGCTGCCGATGTCGAGAACGTGCATGCCCTCGGCTAAACCGGCTTCGCGAAAAACGAGCGCGGTAAGATCGCCAAAGAATTGTGCCTGTTCCTCCAAACGTTGCAGCTCTGCCTTGGAATGGCCGAGCACGTATTCAGGTGGCGAGGAAGAGCTCATCGGGACGACCAAGTTCTACTTAGAATCTATACGGCAACCAATTGGTCAATCTGAAGTTCGCTCACTCGAGTTATCCATTCCTTTACAAGCCGCAGTCGGCGCCAGCGGCTACACAGCGGCTGACACAGCCGCCCCCTACAGCTGACCCCCACTAATCACGAGTCGCTTAACCGGTTGGTCCTTGACGAGGCCATCCACAATCTCCGGGACGTCGGCGACTGTGACGCGTCCATAAAAAAAGTGATCGGGTTCGACTAACACCGTCACTCCGGTCTCGCATTGATCGAGACAGCTCGATGTGCACACGCGCGCCTCCAGCTTTGCCAGTCCGCGCGCGGCAATCTCCCCTTTCAACGCTCTATACACTTCTTCCGAGTCCCTGGCTGCGCAGCATCCTTTCGGGTTGTCGTCAGCTCGACGATTGATGCAGACAAAGAGATAGCGCTTGCGTTGCAGAGTGATGAGAGTCGAATACATCGAGCCGGAGGTCAAAGGCCAAAGCGTGATCATGAATGCCTGGCCGCTTTTTGCTTCCAGGCAGCAAGGATTGCACGCTCGCGTTCGGGTGAGATTCCCCATTCGAAACCATATTGCTTCTGCGGATAGACCAAATCAGCCGGAGCAATTTTTTGATACGAGGCCCAGGCGTCCTTTGCGGTTTCGTGTAACGGACGCGCACCAAATCCAGCCGCGCGCGCTTTGGTTGATGAGATTCTTTCGAATCCAGGACGATCGGGATTCCAATACGGCAGGTTGTCGAAGGTTTTCACGTGCTGATCGTTTCGGAGAAAATCGGAATCGATCCACACAAGTTTTGCTTTCCCGCCGATAGCGCTGGAGCTTTCGCCCAGAAACGCTCGAAACGGAAGCGGCTCGCTCACCGTGTTGTAGGTGCCGCCGCGGGATTGTTCGACGCAATCGACAATCCAGTTGGCGACGTCGCGGACATCGATGTATTGCGCGAAGCAATCGTCGCCAGTCCCGGGCGCGACGATCTCCTGGTCCTTGAGCAGATGAGAAAGCCAGTAGTGATAAGAAAGGCTCGTGTCGCCGGGCCCCATGATCGCGCACGGCCGGCAGATCCCAACGCGGTCGCCTAACAAGTCGGTAAGCGATTTCTCTGATCTGGCTTTGTTTCCGCCATAGCCTGGCCTTTCCAGGCGGGTAGGCGCGGTTTCATCGATACCGACTTTGGAATAATCGGCATAGACCGCAATGCTTGAAACGAAATGATAATAGCTTGTCCGTTTCGCCAGTAGATTCGCAATCGGCGTGACAATCGCAGGATCGTTCGCCCAGACGTCGACCACGGCGTCCCAACGACGGTCGTTCGTGAGGCCGGACAGATCTCCCTTTTCCCGGTCGCCGTGAATTTTTTCCACGCTCGGGAAACGGTCCGCGCCGGTTTTGCCGCGATTGAACAAAATCACAGCGTGGCCGCGATCAATAGCACGTTCGACAATGGGCGGGCCGAGGAAACCAGTGCCCCCGAGAATGAGAATTTTCTTCGGTGACAATGAGCCGGTGCTAAAGGTGTCTCGTGGAAAATAAGACGCGGCAGCGGTATAAACTCCGAGTTTAAGCACCTCACGGCGAGTCAACATCGGCTATTAGAAACGCTGCCGGGGGATGCGGTTCAAAATTCCGCTCGTTATCTTCGCCCACGCTTCGGCGTGACAGGCCGCCTGGGCACGCACACTCAAACAAGAATAGATCGGTTAATGACCGGAGTTGGCGGTTTTCGGCGCTTGAGATTTGATCCAGTTTTCGACTCTTTCTTGTAGCAGGTCCAACGGCATCGCGCCACCGTTCAATATTTCGTCGTGGAATGCTTTGAGATCGAATTTTTCTCCGAGTTGCGCCTTCGCTTCATCGCGCAGCTTGAGAATGGTTAACTGACCCATCTTGTAAGCCAGCGCTTGCCCGGGCCAGGCGATATACCGGTCCGCTTCAGTCTGCGCCAGCGCGTCGTTGATGTCGTTGGCGTGCATGTAATCGATCACCTGCTGGCGGCTCCAATTTTTGTCGTGAATCCCGGTATCGACCACCAGCCGGACAGCGCGAAGCATTTCAGAACTCAACCGCCCGTAGTCAGATACGGGATCCTGGTAAAAACCGATCTCTTTGCCTAATACCTCCGAGTACAGCGCCCAACCTTCCGCATACGCGCTAAAAAACCCGTGCAGCCGAAACTTCGGCAAGCCTTCCAGCGTCTGGGCGATACTAATTTGCAGATGATGACCCGGGACGCCTTCGTGATAGGCAACGGCTTCGTCGTCGACCAGGGTGCGCTTGGTGGGGTTAGAGACGGCAACAACGACGCGGCCCGGACGTTTCCCATCCGGCGTGCCCAGGACGTAATGGGTCGCGGCGGCTTTGGCGAATTCAGGGATCGGTTCCACCGTGACTGGCGACTTCGGCAGCAATCCAAACAGTTCCGGCAGCTTCGGCTCCATCTGATGGATGTATTTTTTGTAGTCATCCAGAATCTGTTGCTCGCTGGTCGGCTTCCATTTGGGATCGTTGTTGACCGCCTCCCGGAAGCTGGCCAGGTCTTTGTATCCCTGGTGCTGGGCCAACTTGGTCATCTCGGCCGCGATACGCGCTACTTCCTTGAGCCCTATCTCATGGACATCGGCGGGCGGAACGTTGACGGTGGTCATCGTTCTCACGGCTTCGGCGTAACGCCGTTTTCCGTCAGCGAGGCTTTCGATCGCAAGCTCGGTTCGTCCCTTCGGATCGTATTCGGTGCGCAGGAACTCAGCGAACTTTCGATAAGCGGGAAACACATCGTCGTTAATGGCCTTGGTGATCTCATCGGTCAGGCGTTTCTTGTCTTGCTCGGAAAATTCCGCTGGAAATTTTTTGGTCGGTTCGAGGAATGGGTTCGCGGCAATGATGCCGTCGCATTGGCCCGGCAACTTTTCCAGAACGAGCCGGGGCGGCATCAGGTGATCCTTCTCGCCCTGCCTCATTACCTCTGTCGTCTGTTCCAGCACCCGCGGGATCTGGTGTAACCGGGAGATGTAATCCTGGTAATGCGGGACGGAATCAAACGGCATCGCGTTCGGCAAATCGGCCAGCTGAGTGTGCACACCGTTCTGCTGGTTCACCGGCATCTCGTAATTCTTCAGCGCGTAGTTCACGTCTGCGCGCTCCAGCTGCTTTTCGAGGACGCGATGACTTAACAGGTCCTTGTCGCTCATGCCATCGGTCGGGATGGCCCTTAATCGAGCAAGAAAGTCATCGTTTTCTGCATGTTGCCGGGCGATGTCCGCGAGGGAAACCTGTCCAAGCTGTGAGTTGTAACGATAATCGCCGTACGCTGTTGCCCGTTCCGGAAAATTCTTAAGCCCGGCTTGATAATACTCCTCAAAAAGTGCGTTCTGCTTTGCTACCCGATCCGCCACCGTTTGCCCAAAAGCAGAGCACGCCAACCCTAAAACCAACCCAAAAACCAATTGTCGCATAATAGTTCACGATAGCAGAGTGTCGTCACCCCGCACGTTGTGATTAGCATTGTAACCACTTGCATTGCCCCGTGCTCGAGCCAGCTACAATAGCTGCGTTGCGGTCTACCCCGCGCGAGCCCCAATCGCGACGTCTTCCGTCTCACTGATGCCACCAGGTCCGTTGAGCCCGTTCAGCTATCGCGGCGGAGGGAAACGTTAGTTGCTTTCACCAGCGCCAAGACTTTGTCGCCAGGCATAAGGTTCATTTCCTTGACCGATCGCGTGGTAATGATCGACGTGATTTCGCCGATGCTCGTCTCGACGATTACTTCACTGGTGACTTTGTCGGACACGATGCTCTTCACAGTTCCCGGGAGTTGGTTTCGGATGCTTTCTTCCATAAGCGGCGAAGATAGCGCCATTGTACGAATTGTCAGCGGTCTCCGGTTGCATCTGAAACGGCAAACACATGCAAGCTCCTTATCGGATCGCGACCGACTGATAAAACGGCCACCCAGATGAAATTTACAAGAACTTGCGCTCTGGCGGCGATTATCGCGTCGGGCGGCGCCATGAGGCCGCAGTCAGCGACAGCGGGCTCCATGTTATGCTGATCGTGGTCTAACGAATGTTCTTGACTCTGCGACCGGCGTCAGTTGGAATAATCTTCATGAAATCCCCCACTCATTTCCCGAACAGTGTCATTGCAACGACAGCGGTTCTTGTCCTTTCCCTGGCAGCGGCCACCGCAACAACGACGGAGGTCATTTTTAGCTGTGAAGAAGACGAAGGCGAATATGCCGATTCCGACTTAGAAACGGATAGCGCTGGTAACATTTATGGAACAACGGTGCTCGGCGGGGATTTTGGAGGCGGCACAGTTTTTCAGTTAAGCCCCACACCTACTGGATGGACGCACACGGTGCTTTATAGCTTCACGGGTGGCGCCGATGGAGGTGAGCCTTACAAAGGAGTTACAATCGATGCCAAAGGTAACTTGTACGGCACGGCAGTTACGGGCGGGTCAGGCAGCTGTGAAGGTGGGTGCGGCGTGGTTTACAAGCTAACGAACTCGGGTGGAACATGGACCCAGACAGTCATTCATGCTTTTACCGGCGGCTTCGATGGCTCTGGGCCCGGCGCAAGAGTGACGCTGGATCCGAGCGGCAATATCTACGGGATGGCGCCGACCGGTGGCGCCTATGGCTTGGGCACCATTTATAAAATCCCCCACAATGGATCTTCGGACTTCCAGGTTATTCATGCTTTTACGGGCGGCCCGGACGGAGCCACAGGTTCGGCGGGAAGAATGGTTCTGCGCCGTGGCCACCTCTATGGCGCAGTTACTGCCGGCGGCACTTACGGGAGCGGAGTTGTTTTCGAGCTTAGGCCCAGGGGTCGGGGACAGTGGGATTTCAGGACGATTTATTCATTCAGAGGCCAGCCGGACGGGGTTTTTCCCTATGGCGGGCTGCTATTTGATCGCGTGGGCAACATTTACGGAACGACTTATTACGGCGGAGCTAATGGTATCGGTTCTGTCTACCAGCTGTCTCCCCGGGCTACCGGCGAATGGAACGAAAGCGTGCTCTATAGCTTCCAAGAAGGAAGCGATGGCAATAGCCCCATTAGCAATCTTGTTGCTGACGCCGCCGGCAATCTATATGGGACGACCAGTGAGGGTGGCCTGGGTAGTGGCACTATCTTTAAGCTAAGTCCCACTGGCAGCGGTCAGTGGATCGAAACTGTAGTTCACGCCTTCGAAGGCCCTCCAGACGGCGCGTTTGCCTATAACGGAATGGTCGTTGATGCGTTTGGAAATTTTTACGGAGCCACAGTTCACGGGGGCGATGACGATGACGGAGCCGTCTACAAGTTCACGCCATAATCGCACAAAGGGCTAGTTACAAATTGCACGGACCGCAGTTAGCCACTTGAGGCGGGCTACAGCTTTTCCACATTACAAGTCACGCGTGCTAAACGTGTCGCCCTGGCGGATGTCGCCGGTCTCGTAGCCGCGGCGAAACCAGCGGGCGCGTTGTTCGGAGCTGCCATGCGTAAATGAATCGGGCACGACGTAACCGCGCGCGCTGCGTTGAAGTCTGTCGTCGCCAACCGCGCTGGCCGCGCGCATCGCTTCTTCGATATCGCCGGCTTCGACAACGCCCTTTACCCGGTCGGCATAACGCGCCCAGACGCCGGCCAGAAAATCGGCCTGCAGCTCGAGCCGGACAGAAAGCTGGTTGTATTCAGATTCACTGACCCGGCCGCGCATGGCCTGTATACGATCGGTAATACCGAGGAGATTTTGCACGTGGTGTCCCACTTCGTGCGCTATCACGTAGGCCTGCGCGAAATCGCCTCCCGCACCCAACCGTTGCTGGAGTAAGCGATAAAAACCGAGGTCGATGTAAACGCGTCGGTCTTCCGGACAATAGAACGGACCACTCGCGCCACTGGCAAATCCGCAGCCGGACCGAATCTGGTCTGTGAAGAGCACGAGCCTTGGTTCCTCGTACTGCCGGCCCATTTGCCGAAAGATCTCGTGCCACGCGTCTTCCGTATCGGCAAGAACGACAGCCACGAACTTCGATGCCTCATCCTGTGGCGCCTGACTATCGATCTGCGCAGTTTGCGATAATTGCGCTCCCTGCTGCGAATTGAACAACGCCTGAGGATCGCCGCCGAGCAGCAGATAAATAACTACGAGAACGATGGTGCCAATACCGCCACCTACAACAAGGCGCCGCCCGCCCGATCCACGAGCATCTTCAACGTTCTCGCTCTCTCTTCTTCCTTGCCAGAGCATCCGCTTTGTATCGTGAAGGTATTTACTCGCGTTTACAATCCAAAATGAAGCTGGGTCGTATCTACGCTTTTGATGAGCGCGACAAGAATGCCTTGAGTTTGTACGCTGCGGTGCCGAATCAGGTGAGCCCCCGTTCCAGGGTCCGATGAAGAGCAACGACCCACTCGTGGGATCTTTGTCGTCCTACCGTATCGAGCAGTTCCATGAGACGCGCCTCGTACGCATCGCACATGGGACAGTCGCCATTTGGCTGAACCCATTCGGGATGTTGGATACGGAGATCGTCGTGAATCTGTTGCCGAAGCTCGGTGTAACTGTGGATTTGATGAGGTCCGGATACCGGCTTGGTGACAGGTTCAGGTGTAGCGCGGGATGCTTTATCCGATCTACTTTGTCGGTGAGCGCGCTTCCGTCTGAGACTAACGAATTTCATAAGCGCCTTTCTATTTGGAGTTGACCGATCCAAATTCGCGCGGAACGAGGAACCACCTTCACGAGGCCCTTTAGAAGAGCCTCGCTCCGGACGCCTCTGAGGCTCCAGGTGAATCTGGAGATCGCGCCAGGCGGTGTCTCAGCGACAGTTAAGGCAGTCTCAACCAGCTTTCAATCCGGCCGAAAGTGCGTTGAGACGCCGGATCACGTAATCACAGTTTTTTTACGTGATTCGCAGCACCGTGTCAAGCTGTTCCTGTCCTGACAAGCGATGTAAACGGGGTGGCGTTTAAACCGCGGGAAAGCCTCGCGATGAACGAGTTTTAATAGGCAGGCGGTGGTCAACGGCACACGGCTACAGTTTTCAGCTTGGTGCCGAAAGTAATGGACAATTCGGCGGAAGAACCAGCCGAATCGCCTTCGTTACTGCTTCATATCGAACGCTTGAAAAGCGCACCGGCTCGCCATCGAGATTGACCGGAATCGATTCTTCGGGATAGACCTCGGCCCACGGTGTTTGCCAGTAGGAGATATACTCGCCATCCGGTGACAGCTGTTGCAACTCTCGCGCGGCGGTGAGTAACGCCATCGCCGGTATCTGACGAACCACAAGCAGATCGAGCAAGCCGTCATCAATCCGTGCGCGCGGAGCGACCTGGATACCGCCGCCCGTCTGGCGCCCATTACCGACGATGGCCACCGGCCCGCTGCTAGTGATCTCGTGGTCCGGCAAAATGAGCCTCCCCTGATAGTGATAAACGTTCCGCGCCAGAATTGCACCCATGACGGCGTACGCCGCCGGGCCAAGCAGACGTTTGAGTTCAGGCGGAGTGGTCGCTGTCACCTCCGCCCCGAAGCCAACGCTGGCAGCATTTAGAAACCAGCGCTCATTGGCCTTACCGATGTCGATCGGAACAGCCTGGCCTTTCATACAAAGATCAAGCGCTTTCTCCGGCTCACGCGGGATGCCGCACCCCGTGGCGAAGTCATTCGCGGTCCCCAATGGGATTACTCCCAAAGCAGGACGCGCGACCGTTGAGAGATCCATTAAACCGTGAACCACCTCGTTCAGTGTACCGTCGCCGCCGGCCGCAATCAGCAAGTCTGCTTCGTGTGCTTCCGCCGCAAATCTTCTCGCATCTCCTTTTTCCCTAGTCACTCTTACTTTGATCCTGTGTGGGATAGCTCGTTCCTGCACGATTGCGTTCCAGAATGGGTCATTGCCGGCCAATTTGCCGTTAAGGATCAGTTGAACTTTTCTGTTTCTCGTCTTGGATTGCGAAGTCCGCGCCATGGTCATTGAGAAGTGAAAGGGAGCAGAAGGTTAATTCTTTCACATCTCCAGACATGGTCACTCGTTTAAGGCCATGGTCAACGATGCGGGACTTCAGCCTTTTGCGACCGTTCAATAACCTTGCTCCGAATAACTCTGACACGGTAGCATCGGCAAACCCATGATAGGAAAACTATGAACTACAACCTCACAACAATCCTCGCTGTCATTGCGATTCTCTTCGTCCTGCTTACTTACATCACCGGCGCGCCACTGGTGCCGGTGGCAGTCATCCTGCTTGGACTGGCAATCATTTTCGGCGGAAGCACATTCCGCCGGGTCTAGCCTGGAGTAGATAGAAATTGGGTCGCATCATTGCGCGGATGTAGTTGATTCGTTTCCAGGTGCGAAAGAAAGACTCCGAAATTCACGCTCGTTCCCGGCTGTTGGTGCTGGTCGATGAATCAAACGTCGGCAGCTCTGTGCGCACTGCGGGCCGCGGTCTGGATTGGCTAAAGCTCCGCGATTTCCTTGCCGGACCAGACACTGGGCGCGATCTGATCGAGATGGTGGTATATGCCGGATTGCCGCCGGCCATCCCTACGTGGCAGGACGAGCGCGACAAGAAAAACAAGTTTGTTCATTGGCTCCGCTCCAACGGATTCATGGTCGTAACGAAAGATGGAGCGCCTGCCGACGAAGGGCATTATAAGGCGAACGTGGACGTGATGATGGCGATCGACGCACTGGAGCTTTCCATGGAGATGCGGCCTGATGTTGTTATTCTCGTAACCGGTGACGCCGATTTCGCGTATCTCGTCATAAAGCTTCGCCGACATGGCATCCGCGTGGAAGTCGCGTCAGTCGCCGCAAATCTCGGGAACCTGTTGAGATCAGCGGCGAACAACGTGATCGATCTGGCTCCGCTGTTTCGCACGTTCGAGATAAAAGTTCAGGATGCACCGGCGATATCACATCAAACGCAGTCCGCCTCAGGTGGACGCAGGCGTCGGCCTCGGTTTCGCCCGACGTGAAGTGCGAACAATTCGAGTTTTGCGTCCTGTGTTCGTGGAAACTACGACGTGACGACACCGCGCGAGTAGGTCAATCTTAGACCTTATGGGACACAACAAAGGCAGAGACAACGTTAATAAACGCGCAAGGCGTCGTAAAAAGACCGAGCGCCTCGCTCTTGCAAAGAAGAAGCCGAAAAAGTCGGTGAAATAACGTTGTCATCGCCAGGTCTCTGGAGGGCTCGGCCATCAGTTGCCTGTAATTAGTCTCCGAGGTACAGCGTCCGGTGCGTCGTCGCAAACATAAACGACTAACCGGACCGGAATTTCATCATAACGTTTACGTCGTTCTACTCTCCAAAGCTGCGCTGAAGGATTTGTCGATCCTGCAGCGCAATCCCGCACGCGATCCATCCAAACCAGCGGTCTACGTCGGGTTGACCGGATTACCGGTGGATCATCGATTTGAAAATCACAAGAACGGGTACAAGTCGGCCCGGTTGGTCAGGAAATATGGTGTTCGATTGTTGCCGGAGCTGTTCGCGCACCTGAACCCAATGCCGTACGAACATGCCGTTCAAATGGAAAAAGACCTGGCCGACGATCTGCGTACTCAAGGCTACGCCGTTTGCGGCGGAACTTGACGAAATTACGAGTTGGGCGGCCGCGATCAGCGCCTAGCCTAAGGGGGACTTCAGCTCTGTGCGAACAAGCGCCGGTAGTTCTTTCAAATTGTTAAGCACGTAGTCCGATTCTTTTTCATACTCAGCGGGATCAGCGAAGCGGCGGTCGGGAATCGCAGCGACGCGCATTTTCGCCGCCCTGCCAGCGGCGACGCCGGGAAGCGCGTCCTCGACCACAAGACATGCGTCACCAGGGATTCCAAGTTTTTCCGCCGCACAGAGGTAAATCTCGGGCGCGGGCTTGCCGTGTTCGACTTGTTCGCCAGTCACAATGACCTCGAAGAATCCAGTCAGTTGATGTCGATCTAAAAAGGGTCGCGCGGACGCGCTGAGTGAGCTCGTAGCAACCGCGAGACGAAGTTTCATCTGCCGCAGTTCATTCAACACGTCTTTGACGTCGGGAAACAAACCGACCCGACTGGCGAAGAACTCCGCCGCGATCTCACCGCGGCGCCGCATCATTTCCTCAGTGGGCACCGACAGACGGAATGCTTTCTTGTAAAACTCGACCGCGAGCCGGTAGTTCACTCCGACGACGTTTTGGTGATATTCGCCGCGATACGTGACTCCGTAGTTAGCGACTAATTTCGCGTCGATCTGGCTCCACCACGTCTCGGAGTCCGCAAGCACCCCATCGAGATCGAAGATTACAGCAGATAGCATGAAGTTTTGAGCAAAAGAGAAGCTGAGATTGTAGCTGCAGCCATACACGCTGCAATTCCCTTGCACGCGAGACGCGTCGGACTACAGCGAAAACCGCGGTCGGCGTCCGCGGCTACAGGTTTCCAAGCCGAGCGATTTTACAAACTTTGTAGCAGCTGGGTGAGATCGTGGCGAAAGCTGGTTTCGGAAGTGTTGTACCCAATGTGGGTCACACGCACGCGGCCTGCGCGATCGATCACCACCAGACTGGGAAATCCGCTTAAACCAAATGCACGCATCGTTCTCTGTTCCGGATCAAACGCCACCGGCAGTGTAACGTGGCGGCGCTGCACAAACGTTCGCACCCGCTCGGGTGTATCGCCGCCTTTGTTCGTGCCGACGAGCACGAATTCAATGTCCCGATTCTGTAAATCTGTGTGAATGCGCTCCAGTTCCGGTAACTCTGCAATACAGGGAGAACACCAGGTGGCAAAAAAATCGAGTACGAGAATTTTGCCCGATGTCGCGCTGGTCGGCACTGAGCCCTGGCTAATCGGTTGCAAAGTGAACGGCGGCGCGGCGCCATTGCTCACACGCGTCAACGCCCGCTGCAACTCCACCGGGATGTAGAAAACGCAATACCAGGCTGAGACAGCAACTAATATTAAAGCGCCACCGATTCTGATTGCTTTGCCGAATCGATTCCGAAATAGCACCAACGCAACAATCGCCGCCCACAACAGAAGAGTTGGCCAGAGAAGCGGCGTTTGCGGCAGGACGAAGAACGCGAACAGGAAGGTCGAGGCGAAAAGAAGCAAAACACCGACGATCCAGTCTTCCCGCGCTTTCGCCCCCAGCAAAAATGCGGCGACAGCGAGCAGTAACGCGCCGCTAAGATAAAGGAGACGAAGATCGTCCGAGATTACGAGCGCGATCCCAAATACAGCCGCGGCGACAATAATGCCAATTCCGAACGCGACGAGTCGCATTTTCCAGCTCACGCGATGTGCCGGCATTGAATCCATAGGGTTTCTTTTCCGATTTGATGCGGTTGCGCTGTCATCTGGATTCAGACACGAGAGGTTGTTGCGGGTTTCTTCTTAGCAGAAGAGAGTGGCGGTTTATGCGATCGCTTCGCAATGCAATCGTGATCGGTTCCGCGATTTTGTTAGTAGCCGGGCAGGCGTGCGCGGGAGAGTTCGATTCGATCTTGCGCTGGCGGAACATTGGACCTTACCGCGGCGGGCGAACGCGCGCGATCTGTGGGGTTCCGTCGCAGCCGAATGTTTTCTACATGGCACCGGTGAACGGCGGCGTTTTCAAATCAATCGATTACGGCCGCACATGGCATCCGATTTTCGACGATCAGCCGACGGCATCAGTCGGCGCGATCGCGGTTTCGATTTCAAATCCGAACGTCGTTTATGTCGGCAGCGGCGAAGGATTGCATCGGCCGGATCTTTCGATCGGCGACGGCGTATATAAATCAACTGACGCTGGCAATACCTGGATGCATCTTGGATTGCGCAACGGTCAGCAGGTCCCGCAGTTGGCCGTCGATCCAAAAAATCCAGACCGCATCTTTGTTGCCGTAGCTGGTCATCCCTATGGACCTAACGAAGAGCGCGGCGTTTACCGATCACTCGATGGCGGTAAAACTTTCGAAAAGGTTCTTTATCGCGATGAGAATATCGGCGCGAGTGATGTGCTGATCGATCCGAGCAATCCGCAGATTGTTTACGCGGCGTTGTGGGAATCGCGCGAAGGACCATGGGAAAACGGAGTGTTCAATGGAAATGGCGCCGGCATTTTCAAATCCACCGACGGCGGCAGAACGTGGAGACAATTAACCAAAGGGCTGCCGGGCAACCTCGTGCAGGCGAACATTGCGATTGCGCCCAGCGCGCCGAAAACATTGTTCGCCGCGGTCAAGACAAAAACGCTCTCGAAACTTTCTCGATCGGACGACGCCGGCGAAAATTGGAAAGACACAACCGACGATCCGCGGCCAGGACTTGCAATCGGTGGTGGCGATCTGCCGGTGGTGCGGTTTGATCCAAAGAATCCGCAGATTGTGTACTCCGCGAGCATAGTTTGTTGGAAATCGACCGATGGCGGCAAAACGTGGGACGGCTGGCGCGGCGCGCCTGGCGGCGACGATTATCAAAACGTTTGGATCAATCCGAACAATCCCGACATCATTCTGCTCGCTGCGGACCAGGGTGCAATCGTCACTGTCAATGGCGGCAAGACCTGGAGCTCGTGGTATAACCAGCCGACAGCGCAGTTGTATCATGTAAGCGCGGACAACGGATTTCCATACAGGCTTTACAGCGGACAGCAGGAAAGCGGTTCCGTTGGAATCAAAAGCCGCGGTGATGAAGGCGGGATCACGTTTCGCGATTGGCAGCCTGTCGCCGCGGAAGAATATGGTTACGTCGTTGCTGATCCACTCGACCCGGACGTCATCATTGGCGGCAAGCTGACGCGGTTTGATCGACGCACGGGCCAGGCGCAAAATATACTTCCAGTGCCGGTGCAAACAGAAGGTTTCCGGATGTTACGCACCGAGCCGATTGTCTTTTCACCGCTCGATCCGCATTTGCTGTTTTTCGCGGGAAACACGCTTTGGCAAACACGCGATCGTGGCGATCACTGGGAAAAGATCAGTCCGGATTTGTCGCGACCGAATTACGAAATGCCGGCGAGCATTGGGAAATACAAAGAGGACGCAACAAAGCAGGCTCACCGGCGCGGTGTGATTTACACCGTTGCGCCGTCACCGCTCGACGTGAACCGGGTCTGGTGCGGGACAGACGACGGTTTGATTCACCTCACTACCGACGGCGGAAAAAACTGGACCAACGTGACGCCGCCGAACATTTCGGCATGGCAGAAGATTTCGCTGATCGAAGCCGGACACTTCGATGCGAACACCGCTTACGCGGCGATCAACACGATGCGAATCGACGATCTGCGACCTCACATTTTTGCGACACACGACAGCGGCAAAACGTGGACTGAGATCACGAACGGAATAGCGGTCGATCAAATCGTCAACGCAGTTCGCGAAGATTCAGAGCGAAAAGGGCTCCTGTTCGCCGGAACGGAAAGAGGCGTCTACGTCTCGTTCGATGACGGGGCGAATTGGGAGTCGCTGCGATTGAATCTGCCAGCGAGTTCCGTACGCGATCTGATTGTTAAGAACGACGATCTCGTTGTGGCTACACACGGTCGCGGGTTCTGGATTCTGGACAACATCACGCCGCTGCGCCAATTCGACCGGCCCGAGGGCGGGCCGGCTCCAAGGTCATCCGGCGGCGATGGAGCCGGCGCGCCCCCGCGCCGGTCGGACGTGACACTGTTTAAACCGCAGATCGCGTTGCGCGTTCGCGCGAACCTGAACACCGACACGCCGTTGCCGCCGGATGAACCGGCCGGCGAAAATCCGCCAGACGGCGCGATGATCGATTATTCCCTTTCAAACGATGCGATTGGTCCGGTAACGATCGAGGTCAAAGACGGCAAGGGCCAGTCAGTTAGAAAATATTCGAGCGCGGATGCGCCAGTCGAGCCGGACCCGAAGCGGCTCAAAATTCCGAGCTACTGGATTCGGCCGCTTCAATCGGTTTCCACGAAAGCAGGCATGCATCGGTTCTTGTGGGACATGCACTATGCCCCGGTCCCAAATGTGGAACCGGAGTTTCCGATGCAAGCGACGTACCGCAACACACCACCGGCAGCCACGTCACCATGGGCAGTGCCGGGCGATTGTACCGTTACATTGACGGTCGACGGCAAAACTTTCAGCCAGCAGTTGATCGTTGTGATGGATCCGCGCGTTAAAGCGTCGGACACCGATCTTCAGGAACAGTTCGATGTCTCTTGGAAGTTGTACCAACTGCAACTTAAGCTGGCGCCGATCGGCAAGAAGTTCGACAAAATCGCCGAGCAATTGACCAAACTCAGAGCAAAGGCTGCGGAACGACCTGAGGTCATCCAAAAACTGGATACCTTCACTCAAACACTCATGAAGTTCGGCCCGCCACATTCGCGGCCAGACGCTCCACCTTCGCTTTTTGTTTTGGAATCGACGACGGATCTGTTCCGGGAGGTCGAACGCTCAGATGCAGCACCGACAGCTGCGGTCAACGCCGCCGTCGCGGATCTCGATACAAAAATCGGACCGATGATGGACGCGTGGCACAAATTGCTCGAATCCGATCTTCCCGCGCTGAATCAACAACTAAAGCAAGCGGGGTTTGAGGAAATCAAAATGTGAGATTGAGCAGTAAGGCGCCGCTGTCCACGATGACGGTTACAAGCGCATTTATTACGGCGTGGCTACCTTTTTATCGAAAAGCGACACGTACGCTTCGTAACCTCTGTCTTTCATTTCTTCGAGCGGAACGAAATGAAAGGCGGCCGAGTAAACGACGTAACGTTGTCCCGTGGGCGATTTCGGGTCGGGAAACACGTAACCAAGGTGGGCGTTACTTCGCTTGGCGTGGACCTCGGTTCGCTGCATGTCGTGCGAATTATCCACGCTCTCGGCGAGGAGATCTTTCGAGATTGGCTTGGCAAACGTAGGGAAGCCGACGCCGGCATCGAATTTGTCGATCGAAGTGAAGAGCGGTTCACCGGTAATGACGTCGACATAGATGCCAGTCTTCTCGTTGTTCCAGAACTGATTTTGGAAAGCCCTTTGCGTGCCACCCTCGCGCACAACGGAATATTCCTCGGCCTTCAATCGTTGTTTCAAGACAGTGTCGCTGGGGATCGGACGATTTGGATCGAAAGTTGTGGTCTCCTTTTTCTCTTTTTGCGCGAGAAAGAAGAAGTAAAGGCCGCCGGCGATGAGCAAGATCGCAAGGCCGACGCCCACGTACGTGCTGATCGCGGATTTTTCCTCGCTGGTGATTCGGCCCCCGTGCATCAGATCAAAATCAATGTAATTGAATCAAAGGTTAGGCGCGTCCGTCAAGACGGAACGGGACGGGCCGCAGTCACCGATAGCGGCGGCAGTTGTTGCGGCAGCGGTGTCGGCTGCAATTCTTTGCCACGCGACACGCGTGCCACCACAGTTGATTCGGAATTCCACCGGATATTTCTTATCACGTAGCGCGATGTCGACCGTCACAACTTATCTGGAGATGCGTTCGCCGGGCCAGCTTCGTCCAAAATGGTGCGCAGATGAAAGATTTCAAATCTGGGAGAAAATAGAACGCGACTGGCGGTTCAATCGAGATCTCTACCTTGCCGTGGGGCAGATATGGTCGTGGAATGACAGGCGTCTATGGGGCGAGGAGCAATGGAAGGAGTACGCGCTTGCCCAGGAACTACGAACTTTTGGCGCGTATTACGACGACTCGCTGGCAGGTTACTACGAACTGCGTCGCGATAATGAAGGCGGCGTCGAGATCGCCTACTTTGGTTTGTTACCGGAGTTTATCGGTCGCGGGCTGGGTGGAGCATTGTTAACCAGCGCAATCGAAGAGGCGTGGCGAACGTCGTCTTCGGTCTCCCGCGTTTGGGTGCACACCTGCACGCTTGATCATCCCGGCGCGTTAAACAATTACCAGGCCCGCGGCATGGTGATTTATAAGGAAGAAACAACGGAAAGTTGAAGATTGTACCTGCCTTAGGCGGGTTAGTGACTGTGATTTCCACAGACGGACCCACCAAAAAGCCGCGCGATCCATGGAATTCGTGCGGCCTTTTATTGGTGACAGCTCGGGTCGCGCGGCTTAATCGACAACGACGTGATCAACCAGGCGTGAATCCCCGGTGTTTACGTAGTAAACGCGCACGCGCGTGCCGGGTTTGATCGCGGTTTGGACCACCTGGCCGTTCTTGTTCACAACGTGACCAGGTCCGTTGAGAACATAGCTGCCCGGGGTATTCGAACGATCCTCACGGACAACGAGAGTTTTGAATGGCTGGTAACTCGCAGCCGATCCTTCTCCGGTTGTCATTTTGATGATCGTTCCGGTTACCGTTATCGGTTGTTCTGTAGCAGCGTTTGTTTGTTTCTTACGTGTCGAACCCGTCTGGGCAAATGCCACCGGCGTAATGAGTGCACCGCAGGCGAGAATAACAATTGTCCTCTTGAACATGATGGCCTCCTTTGTTGTTGCTCACTTTTACGTCAATTAGACAAGTGTCTTAAACTTGTCGTTCGAGACTCGTTAGGCCTGCACCGGTCTTAGATGGTAACGAAGTTGTTACAAACCCGGTGACTGTTCTGCTCGCGGACGAGACTTTCCATTAATGTTGCCACTAACGTATTGCCTGTGATTGTCTCTGTTAGTCGTGGCCAGGGAATTCAAACCCGTGCGTTTTTTCGTGACGATGGCGCTGGCGGCGTTCGTCGTGTGCGCGATAACTGCGTTCTATACTCATCGCGCCGCTCATGGCAGGACGGTGGAGGAGCGGTCAGCTTACGCGATGGGGTTGAAAGCGGGAGAGCAAGCGCCGGCGCACGCAATTTTGCCGACCGATGCCGAGTTGAACATGATCGCTCAAAAGTATTTCCAGCGGCAGGGGTCCGGTGACCGGCAGCGTTGGGACCTCGCGTTCGAAAACGGTTACGCGGACGGGTTCAAAAAGACACACGGCCGTTGAACCGAATGCTGTAGACAGGTTCTTTATTTGGAAGTTTGCATCGCCCGCTTTAGGGGCGTTTTCGGCACTGCCGCTTCAGCCATAAACCATTTTGAATGAAAATCCCTGTGGCGATGTCTAACTTTGCCATCATGACGAAACTCATTGCGTTAGTAACGTCGGGACTCTTTGCGGCAGGCACGATGTTCGCGGGCGAACATGGCGACTGCTCAAAGCAAGTCGGAAACGAAGCGAAAATGGCGTGTCAGGTCTCTTTGGCCAGCCTCGATCTGACACCGGAGCAAAAAACAAAGATGGATGCAGCCATGGAAGAGCATCACAAGACCGGTTGTTCAGAAGCGAGCGAGCATAAATACATGCAGGAGGCAAAAGGGATCCTGAACAAGGACCAGTACGCTAAGTTCAAAGCCGAATGCAAGAAGGGCGAAAAAGAGAAAACGCAGACCTGATCGCCGGGTTCCAATCAGATCCACACGTCGCGCCGAGAGCAATCTCGGCGCGTTCCGCGTACAAGATAGCCATCCGTCAGCCGTGGACCTGTGGGGTGTTCAAATCGCGTTGAGTTGGATATCGTTGACGACGCATAGCGCCGTGGCTAGAGGAAAGCATAAAAGTCTGACCTCCTATTTTGAATCCGCCGCCTTTACCCGTTCGAAAACGTTTCCCGTGGATTCTTTACTGGATTGTTCTAGCGCTCATTGTTCTCGTTGCGCTTGCGCCGATAGGATCGGTCGTGGCCTGTGGTTTAATTGCTAATGCGCACGGCTGCAAGGTAGACGAAGGCTCGGTGCATCCCTGCATCATCAACGGACAGGATTATGGCCAGCTCCTTTATACTCTTGGGGTATTAGGCTGGCTGATGCTTGTAACTATTCCCGGCGGCGCTTTCGCATTCGCGATTTGGTTGATCGTGCTCATCCTGCATCGGGAACGCTGGCGGAAGCGAGTGCCGGCCGGGGTTCCTCCTCCAATTCCGCCGCCGCGCTGATTTGCGTAGGAATTATTTCAATCGAGGAAAGAATTGCGGGCGACACGCCTGCCTCTACAGTTGGCGACTGAGGTCCGCCTCAGGCGGACCGCTACACGCGAAGATTCGCGCCAATGAAAGATCTTACCCAGGGTTCGGTCACCAGACATTTGCTGCATATGTCAGCCTTCCTGGCCATGAGCATGGTGGTCCAGACTCTCTATTTGCTGGCTGATCTCTACTGGGTAGGACACCTCGGGAAAGAAGCGATCGCTGCGGTAGGTCTCGCCGGCAACATCACTATGATTGTGCTGGCGCTCACTCAAATGCTGGGCGTGGGAACAACCACGTTGATATCGCAAGCCGCCGGCAGAAAAGATCAGCCGCACGCGGAGCTGGCCTTCAATCAGTCCTTTGTTATGTCGATCGTGATCGCGCTTGCGTTAGGCATTGTGGGATTCATTCTGCGTCCCGCCTATTGCGATTGGCTGAGCGCGGATGCAGAAACGGCCACACTGGCAAAGGCGTATCTCCTTTGGTTTCTTCCCGGGCTGTTGCTTCAGTTTCCTTTGATAGCGCTGGGCTCGGCCCTGCGCGCGACAGGCATCATCAAACCTGCCGTGGGATTCCAGGTGCTCAGTGTCCTGCTCAACATCGTGCTCGCTCCGTTATTGATTTTCGGAATCGGTCCGTGGCCCAAACTCGGAGTAACCGGCGCAGCGTTGGCCACGTTCGTTTCCATTCTCGTTGCCGACGTGTTGATGATGATTTATTTCGAAAGGAAGTATCATTATCTGCGTTTTCGTTTGCCGCTGTTTCCCCCGCAAACCGGAATTTGGCGATCCATGCTGCGGATCGGTGTCCCAGCGGGCGCGGAGTTTTTGCTCCTCTTTGTGTACATCATGATCGTTTACGCGATCATCCGAGGTTTTGGTCCGGCGGCACAGGCGGGTTTCGGAATCGGCGCACGCGTGATGCAGGCTCTTTTCCTGCCGGTGGTGGCGCTCACTTTTGCCGTTTCGCCTGTGGTTGGCCAAAACTTCGGTGGCCGGCGTGCGGATCGAGTCCGGCATTCCGTGTATTCTGCAATTGGCATCGCATCGTTGATGATGCTGGTGCTTACATTGATCGCGTTCTTCGTACCCGGGACGTTGATTCGGATATTCTCGCGCGATCCGCGAGTCATTGCCTTCGGCAGTGAATATCTTCGGATCGTTTCTTTGAATTTCATTTCGGCGGGAATTGTTTTTGTCACTTCCAGCATTTTCCAGGGGATCGGCAACACACTGCCGCCGCTGTTTAGCTCGATGACGCGGCTGATCTTGTTCGCCCTGCCCGCGACGCTGATCTCGCGGATGCCTGGATTTGAAATCAGAGAGCTGTGGTATCTGTCCGTCGGGTCGATCGTTTTTCAGATGTGCGTCAATCTCCTGCTGCTTCGCCACGAATTGCGAAAGCGACTTCGATTCGACGAGCCGGAAAATCTTATTCCCGCGAGCGCGACCGCGTCGTAGTTTGCACGCATTCCATTATGCGCCCGCTCTATTCTCTCGGGCCTGAGCTGGCCCGATGCGTTGGAACACCAGCAAGCTGACGAACACGGCGACACAAAGCCAGGCAAACCAATCGCCCGTTCGCGCGTAAAACGTTTGCTCGCGCGAAACGTTTACCTTTCCAGTGATTGATACAAAGCGATCCGGCGCCGTTTCTATTTCAGCGACGATGTGACCACGGTTGTCGCTCAGAGTTAACAATCCGTTGCGCGCGGAACGAGCCAGGGCGAAACCGTTTTCGACCGCGCGCAGGACGGCCATGCGCGCGTGCAGCCAACGATCCAGATTGAAATCCCAGGCGGGTACCAGCAGCAGGTTCGCGTCTGCGGCTGCGTATTCGCTGCTAAGCTTAGGGAAGTCCATGTCCTTGCAAATTTGCAGTCCCCAACGCCCCGACGGCTCATCGAGAACAACTCGTTGGTCGCCGGGTTTTTCAGGTTCCACGCCAGGGAGGAGATGATGTTTGTCGTAGTTCGCCTCTAATTTTCCGTCAGCGGAATAAAAACGGGAAGAATTGAAGGCGCCCGACGGCATTTTTCGAACAAGCCCAAGGACAATCGCCGTGCCTGTCTGAGCAGCAGTCGAAGAATAGAGAGAATCTACTGCTGCCAACCCAGTCTCGCTGATACGTCCGATTTTTTCCGGTAAAACAACGGCCTCCGTTCCAGCCTCAGTAACACGCGGGATTTCGGCAGCATACTCGCCCAACAAGCTCAATGCCTGCTCTTCGGAACCGAGGTAGGCGCTCATCGGCACGTCCTTGGCGATGAGTGTCACTGTAACCGGTTGACCGGGAGGATTTGATTGCAATCGCCACTTGCCAAAAACAAACACCGCGCAAACGACGAACCCCATTCCGACAGCGACCGCTCGACGTTGCCGTGGTCCTCCCGCGCCGCTCAACAGACCTGCCACGGCGGCCGCAAACAGAAATACGACGAAACTGATTCCCCAAAGACCGGTGATCGCAGCGATTTGGATCACCGGGAGACAATTCATTTGTGTGTAAGCGAGATTGCCCCATGTGCTGTGAGGCGACGTGATTGCCGTCAGATATTCGTACGCCACCCAGTAAACGGGCAAAGCAAGGGAGGCAAGCAATAGCGAACCGCGACGAAGAAAACTGCGCGCAAAAAGAATGCCCAGCCCGAAAACGACAGCAGGAACTATAAAGTAGAGGATGGTGATTTGCGGTGGCAGTTCGATCGCATGCCGGACATAATTCCATTGGTTCATTTCGCCGATCAGCCATGCGAACGCAGCGAGAAGGAAAGCGGTGCCGCCGCGCAGTGCTGGCGAAATCGCGAGCACTGGAATCGGCGCCAACCAAAGTGTCCACCAAATTGGATGAAGCCCAGTGCCGAAATATGCCAACACTGCTGACACGAAACCGGCCGCGGCGACGAGAAGACTTTTACGAGATCGCATTCGAATATTGCCAAGTTGTGGCCGCTGACGGTTGTTCTGGCAAGACGCTAAAGCGAGATACGGGAAGGGAGCTCGCTCCGATTGTAAAAGATGTAATGCTCGCTGGAAGGTGGCGAGATAGTCTATTCAATCCAAATGCGAAAGATCCAAAGACCCGGAAAGCAGCGGCGTAAAACGGATTCGGAATGGAACCGAAAAAATTACCGGGTGTGGAACGCCAACCGCAAAGTCTTCCTTTATCCGGAGAATTGGATCGAACCAGAGCTGCGCTTTCCTGGCGCGATTTCTTCCTGATCGAAGATGAGTGCAAACATCAAAACGCGAGAATTTGCCATTAGCGATTACGACACGGCGCTTGAGCTGTGGCAACGGGTGGAGGGTCTTGAGATTGCCGAGGGGGATGAAAGGGAAGGCGTTTCCCACTTTCTCGCGCGCAACCCGAGCCTGAGCAGAGTGGCTACCGATGGCGCTGCGATTATTGGCGTCGTATTGTGCGGTCACGACGGACGCCGCGGATATATTTATCATCTGGCGGTTGATCCTGCTTACCAAGCGCGCGGAGTTGGCAAGCGTTTGATGGATGAATGCCTTGCAGGTTTGCGTCGGGCCGGTCTCAAACGAGCGCTTATCCTGGTAGCGCATGACAACTCGCGCGGGCGAAAATTCTGGCGTCGTCACGGCTGGGAGGAAATCCCCGGCCCGATTGTCATGGGAATTGATCTTTAACCGTACGTGTTAGGTCGGAATCCGGAATAAGGGACAACTAGAAATCTACCAAACGTAATGTCGCGCATGAACCAAAAAACCACCATATTGTCTATATGATGATGTTGGTTCGCCCCGTTGCTGCTCTTCTTTTCGTGACAAGCGCACTCTTAGTTTCCGCATTTTCCTGGGACGACGATTCGCATTACGTCCCGTTAGGCCGCCACAACGGCTACTACATCGTGCAACCTGATTCCAAGTTGTTTAGTCAGCTTGGTCTGTGGGAAGCGCCTATCATCGACACATCGGATCCGCTTCGTCACGGTTACGGAGCGGACGCGCTCGCCTTCCGGTTCAATCGAAACGGCGTCTTGATTGCGCCACCGGCTTACATTGTGCAGGCGTTACCGTATGATTTCTACACGCGCCGAATTGGCTCGCTGACTATCGGTCGCGCGACTACACAAGACGTGGAGGCGATGTTTGGCCGCAGTCATACTCGCGCCAATCGCCCAGATGGTTTTATGTGGTACTACGCGATTCAGGTATATAATCCGTTCGAGAATCGAGGCGGCCGCCGTTGAGATGCGCACGCTGAACGATCGCGGCCAATGTCCGTGGTATCGCAGCATGCGAGCGGCAATTTTCCTGGCGACCCTTTTTGGGGCAAGCGTTTCAACAATCGCGAGTACCTCGACAATCATCAGCCCCGATCGTCATCAGACGTTTGCCTACGGTGAAATGCTTTCGCACCAGCTTTATCTCGCACGCGGGCGCGGCGAACTGGCGGCGCGGATCACTTTCAGCAATATGCCTTATAATGGTGACGACGAACCTCGGACGGACGAATCGTTCGATTTTCATTTCCCGGGGATCAGATTTGATGCAACACGACGGACGTTTTTTGTGAACGACCGGCGCGGTCAAACGATTCCTGTGGCGCGGTTTCGTGACGGTCTATTTTACGGCTGGGTGGATCTGGCGCCGGGCGCGAAAATCTATCTGCTTAAAGAGAGCGGTCGCGTGACCGCCATTTTGACCGCTACTGACCACCCGCGCGCCGGAAGCCAGTGGATCGAGGCAAACAACAATTGGTCGCTGCAAAATATTTTGATAGCGTTATTCGGCCAGCCTGCCCCTGGCCTCCCATAACCGGTGCAATGGAGTTTCCTGATGCGAAACTCATTTTAGTTCCCGCCCGAGTGAATTGTCGGTGACCGTTGAATGGCGTGGGTCATAATCACAGGGTGTGAAAGTAGACGGCAAACATTTTCGAACGATCTGGCTTAAGCCGAACGATGAAACGGTCGTGCAACTCATCGACCAGCGTTTTTTGCCCCATCGCTTCGTGATCGAAGAAATCCGCACCGTGGAACAAATGGCGACGGCTATTCGTGAAATGCATGTTCGAGGGGCGGGATTGATCGGCGCGAGCGCGGGATACGGAATGTATCTTGCAGCGATCGAGGCCGCGGCGCGTCCCCGGGCCGCGGGAGTTGATGAGCAGCTGGCCCAGGCAGCAGAACAACTCAAGGCAACGAGGCCGACGGCGGTAAATCTTTCCTGGGCTGTCGAGCGTCAGCTAAAAAATATCGCTGACGGGAAAAATGCCACAAAGAAGGTCGCGCTCGCTCTTCGCACTGCCAGATCGATTGCGGACGAAGATGCGGAGCATTGCAGGATGATAGGGAAACACGGATTGGAATTGATTCGGGAAATCGCAAGGAAGAAGGCTGGAGGCCCGGTGAATGTACTCACGCATTGCAACGCGGGATGGCTGGCGTTTGTCGACTATGGTTCTGCTACCGCCCCGATTTATGCGGCGCACGACAGCGGATTGCCGGTTCACGTGTGGGCTGCCGAAACCCGGCCGAGAAATCAGGGTTCCAAACTCACCGCCTGGGAGCTGGGCGAACACAAAGTGCCGCACACGATCATCGCAGACAGTGCCTCGGGACACTTGATGCAACGCGGCGCGGTAGATTTGGTGATTGTTGGAACCGATCGCACCACCTTATCGGGTGATGTTGCGAACAAAATCGGGACATATCTGAAGGCGTTAGCGGCGAAAGATAATGACGTCCCGTTCTACGTCGCGCTGCCTTCGTCTTCATTCGATTGGAAATTGCGCGATGGGTTGAAAGAAATTCCGATCGAAGAGCGTAGCGCGGAGGAAGTGAAGCAAGCGGATGGCTGGTTTGAGGGACAACACGTCGAAGTTCGCGTGGCGCCCGATGGAAGTCCGGCTGCAAATTATGGATTCGATGTTACGCCGGCACATCTGGTAACCGGATTGATTACAGAACGCGGCGTGTGTGAAGCAAACGAGAAAAGCATCCGCGCGCTTTTTCCTGGACAGGCGCCGTGAGCGACTACGTAAAGTTTTCGTGTGAACCTCTGGCTGGCGAGATCGCCTCGTTCCGCGGACTTGCGGAATTAAACGCATACAGACGGAAACTTCTCGATCTAAGCCTGATCGGAGTGGATCCGAAGGGCATAGGGTTTGGCAACCTGAGCGTAAGGGACGGCGCGAGCAAAAATTTTTATATCACAGCTTCTGCGACTGGAGGCATACCCGAACTGGCCCTGGCAAACTGCGTAAAAGTAGTGGCATGCGATTTTGAGAGGAACCGGGTCCGATACGAAGGGTCTGCGTTGCCCTCATCGGAATCGCTGACGCACGCTGCAATCTACGAGTCGGATACAACCGCGGGGGCAATTGTTCATTGCCACAACTCGAAGTTGTGGGCAGCGCTTCTGAATCAGACGCCAACAACTTCGAAGGCCGCTGACTACGGAACGCCCGAGATGGCGTATGAGATAATGCGACTCTTCACGCGTACCGACGCGCAAAGCAGAAAGATTGTTGTCATGGCCGGACATGAAGGAGGCATCCTGACTTTCGGCAGACATCTCGAGGAGGCATTCGCTGTTCTGATGCGCGAGAGAGAAAAAATTACTCCTGAACCACAGTAATGGACACGGCCCGCTCTCGGGCCGCACAGGGGCTACCGTTCGGCGCGGGGCGCACCGGCTTCTATTCTCAGGCGCGCGGTCGCGCCACCAATCAACTATGGGGCTCCGTTGACAGTGATTTCCGTGGACGTACGCTGAACAGCATGGATAAAAAATCTTCAGACTGGGACGAGAAGCCGGGTGTTACTCGCCGAAGATTTCTCGGCACAACACTTGTAACCGGCGCAGCGCTTTTTGCGAGAGGATCAGACGTAATCTTCGGAGCTGAATCGTCAGCCCCACCAAACATCGCTACGAATCCCACTTGGAAGTTGGGGGGCAATCTGACAGTCAATCGCCTTGGTTTTGGCGCGATGCGCATCACCGGCGAAGGGATTTGGGGTTGGCCACCAGACCGCGGGAATGCGCTTAAGGTTTTGAAGCGCGCCGTTGAGTTGGGTGTAGATCTGATTGATACAGCGGACGCCTACGGTCCAGAAACAAGCGAACTGCTGATCGCGGAAGCGCTTTATCCTTATCCAAAAGGTTTGGTTATCGCAACGAAAGGCGGCTTGACTCGACCGGGACCGGCCCAGTGGGTGCCCGACGGAACACCGCAACATCTCAAACAAGCTGTGGATGCCAGTCTCAAGCGATTGCGCCTGGAGCGGATCGATGTGTACCAGTTGCACCGTATCGATCCCAAGGTGCCCATGGAGGAATCGCTCGGCGCCATCAAGGAGATGAAAGACGCCGGGAAGATTCGCCACGTCGGGTTATCGAATGTGGAACCGGAAGAAATCGAGCGGGCGCGTAAAATTGTTCCGATCGTCAGTGTGCAGAATCGCTACAACATCGAAGACCGCGATTCTGAAAATGCCCTGGCCTATTGTGAGAAGAATGGTCTTGGATTTTTGCCATGGTTCCCCATTGGCGGAACCCGCGGTTTGAAATCTAATAACGCACTGAATACGGTAGCAAAAGCTCACGGTGTCAGCGTCTTTCAGGTCGCGCTAGCCTGGCTACTGGAGCGATCGTCCGTGATGCTACCGATTCCAGGTACGTCATCACGCACGCATCTGGAGGAGAACGTTGCTGCGGCAAAGCTAAAATTAGCTCCCGAAGAGTGGAACGCGATCAATGCCTTGGCGAGCAAACAGGAGTCTTAGCTGACCGTCCTTGTCAGGATTGCGGCACGATAGCGTGATCCGTCTGGGACGAGCTACAACCATACCGTCGCACCTGGTTGCTAAAGCGAAACATAACTATGCACCTATCGCCTCAATTCGAAAAAGCGTTGACTTACGCCACGCGGGTTCACGGCGGACAGCTGCGGAAAAAAACCAGGGTCCCGTACATCGCACATATCCTCGGTGTCGCCGCGATCGCAATGGAATATGGCGCGAACGAAACGGAAGCGATCGGCGCGTTGCTGCATGATGCCGTGGAGGATTGTGGTGGCGCAAAACGGTTGCGCGATATCGAGCAAAAATTTGGTAGAGACGTCGCAAAAATTGTGGATGGCTGTACCGACACAGACCAAAAGCCAAAGCCTCCATGGCTGGAACGAAAAAAGGCTTATGTGGCTCACGTTCGGCACGCGCCAATGCCGACGAAACTCGTGTCGGCTGCCGACAAGTTGCACAACGTTCGCGCGATCCTGATGGGTTATCGCAAGGAAGGCGAAAGGCTCTGGTCTCGGTTCAATCGCGGTAAACAAGGCGCTCTTTGGTACTACCGCGCGCTGGTCAACGCTTTTAGCGGTAAACGTATTCAGCCACTAGTGCAGGAACTCGATCGCACTCTGACCCAACTTGAATTGCTGTCGAATAACGGAGCGCAAGTGAAACAACCACCAGCGCCAAATGAAGCGGTCACGTGAGTCACACACTTCGAATATCATTCTGAGGGAAGCGAACAGTCTCTGATTATTTGCGAAATCCGGTCCTCAAGCGATGGCCAGGATATTTCGTTTCGCTGAACATGACAGAGCCATTTATGCCACGTGTGCTAAACAGCCGATTGCACTTAGTTGTCCTGTTCCTTTCACTGCTCATGATAGACAATATTGCGGCTTCCGCGCGCTCCGACGAGATGCGAGTCACATTACTCGGTACGGGAACGCCCTTTCCAAATGCTGAGCGATTCGGTTCAGCCATTCTTGTCGAAGTTGCCGGCAAGAGGTTCTTGTTTGACTGCGGCCGCGGTGTCGTAATTCGCCTGACCCAGGTTGGAGTTAGTCCAAAAGAAATAGACGGTCTCTTTCTCACCCATCTTCACTCCGACCATGTTGTCGGAATCCCGGATTTATGGCTTTCAGGATGGTTCTTGGGACGAACCAAACCGCTTCCAATCTGGGGCCCGCCAGGAAGTCGCAGCATGGTGGACCATCTTGCTCAGGCATTCGGTTTTGATATCCGTATTCGTCAGGCTCCACCCGATCCGCTTCCCGTCAAAGGCGTCGAAATCGATGCGAAAGAAATAGAGCAGGGAGAAATATACAATGACGGTTCGACGCGAGTCTCCGCTTTCCTCGTCGATCATGGAACTGTGAAACCGGCGTTTGGGTATCGCATCGATTCTGCGGGTCACTCATTGGTCATTTCCGGGGACACAAAGTTTTGCCAGACCCTAGTGGACTTCGCGAGAGGCTCAGACTGCCTACTTCATGCTGCCTGGAGCGCTGGTTGGAAGAACTCCACTCCACCTTCGAAACGTTCGATTGCTTCTGTCGAAGATGCGGGACGGGTCTTTGCGATTGTGAAACCAAAGCTTGGTGTCGTTTACCACTACAAGGATGAAGAAGGACTCGAGGAAGCGGTACGCAAAGAATACAAAGGACCCTTCGTGATCGCCAGGGACCTAATGGTAATCAACGTGGGCAAGACGGTCACATGGGACGGCAAATCCTCCGCTGACGCGACAGGTGATGGTGATGAATCGAGGCGTTGACGAAAGCTGCTAGCCAAAGACGAGCCTCAAGCGTAGGATGGGAGCCATGAAATCAAAATACAACTCTGCTGGCAGATTCTTCCTGATTCTTAGTTTCATCTGCGCGGTTTCGATTGGAACCGCGGCCGCCCAACCGGGTGGGCATCTGGTCGTTCTCAGGTCGGCAAACTTTGGATGGAATGTGGGGTTCGATCTTCAGATTGACGGCAGGCCGGTGGCGAACCTTGTCCAGGGTCGCCAGTTTCACACATGGGTGCCAGCCGGGCAGCATGTCTTAACCATACGCAAGTTGCCACGCACAGGGGTCTCTGGGCCTACTTCGACAACAGTGAACGTCCAGCCGGGCGTGACCTATGTATATACTGCGATGTGGGATTCGGATTTCGTTTTTCTCCGCCCATCCAGCGTGTGCCTGACCCCTGGGGAGCTCTGGCAACTTGGGTGGCCGGGAAGGCCTTTCTGCGTCGGGACAACCTCCGAGAACTTCACAAGGCAATAAACGCCGCGCTCGCCAAACGCGAATCCGGAGGGTAGCGTCGGGGCCATGAAGCCAAGATACGCTTCCCTCAGTACACTTTTTCTAATTCTTGTTTTCGTTTGCGTAATCTCGAGTGGGACCCGCGCCGCTCAACCGGGCGGGCGTTTAATCGTTTTGAGGGTCCCCAACTTTGGATGGAATATAGTTCTTAATCTTAAGATCGATGGAAGAACCGTCGCCAACGTTGTGCAGGGACGGCGTTACGATCACTTTGTGCCGGCGGGGCGCCATGTATTGACCGTGTCGGCCGTGCCAAACGCATACTACTCTGAAGCGACATCGACTGTGCTGAACGTCCATTCCGGGCACACCTACGTATTCACGGCTTCATGGGATGGGTCGAATCGCGTCGTTCTCGTCCCATCAGCCCTGCCTTCGGGGCAAGCGTACTAATGTTTCCGCGATAGTTGATCCTCGGGAGCTGCGTCGCGGGCCAGTCGCGGAAGAAAAGCCGACCGCTGCTACGGAGTCGGGCTGATTATGGGAGTAAGAGTCGGAATCGCAGTAACACCCGGCGTAGGAGTACCAGCAGGCGTAGGACTAACAATAGGTATTGGGGTGGGGGTCGGTTCCTCGACGCCGTTCGGCTCCTTTTTGTAAGTGATGACAAGCGTGGCGCCCGTTACCTGGGCAACGTTCACTTGAGCCGGCCCTGCTATGACCACCCGGTTATTGATCTCCGGGAAACTCTGCGAATTCATTCCGGTGCTAAAATCGATCCGGATTGCGCTAAGAACATTTGCGACTCCACCGGCATCACCGCTTAGATTCACTTGGACTACGCCGCGCTCGGTGCCTCCCTCCTGAGTGAAATTTGTGATCTTCAGGAAGCGATCTTCCGGAACTGAGATCGTGAGTGGTGAAGTTGTAACGATCTTACTTTTGAATCCGCCCGCAAAAACAAAGCCACCGTTCAAGAGAAAGAGGGCAATCAACCACCGGGTGAGATGCATTTTGATCATATTCGTACCGCGGCACGGGCAAATTAAATTCGATTGTCGCCAGGTCAACGGTCGAAAATTCCATCGGCGTCGATTTGGCGCCGCACAAAGCATGCGCTCGGAAAAAGGCGTCTGAGATGCGCTTCAGACGCCAAAGCGTTTTATTTGATCTTCGCCAGAATCTTTTCCATCTCGTCCCGGCGGAAGGCACGCATGGTATGGCCCTTGACGTTGCCGAGTGAGCCGGTCTTAAGCATGAACGCACTCATCGTCTCGTCATCGGGTGCATCGAAGACCACGACCGCGTCGTATGCACCCATTATCCAGAATTCCTCTACCACCTTCATCCCCATTTTCTCGGCCGGCCGCCATCGCAGCGTCGCCCCGTTTGACCGTATCCTTAATATTGCGGATGCCCTGGTCAGCAAACTGAATTAAACCGACATAAGTAGCCATGACTTTCTCCTTTCGTCTCTCCCTTATTCGAAGTTGATACCAGGTTCGGTGGCCACTAAGCCTGGTTCAGACCTTTTCGCCCGCGGCGATGTCATGGTGAGCGAAGCGAAACACCCGGGTCTACTTTTGTGGACGAGACCAAATGTAACAAATCTGAGATTCTTCACTTCCCTCAGAATGACAATTAACCCTGTGATGGCTCGTAATATCGGTTCTATGTCCTACCAAGGATTTCCAACGGTGAGATATCATGGCACCACACGGAAAATGAATCCAAAGCGGATTGGCTTTCTCGGTTTTGAGGGCGTCGCTGCGTCGGAGCTGGTGCGCGCTGCCGATGTCCTGGCAGCTGCCACTCTCGATGGCGGTTATGGAAGTCGGATTTCATGTTACCACGTCTGCACGGTCGGCTTCAGTTCCGAATGTTTTCGCGCTGAATCAGGGATAGCATTCTGGCCGGACAGCACGCTGGAAACAGTGTCCGCGTTGGACACAATTGTGATTCCAGGCGGAGATGGGCTCCGAAGATCTTTGGTTTGTGAAAGAATTGCCGACTGGGTACTGGCGCGCGTAAACGAGACGCGGCGCGTCGCTGCGATCGGCGGTGGAATTTTTGGTGTGGCGCCAACCGGGTTACTCGACGGCCGTGAAGTTACTACTCACTGGCGTTACGCAAGCGATGTAGCACGATGTTTCTCAAACCTGCGCGTTGATCCCAGGAGGCATCTCGTTAAAGATGGCGCTTTTTACACGTCTTCCGGTGCCGGTGCGGCTATCGATCTCTCGCTTGCTCTAATCGAAGAAGACTATGGCCGCCATATCGCTTCAGCGGTAGCCCAGGAGTTTGTAAGCGGGCCGATAAACGGCAATGGCCAACATAAATTGCCCAACCCGCTGGTGTTTGACAGCCAACCGGCTGATCGCTTTGCGGAACTTATCCCCTGGATCATGCGAAATTTGCACGAGGATCTTTCGGTCAATACGCTGGCACGCAAAGCGTGCATGTCTCCAAGCCATTTTAATCGCGCGTTCAAAAGTGTGTTCGGCAGTGCGCCGGCCGAGTTTGTGGAGAATCTTCGCATCAACGAAGCAAAGCGTCGCCTGACTGTTCCGAAGCGAACGCTGGAGATCATCGCTGCCTCTGTTGGCTTTTCAGATGCGCAGACATTCCGGCGTGCATTTGAACGGAGACTTGGAGCAAAGCCGCGCAGCTACCTGAAAAACTTCAATGAACGCTCGCTGGCGGCTTCGGACAATGGAGGGGAGATCTTACCTCGATCAGAAAGAGTGGCTGGCGCACCCGAAGCAGTAGCGGTCCCAACCGAAGGTTAAGTTCGCCTTGTCTTAAGTGCGGACGCGAGTTTAACAAGGCTTTCTCGAATCTGCGCCGGCGTCCAGGCCGCGAAACCGAAGATGAAAGCAGGCTTTAGCTTTGCCTGGATGCAAACGAGCGGAAGTGGGACTGGTCCTATTCCTATCTCCAGAGCAACGCGCTTAACGGTCGACAAATCTTCCTCACGTTTGAGCCAGGCGACCATGTTCAATCCAGCGTCAGGGACTTGCAAAGTGAACCGATCCCCCAGCAACGCGTTGAATTGCTCGACAAAGAAGTCGCGCCGCTGGGCATAGATTGTTCGCATCCGCTTGATGTGACTGAGGAAGAAACCCTCGGTGATGAATCGGGCAAGGGTGGCTTGATCAATTGGAGAGGAATGCTGGTCAATCGCGTTGCGTATTTTGGCCATGGCATCGACCAGTCCCTCGGGCGCAACGATGTATCCCAAACGTAAAGAGGGAAACAGAATCTTACTCATTGTCCCCGCATAAATGACGCGACCTGAGTTATCCAGCCCCTGCAACGACGGCAATGGAGGCCCGACAAAACGGAACTCCGAATCATAATCATCTTCGAAAATCAAAGCGTCGTGACTGCGGGCGAAATCGAGCAGGGTTTGCCTGCGCTGGAAGCTCATTGTTATCCCAAGCGGGTATTGATGTGAAGGAGCGATGTAGATGAGTTTTGGTAACGGGTCTCTGCGGGCGCGCGTAATCACTAATCCCTCCTCATCCAGGGGTTTGGGGACGACTTCAGCGCCAGCCAGGATGAAGGCTCGTCGGGCCTGGAGGTAACCTGGGTCTTCGACCCAGGCGACTTCTCCCGGATTCATCACTGCCAACGCGGTGATCAGCATGGCCTGTTGCATTCCTGCGGCAATCACGATCTGCTCGGGGTCGCAGCGCACAGCCCTGAAATCGCACAGGTACGCTGCGATTGCTTTGCGAAGATCGCGATCACCCAGGTGTGAAGAATAACGCAATAAATGCGTCCCCTTTCTTGCGAGAACCTGCGCTCTGAGGCGTTCCCAGACATCCACTGGAAATTCATCGAGCGCCGGAATACTTGGTATTAGCGAAATGCCTGGACCCGCAGCGGTCCGCCCGAGATCCAACTGATTCCCGACGCGCTGATCCCGAAGCTCAACAACCCGGTCGGCAATGCGAGGCGGTCGCTTTGCTGCCTGACAAATTTCGGATCCAGTACCACCGATTCGCGCTGTGGTCAGCTTGATGGGACTCAAAAATGTTTCCGGCAAAGGATTGGCGACAAAGGTCCCGGATTTGGGCTTGGAGCGGAGATAACCTTCAGCGTGAAGTTTCGAGAACGCGAAGTTGACTGTAAGTCGCGAGATTCCCAGCTCGATAGCCAGCGCGCGCGAGGAAGGAAGCCGGGAAGCGCCGTCGCTAAAGCTGCCCGATCTCAACTCATCGCGAACCTGGCGATAAAGTTGCTGGTGGAGCGGTTCCGTGGATGTGCGATCGAGTCGAATCATCTCGAACGCAATGATCGAACGCCTGCGCCTTTTGTTTGGAAGTGACTTCTTGTTAGACATCCCCACCAACTGCACTGCCTAAAGAATCCCAGCTTTTCCTAGTGCAGACGCAAGTTTAACAAGGCTTTCTCGAATCTGCGCCGGCGTCCAGGCCGCAAAACCAAAAACGAACGCTGGCCTTAACTTCGCCTGGATGCAAAAAAATGAGAGCGCTGAAGGTCTTACCCCGATATCAAATGTGATGCGCCTGATCATCGGGAAATCCTCCTCCCGCTTCAGCCAGGCGACGATGTTCAATCCAGCTTCTGGCACCTGCAACGTGAAAAGATTACCCAGTAATTTGTTGAACTGTTCGATGAAAAAATCTCTTCGCTCCGAATATATCTTTCGCATCCGCTTGATGTGACTAAGAAAAAATCCCTCAGTGATAAATCGCGCCAGCGTCGCCTGGTCGATCGGAGATGAGTGTTGATCCATTGCGCTGCGGATCTTGATGAAAGAATCGACCAGCGGTTCCGGCGCAACGATGTAGCCCAGACGCAAAGAGGGACAAAGAATCTTGCTCATCGTTCCCGCGTAAATCACCCGGCCGGAATGATCGATCCCCTGCAATGAGGGCAGTGGCGGTCCGGTGAATCGGAATTCAGCGTCGTAATCGTCTTCGAAGACGAACGCGTTATGCGCGCGCGCGAAATCGAGCAAGGCCGTCCTTCGCTGGAAACTCATTGTCATGCCGAGAGGAAACTCATGCGAAGGAGTTATGTAGATGAGTTTTGGAAAAGGTTCTTTGGGGGATCGCGCAATTACGATTCCCTCATCGTCCAGGGGCTTTGGAATTATCCGGGCGTCGGCCAGCGTAAGAACTCTTCGGGTCTGTTGGTAACATGGATCTTCAATCCACGCCGGCTCGCCCGGATTTAACAATGCCGTGGCGCTAATCAACATGGCTTGCTGCATTCCACCCACAATCACGATCTGCTCGGGATGACAGCGTGCTGCTCTGAAATCGCACAAATAAGCCGTAAGTGCATTGCGCAGATCGGGGTCGCCTCGATTCGATGCATAACGCAACAGGTGTGCTCCCTTCTTTGCGAGAACCTGTGCTCTGAGCCGCTCCCAGACGCCTATGGGAAATTCATCGACTGCCGGAATGCTCGGGACAAGCGAAATGCCCGCGCCAGCGCCTGTCGCCCCAAGGTCAAACTGTTTTCCTACACGCTGGTCCGGAATTGCTTTCACTCGGTCAGAAATGCGAACGCGAGGCTCGACCACCGGATGACCTTCCGTTCTGCCACGGCGGGTGCGTCCCGTAGCAAATTTGTCTGCGCTCAGGAAGCTCTCAGGGAGAGGGTATGCTACAAACGTCCCCGATTTCGCCTTTGAACGAAGATAGCCTTCTGCGTGAAGCTTTGAGAACGCAAGGTTGACGGTTAGTCTGGAGATGCCCAGGTCGGCAGCGAGCGCGCGTGAGGACGGAAGCCGAGAAGCACCATCGATAAAGCTGCCCGATCTTAGCTCATCACGAATCTGGCGATAAAGCTGCTGATGGAGCGGTTCTGCGGCTGCGCGATCAAGTCGAATCATCTCGAACGCGATGATCGATCGCCGTCGCCTTTTCTTGAGACGCAATTTCTTGTCGGACATGGCACTCATAGCACTGCCTAATGAATCCCCGCTCTTCGGAGCGATGACGCGAGTTTGACCAGACTTTCTCGAATCTGTGTTGGAGTCCAACCGGCGAAACCGAAGACGAACGCCGGCTTGGGCGTGGCTCGAATGCAGTAAAATGACAGTGGCGAAGGCTTGACTCCAATCTGAAGAGTAATACGGCTAATCGCTGCGAAGTCTCCCTCGCGCTTCAGCCACGCAACCATGTTCAATCCGCCCTCCGGAACCTGCAAAGTGAAACGGTCGCCGAGCAACTCATTGAATTGTTTGATAAAGACCTCTCGCCGCTCGGCGTAGATTTTTCGCATTCGTTTGATATGACTGAGGAAATATCCCTCGGTGATGAAACGGGCCAGCGTAGCCTGATCAATTGCAGACGAGTGTTGGTCCATTGTGCTGCGGATTTTCACCAACGGGTCGATCAACTCCTCTGGCGCAACGACGTAGCCCAGACGCAACGAAGGATAGAGGATTTTACTCATCGTCCCTGCGTAAATGACGCGCCCGAAATCGTCGATTCCCTGCAGGCTGGGAAGCGGAGGTCCGGTAAAGCGGAACTCCGCGTAAAAGTCATCTTCGAAAACAAATGTACTGTGAGCGAGCGCAAAATCGAGCAGGGCTGTTCTGCGCTCGAAACTCATTGTCACGCCGAGCGGATATTGATGCGAAGGCGTTATATGGATGATTCTTGGCTTCTTTTCCTTTGGCGCTCGCGCGATTACAATTCCTTCGCGGTCCAACGGCTTTGGAACCACTCTGGCGCCTGCCAAAATAAAGACTCTGCGCGCCTGGTGGAAACCGGGATCCTCCATCCATACAGATTCGCCCGGATCCAGCAGCGCCATGGCGCTAATTAACATCGCCTGCTGCATACCTCCGACGATCAGGATTTGATCTGGATGACAGCGCGCGCCTCTAAAATCGCACAGGTATGTGGCAACGGCTTCGCGCAGGTCCGCGTCGCCACGACTCGATGCATGCCTCAACAGATGAACGCCCTTTTGTGCGAGCACACGGGACCGGAGCCGTTCCCAAATATCGATGGGAAATTCATCAACTGCCGGCAGTCCCGGCACCAGGGAAACACCAGCACCGGCGCCCAGCGCTCCGAGATCAAACTGCGTCCCTACACGTCGATCTGGAATCGCTCTCACCCGGTCCGAGGTGCGAGCTCGATATTCGACTACCCGATCTGTTTTCGGTCCGCCACGGCCAATTTTGCCCGCCGTACGGCGGGCGAATTTCTCAGCGGTCAAAAAACTTTCGGGAAGCGGATTCGCCACAAATGTACCCGATCTGGGCTTAAGGCGCAGATAGCCTTCCGCGTGAAGCCTTGAGAACGCGAGATTAACCGTCAATCTTGCGATTCCCAGGTCATTAGCCAAAGCTCGAGAGGAGGGAAGCCTCGAAGCGGCACCGGCAAAGGCGCCCGATTTCAGCTCATCACGAATTTGGCGATAGAGTTGCTCGTGCAATGGTTCGGCTGCGCTGCGGTCGAGCCGAATCATTTCGAACGCGATAATGGAACGGCGCCGCCGTTTCATCAGAGGCGATTCGCTCCTAGACATGCCGGTTTTTCCCCGTTTGCTGCAGTTCTTGTTCAATTTGCACGCGTATTCCAAAGCGCAACTGGCATTATCGTCTTCTCTCAACTGGCCATTGCTACATCAGACGATACCGAAGAGTTGATGTTCTATGTGGAAGTTTTGCGGTTCGTCGTCGGCCAAAAATGAATCCAAGTCGTTCTTTCGATTTCTGTCGCTGATCTTGCTCTGGGGCACGGCGTTTTGTCTGCAGGCGCAAAGTGGCCAGGCAAGCGTCGCCTATTTCGCGGGCGGTTGTTTTTGGTGCACCGAGGCGATTTTTGAAGAAGCGCCCGGTGTGACTTCGGTTGTATCGGGGTATATGCAGGGCGCCGAAACAGTACAGATCTCATTTGATCCTGCCAAAACCAGCTATGACAAACTGCTCATTCTATTCTGGGAGGCTCATGATCCGACCCAGGTCGATCGCCAGGGCGCAGACATAGGAAAGCAGTACCGGTCTGCAATCTTTTACATGAATGATCAGCAGCGCAACGCCGCGCAAAGATTAAAGGCACAGGTGCAAAAGTTTTACTCGAAACCGATCGCAACCGAAATCACTCGAGCGGGATCATTTCGTCCGGCGCCAGAAAATCATCAGAACTTCTGCCGGAAAAACCCAGGCAATTCGTACGTCCGAGAAGTAGTAGAACCGAAGCTTAAAAAACTCGGCCTGAAGAAGCCTTAAGCTAATGACCAATCACTGAAAGTTAACAGGGAATGAAACCTTTATCCTTGTTTCTGCTCTCTATCCTGCCCATCCACCTCAGCATGGCGGAAGACGCAGAAGCCGTACGAATCCGCCGCAAAATCGATTCTACTCCCGTGACGCAAAAGCTGACATTGAGTGATGACCAATGGCGAAAGATCCTGACTCCCGGCCAATTTCAAGTCCTGCGCGAAGCCAAAACAGAGGCGCCATACAAGAACGCGTATTGGAACAATCATCAGCAAGGGATCTATCTCTGTGCCGCTTGCGGAAGTAAGTTGTTCAGTTCCAGTACGAAATTTGAATCGCGAACCGGCTGGCCCAGCTTTTATGCACCGCTGGCCGCGGACAAAGTAACGGAAGCCAGCGATACCAGTCATGGGATGGCACGTGACGAGGTAAAATGCGCGCGCTGCGGATCGCATCTTGGGCACTTGTTCAATGATGGTCCGGCTCCAACGTATCGCCGCTACTGTCTAAACTCGATGGCGCTCAAATTTGTAAAGGGAACGAGCGATCGTTAGGAAGTTGCCGTTATTACAATGAAAATAAACTGGAACCGCTGTCAGGACCGAGAATCAACAATGGGACGCTCCTGTCCCAGGTACAAACAGTGATGACGAATGGCAGATCGAATGGTCCCTTCAGAAATTACGCCGTCCGCACCTTCAGCGTTGCAAATAGATCGCCGCGAATTCATGCGGGTCGCTACAACTTTCGCAGCGGCACTGACGATGAGCTTTGACGTTGTTTTGGGGTCATCTATACCTATGAAAACAGCAGTAAGAATTACCTGTCTGATCAGATACGAAATCGATCCGTATCAGCGAGAAGCCTTTAAAGAGTACGCAGAAAAATGGGGCCACATCGTTCCAAGATGCGGTGGTCATCTGGTTGGTTACTTCCTGCCTTATGAGGGCACGAATAACGTGGCCTGGGGATTGATCGCTTTCGACAGCCTTGCGTCGTACGAAACATACAAAAAGAAGCTGAAGACCGATCCCGAGGCGCGCAACAATTTCGCCACCGCCGAAACCAAACGTTTCATTCTTCGCGAAGAGCGCAACTTTGTAGAAATCGTTGACGGAACGTTCGGTATCTCCGCTGCGCCAGGAGCCGCTGGATGACACGCACGCTCACCCTTCCAGGATTTCACAATTCGGACTCCGACCATTGGCAAAGTCGATGGGAAGCCAGGGACGGGAGCATGGAACGTGTTATCCAAGATAACTGGGAAACTCCGCACTGTGCCGAGTGGATCATGAGACTCGATCAAGCGCTGGAACGTACAGGACCGGAGACCTTGCTCGTAGCGCACAGCGCTGGATGCGCGCTGGTCGCGCATTGGGCAGTCGGTTGTCAGCGGGGAACGGTTCGCGCAGCGCTTCTAGTTGCGCCAAGCGATCCGGAGGCCCCGAGCTTTCCATCCGGGCCGATTGGTTTCGCGCCGATGCCGCTGCGGCGGCTTCCATTTCAAAGTGTTGTAGTAGCCAGTTCCAACGACCCGTACGTCACGATCTCTCGCGCGCAAGCATTCGCGGCTGCTTGGGGTAGCGATATCGCCATGATTGGTGAAGCGGGACACATCAACAGTGCTAGTAGCCTCGGCGACTGGCCTGAAGGATTCTCACTGCTGCGCAGCCTTCGTGAAACTCAAGAACGAGGTTTCAGCGGGACGGCGGCTATTTCCGCGAAAGCGGGACGGCGCCCGGAAAAAACAAGTCTTAGCTCGTGTTTGTTTAGTGACTGAGGGATTGCGCCGTACCTCGCCCATGGTTATGAAAAGCCTCCGTAGCTTCTTTCTGGCCGGCTTCGTAGCCGCTACGATCAATTTAAACGCTGCCGCTCAGGTTCCTGAGGCAACTTCGGGGTCGACCAGGGCGCACGATTTCGATTTTCTCGTCGGCGAATGGCGCGTGCATCATCACAGGCTTAAGCCTGACGGCGAATGGGTGGACTTCGAAGGCACATGCAGCAATCGCACGCTCATGGACGGAGAAGCAAGTATGGAGGAGCACGCGTTAAATGCACCGAACGGCGCCTATCGCGCCGTAGCCTTGCGGGCTAACGATTCCAAGACAGGACAATGGGCCATCTGGTGGCTCGATGAGCGCTACCCGTCCCGCCCTCTCGACCCGCCAGCCAAAGGCCGGTTCGAGAACGGAATCGGCAGTTTCTACGCCGACTACAAACAGGACGGCAAACCGATGCGCGGGCGGCTACAGTGGTCGAACATCACGCCGAAATCGGCGCGTTTTGAGCAGGCGTCGTCATCCGATGGTGGCAAGACATGGGCCCCTAACTGGATCATGTCGTGGGAGCGCGACACGTCACGCCAGCCACAGGTTGCACCGGCCGCAGGCGGCGCGTCCGACTTTGATTTCTTGCGCGGCGAGTGGCGCGTTCACCATCGGTATCTGCGCGTGCAGGGCAACAATCGGGAGTGGGTCGAAGCCGACGGAACGGCCAGCAATCGCGCTCTGATGCTCGGTCGCGCGAACATGGAGGAATACACAATCAACGCACCCAGCGGCACCTATCGCGCGTTGGCGCTGCGCTCGTACGATCCGAAAGCATCGCAGTGGTCAATCTGGTGGCTCGATGGGCGCACTCCTCACGGCGGACTTGATCCATCAGTCCAAGGCCGGTTCGAAACCGGCAGCGGTACCTTCTACGGCGACACGACAATCAGCGGCAAGCCGGTGCGTCAGCGGTTTTCCTGGTCTCAAATCACGCAGACATCGGCACGCTGGGAGCAGGCTTATTCGTTTGATGCGGGAAAGACATGGGAGACGAACTGGATCATGACATTCACGCGCGCCAAATAGCGATGGGTCCACGAGAAAGCCGCTAAAATGAGTGAAAAAACTACCACTATCGTTGAGACGCATCTGCCTTGGCGTACGTCTCTTCTCGCTATGCTTTTCCTTGTCATCAGGGTGATGCCGCTCGCGCTCGGACAGCAGGAGAACGAAAGGAAACCTTCGGCGCCACCAGTCAGTTCAGCTCATCAACAGACTTTCACTGAACACAATGGAGAACACGATTTTGACTTCGAAATTGGCACTTGGAAAACTCACCTATGGGACCTCCGGCGCCCTTTAACTGACTCCAGGGAATGGATCGAATCTAAGGGGAGTGTGGTCGTGCGAAAGGTTTGGAATGGCCGCGCCAATCTAGTGGAGCTGATAGCCGACGGTCCGGCAGGTGCCTTCGAATTTCTCAATCTGCGTCTTTACAATGCTCAAACGCACCAGTGGAGCGACTATTTTGCCAACAGCAAAGACGGCACTTTCATGAAGCCCATGATCGGCGAGTTCAAAAATGGCCGCGGCGAATTCTTCTTCCAGGAGAAGCTGAATGGCCGTGCAATGTTTTTTCGATCGGTCATATCAGACATCACCGCAGATTCGTGTCGTTTCGAAGACGCATTCTCAGACGATGGGGGCAAGACTTGGAAAGTGAAAGGGATCGCCATGGACACACGAGTGAAAGGTGATTCTCCGCAGCAGAATTCTGACGCCCCCAAACCCGCTCCTAAAAACACCTCCACTGAAAATAGTGGACAACACGATTTTGATTTCGAGATGGGCACTTGGAAGACGCATCTTTGGCGGCTGGTGAATCCCTTAACCGGCTCCATGAAATGGGTCGAATATGAAGGCACGAGCATCGTTCGAAAAATTTGGGGCGGCCGCGCAAATCTGGTAGAGCTGGTGGCTGATGGGCCCGCCGGTCACTTCGAAGGTTTAAACCTGCGTCTTTACAATCCTCAATCCCGCCAATGGAATCTGAATTTTGCCAGTAGCAAAAGTGGCTCCTTGAGTCCACCCGCCATCGGCGGATTCAAAAATGGCCGCGGCGAATTTTTCTCCGAGGAAACACTGAACGGCCGAGCCATCCTTGTTCGATTCGTTATATCGGATATCACTTCGGATTCATGCCGTTTCGAACAAGCGTTCTCGGACGACGGCGGCAAGACCTGGGAAGTAAACTGGATCGCGATCGACACACGCGCGAAAAATGAAGTCTGAGAAACGCGTGCCTTTTAACGATGGCTTAGTGTAAATCCAAAAAGGCATGAACCGGTAAACCGAAAAAAGAACTCAACCATGTCCTGAATCGTCTCTCAGTTCGTCTTAGCAATAAAAGGAAGTGAGAAAACCAACAACAAACCAAACAAATGAGTACAACAAAAGACAATCGATTCATCCAACCCTATCTCTTCTTTAACGGCAGTTGTGAAGAAGCCATTGAATTTTACCGCAAAGCCCTCGGCGCGGAAGTCGAGATGATGATGCGCTTCAAGGAAAGCCCTGAGCAGCAGCAGCAGCAGGGAACCGTGCCACCCGGTGTCGAGAACAAGATCATGCATTCCAGCTTCCGCGTCGGCCAAACGACCGTGATGGCTTCCGATGGGGACTCCACTGACAAGCCCAGCTTTCAAAACTTTTCTCTGTCGCTTTCCGTGCCGAACGAAGCAGAAGCCGATCGGGCTTTCAACGAGTTGGCTGATGGCGGACAGGTAAAGATGCCGCTTACGAAGACATTCTGGTCGCCGCGCTTCGGCATGGTGGAAGACCGGTTCGGAGTCGGATGGATGATTAGCGTCGCGCCTTCGCAACAAAAGTGAACCGCAGCGATTTCAGAACAACTATCAACAATTCAACAGCACAAACACACTCGCAATTATGTCAACAACCACTACAAACACGATCCGACTTCACCGCGTGCTTCGTTCCACGCCTGAGAAAATCTATCGCGCGTTCCTTGATGCGGATGCGATGGCCAAGTGGCTTCCGCCAAACGGATTCACCGGAAAGGTGCACCAGATGGATGCCAAAGTCGGCGGCGCGTACAAGATGTCGTTCACCAATTTCACTACCGGCAAGGGCCATTCGTTCGGCGGAACCTATGTCGAGCTGAAGCCACATGAGCGCATTCGCTACACAGACAAATTCGATGACCCGAATCTGCCGGGAGAAATGCAGACGACGATAAGCCTTAAGAATGTGTCCTGCGGAACAGAGTTGAACATTGTGCAGGAAGGTGTGCCCGGGGTTATTCCTGCCGAGGCTTGTTATCTAGGCTGGCAAGAATCGCTCATTCTTTTGTCCAAGCTCGTCGAAGCCGATATTCCTGATTAACCCGCCGCAGCAGCGTCGTCTCTATTTACTTTGAAATGTCAGCAGATAGGAGCGCTTTCAATTTTTTCACGCCTTCTTTGATCTGGTTTTTCTCGAACGCAGTGTAACCGAGAATCAAACCACCGCGTGGCAATTTTTTAGCGCAGTACGCGGAAATCGGCGCGAGCTTTAGGTTTTGCTCTGCGGCCTTTCCGCTAATCGCTTTATCGCTCACGCCTTCGGGAAGCCAGCCGACTACGTGCATCCCGGCGTCGGCTTTTTTGACATCGAGCAGTCCAGCCAGATTCTTTTCGCATTCGGCGATTAAGGTTTGCTGCCTTTCTGCGTAAAGTGTCCGCATCCGCCGGACGTGTCGCCCAAAATGCCCCTCGCCGATAAATTCCGTCAGAATAGCTTGGTCAATCAAAGATGAATGCGTGTCGTTGAGGGCCCGCGCCGCTGTGAAGATTCCGACCAAATCCGGCGGCACCACTGCGCAACCGAGTCTCATGGACGGAAAGATTGTTTTGCTAAACGTCCCGACGTAAATCACGCGGCCGCCTTGGTCGAGACCTTGCAAGGAAGCGAGCGGACGGCCCGCGTAACGAAATTCGCTGTTGTAATCATCCTCGATAATCCATGCGTTGTTTGTCCGCGCCCATTCGAGCAGCGCTAGGCGCCGTGGCAAGCTCATCGTGACGCCAAGCGGGTATTGGTGCGAAGGCGTCACGTAAACGAGTTTCGCCTTCTGTTTTGCGGCGAACAGCTTAAGACCTTCGGGATCGACGGGAACGGGAATTATTTTTGGGCCGATGGCAGCAAATGCGCTTCGCGCTTCCTGATAACATGGATCTTCAATCACTATTGAATCTTTCTCCGACAGAAAAATTCGCGCCGCCAGATCGAGCGCCTGCTGCGCTCCCGACGTGATAATAACTTGTCCGGGCGTGCAGTTCACTCCGCGTGCTGATCTCAGGTGCGCGGCGATCGCTTCACGAAGTGGAAAATAACCTTGCGGATCGCCGTAACCGAGAACTTCACGCGACGGGTTCCGATGAAAGCGTGCCGCGATACGCGACCAAATCTCGAACGGAAATTTATCGACTGCCGTCAGCCCATTTTGAAACGGTTGGAACTTTGCAATCGTCCGTGCGCGGATTCTCCCAACGTCTTTCGTGGCAAGTTTTTCGCCGAACGGCGACAAGCGAAGCGGTGCGTTGGTCTTTTTTTGCTTCAATCGCTTTATAGTTTCGGTCTTGAGCAAATTGTCTGGGAGTTCGGCGGCGACGAAAGTTCCCGCGCCGGCTTTGCCGTCGAGATAACCTTCTGCGAAAAGCTGTTCATAAGCGTTCAAAACCGTGATGCGCGAGACCCCTAGCTCCCTAGCCAAAGCGCGCGTCGCGGAAAGGCGTTTCCCTGCGGCGAATTCGCCGCTCAAAATCGCAGTGCGAATCGCCGCGTAAATCTGTCGGTAAAGCGGCCTGTCTGAACGCCGGCTATCGAGCATTATGAACGGGCTCTGTTCTCTCGCCATCGCGTAACACTTTACCTCAAAAGTGGTCTTATTATAAATATCAAAAATGGCTATTGTGCTAATTCCAATTGCTCTCTAAAAACAATCTTAAAAGTGAACGACCAAATCAAAACAACCAGAAGAACGCAGCTTCGGCGGCTTTCGAAACGGGGCGTGTTTGATCGCGAGGCGATTTACAAAATTCTCGATGAAGGCTTTGTCTGTCACGTCGGATTTACGATTGACGGCAAGACTTTCGTCATCCCGACCGGTTACGCTCGCGTGGGCGACCGGCTTTTGATTCACGGTTCGAGCGCGAGCCGGATGTTGAAAACGATCAGCGATGGCATTGAAGTCTGCGCGACGGTAACCTTGATCGACGGTTTGGTCCTGGCGCGTTCGGCGTTTCACCATTCGGTCAATTATCGGTCGGTGATAATTTTCGGCGCGGCGGATCTTGTCAGCGGCGAAGACGAAAAAATCGAAGCCCTGCGCGCCTTTACCGAACACATCGTCCCCGGTCGCTGGCAAGACGTGCGGCCGCCAAACAAGAGTGAACTAAGAGCGACCGCGGTTTTGTCTTTGCCGATCCAGGAAGCGTCAGCAAAAGTCAGAACGGGAGACCCGGTTGACGCAGAGGAAGATTACGCGCTGGACGTTTGGGCCGGCGTGATTCCGCTGAAACTTTGCGCTGATGCGCCCAAGAATGACGCGCGTTTAAAGAATGGAATTAATCCGCCCCGTTACGTCTAAATGAAACAAGATCGAAGAACCATCAGCCAAAGCGATAAACGAACTGTTCAAAATATCCTCATGATTCATTCAAGAACCAGTCGCGCATTACTGCTCGTGTTGGCGCTCCTCTGTGCGGCTGTTTCCGTGTGCGCACAAACGAGAATCCGTTCGCTTACTCATGTTATTAACGGCCACAGCGTCGGCGGCGTAACGGTCGATGCCGTGGGCGATCTCTATGTTGCCGACTTTGGCGATGTCGTCTGGAAGATCACACCGGACGGCGAGCGTCACGTATTTGCGTCGGGCCTTTATGGCGCGTCCGGCAACGCGATCGACAATGAAGGTAACCTCTTACAATCGAGTTTCTACGGCAATTCAATCACCAAGATTGATCGAAACGGCCAGGCAAAGCCATTTGCCACCAGTGGCCTGAGTGGCCCTGTAGGCATCGCGGTCGATAAGCAAACCGGCGATGTCTATGTCGCAAACTGCCGAGGGAATTCGATCGCAAAGATCGCGCCGGACGGTACCGTTTCATCATTCGCAAAGAGCGATCTTTTCAGGTGTCCAAACGGTATTTCCTTTGGTCCCGAGGGAAATCTCTATGTCGTCAATTATCGTGACAACAAGATGTTGAAGATCGATCCGAAAGGCGCGGTCACTCCTTTCACAACAATCTCAGAGAAGGGATTGGGGCACTTATGTTTTAAGGACGACCGATTTTATGTGACCGCCTCGCAATCGCATGCAATTTACGAGGTCACATTGGATGGAACTGCCAAGCGCATCCTCGGCAATGGCGAGCGCGGGATCGTGGATGGAGCGGGGGCCAACGCGCGATTGTCTTTCCCCAACGGAATCGCCTATTCTCTGTATGGGCCGCGGCTTTATATCAACGAATTCGTCAACGAATCAGCTTCTGCACTGCCGCGTCGTGCCATCATCCGCGAAATAATTCTTGAGGAGAGAAAATAACTGCTATCGAGAAGAAATCGTAGGTCGAATCCAGATCCTCATTGCTATGTAGTTTGTGGTGTCCAAGTCCAGCGAGGAGTGACCAATGCACCGGTGCCTAACGATAATTGTATTGATGACACTCAGCACTGGGACATTTGCTCAGGCCAATCAGAATACGGAGGACAAAGCTATGGATCGGGTAAAACACTTGAATGATTTTCAGGCTATCGAGTTTCGCCGTTACACGATCAAAGCGGGCGAGAGGGAACATTTCGCCCAGTACTTTGAAAGCTATTTTCCCGAAGCGTTTCAACAGATGGGCGCCATCGCGTTCGGGCAATTTTTCGAGCGCAACAATCCTGTTGCGTTTACGTGGCTTAGGGGATTCAAGAACACTGACGCTCGCGCCATAATCAACGCAGGTTTCTACTATGGTCCTCTGTGGAGAGAACATGCGCCCACGATGAACAGTCTCATGGTGGACTCTGACAACGTCTTGCTTTTGCGTCCGCTGAGTCCTGAACAAGGAATCCCCGTCCTTCCATCTGTCGATCCCGTCAAGGAAGGAAAGGGCGCGCAAGGCGTCGTGGTCGCCCAGATCTTCGCTGTTAAGCCGAATAGCATCGATGCTTTCGCTCAGCAGGCGAAAGCGACTTTTGCCAGTTATCGGGCCGCAGGCGCGCGAGAGGCTGGCATTCTCGTAACGCTTGATGTGCCAAATAACTTTCCACAGTTACCAATACGAACGGACGGCCCTTACCTCGTGTGGCTCGGCATTGTAAAAGACAACAAGACATTGGAAACGCAGTTCACTCCGCTAGCGGAGCGCTCCATGCAAGTACTCTCAGCTACTGGCTTGCTTAGAAGCGCGCCAGAGCTTGTGATCCTGGATCCTACGCGTCGTTCCCGGTTGCGATGGTTTATCGAAGAGCCAATGTAAAGGTCTTGTTTGATGACGCGTTGGTTCCAATAGATGTGCAGTCTGCTCGCGGATCCATCAGTTTGTGTGTTAACTATTTGTTAAAGACAGGTAACCCAATGACTTTTACGTACCGGGCAATCGCTGGATCTTTTCTCGCACGCACCTGCGCAATAACGCTGACTATCATGAGCGCGTCGTTGGCTGCACAGCCGGCCCCCTACGATTCGGCGAAGCCGCTCCCGCACGCGACTTTGTTTGCGCCCGGTACCATCTCCACCGGCGATTATGACTCGCATGTCACCTTCACGCCCGACGGCCGTGAGATGTATTTTCTCAGACTCGCGCCGAATTTCTCGCGTTGGTCTATCTTCGTGTCGCGCTACAGGGACGGTAGTTGGTCTCAGCCGGAGATTGCACCGTTTTCCGGCCAATACCAGGACGCCGATCCCTACATCACTGCCGATGGCAAACACTTTTACTTTATCTCCGATCGCCCAGTAGAGGCGGATGGGGAACGGCAGTCGCATCACGACATCTGGGTTATGGACAAGACGGATTCGGGCTGGAGCGTCCCGCGTCATCTACCAGCGCCAGTCAATAGCGATGCCGACTCGTATTATCCCATCGCCTTAAAGAATGGAACTCTCTATTTCGGCTCAGAACGCGGGGATTCCAAGGGCCTGGGTGATATTTATCGCGCAGTGCCGGAAAAGGACGGCAGCTACGCGGTGGAGAATCTCGGCTCGCCGGTTAATAGCAGCGCAGGCGAGTACGAAGCATTCGTTACCGAAGATGAGCGGTTGCTACTGCTTGCGGCCACACGGCGACCCGACTCTTTAGGCGATTACGATCTTTACCTCTCGCACAAGCAAGCCGATGGGAAATGGAGTGAGCCAGTCAATCTCGGACCGGAGATTAATTCCCCTGCTCGCGAACTGGCACCCAAACTCACGCCAAATGGCAAATACCTGATCTGGATGAGCTGCCGGGTGCCAGCACTGCCGGCCAAACCGCAGCAGCGAACTACGGCCGAGGTGTTAAGAGAGTTGCGCGCACCTGGCAACGGACTTGGAGACATTTACCAGATCGATGTCTCTGCAGTGCCCGCGTTCAAACCGTCAACGAAATAGTTGTGACACCGATTATGATGATTGCAGACCGGCCCTCTTCCCTGCGTCACTCGGCCTAGCATGCGGAGAAAAGATAGACGCCGCATCACACACCGGAACACGTTCGCGCCAACTGGCCTTGTAAGACTTTGCTAAGTGGGTCTTGTGACTCAATTGATCGCTGCCACCTCTAGGCGAATACCAGTAAGGAGTAGAATACGATAGGAGCATGAAAAGGACCTCAGAGTGATGAAAAATCTTAAACCCGTTCTATATGCGGCCGTGCTTGTTGGTGTGCTCGACATCACGGCGGCTTGCATCAATGCAGGTGTTGCGTACGGCCTTGGACCATTGCGCGTGCTGAAAGGCGTCGCCAGTGGTTTGCTGGGACGGAGCGCCCTTCAAGGCGGATTCGCAACAGCCGGCCTTGGCCTGGCAATGCATTTTACGATGGCGCTGACCGTAACGACGATTTTCTACGCGCTAAGCCGGCGGCTTCCATTACCCCAAAAGCTTTGGGGAGTCGTGGCTGTGGGACTGCTTTATGGAGCGACAGTTTTTGCAGTCAACAACTTCGCAACCGCACCGTTCCTGTCATGGGTTCGCAGTCTCTACCTGCATACACCAATCTTATTCAAGCCACCAATGGGCTGGTGGCAGCTGATCATTCATTTGTTCTGCGTGGGCCTGCCGATTGCGCTGGTTATGCATCGTTGCGCTCCTGCAACCGTACGCGTTAATCGCTAAAATGTAGCAACCTCGCTTCGGTTCGTCCTGTACCGCTTATCCAAAGTGGACTTGTCGAATCACGCCGACTGGACATTGTAGAGAACGCCGCGATCGAGAACTTGGTTGAAGCAGTTTCACTGCAGCCATGAATCCGAAGACGGTTGGTTTGATTATCGCCGAAGAGGTAGCCGCGGCCGATCTGATGGGCCCCGCCGAGGTCTTTTCACGCGCAACAATTGGAAGGAGCGACCAGCCGGACGCACGTGAATCCCGTTGTTACCGAGTAATGACGATTGGCATCAGCGCAGAGCCATGTATGACAGAATGCGGTATTGTCGTCAGACCAGATGTTGATCTCGAAGAGGCGCCGCCGCTTGATACTGTTTTCATTTGCAGCAGCAGCGGATTTCACGGCGAAAAACTCAACCGGAGGCTCCTAAAATGGCTAAAGCAACGGGCACCGAGTACGCGGCGTATCGCAGCTCTCGGAAGAGGGATCTACATGCTGGCGGCCACCGGGCTTCTAGATGGGCGCCAGGGAGTGATTCATTGGCGGTTTGCAAAAGATGTTGCTTCGCGATTTCCCAACGTCCGTGTTAATCCCAATCATCTCTTCGTTAAAGATGGCCCTTTTTACACTTGTGCAGGCGGGGCCTCGGCGGTTGATTTTGCGCTTGCTTTGGTTGAGGAAGATTATGGTCGTCATATCGCTCTGGCCTTGGCGCGCGAATTGGTCGTTCACGTTAAGAGGTCAGGTGAACACGAACAGTACTCTGAAGCGCTGAAGTTTCAGATCCAATCGTCTGACCGTTTTGCTGATCTTCCCGCCTGGATCGTTTCTCATCTCAGCGACGATCTTTCTATAGATGCTCTCGCCCAAAGAGCGGCGATGTCCCGCCGTAACTTCACTCGGCTATTCCATGATGCCTTTGGCAAAACCCCTGCGCAATTCGTCGCAGAAGCGCGAATTGCGGAAGCACAGCAACGATTGTTGGTTCCTCGCAATAGTATTGAGAGCATTGCTTCTTCTCTCGGATTCCGAAGTGCAGATGTGTTCAGTGTGGCTTTCGAGCGGTGCACGGGCATTCGACCGCGCATCTACCGTGCTCTGAGGCGAGCTCCCAAAAACAATAACAGTTCGGCGAACGTTGCCCCGCACAAATCTGGGCGGGCAAAATCGACTGTATTGCGAGCTGCATAAGACCTGTCATCGATTCGCGGCTCGCTGGAGCCCACGACAACGACTCCTCGCCGTGAAGCGCATCGCTCAACTCGTCACCCGGCCTCTCTAAAGCTTCGGCGCGCCGAGCAACGAGGCGACCACACCATCTATGAGACGCGTTCCAGCTTGATTGACATTGAGAAATCCGGCGCCATCCCGCCAGCTCCGGATAAACAAAGAGGCAGCCCAGCGGGCTGCCCCTTTTGTAACCTAACTAACGGAGAAATTAGAATCTTTTCTTTAGTCCGACGTACCAGAAGCGGCCTTTAATAGTGGTCAGTGACTCGTCATAGCCGTTCTCGAAGGCCCCAAGTACGAAGGGCGGATCTTCGTCAGTTACATTCTGCATGCCAAGCGTGATGGTGGCGTTGTTAAGCCACCATTTCCAGTTGCTGCAGCCATACTGGGCAGTGGACACCGGCACCACATTCTTTTCCTTGCCATCCTTCATCTTTACGTTCTTGCCGCCGTCCTTGGCGAAACCAGGCACCTCAGCTGGCGCCGGCGCCGGGAAGTTAAACGTATAGTTCAAGATCAGGTCCAGCGTGATCCACTCGCGGATCTTGCGCACAAACGGTGAATCCTCGCCCGTTACTGGATCAGTTCGTGGGGTCTGTGGCTTGTTGCCCGTTACGTCCACGTTGTCGTCCTCGTATTGCCCAGTGTAGTGAACAACTGCACCAACATCGAGACCACCCAACCATGTGTCAGCCGGGCCATCATAGAAGATACTGAAGTTGGCGCGATTCCATGGCAGCGAATTGGTCAAACTAAATGAGGTCGATATAAACTGACCTCCAATACCAAACCGCTTGGTGTCCGGACCAGGCTGAAGCTCGGCTCGGGACAACCAGGTGCCATTCACTGTGGTCGTCAGTCTACCAAAATCTCCGCGCCCGAAAATCGTCGAATCTAAAATATAGATCGCTTCGTAATCCAGACCTTCGAAGATCGCTCCAGCAAGGTTTTCGTTCGGATCAATGACCAGATTGATTGGACCGAGCTCACCGGGAATGGCACTCGGCCCACGTTGTACCAGGTCAGTGCCCGTAAAGTTATTGATAACGAACTGCGCACCGAGGACCGATACGATATCGCGCATGTCAATGTGCCACCAATCCGCGCTCAGGGTCAGCCCCTTAAGCCATTTGGGGCTGTAAACAGCTCCGTAGGTCCATTCATAGGCCACTTCCGGATGCAGATTGGGGTTTCCAGAAATGCGTTCTTCGATTTGCGGCTCAGTCTGAGACGAAAACGGATCAACCACCAGCGGGAAGGCTTGCAGACCAGCAGGCGAAAGTTCCTGCACCGTTGGCGCGTGAAACGCTTCGGTATAGCTTCCGCGCAGGGTCAACGCGCCGATGTACTTGGGATCAAGCGGTTGCCACCGCACTGAAACCTTTGGTTTCTGTGCGTTATACCGCGTGTGCGCTTGCGGTGTGTTGGAGCTTAGGACCGCAGAAGTATTTTGGCTGTACCATTCCTCTCGCTCTGCGAAATCAACTTCGAAGCTGTAGAAACCGGGAAAGTTCCATGTGGGGCTAGTGAATGGCACCCGCACTTCCTGGTACATCCCCCAGACATCCCGGTTCACCCTTGAGCCCTCCGAGTCGGTGGCGCCAATCGAGCTAAACGTCGTATTTAACGAGTCAGGCGTGCGAGTCCATCTCTCACCACGATACTCGCCGCCAATGGCAAATGAGACCGAACCCGCGGGAATCTTAAACAGGTCGCCGTTAAACGTGGCGTAAGCCAAGGGCTGTTCAAAAATGCCGGTGTCATGCAACGTGACATAGACCCGGTTCCTTGCCGCATTGGAGTTGGTGCTGAATGTGCCACCAAAAGGATTAAACGCGGTAGTTGGGTTAGTATCTAGCAACGCGTCGCGCAATCCTGGCGCGCTGACATTGCCGATGGCCAAGTCATTCTCCTCGTTGCGCGCATAACGGAAACCCGTTTCCCAGTTCCATGTCTTGAAATAATCGCCAAATTCTCCCATCTCGCCTTTCAATCCCACGTCAAACAAGTAATCCCAGTAGGTAATCTGTGTGCTTCTCACGCCGGTGTCTTTAATGGCGCGATACCGAACGCCCGTGGTGACAGGCACTGCTTCTCCGCTGGGCGATATCCAAGTCGCGTCTGCTACCGTAAATGGGTTAAACGGATTTTGAATTGGCACACTAATGCCAGAGGAGCTACCACTGAGCCCAACGGCCTGACCGGGGTTTTTAAACGGGTCAGGCAGGAACGGCACAGCTGCGGCCGAATTAGCAAAAAAGGACCGAGCCACCTTGAAATCGGAAAATATCGTGAGGTATTTGTCACAAATGTCACGGGTGAACGAACCGTAGAACACCTGGCGATCCGCCGGCGGCAGGGCCGGCGTGACAGACGCGAAGTTGTAGGCCTGATAATTCCCGTCTCCCAAAAGGCCAGGAACTTGCATTCCAGGGACGGCCCCTGGGAGCGTATAAAATGGAGAAGTCGCTGCGTTAGGAGCCGAGTGCGGCGTTGGGGCCTTGTCACTGAAAAACAACTTGGGAATCAATCGGAAGCCCCCGGGGACGCCGCCGTCCACTCTGCCTGGGAAATTGCTGCTGCGAGGATCGAATCCTCCAAACGGCCTAAAGTTCGCGTTGGCGGAAACGTCGCGGTCGCGGCTAAAGATGCCTCCTGTGCGCTGGTAGAAATCGGCAATAACCACGATGTCGGTCTTGTCATCGCCAGTGCCGGCCTTCAACCATGCTTCCCATTCACCCATGTCGTTGGACGCTCCCATGTTTGTGTTTCCATAAGTGCCTCCGATCTCCAGACCACGAAATTTGTGGATGAGGAAGAAGTTGACCACGCCAGCCACAGCATCGGCTCCGTAAACAGCCGAGGCGCCATCTTTGAGAATGTCGATGTGATCGATCATCGAAAAGGGGATGAGGTTAATGTCAACACCGCCACCAATACCTATCTGCGCGACGCGTTTGCCATCGACCAGGACCAAAGTCTCTTTTGGCAACAGGCCGCGCAGGTTGAGTTGCACGCTGCCGTCACCGCCATTGGTCATGTTCTGGTTATTCGTGAAGCCACCTTCCTGCGGGAGAAACGTAGTCAGGTCCGTGGCGTTACGGATACCAAGTTTCTCGATGTCCTGCGGCCGGTAGGTGTCCACCGGGTTCGGGCCGGTCTCTTCCGCTGTGGGAATGTTCGAACCAGTCACGACCACGCGCTCGACTTCAGCCGTAGGCGCCGGCGCACCTGGCTCCGCTGGAACGGCGGGAGCCGGTAACTGGGCGGACACGCTTGATCCAAAAATTAGAGATAGTCCAACGCTCGTCGTAAAAGCGACGCGCAGTAATTTGGTCAGCACTTTCTTTGTCATTAGTTTCTCCTTATGGTTGTTGGTTGCTGTGTGCGGATCCCGCACATCAGGCGGTATAACTCGGGACGCAGTTTTCTCCCTAGGCCAAAGAAACGAGGGTTTGGGCAACTCTCGTTTTGGGCGTTTGATTGGGTACGGGTTCGCGCGACCGCGATTGCAATTCGGGAGCGGGTATTAGGCGTTCACACGCGCGCGGCATCAATCAGCTCACGCCTTCATTCAGTTATGAAACCGACGATGCGATCAAAAAATTAGCCACGGTGGCAATTGTGCACTGCGGTTGCTGCGCAGATAGATCGCACCGTGAGCACCTACCATATCCTTGGCCCTCTAAATCGGAATCGATTCAACTCACTTCGTTACAGAGCTCAAGCGAATACCAAGACATGCGGGATGTTGATTTGATAAGCTCCACAAGCTCGACTATCGAGCCGTTAGGAAATTTCTCTTTCACCAGAAACCGTGGGGCCTGGTTTGTGACGAACACCTCATAAGTCTCGGCACCGCTGCGCTTATCAATCTGGTACAAGACACGCACGGTCTCAAACGAACCGGCCGGGACCGTGGTCGTCTGACTTTCACCGATGCGCACACTAACAAGCGAGTTTCCCGTTCCGGGATCATAAACATGAAATCGGAATTCCTGCCCCTCGACATATTTCTCAAGAGCCATCACAGCGGCCCAGTCTATGCGCTGGTCTACAGTGTCATCAGCAACTGTCTGGTCGACTTCACGTTTTTTTAACGGTTCTTTCTGGGAAGTTGTGAACCCACTCACTCGATTTCCCTGGTAGGTGAGGTGGAACGCGGTGCGCGCCGCGCTGCCTTGCCCGAAACTGAGCTTTGCTGACACTGGACCAAACCTCGACGAGGCGACGGCCTCCCAAGATTGGCTGAAACTGCCAATGACAAGGTTTGAGAAAATATAGTTTCGCAAGTCCGCGGATCTGCCTACCTGAATCCGGCTTCGGCCAACCTCCTTGCCGTCTACTAACGTTCGGAAAGAAAAGGATCCGGTTTGAAGCCTTCCGGCGTCAAGCTCGGGTCGCGTGTCCTTTCCCCTGGCTATCGCCAAGGTTAGACATACGATGACGACAAAGCGCATTACGTCCTTTAGCATGTTCATGACGTCGACCTCCAGCAGTAAGCGCGCCTCCTTGTCTTGGGTTCTATTTCACTGGTGGACCAGAACGCCTCGTGCCGATTTTAGTTCAACATCTTCTAACTGGGCAAATGGTTACAAGAAGCCAGTGTTAGGAGTCGCTTTGCACGGATTATTTCGAGTGCCGTCCCAGACATAACAGCGATCCACACTAACGCGTGGTTAGTCATCCAAGCTACCTGGCTGTTGTAGATCCGCGACGCCTTTCCGCAGAAACGCTCTATGCTTGCGCGGACTGATCGCCGCCAGATTTTCCGCCGAGGCTTTGCAAGAGTGATGGCAATAGAGCCGTCAAGCCTTCCTGATGGTCCGCGTTGGGGTCCACTTTTCCGGCGGGAGTCAGTTTATCCACGATCTTTGGCAAGTATTCAGCAAGGAAGTTAGACGCCAAAGTCGGATCCACTCCCATTCTTGCCGCCAGTGCACGAACTTGATCGGAACCGAGAGCCTGTTGAATTTGATTGCTGGAAACCGGCTGGTTTTCACCCATGCCAACCCATGATGAGAAAGCGTCACCCTGGCCACTCTGGGAAAATTTGCTGGCAAGGCCCTGCAAGCCTCCGCTCTGTGCGAGCAGACCGCTGAGAATCCCTATGAGCGGGGCCGCTTCGCCGGAAGCGCCGCTTTTTCCACTGACTGCGCTGAGTATTGAATCAAGTAATCCCATAATTTTAATGCTCCTTTTAGTTAGCGTTTGTTTTTCGAATTAAAATTGGAGAGACGTGAATCTCAAGAGAGAGTATCGAAGTGCACTACACATAGACAAGCCAATTCAGCACACGTTTTACGTGTCACTGGAAGGCTCATCATATCCGTTGGTGTGAACTGCGAACGCCATTTGTTCGGTATCGTGTAGGCGGCCGTAATCCACGGTGAGTCGGCCGCCGCCGTGTTCGGTGTAAATTTCGACAAAGCGATGTCCGAATTGAACGTCGCGCCAACTGTAATCCTTTTGCGTTTGAACGGCGGCCGCAATGACTGGATCGATTCCAACCACTGAGACAATAAAGAGGACCCGGCTGGATTCGAGCGACTCGGGAGTTGCGCCAAACAGAGGGCTCGTCTCATCGATGGTGTGTCGCAAGGTCAAGGCGGCCGGGAAAACTGTGAGCCGATCGAATTGTAATTTCAAAGTGTAAAAATATCTGAAATCGCCGCCCTCTAGCAACGGTTCATCGCGAGAAAACATGATCCGAAACTCCGCTTCGACCATGCTGTGATGATTTTCATTTCCTATGCGCACCATCAACGTCGGCCTTCCATTTAGTGGCGCGATCACGATTGAGTTGCTGAAGAGGACGCGCGCAATGGGTCGCGAGAACCGGACAAAGATCAGTCCGGTCATGACCGCGAGCAAAAAGATGCCGCTCATGATTTCACTGGTACTAACGATGTGGCCATACAAGGTTTGCGGATACATGTGGCCATAGCCCACGGTCGCCAGCGTTTGCACGCTGAAAAAGAAGCAATCAAAAAACCAATACCCACCGGTGCTGCCCGCAATACTGTCTTGCTGTAAACTGTAGAGCGACGCGAAAAGAAGGTTGAGTCCGACGTAAAGACTGGCGACAAACACCGCGAACTGCCCCCAACTCAAACCGAGCAGCCAGCGATAGACATCCCGCCACCTCCATGCGTCCGTCCCGACTTTGACGAACTCGATTTGGCCGGCGCGGAGGGAAACGGGAATCGGTGTCCTTTTCATGTTCTTAATCTGCACTCCTCGGCAATTGGTCAACAAATCCAGCTATGGCTTCGAGGATTCGTTGATCGAAATCTTCTTGCGCCTGGCCGCCTGCTTGAAGCTGGCGTTTCGGGACGCGCAATGAATGATCGCCTCCTTCAACGATGTGTAAAACGTTTTGCGTCTTCATTTCGCTACGCACATGCTCAAGGAGATCCAGGGGACAAAGGGGATCCCGCGTGCCTTGCACAAAGAGAATTGGTGTATTCAAGGCCCGCAAAACTTCATCGCGTAGTTTTGCGCGATCTCCCATCGCGCAGAGTGGGTACCCCAGGCAAACAAGACCATCCACTTTTTCCTCGAGCGAAAGATGACATCCAACACGGCCACCCATGCTTTTGCCAATTAGGATCGTTGATTCGGTTGGATGTTGTTTCCTCGCGTCGTTCAACGCTTCTCGATGCGCAGCGACAAGGTTCGGTAACGGATCGGGGCGTTTCCGACCTTCGCGGGTGTAGGCGTAATCGAGAGTCTCGACGTGGCCGATATCAGACAAGCGGCGCTTCCAATTCTGCATCCAGGGATGCGACGAAGGAGCGCCCGCTCCTGGAGCGAATAAGATTAACCGTTTCATGCAGACCATCGGCGGTCACAGATCGCAGGTCACTACAGCAGCGAATAATTATTGCACCGTCACAAGCGTTCCGATCGGGATCTCAGAGAAAAATTTGCGAGCAGCGTCCTCGGGCAATCGAATGCATCCGTGCGACGCTGGATAATTCGGCACGACCCCGGCGTGCATTCCGAAGTCGAGACAACTCAGGCGCATGAAGTAAGGCATTTCCACATGGTAAATGGTGGAACGATGGTTTCGTTCCTTGTTCGTAATTACAAAATCACCTGTGCGTGTGGAGTAACCCTGCCGTCCGGTCGAACATTGCGCGCGATATACGGGCACGCCGTTCTTAACCAGAGCAACCCGTTGCAAAGCGAGCGAAATTTCGATGCGTAACTGATCTGGCGGTGGGCCACCTCCAAGAAGAATTTGCGAGGAACGCCAGTGACCAGTCTCCGCGGCGAGGTCCAGCGCGGACATTTTATCGCGCTTGGTCAACTGATTCCGACTAGCCCCTGCCGCAAGCAGGGCGCGAAGATAAACTTCACGGTCAAGGCCCGCTGCCAGCATCAACACCGTCAGCCCCTTGTCCCCTTCAACATAACTGCTGAACGCTTTCGACGGGAGCAGCGCCAGAAAATCTTTATCGCAACGCGATGGCAGAACCGTGTTGGGGTCAGCGCCACAAGACAAAAGCGTGCCAAAAAGGGAGGAATCGTTTCCGGCGACCGCATACGCTAGGAGCGGCACATTCTTGCCCTCTGGTGTTGGCGGCGCGGAGTGTTTGCTGAGAAGCAACTGGATTTGCCCCTTGTCCCCTGTCATCAGTGCTCCTTGAAGAGCGCGCCGAGTGCTGCTTCGCCACTCTGGCATTGCGGGCAAACGTTGCACAACAGACCTGACAATTTCCGGATTACCACCATCCAGCGCCAGGCCCAGCAAATCGCTGCCATCTTTGCAGCGGGTTTCCGCGTGAAGATTGGTGGAGCGGGCCAGCAATTCCCGAAAGATTTCGAGATTGCCGTGCATGGCGGCGGCCATCAGCGGCGTAAAACCGTTTTTATCAGCAAGCTCGACAAGGGCATCGGCGCCCATTAGCCGCTGTGCCGTTTTCCAATCCTGCTGCGATGTTGCGATTAGCAACGGTGTCCGGCCCTGGGCATCATGTCCGTTTGGTTCGACGTGATCGATCAGGCACAATTCGATGAGCGATTCGCGCTGAATCGTGACAGCACGAACAAGTTCGCCCGGCGAAATGGAAATGCGCGCGGGAGGTTCTGGTCCAAGGGCTGTCGCCCAGAACAGTATCAAAAGTACGACGCCAATCCGAAAGACAAATCGCCTCTTGAACACACGCATATGCAGGGTCGGGACAGTTATTATACGGGGTGTGTCCAGCGTTGTAAGAGGGGCTGGATTCAACTGCGAACCTATCTTCGAGCAAGCCGGGATTGGACGTATCCAGTTGAACGTTGCATGTTCCGTGCTGTCCAACTTCCAACCCATGCGTTTGTCCATTTTAACCCTGTGCGGTGCACTGACTACATCGTTTGCCGCGCAACCTGAGGCTGTCCCCACGCAGACCGTTCCTGCGGCTGTTGCCGAGGCAGGTAAAGATGTCGTTCATCAGCTGAATAACGCTTTTGCAAAAGTATTCGAAACCGTCGCGCCGAGCGTTGTCATTATTGAGGTCTCTAAGAAAAACGATATCGCCGAAAGTTCGCCACTCGATGACTTGTTTTTTCAAGGTTCGCCCGATGATAATAGTCCACGACGCAATCCGGGTGCGCCACGACAGATCCAAAGCGAAGGCTCCGGTTTTGTCGTTCGACCAGATGGCTACATTTTCACGAACTTTCATGTCGTTGAAGGTGCAGACAAAATCGACGTGAAATTAAGGGACGGTCGCAGTTTCCCGGCAAAGGTCGTGGGAACGGATGAGAAGACCGATATCGCAGTCATAAAGATCGATGCGAAGGATTTGCCGGTGGTCCAGCTGGGTGACAGCGATGGCGTGCGGGTGGGTCAGTTTGCATTCGCGATCGGGGCGCCGTTCAAGCTCGATTACACTTTCACATATGGTGTGATCAGTGGCAAAGGTCGCAGCAAATTACTTCAGACGGGCGCCTACTCCATTTCAGATTATCTGCAGACCGATGCATCGATTAATCCGGGCAACAGCGGAGGACCGCTGTGCGACATCGACGGCAAAGTGATCGGCATGAACACGCTGATTAACGGAATGAATCGCGGCCTGGGCTTCGCAATCCCCAGTAACATGGCCAAGGAAATTGGCACCGAGCTGATCGCCGGCCACAAAATCATGCGTCCCTGGCTCGGCATCCGGATCGAGACACTCGGCGATGATCCGGATCTTCGCGATTTGTTTAGAGGCGCCGATAAAGGCGTCGTGGTGCGCACAATTGAAGCCGACGCGCCTGCTTCCAGGAGCGATTTGCGTCCGTTCGACGTCATCACGCATGTAGATGGAACACCGATCGAAACGGACTCACAGCTGCAGCATGAGATTTTGAAAAAGAAAATCGGCCAAAGTGTTCAGCTAAGTGTTTGGCGCAAAGGCCAGAGCATCAAAGTCCCGATTAAAACTGGCGAACTGCCCAACGAGATTGCGCGAGCATCAAATGCGTTGCCGGCTCAACCGTCGCCGCCAGCGCAGGAAAGTGTCGGCAAATTTGGATTGCAGGTGCAGGAACTGACGAAAGACGTTGCGGAGCGCCTTCATCTCCCGGTCCAGCAAGGCGTGGTCGTAACCGATGTTGAGGACAACAGCATCGCTGCGAGCCAGGATATTCAGCGCGAAGACGTCATTACGGAGGTAGACGGCAAGCCAGTCACCAACGTTCAATCGTTCCGCGAAGCGCTGAAAAAAGCCGATCCGAAACGGGGCGTCCTGCTCTATCTTGATCGCAAGGGCAGCAAAACCTTCGCGGTCTTAAAAGCCGGCGACTAGCTCTTCCGGCCGCCGATTACTACGAGCGCAATCCCGCCGATTAGACAAATTCCGCTGGCAATGGGCGGAAAGGCAACCCCGTGGCTTTCCTTGTGACTAATCTCAACTGGACCGAGCTGTGCGTCTTTCTTTTCCGTCGTCCAGCCCAAGCCGCCCCAAGCGAATCCGATGATACCAATGACAATAAGGATGATGCCGATGAGGACGGCCGGTTTCATTTGGGCGAGGTTACAGTGGTCGACGGCCTTGGATCAAATTGATAATCAGCACCACGATCGCAATGACGAGCAGGATATGAATGAATCCACCCAGCGTGTAGGAGCTGACCAGTCCAAGCAGCCAGAGCACCAGCAAGATCACGAATATTGTCCACAGCATAACATTCCTTTCGATTCGGTCACATGTTCCTTCGTGCGATGCGGTTCCGCTGCGCTTATGGAAAGCAAAATTTCTGCATGGGTCGCCTATTTGTGGCGTGCTCAATTCATGGCCACGCCTACAGTTTTCCCACTACGGCACGCAGATTCCAGTCCGCGGCTTCAAGTTGTCGACGCGCGGCCCCATAATCGCATTGTGCCAAATCGACGACGACCCGCACCGCGCGATCTCGGAGCTTGGCGCTCGAGGTATGCAGGTCGATCATCAGATTGCCGCGCACCTTCCCCAACGCGACCATCGCGCCCGTGCTGATGATATTGAGCGCAGCCTTTGTCGCCGTTCCAGCTTTCAATCTGGTCGATCCAGTCAAGATCTCGGGGCCCACGGCAAGTGTAATCACAAGATCGACTGCCGTGGCCGCTGCCGCCTGGTGCGGCCCTTCGCGTTCCACCACCGCGGCTATAGCCGGGTTGCACGTCAACAGAATCGCTTTTGCGACTAACGATTTTGCGCTGGCGAGCGCACCGAGGACAAAAGGCGTCCGGCCACTGGCGGTGATCCCAATGACCACATCGCCATTTTTTATTCCCCTCTCCCGCAGTGCCAGCGTGCCCGCGCTCTCCTCGTCTTCCGCCCCTTCCACGCTGCGATAAAGGGCAGTCGTGCCGCCGGCAATTATTCCCTGTACAAGGTCGGGCGACGCGCCAAAAGTCGGTGGAATTTCGCTCGCATCGAGCACGCCAATACGCCCGCTGCTGCCAGCGCCGACGTAAAACAAGCGGCCACCGTTCCGCAGCGATTCAGTCACCATTTCAATGGCTCTGGCGAGGTCAGCAGTTGCTCCACGCAACGCATCCTCCACAAATTTTTCTTCCTCAACAAAAAGCTTGGCCAGTTGTAGCGCGGTCATCTTTTCCAGGTTCTCCGAGCGGGGATTGCGTTGTTCCGTAAGCGCGGCAGCCAAATCTTCGATCTCCTTCTCAGATAGCTTTGATTGAAAAGCAACATGATCACCTTCCTCCGCTGCAAGCCATGCGGCGCCGAATTCGGGCGGGCGGTCTGCAACAGTTACGCGGGCGTCAGGCAGATTCTTTTTGAGTCTGCGTCGAAACGCATGCGTGTAGATCGAGTCGCGGTGAAAGAGGCCGCCAATCAGCACGACTTTGGGCGCAAGCAGATGAAGCCTGGAAGCGACAGCCTCGGTGTATTCACAAAGGACACGCGCGCCTTCCTCTACGATCTCGTTCACGCACGCGTCACCTTCGCCCGCGGCTTCAAACACCACTGGGGCCAGCATTGCAATCTCCATTTTGTCCGCTGTTTGCGCCCAGCGAACAAGCTCATCCAGATTGTTCAACGAAAGCGCGCGCAGAATCTTCGCAGTAAACTGCATCTCACCACGGCGCAGATCGTATTCGCGTAAGATCAGGCGCAGCGCCTCAATGGAGAGAAAATACCCCCCGCCGGTGTCGCCCAGAATGTGCCCCCACCCACCTGCTCTCTCAATCCGATCACCTCGCCGGCCAGTCACCGAAGAGCCACTCCCGGCATTGACGACAATACCGTCTCCACGATCGAGGGCTGCCGCCAGGCCGGAATCGCGATCGCTGCCGGTCACGATTTTAGCGTTTGGCCAAATGTCCCGGCAGATGAACACGAGCGATCGGCGATCTTCCTCAGTGCCGCAACCAGCAAGAAAAACTCCTGCGTAGTCGACTTGTTTTGGCAACTCGGCAAAAATCTCGCGCAACCGTTCCGGAGTTGTAAGTCGCAGATTAGACGGCGGCAGCTTTCCCTGATCGACAATTCGGAATTCTTTGCCAGCGTCACTACCAGACGTCACCGCCTCCACTAACACCCAGGCGGTTTTTGTTCCGCCTCCTTCGACGCCGAGGATTCGCTCGACTGATTCCACGATTGTTTATGCTTAGCCGCTTTTTGGCGAATTTGAAAGCCTTGTCGCTTTTTACGCGGTAATCCTGAGCGCTGCGAAGTCGAAGGACCCCGCGAAGTTACGCTAAGTTCTGCACGCGACTCCTCGACTTCGCTCGGAACGACAGTGTTGGATTGCCGAGGATTTGCCCGTTTGTATCGTGTTTCATGGCCATGGGCGAAGCGCAGGCGGCAAAGCAAATGGAACAACTGCGAGACGAAATCCGCAGGCACGACCGGCTCTATTACGAAGAAGCTGCGCCAATTATCAGCGACCGCGAATACGATCGCCTCTACAAGGAACTCGCCGATCTGGAGACGCAGTTTCCCGATTTGGCTACGCCCGATTCGCCTACCCAGCGTGTCGGGGGAAAACCCCTTAAAGCGTTCGAGCAGGTGCCGCATCTTATTCCGATGCTCAGCCTGGACAACACCTACTCCGAAGAAGAAGTGAAGAATTTTTATGCCCGGATTCAGCGCCTGTTGCCGAACGAAAAAATTCCGGTGGTGATCGAGCCAAAAGTGGACGGCGTTGCGGTTTCGCTCATCTACGAAAACGGCAGGCTGCGTCAGGCAGCAACGCGCGGGGACGGAACGGTAGGCGACGATATCACTCAAAATATCCGAACGATTCGTTCGGTGCCCGAGCGACTGCGTGGCGCTGCGCCGAAACTTTTGGAAGCGCGAGGCGAAGTCTACATGAACAAACGTGGCTTTGAAAAACTAAACGAAGAGCGGCGAAAAGCAGGTTTGCTCCTATTCGCAAATCCGCGCAACGCCGCGGCCGGTTCACTCAAGCAACTCGATCCGGCGATCGTGGCGAAGCGTCCCCTCGGTGTTGTGTTGTACGGAACTGGGGCGACCGATGGGGTCGATATCGATGTGCACTCGGAGATCTTTCCGCTGCTCAAGAAGCTGGGACTGCCAGCCACCGAACGCTGGTGGGTGGCCAAGTCGGTCGAAGAAATTCTGGAGGCCATTCACGAGTTAGACGGGATCCGTCACAGATTCACTTATCAAACCGATGGCGCAGTAGTGAAAGTGAATTCATTTGCGCAACGCGAGCAGCTCGGGTTCACCGCAAAATCACCAAGGTGGGCCATCGCTTACAAATACGAGGCCGAACGTGTAGAGACGCGCCTCAACGACATCGTGATTCAAGTCGGGCGCACTGGAATTCTCACACCGGTAGCGATGCTGGAACCGGTGTTGGTGAGCGGAAGCACTGTTGGGCGCGCGACATTGCATAACGAGGATGAAATCAACCGCAAAGACATCCGCATTGGCGACACAGTGGTGATTGAAAAGGCTGGCGAAGTCATCCCGGCCGTTGTTGAAGTTGTTAAATCGAAACGACCGCGCGACGCGAAGCCGTTTGATTTCGCCAAGCACATTCATGGCAAGTGCCCTGTGTGTGGCGGCCCGATTCGCCGAGACCCGCAATTTGTAGCCTGGCGCTGCGAAAATCTTCAGTGCCCGGCGCAAACCACCCGACGCGTCGAATTTTTTGCGACGCGCGGAGCGCTCGATATCGAAAGCGTTGGCGGCATTGTGGCGGACAAGCTGGTCGAAAGTGGACTTGTGCGCGAGCCACTCGATCTGTTTGATTTGAAAACGGAACAGCTGGCCAAATTAAATCTCGGGACGGATGAAGAGCCGCGCGTCTTCGGTGAAAAAAATGCGGCGAAAGCGATCCGGGCGATCGAGCGGGCCCGAGGCCTGCCGCTTTCAAGATGGCTCTTTGCTCTTGCCATTCCGGAAGTGGGAAGAACGACAGCAACACAACTGGCCCATTTTCACGAAACGATTGAAGACGTCGCTGATTCGCCGCTGCTAAAAGATGTTTTGCAGTACCACGAAAAGCGGGAAGAAAAGAAGGACGCAAAAGAAATTGTCGATCGGCTCATTCAAACCGGTTTCGCAACGCCGTCCAAAAGCAAAGCTGAAAAAAGCCGCGGAATTACGACGGAAGTGGGCCCTGTAGTTGCAAAAAGTGTCCTGGATTTCTTTGCTTCAACAGCGGGAAAAAAAACTCGGCGTCGGATAAAAGAACTCGGCATTCATCCCAATGCCGAAAAAGTGTCGGCCAAAAAAAAGGCGGCAGAATTGCCACTGGACGGAAAAACGTTTGTACTTACAGGAACATTGCCTTCGATGACGCGCGAAGGAGCGACAGAAAAAATCGAAGCTCTCGGGGGCCACGTTACGGGCAGTGTAAGCAAGAAAACCGATTACGTCCTCGCAGGCGCAGAACCAGGAAGCAAATTCAACAAGGCCAAAGAACTCGGGGTCCGCATCATCGATGAATCCGAGTTTCGAAAGATGCTGTGACCTAGCTGCCCGCCATCATCCGAGCGCGCAGGTAAAAGAATTTCTGCATTCGCCCGCTTACGGAGTAGGCGGCACGTCGGAACCAAGCGAGAGCGGAATCCCCTGCTGATTCATTGCCGGCGTGCCAGGAGCGGCGAGTAACAGCCCGGTCCGGCTGGCGGGATGCAGAGTTGCCTGCACACTGAAAGTCAACTTTTGATTTCCACGCATTACAGTGATTGGCACAACGTCACCGGCAGTGATGAAGAATGAGGCGTCAAGCACATCTTCTGGCTGAGTTACTTTCTTCCGGCCTACCTGCAACAGAATATCGCCGGCTTTGATTCCAGAACGCGCCGCCGGAGTGTCCTGCATGATTTGCGTCATTTCCGCGAGCGAACCTTCTACCGGCTGATGTGCCATGGATACATTGATGCCAACCCAGCCATGCCTGGCCTCGCCAAAACGCATGAAATCGCCCCGAATTTTCTCGGCTGCTTCAATCGGCACCGCGTAACACGCAGAGTTGTTCTCAAGACTGCTAACAACGATACCAACGACTTCACCTTTCATATTCAAGAGAGGCGCGCCAGCTTCCCCCCGTTGCGACGGCAGATTAAGACGCATGTGAGTCGTAGAAAAATAACGGCCCAGATATTTTCGATCAAAACCCGCCACCATGCCAAAATTGGGCGTCTCGGGCAGATCCAAAGGAAAACCGACCGACAGAACAGGTGTTGCTACTTCCAGTTGTTCAGATTTGCCAATCGGCAAAGCCGGCGTGGCTTCGTCGATTTTTAACATCGCCGTGCCGCTGCGGATGTCCGCCAGCAACTGACGCGCCGGGTATTTCTTGCCGCCGAATTCGATTGTGAAGTTTCCCGCTTCACCTCCCACCGTGTATGCGGTGTAAAGGGTTCCTGTGGGATCGATAAAAAATCCAGTGCCACAAATCTCGCTGTGTTCATCGACGCCATGAATTTTGACCACCGCTTTGGCGGCGCGCGCGAAGACGTCTTTGATCTGATGGCTGATAGCTGTTGCCGACTCCGCCCGAGACAGGGCGCGCTCAAACATCTCCTTGGTCTCTTCGCCTGTCGTTTTGGTGGCTTGCTCCTGTGCGAAGAGCGAACTGGCGCTTAAGCAAAAAATCAGCGCGAATGCGGCTTTGCGGGACATAAAGAGGCGCGGATTCTTAACTTGCGATACCGGGACGCGCAAGCCGCGCCGCGTTCTACGGTGCCTAAAATCTGAAAGTCGGCTCATAACTCACAGGGACGCTATCGAGCACGTACCGCGGCGGGGCTGCGGCTCGGTGAGTCTGGGCGCTTCCACTAAAACTGCGAACCGGCTGCGTCCTGAAAATCTGCGTGGCCACCGGAGATGTAAGGCTCCATTCTCCTTCCGTGCTCGCCGGCGCCGACAAGGTTGGCGGACTCTGGAAGGCAACGCGGGCCGTCTCAGGTTGCTGATAAATCTTCAATGAAATCACTGCGGCGCATACCAGGACGGCCGCGACGGCAGCCGGATAGGAGGCAAGGGATCGTGCATCCAAGCGGAGCATGAAACCGTGAGCGCGCTCAAGGCAGATGCGCCACAACGGCTGGCGGAGCATTTCATCGCGCTGCCGGCGATGAAATTCATGCAGGAAATTCTCGAAATAGCCGGGCGGCGGCTGTTCGTACCGTTTCAATCGAAGCAGCCTCGCGATTTCGTTATCGTCAAACTCGTTCATTTTTCAGCGCGGATTAGGAAACAGGATTTTTCCGAAATTCGTCCAGATAATTCTGTAGTTGCCGATTCGCGTAGAAGAGCCTCGAACGTACCGTTCCTTCCGAGACGCGCAAGATTTTACTAATCTCTGCGTGGGGCATCCCCTGGATATGGAACATGGTAACCACGGCTCTGTGTTCATCAGACAATTTCATCATGGCCTCGTTCAATCTTCGCTGCAGCTCGGACAAGTCCGCTTCGCGCACCGGGCTGCTCGTGGCCGTGCTTTCCAGGAATTCCTTATCGTTTTGAATACTCGCATCGACGTCATCCAGGCTTAGTTGAAAACGCCGGCCGCGTTTCTTGAGAAAATTAAGCGTCATGTTCACAGCAATGGAATGAATCCATGTGTAAAACGACGATTTGCCACGGAACCCGCGGATCGCGCGGTAGGCTTTGGCGAAAATGTCCTGCAAAAGATCGTTGGTATCCTCATGGTTCGAGGTCATGTTGTATACCAGGCCGTAAAGACGCGGGGTGTATTTGATCACCAGTTCATCAAAGGCGCCGGCATCGCCGGATTGCGTACGTTTTACCAACTCCTGATCTGGATCGACCCGCGGCTGGTCCATTGTCTCGCTCCTAGACTTAGCACGAGCCCCGAGACCAGACGACAACAAATCAGAAATCCGGCGGGCAGGTAAGGCGAGAGCGGTGTCCATTTCCACTAGTGCAGTCGATTACCGCCGATCGCGGATCGACATCAGCCAGAGTAAGTTCCCGAGGGCAGCGATGAACGCCGCCACATACGTAAGGGCAGCCGCGTTGAGGACCTTGTTCACGCCCACTACTTCCTCCCCAGGCTGGACGATGCCCATCTGTTGCAAAATGATTTTTGCCCGTCGCGAAGCGTCGAACTCCACCGGCAGCGTGATCAATTGGAAGACCAGCAAAACCAGATAGCAATAGATGCCAAGCGTGATCAGACCGGTAATGTGAAAGAACAGTCCACCCAGGATCACAAATGGCAGCATTTGCGATGCGATCATTGTCACCGGCACGATAGCCATGCGGGCTTTCAGGGGGGCGTACGCTTTCGCGTGCTGAATAGCGTGACCGGTCTCGTGCGCGGCAATGCCCAGCGCCGCGACTGACGGTGTGTTGTACACGCTGGTGGACAGGTGCAGCTTCTTGTCTCTCGGGTCGTAATGGTCCCCGAGAAAATTGTTCGTCTCCACAACCTCGACATCTTGGATCTGGGCAGCCTGTAGAATTTCACGCGCGCATTCCGCGCCGGTGATGTTCGAGCTCGCCCGCACCTCGCCCCACTTATGGAACGCGCTGGTGACCCGAATCTGTGCCCAAATCCCGATGACCAACGGGACGCCGATGTAAAGCAGCCAGTTAGATCCAAGACCGAAACCGTATGGAGAAAACATACCAACTTTAATTTAATGCATCGAAGTCAGTTGTCACTTTACTGGGTGGAAATTAGACCCTCAAATGTGCGTTTCGTTCATTTGGCGAGGGAGATTACACTGCGATGATCCCTGCGTCGGACACAATCTACCTGCTCTGCTTGCGTCTGGATGCCCGCACGTGCAGCCAATCTTCCAAATCAAGCAGTCGCCATAGCGGCATCGCCAGGAAACGCCTGCTCCAATCAGTAATTTTCTTCTGTGTAGACCCAGCGTTTTGGCTCATCCAAACTGCCACTTCCGCGTCATTTGCCCCAGTGGCGATGAATTTCCGCAATGCGTCCGCATCCAGCCCACAGGCAGCAAAAAACTTGCGATCCAGCGGGCAATTGTAGTGGTAGGCACCGTTCCAGCCGACGAGTTCTGCGCGGCATTTATCCACCAAACGCGCGGCCACGGCTGGAAAGTTGGCGAGCGCAGTCCGCGGGCTCCGCGGAGCGGTTCGGTTCAGATCGAGCGCAAGCGCACGAAGTTTTTCCGCGTTCACCGTTCCGCTCAAATCTCTAACTGCTTTGGAAAGCGCGATAGAACTCTGCAACCAGTCTTGGTAACCAAGACCACGTCCTCTATCCGCACTCCGCCCAATCCAGGGTAATACAAGCCCGGCTCGACCGTGAGGACCTGCCGGTCTTTTAGAACAACTTTTTGTAAGCGTGGATGCTCGTGAATCTCCAATCCGAGACCGTGTCCGGTGCCGTGGAAGAATCCCACGCGTCGGCCTTTGCGCACTTCAGTCGGAAAACCGTGTTTGGCGAAAAACTCCTGGATTGCCTTGTGAATCGTCATCCCGTCGACTCCTGCCTTGATTCTTTTCAAAGCGAGCGCCTGGCCAGCTTTCACGGTCTCCCAAAGCTTACGCTGTGCCTCGCTTGCCCGTCCGCGCAAAACTGTGCGGGTCATGTCGCCAAAATATCCGGTCTTCGCATCACGAGGAAAAACATCGAGGATAATCAACGAGTCGGCATAAAGCGGACCGTAGCCACGCTCATGCGGATCACAGGCCTGGTCGCCGCCCGCGACAATCGTCCCCGTAGGAACGCCGCCCGCGCGCAAGATCGTAGAGTCAATTTCGGCCCTGAGGATTTCGGAAGTCAGCGTTTTGCCGTTCCAGTGCAATCGTTTTCCAGTACCCGGCTTGGACACTTTCAAAACTTCGATGGCGCGTTTGAGTCCTTTTTCAGTAATTCGCAAGGCTCGGCCGATCATTTCGACCTCCTTTTCCGATTTCGCCTCGCGCTCCGGCCAGAAAAATCCGTCGGTCGCGCGGACACGGATCTTGTTTGCGGCGAGTTCCTTCGCGTAGCCGAGTGCAAAATTTGCAGGGACAACCACCGATCCTACGCCCCGTTTTTTTGCGAAATATGCGAGAACCTTTTCATAGGATGGCACACTTTTGGATTTTCCCTGCACTTCGCGCTCGAGCTCGCTGAACATGACGAATTCATCCGCGTCGGCCTGCTTTCGGCCGCGATCGATTTCCAGATCGCTCAGGACAAGTGTGCGCCTGCCATTGCGCTCAAGAAAGATGAATGGATCGGGCGCCCAAAATTTCGTCGCGTAAAGCATGTCGGCGTCTGTGTCGCTGGCGGCGACGATGAGGCGGGCTGGTTTTGTTTTTGCTTTACTCATTCCATCTTGTTACGCCGTTTGGCGTTGCTGGGCAACCGTATCGGCTGCCAGATCATCAGATGACAGGCGCAGTGCCCGCCCTACACATGAAATTTGCTTCTTCTTACCTCGAGTTCTCTTCGCAAAATCCAATGCAGCAGTCCAAGCAATCCGAGAGAAGACAGAATCAGGACAGAGGTATTGAAGAAAAACACACCAAATTTTATTCCAAAATAGCGTTTCTGAGCGCCGAAGAACACATTCGGCTTGTTCCCACGGCGATAGTCGCTTTGGTCCATCTCAGCGTTTGACATTAAGTCGGACACTTTCTGATTCATATAAATTTGCTCGGCTGTGACGGGGCCGTTTGCGTTCTTGAAAAGCGCGCGATCGAACGGCCTCTTACCATTCAGGATTTGATCGACCAGCCCGAGATAATGATCCAGATCACCGACTGACTTTGCCTCCAGACCGGAAAGCAGAGCGAGCGTTTCTTTGAGATCATCCAAACGTTTTGTTGCTTCAGGATCTTTCCGATGTTGCGCCACAAGCCGGTCGATCTCGCGCTGGGCGTGGTCCTGTCGCCGCGTAAGCGGATTGAGCTTGGCCTGCGCGACAATCATCTCTTCGTACGACCAGCGCATGGCGATGAATTGACAGACAAACGGAACCTGCAGCTTGCTTTCCGTCTTTCTGTTTTTGTCTGCGCTCGGATGTTCGGAGAACCAATGCGAGAGGGAGTAAAGCAGACCTAGGTTGCGATTCATGTCCTCGTATTTGATGAGTGCGCCACCCATGATGATTTGCGGAATTAAAACAAGCGGGACGATATTCGCCGCTGTCTTCGGATCGGCCACCAGCGAAGAGATGAGCAAACCCAGAGCCACGCCGCCCATGGCAGTCATGAACATGATCGCGAGATCGATCCAAAACATTCCGCGGATTTCCAGAACGTAATTGCCGATCAGGACAAACAGGATGCATTGAACGAGGGCAAATACTCCGAGCGTGAGTGTCTTCGAGATGACGTAGTACGATAAGCGAACGTTGACGTTCCGCTCGCGCTGTAGCACAGGCCGGTCCCGGATGATGTCATCGGCGCTATTGGTCAGACCGAGGAACATCGCCACGATCAACCCCAGGAACAGGAACGTCGGAATATGATAAGCGGAAGCAAAATCGTATGTACCGTTCTCCGAATAGCGCAGGATGGTCGCAATCAACAGCGCCAGCACAGGCGAAACCCCGATTGTGATAACCAGGTTGGCGCGGTTGCGCAGTTTGCTAACGAAAGCGCGCCGCAACACCGTGCGAAATTGCGTCCACTCATCGTGCCACCGAAGTGGTAGCCGCTTTTTCTGGACCGGCGCCGCGGGCAAGGAAGATGGCGCTTCCTTACGCAGGGAAACTTGTTTGACGTCCTGGATCAGACGAAACGCTTCATATTTATCGCGCCAAAATTCCGGCGAATAACGGCGCGCCGCGACCAGATGGCCCCGGCTGTTTTCTTCGTAAATGATGTCGCCGCTCAGATCGCGCAGCGGCGTCTCCAGCACATCGAAAACGAATTCCGGACGGGTTGTCCCGCAGGAAGGACAGGCGCCCAGTTCGGCCCCGAACTGATGCTGATGCTCTGCTTCGGCGAAATAGCGAAGCATGTCCGAAGGCGTGCCGAAAAAGACGAGACGTCCGCCTTTATCGAGCAGGATCGCCTTATGGAACATCTGAAAAATCTTCGAGCTCGGCTGATGAATCGTGACAATAACGATCTTGTTGTGCGCCATGCTCCGAATAATTTCCATGACGTGCTCGGAGTCCTTTGAGGAAAGCCCGGAAGTCGGCTCATCAAACAGATAGATGTCCGATATCCCAATCATATCGAGTCCAATATTGAGGCGTTTTCTCTCGCCACCGCTCAGCGTTTTCTTCTCCGGGCTGCCAACAACTGCGTCGCGCCGTTCGCCGAGTCCGAGTTCGATCAATTTTGCCTCCAAACGCCGGGTGCGATCGCGCCGTGAGAGGTGCGGAGCGCGAATGGCTGCCGCAAACAGCAGGTTTTCGCCGATGGTGAGATGTTCGTCGAAGGCGTCCTGCTGAGGCATGTAACTGACGTAGTGCTTGAGAGCGTCGAGATTTTGATAGAGCGATTGCCCGTTAAGCAGGACCTCGCCGCTGGTGGGTTGGAGTTGGCCGGCCAGCACTCTCATCAGCGTACTCTTTCCGCAGCCGCTCGCGCCCATCACACAAACGAGCTCCCCACGGGCGATGCTAAAAGAGATCCCCTCGAGACCAACCTCGCCCTTCCCAAAGCGGTGCGTGATTTCGTTTGCCTCGAGAGTGCGAATGATGTTGCGCTCTTCTTCGATGATTCGTTCCAAAAAATTGCATCGCAAAAATTGGCCGATGTCGATTCGAATGGTGTCTCCGTCTTTAAGCGGCGCTGTGGTACGCACCACAGTGTCACCGACCATGATCGGGCGATCCGCTTCGATCACTTCCAACTGACCCACCCGCCGATCGTAATCGCAGAAAATTTTCAGCAGCACGTCGCCGCTCGTGCCAGGGGAAAGCAGAATATCGTCAGCTTCAAGGCGGCTCGGGTCATTCGAAACCAGATATTCCGATTTGGAGGCCTTCAGCTGGAACCGGCCACCCAACGCCCGAGCGCGCCGGCGCAGATCGTTCAAATCCAGCTCGGTGTCATTGCGGAACACGATCCGGTCTTCCAAAGCAGCGTCGACCTGGCTGCCGGCTTTTAACTTCACACCCTTGAGTTCGGCATCCACATCACGCAGCGCCTTCACGCGAACCTTCAATCCGAAAGTGACGCGGAGCGCGCTCTCACGCGTTCGCGAGCGTTCCAATCCCACTTCGTCCGAGTCTTTATTTACGCGAATGAAAATCTGTGGAAGTGAAACGTTCTTCTTTGCGTTGAAATATTGCGCCAGCTCCTGATAGCTGAGTACCTGATCTCCCACCAGGATGCGCTGGCCTGGATAAATTCGGCAGAAACCTCCACGCACCAACGGCCTGCCGCGGACCGAAACGTTTTGGTCGCTATAATTTTTCAGCAGAATGAGTTCGTGATAGCGGAAAGCCATCAACCGATCGACCTCATTCAGATTCTTAAGCGTCACGTCGGCTTTCCCGTCGGGGCCGAAGGAAAGCGACTCAAGTGGCGAGGCGCCGTGTTGGTAGATTGACGGATCGGAATCTTCGGACGCATTGAGCTGATAAACGATGTCGATCGCCTGTGCAGCCATGCCCATCTGCGACATGAACGAATAGAACGCTACGACCTGCTCCTGCTTCAAACCGGCTTGCGAGATCAGGTCGTAAAGCTGGACTCCCAGCATAATCTTACGATCAGCGCTAAGCTGCGCACCGAGCTTTTGCGCCATGGCCGCCAGATCTTGCTGCTCGTAAAGCGCTTGCCGGAATAATTGTCGCAGCTCGGAATAAACTGCCTCTGGGTAATCGTAACGCAGAAACCCGAGGCTGGAGTCGATCTCTTCCTCGAGCAGGACGCCATCTGCCTTGGTGAAACTGGCCAGAACCTGGATTAGCACAGGCAGCATATTGGGCCCCTCCGACATGCTGCGAGGCTTGCGCATCGCCCGACGCATCCAGCGGCGCCCAGTCCGACGCACCCGATAGGCAAGCGGGGTCACCCGCTGCACGGCGCGATCGATCCTATCTGCGACTGATGAGACAAGCTCTGTCATGTTGAATGTTCGGGGGCGAATTTTACCCGAAACGGGCGAACGACGCAACGCGGCTTCGCCTTGTCCAAGCGTTGAACCGTTTAAGCGGTAGGAATGTCAAAAACCTACAAAACTTCACGGAGAATTTTCCGATATAAAGATATAACAGTTTAACGAATCACGTGCAGCGGCCCTGTTTTGCAATGGCAATTTGTTCATGTTAACATTTTTACTGCGGTAAAACCCCCTTTTGTTTATGGCTCAATTCGATCGTAACTCTCAAAGAGAGAATAAAAACCGAGGAAGCGAACCCAATTTTAATTGGCGCGGCGTCATCCTTATTGTAATCGCCTTCAGCTTAATCGCGATGGCGATGCTCTTTTACCGCGGCGGGATGCAACCGGTCGAAGACGTGCCGTACAACAGGTTTCTCGAGCTGCTGGAGAACAAACAAATTGTTAACGACAAAAACTACCCGCTCCAATTGGTGGTAGAGGATGGACGGCCGACTCAGACGTTGCGCGGCGCTTATGTCCGCCAGGGAATAGGTTCGGCGCCGGCCCAGCAGGTTCCGTTTCGAACCACGGTCTATTTAACTTTCACAAATAATTTGCAGGAGAAACTGGCTGCGGCCGGCATCCAGCCCGCCATCAAGACTGAATCGAACATGCTTGCCCAGACCGTGGTCGGTTTTCTGCCGATCGCCCTTTTCCTCCTGGTGCTTTACTTCCTGTTCCGGCAGCAAATCCGCATGGCTGGGAAAGGCGCTCTCAATTTCGGCAAATCGAAAGCGCGCATGCTCGCTCGCGACAAAAACAAAATCACATTCCGCGATGTTGCCGGAGTCGAGGAAGCAAAAGATGAAGTACAAGAGCTCGTCGAGTTCCTGCGTGACCCTAAGAAATTTCAAAAACTCGGCGGCCGTATTCCAAAGGGCGTCTTGATGGTTGGCCCTCCGGGAACCGGTAAGACGCTTCTCGCGCGCGCGATTGCGGGGGAAGCGGATGTCCCGTTCTTTTCCATCAGCGGCTCGGACTTTGTTGAGATGTTTGTGGGAGTCGGCGCCTCGCGCGTGCGGGACATGTTCGACCAGGGCAAGAAATCGGCGCCTTGCATCATCTTTATCGATGAGATTGACGCAGTCGGGCGTCACCGCGGTCACGGCGTTGGAGGCGGTCACGACGAGCGCGAGCAAACTTTAAATGCGTTGCTCGTCGAGATGGACGGCTTCGACACACAAGAAGGCGTGATCATCATCGCCGCCACGAACCGCCCCGATGTTCTGGATCCAGCGTTGCTGCGGCCCGGACGTTTCGATCGCCAGATCACGGTGAATTTGCCTGACGTGAAGGGACGCGAAGAAATTCTGCGCGTGCACGCCAAGAAAGTGAAGCTCGCCGAGGGCGTCGATCTCGCAGTCGTCGCGCGCGGCACGCCGGGTTACTCCGGTGCAGAATTGGCGAATGTGATCAACGAAGCGGCATTGCTGGCCGCGCGCCGCGGATTAAAGGGAATCACGCTCTCCGAACTCGAAGAAGCGCGCGACAAAGTTCGCTGGGGCAAAGAGCGCCGGAGCCTGGCGCTCAGCGAAAAAGAAAAGCAGAACACCGCGTACCATGAAGCCGGTCACGCGCTGTTACTTGAACTTTTGCCGCATACCGAGCCGTTGCATAAAGTCACGATCATCCCGCGCGGGCCATCGCTTGGATCCACCATGTGGTTGCCGGAGGAAGACAAATACACAAATCGCAAAAACGAACTGCTGGCCGGTCTTTCCGTGAGCATGGGCGGACGCGTGGCCGAGGAAATCATCTTTGGCGACATCACAAACGGCGCGCGCGGCGACATCAAAATGGCTACGGCGATCGCGCGCCGGATGGTTTGCGAATGGGGCATGAGCGAGAAAATGGGAATGGTCGAATACGGCGACCATGAAGATTACGTTTTCCTCGGACGCGACATTTCGCGCGCGCGCGATTACAGCGAAGCGACTGCCGAGCAGATCGATCAGGAGGTGCGCAAACTGCTCGATGACGCGTACCACCTGGCGAAGGAAACGCTTACGGCGAATCGCGACAAGCTGGAAGTAATCGCCAAAGCCTTGCTCGAGTTCGAAACGCTGGACGGTTCCCAGATCAAGGAAATCGTCGAGCACGGTCGCCTGATCAATCCACCGCCTGGGTCATCGCCGCCGCCTGGCAAAAAGATGCCCCCGGAAAAACCGCCCAAGCAAGTCGTAGCCGCACCCGATGTTACTCCGCCACTCCCCGGCGCCCTCGGCGGCGCCCCCGCGTAGCAGACCGTAGAGCGCCTTTGGCCGAAAGGTGGGGGTGAGAGCTACGTCCCCCGACAATGGCCTGCGCAAACCGCTGAGCATCTTGCCCTGCTTTTCCGCTGCGGCGTAGATCTCCGGACCGGTTCCGCACGTGCGGGCAATGACTGGGTGCTGACTCTTTGGTGACCAAGGAGTTCGCGAACGGTGCGACGTCGTATTCGCCCTCGTGTGCTGGGACCGTTCCATTCTCCCTCTCGTTAGGCCTAACGTAACAAAGTCGTAACCATTCTTTTGCGGCCGAGGTAAATCCGAAACGCTTGGATGAGCGAAACGACAGGAGAAATTATGAAATCGATCGATGTCAGGTCTAATCGTCACGTCATCAATGGACGCCAGAACCTATCCGGAGTTCTGCTGTTTCTGCTCCTCTCAATGCCGGGCGTATTGGCTGAGCCAATCCCGGATGATCTGAATCGGCAATTGCGCGAAATTCTAGCTCGACACCATTTCACCGGTCGGGTCGAGTCAACGTTGGACCAACGTCTGGGCCGGCCAGTTGATCCGGCGAAAGCGCAACTCGGACGCCTTCTGTTTTTCGACAAGTTCGTTGGATTGCATGGCGATAATTCCTGCGCCGGATGCCATTCGCCTTTGAATGGATTTGGTGATTCCCAATCAATCGCGATTGGAGTTGAGAACAATGATTTTGTCGGTCCTCGACGCGCCGGCCCGCGAAATCAACGGCGCACGCCTTCAGTGGTGAACACCGCGTTTTATCCGGGCCTGATGTGGAATGGACGTTTCAGCGTCATCTCAGGAGATCCATTCGATAATTCGCAGGGTTTTATCTTCCCGCCTCCTGAAGGAACAACCAGATTCCCGGCGGGAGATCCCGACTTCCAGCATTTGCTTCAGGCACAAGCCCACATCCCGCCTACTGAATTGTCCGAGGCTGCGGGTTTCACCGGAATCTGTGGTGGTTCCGTCACCAGTACCCGTTTTCAAACGAAGTCGAATGGCGGAGCGCGACTGGTCAAGAAAGCGGACGATTCCAAAATCAACGCCGTGTTCGATTTGTCGGTCGGTTCTGCGGTGAAAGTTTTCACCAGCAGAAATCAGCGAATGCGCACCGGCGAACCCATCATCGACTTCTGTCAGTTCGATGTGCCGGCAATTGGCCGAACGGGTGTCCCGCTTCCTCCGCCAGTGCGAGTGGAACGACCGGACGGAGGATTTGACGAATTCCGTAACGAGCCAATCCGCGATGTTTTGGCGGGACGCTTGAATGCGAACGAATCTTATCGCCGGGAATTTCGCGCGGCCTTTCCCGAGCTAGGTCCGAACGATCCCATTACCTTCGCGATGTTTGGCAAGGCTGTGGCTGAATTTGAGTTCGCTCTAACGTTTATGAATGCACCGATTGATCGGTTTGCTCGCGGAGAAAACACGGCTATGTCGTCCGCTCAGAAGCGAGGCGCTCTTGTCTTTTTCGGAAAGGCAAATTGTGTGCAATGCCACGCGGTCGCGGGCGGCTCCAACGAAGTGTTCAGCGATTTCAAAATGCACGTCGCTGGGATTCCGCAGATCGCGCCGAGATTTGGAGCGGGCCTGGGCGACGTTCCTTTCCGCAACCGACGGGGCCAATTTTCCGAAGATGGCAATCAGGATTTTGGTCTCTTCGATATCACCGAAGAGAACGGAGATATTTACAAGTTCCGGACATCGCCTCTGCGCAATCTGGCTGTTCAACCTGCGTTCTTTCACAATGGCGCATTTACCAGTCTCTCGGAGGCGCTCCGTTATCATTTGGATGCGATCGAGCTTGGGCCGCAATATGATCCCGTTCAAGCAGGGGTCGCCGCCGATCTGACGCACAACACCGGTCCGATTGTTCTGGTCCTGCGCCGCCTTGATCCAGCGTTATCAAACATACCGGCTCTTTCAGAGCAGGAATTTTCTGATCTGCTAGCCTTTCTTCGTGACGGACTGCTGGATCCGCGTGCGCGTCCTGACTATCTCACGCGCTTTATACCAGCATCAGTACCGAGTCAGCTCCCGCTTCAAGTTTTCGAATCCACTCAACCGCGGCCCTAATTTTGTTCGTGGAAAAGAATCTATCGTCGAATCCAGCCGACGAACGCTTCTTCAATTCGCAAACCGTAATGCCGTAGTCGCATTATGCTGGCGGACTTGGTCGAGCAATTTCGGCTTGTTCGGAAGGCTGGTTTGGCGTTGCATCGTATCAGAGGAGTTCAACAAGTAAGATCGATATGGACGTAAAATACAATTCCGAATTAGGCGAACAATTGTTCGTAACCTTTTACGAGCGTTCGTCTACATCTCGTTAGGTCTTTCACGCGCGCATGGAATTCTGGAGCAAGATTGACGTTAATCGATGGCGGGACACGCCGTGTCTTCGAGGTCGCATCGCCGTGGAGCAGGACGTGAAAGACGGGCGTGCCGTTTTCTACCTCGGGAATGCAGGCGAGATTGGAGCAGTCCA